>Ga0268299_1000121_pt1 | contig 311177 bp, 226 predicted proteins | sample NOBtaG_FD_193484 | JGI IMG/M metagenome (GOLD analysis project Ga0268299, IMG submission 193484) | Activated sludge microbial communities from bioreactor in Nijmegen, Gelderland, Netherland - NOB reactor | ecosystem: Engineered > Bioreactor > Aerobic > Activated sludge | place: Netherlands... | reverse complement strand
AGCCTCAGCACGTGCCTGTAGTGCTCGGGCAATTCGTCCAGCGCGGTTTGTACGATACCCACGGCTTCGCGCTCAGCCGCCGACTGGCTCGGCGTGCGTTCGTGCAGTGCGACCAATTCAAGCCAATCGACGACCGTGCCGGAAGGGGCGGCCTGCCGGGTGGATATTTGTCGGCGGTCGCCCCCGCGCTTGACAGCGTGCTCGGCGCGGATCACGTCATAAAGGCGATGTTCGGCGACGCAGCAGAGCCAGTGGTAAAACGCCTGCGGACTGTGCGGGCGGAATGCGGTGATCTCGCGAAAAACGACAACGTAGGTTTCCTGCAAGACGTCCTCGACCGCGACGACAGCCCGCAGATGGTCCGGAAGCTTGCGTGCGAGCATTGCCGCCAGCCTCGCGTGGTGCCGAAGCAGCAGGCGGTCGAGGGCTGCGTCCTCACCGGCGATGGCGCGCTCCAGCAGATCATCGACGCCCGCGTCATCGGTCATGGCTTCCCGCCCGTCGCGCATGGCGGCGCGTGCCCACATCCATTCAGCGCCCATCATATCGCAAGCGCAGACCGGACCCAACCTGACCGGTAGACGCAAGGGGAACCGCCGCGCACGCGGTCGGCTGACAAGCTGGGCAGGGTGCGGGTCGCGCGCTCTTCGAGATTTCCGGAAAACCGACTGTAAGCCCGTCGAATCGTTTGCGTTCTCGACCAGAGGATTCAAACGGCGCCACCCGGCGGACACGGGGTTGCTGGGCGGCGCGATGGTCCCGGTTGGAGAGATACGCACATGACCTGGCACAGAGGTACAAGCGGTGACGGCGGGCGGCGCACAGGCAGTCGACGATTTGCCGGGGCAGCTGCGGCAATGCTGGCGCTTCCGGTCGCCGCCCTGGCCCAGCCGGCTAACGACCACTGCACGAATGCAACGGTGATTCCCGGCAACACCGTCCACTACAACCCAGCCAATCTGATCGTTTCGGCCGCCGGCGTGCTCGCCTGCCCGCCGGCGCATTCGTGCGCGAGCGGCACGGTGGGCAAGGACGTCTACTACCGCTACACACCCGACCTTGACGGCGTCATTACAGTCGACACCCTCGGCAGCAACTACGACACGGTGGTGTCGGCATTCGCGAACTGTCGCGGGCTCTGCGGCCTGGGTTGTTGTGCGACGCCCATCGAGTACGCCTGCAACGACGATTTTTTCCTCTCGGATCAATCGCAGATGAGCATGCCCGTCGAAGCGGGCACGACCTACACTTTCCGCGTTTCGGCGATCAATGCTGCGGGCGGTGAAGTGCTTAATTTCGACCTGTATTGGCAGCCGCCAAACGACGCATGCGCCAGCGCGGAAGCGATTAACGGCATGATCTACAGTTCACCGGTATACAGCACCGTTAACGCAGTCATCGACAATTGCGAGGCGCAGGAGTCCTGCGAGCTCAACAACGTCGGCATCAGCAACACTGTCTGGTACTCATACACACCGAGCTGCGACGGGCTGCTCACCATCGACACTGCAGGCAGCAGCTACGATACAGTGCTGTCAGTGTTCGATGGCTGCGGGGTGTTTTATGGCGTGGACATTCCCTGCGGAATTCCGACCGAAATCGCTTGCGACGACGACGGTGGTCCCGGCGTTCAGTCACTAATTGCCGCTCTGCCTGTCTCCGGCGGCGTCGAGTATCTCATCAAAGTGGCCGACTACAACACGTCGCAAGGCGGAGGGCTGCTACAATTCAACCTGTCTTTCAAGGGCGACACTCCGCCCATTGCGGCAATCACAACGCCGTTGGCTTACGACTGCGCATGCTCAGCCACACCGGTAATCGGAACCGCCGACCAGACTGCGGGCGATTTCGCCGGGTACGTGCTCGACTACATGCTTGTCGGCCATTCAGGTTGGACGGAGATATTCAACGGGCTTGATCCGGTAGTGGATGATCAACTGGGGCTGTGGAACACGGTGGCGTTGGCGGAGGGGAACTACCTGCTGCGGCTGACGGTGATGAACGGATGCGGGCAATCGGCGTCAGCCGTTCAGTTTGTTTACGTGGATGACGCCTTCTCGAGTCTGGAACTGGCGGGATTGGGCGGCGTCGTGGGCGGCAAGATCTGTCCCATCGGAACTGCGTGGGACACCTGCTTCGAGGAGTACGCGGTTGAGTACGCACCGAGCGGGTCGGGTTCCTATCAACCGGTGATCGCCGCTCAGCCGGTGTACACCTCGACGGTGACGAACAATCCGCTGCTGCCTACGGTACAGTGGAACACGCTCGCGCCGGCTGTGCCCGACGGCGATTATGACCTTCGGCTCACAGGCGTGACGAGGTGCGGCGAGGTTTCCCAGCAGACGGTACAGATCACGATCGACAATACGGCACCAGAGGCGTTTATCGATTTCCCCACAGGATGCTCGGTTGTCGATGGTGAGGTCGAGGTCATCGGAACGGCGAGTGATGCAAACCTGGCAAAATGGACGCTGCAATACACCGGCGGCGGGGCTACCGGCTGGGTGACTGTTGATTCTGGCGACGTTTCGGTATTCAACGACGTACTCGGGTATTGGGATACGTCGTCACTGGAGGCGTGTGCGTATTTACTGCGGCTGCTGGTTTCCGACGCCGCGAGCATCGATTGCAACGGCGCGGTGCATCACGTCAGCGAGTATACCGTTGCTGTGCTGCTCGGCGATTGCGGCGACTTCGATTCTGACAATGACGGCGACGTCGACCTCGTGGACTACGCCGCATTCTTGCAGGAGTTTACCGGGCCGCTGCCGTGATTCCGCCATGCGTGTCGGCTCGCAAGACACCGAGGGTGCCTGAACGGCGCCCCCAAGAGGATCATGCCATGTGCAGTGATTATGAATTGTATTGTCGTGGTCAGCGCTGGTTGGTGCGCTTGCTTTCCGCTGTGGTGATCGTGCTCCCGGCGCCGTGGGCGTCGGGCAAAGCGGTCATCCGGCTGGAGCCGACACCATCCGGGCCGTATAGCACGTCGCAGGTCGTTTCGATCGATGTCTACATTGACAACATCGAGACCATCGCGCTGCCGCTGCAATCCGTGCAACTCGATTTTTCCGACATCGGCCCGGGCATCACCCCGCCGCCCGCAGTGGACTGGGTGCTCGCGCCCGCGACTGCCGCGAACCCGAACCTGCCACGTCCGAACTGGACGGACAACTCGCCGACACCGGTAAACGTGATCCCTCCGCTCGGCACCCTTTACGTGGCCAAGTTTCTGATCCGCTTGCCGAGCTTCAGCGGTTGCCACAAGCTCGACGTGTTCAATCGCGACGAGCCGCTTGCGACGCACGGCGCGCAACTTCAATTCCTGCCCACCGACGGAAACCCGTCGGTTCAGTGGCGGGCGTATCACGGACAGCTTCTGGATGGGGCCGAAGGATTTCCCATATTGACTGGCACCGCATCTGAAGCCTGCAACGGCGTCGACGACGACTGCGACGGACTGATCGATGAGGATTTCTTCGTTGAGGCGTACAACCCGCTGGTGGATGAGATCGTGCTGGTCGGTACTGGGGCGGCATGCGTGAACGGCGTAGGCGATTGTGCGACCAACGGTACACACCAGTGCGTGGGCGCCGGGCTGGACTGCGTTTCGCCGCCGACAGGGTTTCCGGTGGGAGAAGGGCCGTACACGGCGCTGAATTGCTACGACCTGCACGACAACGACTGCGACGGATTCACCGATTGGGAAGATCCGGATTGCACCAGTCCGGAACTGTGTGATTACGTGGACAACGACAACAATGGTATCGTCGATGACCCGTACCCGGAGCTTGACCTGCCGTGCACGAAGGGCGAAGGCGTGTGCGCGGCGAAGGGGGTCTTCGTCTGCTCAGCGGACGGAACAGCCGTCGAATGCTCTGCGCAGCAGTACCCGGTGGGGATCGAGTTGGAGGGCCCGCCGAACCACCCGAACTGTTCCGACGACATGGACAATGACTGCGACGGGCGGGTCGATCTGGAGGACCCGGACTGCCAGGAACCGGAGAAGTGCGACGGCAAGGATAACGACGGCGACTTGCTGGTGGATGAAAACTGGCCGAGCTTAGGCCAGTTGTGCGAGGTGGGCGTGGGCGCATGCCAGCGCATCGGCGAAATCGAATGCAATGCCACGCAGACCGGAGTGCAGTGCGGCGTGTCGCCGGGCGCACCCACTCCGGAGGGGCCGGGCTGCGACTGTGGTGACACCATCGACAACGACTGTGACGGCCTGACCGACCTGGACGATCCCGATTGCGGGGCGTTCATCTTTCGCGCACGGGCCGCACTTCCGCGAGTCTGTGACGTGGACAGTGACTGCGCAAGCTGGCGGCGGATCGAATTCGACACACTCAACGGCGGGCCTGGCGCGCTGGTCGAGGCCGAGCTGGTGGCCATGGACAGCAACGGCGCGATCCTGGGAACCAAACCGGTGGCGAACGGCGACATGGTGCACATCACCAGCCGCATCAATCTGACGCAGTTGCAACTGGCTACCACGCAGATCGACATCAGCTCGCCGATCGGCCGAAGCAAGTGGATCAACTGTACCAAAGGCCCGGGCATCGATCTGACTTCGACCACTTGCGTCAACTATGACACCGATTGTGACAACGACGTTGACCTGTACGACGCAGCTGTGCACATGCTGCACTACCCCGAGCCGATCAAGCACCACACCGCGGTCGCGCCAATCGTCCTGCTGCGGGTTACGGCCGACAATGGATACGCGAAAGTCAAAGCCTACGCCTCGCCACACCCGCACGTGCATGTGTGGCATCCGGACGACTCGGTGGTGATCGTCAACCAGGGCGACCGCGTGCTGATGGACATCGCGATTCCGGAGATCAATCCCGCGACACTCCTGCTCAGGCTCGACGGAGTGAATGTATTGCAGGCGCTAGGCGTCAATCCAGCGACGGACCTGCCCGGAGGGCCCTACGGCGGGACGATCAACCTGCCCAACGGCTGTTCGGCGGACATCTGCGAGTTAATCGTCGATAGCGCGGGCAGCGAGACACCCGCCGCCCATTCGATCCGCATGGTGGTCGAGAGTATGTGTTGCGGCGGGCACTTGTTCTCCGCCAGCGGCGCGCCGAGTCCTGGGGCGGCGATGGATGGAATCGCCGGTTGCGAGGTAGACGACGGCCACGACATCGGCATCGCCCATGCATTCCAGGTCAAGGTCAGCGCACCGGTGGATGGCTTTGTCGATCCCGCTCCGCCGGTTGCGGTCGCGGGCACCGTGTGTCACGGTTTGCCGTTGGGCAACACGCCCAGCGGACCGACGCAGGTGGAGCTGAACGGTCAGAGCTTCAGCACCTCGTCGGCTGTGATCACTGCGGGTGATGGGGTGAACACCGCCGATCGCTATGCATATGCATTCAGCGCAAGCCTGCCAGAAACCGATCTGCTCACCGAGTTCATCTCGACGGGTCCGCCGGGCACGGTGGATGAAGGCAGCAGCTACCTGGTCACCACGGCAATGGATCCGCTGCTCAACTCGGCCAGCGATAAGCGCAAGATCGGCTTGGGGCCGCTGATTGCCCCATTGCCAGCCCGCGGAAACAGCGCCGTATCGCACGGTCTGAGCCTGGCGATTACCGACGGTGCGCTGACCACGGTGGTGCAGCATGCCGTGAACGCGCTCGTGCCCGTGCTGGTTCAGGAACTGAGCAACATGATCCACGAGTTCCAGGGAACCAAGTTCTCGGTGCCGACCAACGGACCGTGCAACCCGGTGGTCACCGTGCTGCCGAACTTTTTCCCTCCGCCCATCTTTGTTCCGCCGGACATCAACCAGTTTGTCGTGGACGTCAATCCGCAGAACGACCACATCGACGTGTCCATCACTGTGCCGGAAACGCGAGCGCTGGGCGGGATTTTCGGCGTGTGCGAGATTGAAGGACTCTTCGGCGAATGCTTCATCGAGATCACCGTCTTCGTGTACCTCGACGTGAAGGTCAAGAAGGCTGTACTGAGCTTCTCCGCGACCGAAGCCGATCTGATTGCCAGCAATGCGATCGTCCCGCAGCTCGAAATCCTCCCGCAGGATATCGAAATCAACATTCAGGACATCGGCAGCGATGTGGGCTGCTGGGGAGGTGTTCTGGCGCAGATCCTGTCATTCGGAGTGTTTGGTGCGGTGGTCGATATCGTGATCGAGGACAAGATTGAGGACAAGATCAACGATTTCGACCCCTCGCAGTATCTGGGTATGATCCCTGTGCCGCCGATCCCGATTGACTTTCTCAACATTGATCCCATCGATCTGGGCGCACTCGGAGTCGCGTTGTATCTCAATCGCACCGAGGTCGAAATCACACCGGCTGGCATGGCCGTCGGACTCGAGACCGAGTTCGTGCCCAAGCAGATTGACCCGGAGGTCGAAATCATGCCGGGCCTACCGGATACGCAGGCCGTGCTGCCCCAGCCGGCACTGCCGGTTCCGGCGCTGGGCGCTACACTTTTTGTCTCCGACGATGCGGTGAACCAGATGCTCAACGCCCTGACGCGAAACGGGTACATCAAGACGCAGTATGAAGACGTGCGCACCATGCCCGACCTGCTGCCGGCAAACTGTTCGACGCTCTCGGCGCCGTTGCGCGGTCAGTGCCTCGCGATGAAGGGGTTGAGCTGTCTGGGCCAGACCGGAGAGGCGCTGGCGACCTGCATCGCAACGGACTTGCTGCTCGATCAACTCAACATCGACGAGACGACGCCGCTCATCTTCCACGGCCGGCTGGATGCCGCACCGAAGTTCTATATCTTCCGCCGCAACAATCCGCTGGAGATCGCCGCGTACTTCCGCGTTTCGCAGGTTCAGGTGGCGGTGATCGCCGATCGCGACGGGGACGGCGTGTACATTGGTGAGTTGGGGGCGCTGCCGAGCTGCTTCGGCGACAACCCGGGCACACAGACGCCCTGCGTGATGTGGACGGGGTGCTTCGAAATGAACGTGGCTCTGAACATGCATTTGACCGCGACGCCGAACGGCGTTCCCGAGGTCAGCTCTGACGTGATCAACGTCGAGCTCAGCGACGCGATGAACTGCGGCGGCGGCACGGGCTTCCCAGCTGGCCTTGAAGGTCTGCAGGATGTGTTCGCCGGACAGGTGTTCAACCTGATCAACACCCAGGTGAGCAGCATACCACCGCTGAAGCTGGACGGGCTGGACTTTGGCAACATCGTGAACCTGCTCAACCTGCAAGTGCTGACGCACGGCAATCAGCACGACGCCGTGTTTGAGGACTACTTCGGAATCACAGCCGATCCGAACTGACTCCCGTTCGCGCGAACAGTGATCCTGACGATTTGTGCTGAAGCTGGACCGTGTCGATCCCAGGGCGATCGCCAGCTTCTGCACGGAGGATCTGCTCGATCCGTACAAAACCCGCAATTACTTTCGGAAGATTGAAATCAAGGCGCGGAACGCGCTGGAGAAACACTCCCGGCCATTTGCAGCAGCCCTCCACTTTGCGGCACTGTTTTAGCCAATCTGCGGACTCATGGCCCAGAGACCTGAATGCAAGCCGGCGAAGCCAGGCGTCGAAAGGCGCCTGAGAATCAGCCGGGCATCCGGAAGCAGCGGCGGGCCCTAGTTGCCAAGCAGACGCAGAAAATCGTTCGGCACTGGCACACTTCCGGCCGATTGCGCAAGCTCTCCTGCCGAAACCCGGCTCGTTGGGGACGCTTGCGCCGAGCCGTGGCGAGTTCCTGCAGCCAATGAGATTGGCTTGAACCGGGTTCTGCCCGCCCTCGCGATGCAGCAGAACGCGGCACGCCGCCCGCGGGCCGCCTCGACGCAGCCGGGGCCACTTCATACCATTCCAAACCATGCCGCTCGCCGCGGATAAAAGCAGGCGGCGCGGGGGGCGGCTTGCCCGCCCCACTCGAGCGCTTTGCGGCGCCTGGCGATTCATGCAGTGTTGATACGTCTTGTTGCAGCGCTTTCAGGCGCAAGGGCAGCCAAGTTATGGCGGCATGCATTCTCGTCATTCTAATCCTCGCGATCATGGCGCCTTTGCTGCAGCGCGGCTTGGGCAAAGCCACACATTGGCTGCTGGGGGGGCTCACGGCAGCGGTCGCAGCGTGGCTGGCGGCAAAGTTTCCCGCACTCCTGAAGACTGAGCGCCTGATCGAGGCTTACAACTGGGTCCCCGCGCTGGATCTGTCATTCGCATTGCACGCGGATGCGCTCGGTTTGATGCTCGCGGTCGTGGTCACCGGCATGGGCACCTTGATCCTGGTGTACGCAGGCGGGTATCTGCACGGCGCGCGAAACGCAGGATCCTTCTACGCATACCTGCTGCTGTTCATGGCGTCGATGTTGGGCGTGGCTCTCGCCGACAATCTCATCCTGATCTTCATCTTCTGGGAACTCACCAGCTTCAGTTCCTACCTGCTCATTGGGTTTAACCACGAGCGGGCCCAATCGCGGGCGGCGGCGTTGCAGGCACTGCTGGTCACCGGCGGCGGGGGTCTGGCTCTGCTGGCCGGGTTCATCCTCCTGGGCATTGCGGGTGACAGCCTGACGTTGTCCACACTCTTGGAACGTGGCCCCGAAGTGCGCAGCCACCCGCTTTATGCGCTGATTTTGCCGCTGGTCCTGCTTGCAGCGGCCACGAAATCGGCCCAATTCCCGTTCCACTATTGGCTGCCCAACGCAATGGAGGCGCCCACGCCGGTCAGCGCTTATCTGCACTCAGCGACAATGGTCAAGGCGGGCGTCTTCCTCCTGGCCCGCGTCGCGCCCATCCTTGGCGGCACCACGTCCTGGCAGGTGAGCCTGGTCGCCTTGGGCATGGTCACGATGATTCTCGGTGCATGGCTGTCGTTCACGGCCAGGGAGCTCAAGCGCATCCTGGCGTACTCAACGATCAGCGGCCTGGGAACGATGACGCTGCTGCTGGGAGTGGGAACGCCAGCGGCTATCCAGGCCGCGATCCTCTATCTGCTCGCGCACGCGCTGTACAAGGGCGCCTTGTTCATGCTCGCCGGATCAATCACGCACGCGACGGATCGCACGGACGCAGAAGAAGTGAGCGGGCTCGCCCGGGCAATGCCCATCAGCGCCGTAGGCGGTGTGCTGGCGGCATTGTCAATGGCTGGTTTACCGACACTGCTTGGGTTCGTCAGCAAGGAGGCCACTTACGAATCGCTGCTGAATGCCGGCCATCTGGAGGCCGTGCTGGTGACCGCCGCGGTAGCAGCGCACGTGCTCTTGTTGGTGGTGGCCGTCCGCGTCGGGATCCGGCCGTTCGTCCGAATCGGCAATCGCGCATCGCCTGGGGCCCATGAAGTACCGGCCAGCATGTGGCTAGGCCCGCTGGTGGCAGGCTTGGTGGCTCTGGTCGGGCCGTTCGGGTTGCACCATCTCGATCGGCTCGTTGTGGGGCCCGTCGAACAAGTCGTCCTCGGCGGCGCGCCGGAGCATCGTGTGAAGCTGGCGCTGTGGCACGGCGTGAATGTGCCTTTGGGATTGAGCGCTGTCACCCTGGCAGCCGGCCTCGCGATTCTTGCGCTGCGCGAGCGGATCAGCGCCGGGGCCAGGCGCGTGCGCTGGCCCGCCTGGCTGAGCGCCGGGGCCGCGCACGACACAGCCGTGTCTGCCATGAACGGGTTTGCCCGGACCCAGACCCGCGTGCTGCAAAGCGGATACCTCCGCCAGTACGTGTTCTACATTCTGCTCATGACCGCCGCGCTGGCTATTCCGAGGTTGATAATGGCCGAGGACTTGTTCAGCGGGATGCGCTTGTCTCCGGTGCGCGTACATGAATTGGCGGCGGCAGCGCTGGTGCTGGGCGGCGCTATGGCCGCGGTGTTCTCGACGTCGCGGTTGGGTGCGGTGGCCTCGTTGAGCGTAGTCGGATTCGGTATGACGCTGATCTTCGTGCTGTTTAGCGCGCCGGATCTGGCGATGACGCAGATCCTGATCGAGACCCTGCTGGTGATTCTCTTCGTCCTGGTGCTTTACCGCTTGCCAGCCTTCGCCACGTACACACGCCAATGGGTGCGAGCAGCCGATGCGGGCGTCGCGGCAGTTTTCGGAGCGATGATGACTTGCTTGGCGCTGTTGGCGATGGAAGCCCCGCGGGGATCGCGGGTATCACAGTACTACGCCGACCACAGCCTCACCGACGCACACGGCCGAAACGTGGTCAATGTCATCCTGGTCGACTTCAGAGCGGCGGACACCCTGGGTGAAATCACTGTACTCGCCGTCGCGGCCATCGGCGTCTATGGGCTCATGCGCCTTCGCCCCCGACGCAACTCAGCCCCACGAGCAGGCGAATGCGCGCGCGCGAATATCGCCGGCACGGACCACACCGGAGGAAAGTTATGAACTCCGTTATCTTGCGCGTCGCGGCGAAGTTTATGCACCCGTTGCTGTTGATGTTTGCGGTGTTTCTGCTGTTACGCGGACACAACGAACCCGGCGGTGGATTTGTTGCCGGGCTGGTCGCGGCTGCGGCGTTCACCCTGCAGGCACTGGCGAACGACGCGCGTGCGGCGCGGCGCGCGTTGCACGTTGCGCCGCACAAGCTGATTGGCAGCGGGCTGCTCATCGCCCTCTCTGCCGGCTTGGCCGCCCTGCTGCCAGGCAAGCCATTCCTGACCGGCATGTGGACCAGCATCTCGGTGCCCGCACTGGGCGCGATCCCCCTGGGCACGCCCTTGTTGTTCGACGTGGGGGTAGGCCTGGTCGTCGTGGGGATTTCCTTGTTGATGATTCTCATCTTGGCGGAGGAATGACGTGAACTTCGTCTTGGCAATCGTGGTGGGTGGCTTGTACGCGGCGGGCTTGTACCTCATGGTGCGCCGCAGCATCGTCAAGCTCATCATCGGGCTCGTGCTGCTGGGCCACGCGAGCAACCTGCTGATCTTTTCGGCGGGTGTGGGTCGGCAGCACGGCGATCAACGGGAAGGCCCGCCGATCATGCTCCCGAACCAGGACGTACTGACCGCGCCGTTTGCCGATCCCCTGCCGCAGGCCCTGATCCTGACAGCCATCGTGATCGGCTTCGGCGTCCTGGCCTTCGCCTTGGTCATGGTGAAGATGACCTTCCAGGCGGTCGGCACCGACGATCTGAATCAACTGCGAGCGACCGACACATGAACCATGTCCTCGTAGTATTGCCTCTGGCCCTCACGCTGCTCACCGCGGCGGTCTCCGTGCTGGTCTGGCGGAATCGGCGACTGCAGCGCCGCATCAGTGTGCTGTCAGCAGGACTGCTGCTGGCCGCCGCCTGCGCGCTGCTCCGCGCCGTCTGGCGCCACGGGATTATCGTGGTGCAACTGGGTGACTGGCCGGCGCCGTTCGGCATTACCCTGGTGGCGGACACGTTCAGCGGGATCATGGTGGTGCTGGCGGGCATCATCGGGTTCGCTGTGATGGTTTACTCGGTGGCGGGGATCGACGCACGCCGGCAGTCGTTCGGTTATTTCCCATTGCTGCACGTGCTGCTGCTGGGCGTGTGCGGCGCATTCCTCACCGGCGACATCTTCAACCTCTACGTCTGGTTCGAAGTGATGCTGATGGCCTCCTTCGTATTGCTGGTGCTCGGCGGTGAGCGCCAACAGTTGGAAGGCGCCGTCAAGTATGTGACGCTGAACCTGCTGTCCTCCGCCATGTTCCTGTCCGCGGTAGGCATCCTCTACGGCTTCACGGGCACGTTGAACATGGCGGACCTCGTGGGCAAGCTCGCGACGCTGGAGCATCCCAGCGTGCGCGTGGCCCTGGCGATGCTCTTCCTCATTGCCTTCGGCATCAAAGCGGCGATGTTCCCGCTCTTTTTCTGGTTGCCAGCCTCGTACCACACGCCGCCCGCGCCGGTGTCGGCCGTCTTCGCGGGCCTGCTCACGAAGGTGGGCGTCTACGCGCTGATCCGCGTGTTCACGCTGCTGTTTTCATCCGACATGGGCGGAACCTACGGGCTGATCACGTTTCTCGCCGGCCTGACCATGGTCACCGGCGTGCTGGGCGCGACCGCGCAGAACGATTTCCGCAGAATCCTGTCGTTTCACATCGTCAGCCAGATCGGCTACATGATCATGGGCCTCGGCCTGCTGACCGCCGCTGCGCTGGCGGGCTCGATCTTCTACATCATGCACCACATTATCGTAAAAACCAATCTCTTCCTCGTCAGCGGGCTGGTACACCACCTGCGCGGCGAATATGCCCTGAATCGCCTCGGCGGCCTCTACCGAGAGCGGCCGTTGCTCGCGTTCCTGTTCATTATTCCGGCGATGTCGCTCGCGGGAACGCCGCCACTCTCGGGTTTCTTCGCCAAGTTCGCTCTCGTGCGGGCGGGCCTGCAGATCGAGCAGTACGCCATCGTCGCCACCGCCCTGGCTGTGGGCCTTCTCACGCTATACTCGATGACCAAGATCTGGGCCGAAGTCTTCTGGAAGCCCTCGCCGGAATCGACGAATGATCGCGATGATGGCGGGAAGGCGAGTCCGCCCAGCTCCTTGCCCCGAACAATGCTGGCGCCAGTGATCGGCTTGGCCGCAATCACCTTGTACATGGGGGCGGCCGCCGGGCCGTTTTTCGCACTCGCCACACGGGCGGCCAGCGAGCTGCTTGACCCCGCGTCCTATGCCCGCGCCGTCTTGGGAGATGCCCCATGAGCACGTTCATCTGGATCCTGCTGCTGGCGCTGCTCTGGGTAGCCATCACCGAGCATTTTACACTGGCCAACCTGGCCGTCGGCATTCTGATCGCGGGCGCCATCCTCTATTCGGCGCAGCGGATCACCGGCGGCGACCGGTTCTTCGTGCGCGTGGGCCGTCTCATCGCCTTGTCCGGCTTCTTCGCCTGGGAATTAATCGTCGCCAATCTGCGCGTCGCTTATGACGTGCTTACGCCGACCTACCACATGAAGCCGGGCATCGTGGCATTGCCGCTCGAGGCCCGCACCGACATCGAAATCACCCTGCTCGCCAACTTGATCACCCTGACACCCGGTTCCCTCAGCCTCGATTTGTCGAGTGACCGCAAAGTACTGTACGTCTACACCATGTTTGTGCGCGACCGCGACGTCTTCGTCCGCAGCATTAAGGACGGACTCGAGCGCCGCCTGCTGGAGGCATTGCGATGATGCTTGCAGTGCAGGTCAATCTGCCCGCAGTCGCCAACGTCGCGCTGCTTCTGCTCAGTGCAAGCCTGCTGCTCACCTTCATTCGACTGGTCCGGGGCCCGAGCCTGCCCGATCGGGTCGTGGCGCTCGACCAATTTGCCGCCATCGTCGTCGGCATGATCGCGGTGTACACGATCGACATGGGCCGGGATGAGGTGCTCCGGGCTGCAATCGTGCTCGCCCTGATCGCGTTTCTCAGCACGGTCGCGTTTGCCCGCTACGCGGAAAGGCGCGGCCGGCCATGACCAACTGGATCATCGCCGTGCTGCTCCTGGTGGGCTCGATCATCATGCTGATCGGCTCAGTCGGCCTCGTGCGCATGCCCGACCTGTATTCCCGTATGCAGGCGACAACGAAGTCGATGACTCTCGCGGTAGTGTGCCTGCTGCTGGCGGTGGTCATCTACTTCGGCGAACCGGGCGTCACTTTGCGGGCGCTGCTGGTCATTACGTTCTATTGCGTGACGTCGCCCATCGCTGCGCACATGATTGGCCGCGCCGCCTATTTTTGCGGTGTGCCGCTCTGGGAAAAAACTCAACTCGACGAGTTGCGCGGTCGCTACGATCACAAGACACGCACGCTGGACAGCGGACCCGCCGGCGCCGAATCCGGCGCGGATGCCGGTGATGCGCCCCGCTACCAGAGCGATCCGAGCCCGACCGAAACGTCCTGAAGGAGGAAATGTCCGGCGTGAAAGTACCACAAATGTGCCATTATCCGCGCCAACGTATGGTTGATCCGCTTGATCGACCGGGCGGTTGTTGGCGGAACTCGCAGCGTCTAGACTCGCAGAAGGCACTTTTCGGGAGATCAGCGTCATGGAGCAATATCGCAAATTAGGTGTATTCCTAAATGATGAACCAGGCGACGAAGAAGCCCTGGCATTCACGGCGATCATCGCCCGATCAACCCGGCCACTGTCCATCGCCTGTGTGCACGTTCGCGGCATGGAAGCAGCCGCGGAACCAGCTTCGGAATCCAACGAACGCGTCCGCTCCCGCATCTTTGAGCGATTGCCCCCCGAATTGCACGGAAACGTGTCGATCGAGGTTTGCACGGGTACCGGCGTTGCCGAGATTCTCCGCTGCGCGCGGGCGGATGCGCTGGACCTGATCATCGTCGGTCGCCGGCCGCCGCACGATCAACTGGCAGCCGGTACTGCGTTCGCGCGGTTGGCCCGCAAAGCCCCCTGCAGCGTGCTCGTCGCCGTCAGCAAGTCGTACGCACACCTCGGCCGCGCTCTGGTTCCCGTGGATGGATCTCCACATTCCCGACTCGCCCTGGATACCGCGCTCGATATCGTGCGGCGCTGCGGCGACAAGCACCCGCAGCTCATGGTGCAGCAGATCTGCGAAGTGGGGTATGGATACAGCTACACCGGGTTGAACTTCGCGGACGCCATCAAGAAACGTGAAGAACTTGCCCTGCGGGAACTCGATGAATTCCTGGGCGAATTCGACAGCCGGGGCGTGGAACTGCAGAAATTCTGCACTTGCTCACGCCGGCCCATCGACGCCGTACTCGACCTCGCAGCCGCCATGAACCTCGATTTCATCGCCGTCGGCAGCCGCGGCCAGACGGCCACCGCGGCATTCCTCCTCGGCAGTTTCGCGGAACGCTTGATCCTCCAGTCACCGGTCCCGGTGCTCGTCGTCAAACGTAAAGGCGAGACGCTGCACCTGCTGGACGCACTGCTGGGACCATAGCCGTGCTATTGGGAAACTCATATTGGTAACCGTAAGAACCGGGTCAGTCACGATGCCAACCCGCATGATCATAGGATGAGGGCGCTTCCGACGAATTCGAACCAGCAATTGACCGATGGCGCGCTGTGACACAAGCGAAGCGCGGCGCCCATCCGGGCGGATCGGCGCATGGAGCACGTACTCGGTGGGGAACCACTGGTAGGGCCGGGAGGCACGATGAGAACGCCGCAGGAACACCAGGACCAGACCCGCGTCAGCAACGGCGATGGCCAGGCTCACGGATTGAGGAACCGTGAAATCAAAGGTGTCGTTTGCACTGTCGCCGCCGATGGTCTCTTGCAGGACGTTTCACCCCATGGAGCATCAGGCTTCATGTGACGACCATGCCGGATTGACGGCGGCGCCAGTAGTTGGCTGAAAACACAAGGAGAGTCAGTGGGCATGCGACGGCCCCATCGAGCCAAGCGAGCCCGAGATCGGACTTGATCGATTGCACACATACTTCGTGTGGTATGTTCGCAATGTGTGCGACAAGCGAGGCATGCATGCGACTCGCGACGGACCAGCGCATAGCTTTCTTGGCAAGTATCTGAGATTTCTCAGGGGCAACGGTCACATTGAGTCGGATATGACCGAGAGAATCCTGAAGTACTCACCCCTGACGATAAATAACCTCAACCACGTTTCCAACCATCAGGGCCTGACACCTCAAATCGATGGTCGACTCCGACGATGCGCAGCTGATCTTCAACCACGTCGTGACAGTGATGCAATTCACCTGGGTGAAAGTGCGACAGATTGGTTTCCCGCAGCTTGTAGTTGAGACGACCTCGGAGCGAAAAAAACATTACGTCCAAATCAAACCACCAACAGCCTGAGCGCATGGAACGGGATGCCGATTCTGGGCACGGTCTTTGCTGATCGCCAATCGCGGTTTCACGGTCAAAAGGGTACGCGGCTTATGGCTCTGGCCGGAATTCTCTTCACAAAGGGCTCGACTGGCGTACTATTGCGCCGATTGCTCGTCAAGTGAAGCTCTTTGCCGAACGGGCTCTTGTCACTAGCCTGGGTCACAATGCAATTTCACCGGCCAGCGCATGCCAGGACGCACCCTCGCCACGTGCGGCTGCGCGAAGTTCAGCCGGCAGATTTGCCCATGCTGTTCGCGTTTGAGAGCGACCCCGCTTGGTGCGCGATGGCGATGGTCAAGCCCCGCAGCGCTGCGACGTTCGACGCAGTCTGGGCGAAGATCATCCAAGGGCATGCCGATGGCGTGAAGGACGTCGTGCAGAAGGTGATTCTCGCGGATGGCGAGGTCTGCGGCACGATCGGGTGTCGCATGATCGATAGCAGGTCTACGGTCGGTTACGGGCTGGGACGAGCGTATTGGGGCCGTGGAATCGCGTCTCGTGCCGTTGCGCTCCTGCTCGCGGATGTGCCCCAGCGCCCGCTCTATGCGACAGCTGCCGCGACGAATACCGCGTCGATCCGCGTGCTCTTGAAAAATGGCTTCGTGCTCAAAGAGAAACGAACCGTTCCGGAAACGGAGCGATGCCTGGCACGTGACGAAGTTTGTTTGGTTCTCGCCTAACTCCGCGTATCACCAGAATCTGCCGTTATCGAGATTTCGACGGTAGTGAATGTGCCAAGCCGGCATTACGCACCGTCCGGGATTTCCGGCTCAACCAGGTGCGCCAACATGGCCAGCGACTCCTGCCAGCCGAGGTAACAGAACTCAATTGGGATGACCGCGGGTACGCCGCATTGGGTAATCTCAAGCTCGGTGCCGCACATGACCTTGCGAAGTGCGATGGTCACCTGCATCTGCCCGGGCAGATTGGGATCGTCAAACTGGTCGGTGTAGCGGATCCGCTCGTAAGGCGTGAGCTCGACGTACGTACAGACGAAGGAATGGCTCTTGCCCGTTCCGAAATTCGTGAACGACATCCGGTACCCTCCGCCGACGCGCGCGTCGACGGAATGCACTTTGCCCGTGAAGCCATGCGGCGGCAACCACTTGACCATCGCGTCGGGCTCGAGAAACGCACGATAGATGCGTTCCGCCGGCGCGCGAATCACGCGGTGCAGTCGAACCGTGTTACCGGTGGCGTCACCGACCTGGCTGGCATGAGCAGACATGAGAAACCTCCTCCGCAACGGCAAGCTTTAGAAATCACCCCCGGGCAGATGGCAAGCGAAGCGAATTCGTCGCAGCCCGCGCACGCGGACTGCAGCGCACGAGGACTGCAGCGCACGCGCGCAAAGAAGACATGGAATTCGGAGAGAGAGGGATTCGAACCCCCGCTACGGTTACCCGCAGACCGCATTTCGAATGCGGCGCCTTCAGCCGCTCGGCCATCTCTCCTGCGGCACGATACCGGCAATGTAGACCGCGCCCGATCCCGCGCGATCCGCCATGCCGTCGAAACGCCGCAGTGTATCGGCGTGGACCACTGTCGGCAAGTTGCGGTATCCCAGAGGCATCCCGGCCCAATGATCCCAGGTCGAATTGGCAGCTGCAGCCGGGCGCCACGCACGCCTGATCCTGTGGACCGCGGCGGCAAGACCGGCTGTGTTCGCATCGCGGGACGCCCGCTCGCAGCCTCCGCGACAGCAAGCAATCGACCGCGAACGTGCCTCTGTGGACAACCGATACTGCACCGAATCGAGACTGTCCCCTGAGGTCATTCTTGGCCTTTCCCAATACCATTCTGCCTCACGCGCGACGGTCGCGGGGCAGGCGCGGCGTCGTTCGCCAATCTTCAAGCCCGGCGGGTGGCCGGAATGAACCCAGCCGCTATACTCCCAACTGTTGTGGACTCTGCAGCCAGGCACATTGTCGTAGGCCTGGGGGAACTTCTCTGGGATTCCTTCGCACAGCAGCGGCGACCGGGCGGCGCTCCGGCCAACGTGGCCTATCACGCGTCCCAGCTCGCGGCTGACGGCATCATCTGTTCGCGCATCGGCTGTGACGATGCCGGCACGGCGCTCTGTGCGCTCCTCGCGCAGCGCGGCCTGTCCGTCGCGCAGGTTCAACGGGACCATGTCCATCCCACCGGGTTGGTCACTGTAGATACGTCGAATCCCAATCGGCCCTCGTACCACATTCACGAAGGTGTCGCGTGGGATCACTTGGAATACACCTCCGAACTCGCAAAACTCATGCGCGCTGCCCACGCCATCTGCTTCGGCACGCTTGCCCAGCGCAGTACGGTCAGCGCAAACACAATCCACCAGGCGCTGGCCGATGCCGAACGGGCACTGATCGTCTTTGACGTGAACCTGCGGCCGCCGTGGTACACACGCGCGGTGATTGAGCGATCGCTGGCGGCATGCTCAGTCGCGAAGCTGAACCTGGAGGAGTTCACCGCGCTGAATGATCTGCTCAGGCTGCGGGCTGACAATCTCGAGGATTTCTGCGGGCGGCTGCGGAGGGAGTACGGCGTCGAGCTGATGTGCATCACCCGCGGAAGCGACGGATGTTTGTTGGCTGAAGAGAACGAAATGGTGGATATCCCTGGCGAGCCCGTCACCGTCACCGATGCCGTTGGCGCCGGCGATGCATTCTGTGCGGCCCTGATTATCGCCCGTCTGAATCGCTGGCCGCTCGAAATCTGCGCCAAGTTTGCCAACGCGGCAGGCGCGCTGGTCGCGGGGCGCGCCGGCGCCATGCCCGACGTGCGACGCACGTACGCCGAGCTGCGGGCTGCGCTGACCAGCCAATTGCCGCAGCCATCGGAGTAGCCACGATGTCCGGAGAAGGTCGTTACATCATGTTGGTAAGCGTTCACGGCCTGATCCGCGGCCACGATCTGGAGCTTGGCCGCGACGCGGACACCGGCGGGCAAACGACATACGTGGTCGAGCTGGCCCGCGCCCTCGCCCGTCACGACGAGATTGCCCGTGTCGACCTGGTCACGCGGCTGGTGGAGGATTCCAAAGTCGACGCGAACTACGCACAGCCGTTTGAAAAGCTCGCGCCGGGCGCGCAGATCGTGCGCATCCGTTGCGGCCCGCGGCGCTATCTGGCGAAAGAACGACTCTGGCCGCACCTGGACAGTTTCGTCGACAACCTGCTGCAGTATGTCCGCTCGCTGAAGTGGGGTCCGGACCTGATACACGGTCATTATGCCGATGCGGGTTACGTGGCTGCGTGCGTCAGCGGCGTGCTGAACACACCGATGGCCTTCACCGGGCATTCGCTCGGGCGGGTGAAACGCCAGCGGTTGCTGGACGGCGGGCAGCGGCTCGAAAGTATCGAACGTCGCTACAACATCGCCGAGCGCATTGCTGCTGAAGAGGTCGCGATCGATCACGCGTCGTTCGTCGTGGCCAGCACACACCAAGAGGTGGATCAGCAGTACGCGCAATATGACAACTACCAGCCGGAGCGCATGCGCGTGATTCCGCCGGGCGTCGATCTTTCGCGCTTCACGCCGGCGTCGCGGCGGAAAAGATGGCACGCTCCGGTACACCAGCGGGTGCGGGCGTTTTTGGCGGACTGGAACAAGCCGATGATCCTGGCACTCTGCCGGCCGGACCCGCGAAAGAACATCGCTGCGCTGGTTCGCGCGTTCGGCGAGCACCCGGACTTGCGTGAAATCGCCAACCTGTGCATCGTGGCGGGCAACCGCGACGACATCCGCGAACTGGAGAAGGGCGCCCGCGAAGTGCTTACCGAGCTGCTCATGCTCGTGGATCGTTACGACCTCTACGGGTGTGCAGCCTATCCCAAGCATCACGACGCCGATGATGTGCCCGATCTTTATCGCATGGCGGCGCGCACGCGCGGGGTGTTCGTGAATCCCGCATTGACCGAGCCGTTCGGCCTCACGCTCATCGAGGCGGCGGCCACCGGCCTGCCGATCATTGCCACGCAGGACGGCGGGCCGCGCGACATCATTCGGCATTGCGAGAACGGCGTGCTTATCGACCCGCTGGATGTGCCCGCGCTGGGCGCGGCGATGCATGCAGCCGTGACGGATCCGCAGCGTTGGCGAAGCTGGTCGCGAAACGGCATCCGCGGGGCGCAGAAGTATTACTCCTGGCCGGGGCACGTCGAGCGCTATGTGCGCGCGGCACGCGCCGCGGAAGCCGAGTTCAGCCGGGGGCGCATGCACTTCAGCCGCAAGAGCCGGCTGGTCACCGCGGATCGCGTGCTGGTCGCGGACATCGACGACACGCTGACCGGCGACGCGGGCGCGCTGCGCCGTCTGGTGGAGCGGCTTAAGCAGGCCGGCGACCGCGTGGCGTTCGGCATCGCGACGGGGCGGAGCATGGAGATGACGCTGCAGGTGCTGGCGGAGTGGAGGGTGCCCACGCCGCAGCTCTTGATCACCTCGGTGGGCAGCGCGATCCATTACGGCAGGAAGCTGGCGCATGACCGCAGTTGGGAAAAACATATCGACTACCAGTGGCAGCCGGAGGCGATCCGCGAGGCCATGACCGACCTGCCCGGCATCACCCTGCAGGGTCCGGAGGGCCAGGACACGTTCAAAATCAGCTTCCTGGTCGACACGGAGGAGGCGATCGGCGCGCGGCAAATTCACCGTTATCTGCGGCGCGCGGGCATCCGGGCGAACGTGATTTTCTCACGCGACACGTTCCTGGACATACTCCCGATCCGCGCGTCCAAGGGCATGGCCCTGCGCTACTTCTGCACCAAGTGGAACGTGCCGCTGGAGCGCTGCCTGGTCGCGGGCGACTCGGGCAACGACATCGAGATGCTGACCGGCAACACGCTGGCGGTGGTGGTAGGTAACCACGCGCCGGAGCTGGAGAGTCTACGCGGCGCTCCGCGGATTTACTTCGCGAAGGCGCATCACGCCGCCGGAATCCTCGAAGGCATGGAGCACTACGATTTTCTGGGCAAGATCCGCATCCCGGAACAGGAACCCGCTCATGAACTCGCCGCTGTCTGAGTATCTGCGCAAACATCGCGACGAGGCCTACGCCCTGCTGCACCGCCTGGCGAGCGTGGGCCGGCCGTTCCTGCTGCGCACGGACGTGCTTGAAGTGTTCGACACCTGCTGCGCGCAGGGTCCTACGCTGAGCGAGTCTCCGCTGGCCGGCCTTGTGCGCGCCGCGCAGGACGCGGTGGTGGAGGCGCCGTGGGTGATGTTCGCGGTGCGGCAGCGCATTGGCACGTGGACGTACTGGCGCTTCCACGTGGATGCGGTGGCCGGCGAAGAAATCAACGTTTCGGAATACCTCGCGTTCAAGGAACGGCTGGTGACCGGCTGCGATGGGGATCCGCTGGCGCTGGAGATCGACCTCGCGCCGTTCAATCGCGGGTTTCCGCGTCTGCGCGAGGCGCGTTCGATCGGCCAGGGTATGGAATTTCTCAACCGCAAGCTGTCGAGCGAGCTTTTCCAGGCGCTGGACAACGGGGACGAACGGCTGCTCGATTTCCTGCGCGTGCATCATTTCCGTGGCGAGCAGCTCATGCTGAACGACCGGATCGGCGACACCGTGGCGCTGCGGCGGGCGCTGCGGCGGGCGGACGAATACCTTTCCGGCCAGCCGCGCGACGCGGGCTGGAAGGAGGTCGGGCACGCACTGCAGGAGTTTGGCCTGGAACCCGGCTGGGGGCGGAGCGTGGCGCGGATGCGCGACACGCTGCACCTGCTGCTGGACATACTGGAAGCGCCCGACCCGGCCAACCTGGAGCGCTTTCTGGCGAGGATTCCGATGATCTTTAGCATCGTGATCCTCACGCCGCACGGGTACTTTGGCCAGGCGGGCGTCCTGGGAAAACCCGATACCGGCGGGCAAGTGGTGTACATTCTCGACCAGGTGCGCGCACTGGAATGCGAGATGCGCAAACGGCTCGACGAGCAGGGCATCGACATCGAGCCGCGGATCCTGGTCATTACCCGCCTGATTCCCGAGGCGGAGGGCACGGCGTGCAACCAGCCGCGCGAGCACATCCTGGGCACGACCAACGCGCAGATCCTGCGGGTGCCTTTTCGCGACGCCGCCGGCGAGGTCATTCCCCACTGGATTTCCCGATTCAACATCTGGCCGTACCTGGAGCGATTCGCGATCGAAGCGGAGCGCGAGATCCTGGCTGAACTGGGCGGCCGGCCGGCGCTGATCATCGGCAACTATTCCGACGGCAACCTGGTCGCGTCGATCCTCGCCCAACGGCTGCACGTGACGCAATGCAACATCGCACACGCCCTAGAAAAAACAAAGTACCTGCTCAGTGACCTGTTCTGGCGGGAGAATGACGCGCAGTATCATTTCGGCTGTCATTTCACGGCTGATCTGATCGCGATGAACACCTGCGATTTCATCATCACCAGCACGTACCAGGAGATCGCGGGCACGCCTGAAAGCGTCGGGCAGTACGAAAGCTACGGGGCGTTCACGATGCCGGGGCTGTACCGCGTGGCCAACGGCATCGACGTGTTCGATCCACGTTTCAACGTGGTTTCGCCGGGGGCGGACCCGGATGTGTATTTTCCCTACAGCGACGCGAAACGCCGGCTCAAGGGGCTGAAGGCGGACCTGGAGGCGATGGTCTTCGGCGACAACCTGGATCAGCCCTATCGCAGCCGGCTGGTTGATCCGGACAAGCCGCTGATCTTCACCATGGCCCGCTTTGACCGGATCAAGAACCTGACCGGGCTGGTGGACTGGTTCGGCGGGAGTCCGAGGCTGCGGGAGTTGGCCAACCTGCTGGTGGTCGGCGGGTACATCGACCCGAACCAGTCGCGGGACAGCGAGGAGCGCGAGCAGATCCAGCGCATGCACGAGTTGATCGACCATCACGGGCTCGAGGGGCACGTTCGCTGGATCGGGTTTCAGACCGATCGCAACCTGGTGGGCGAGTTGTATCGCTTCATCGCGGACTATCGTGGGGCATTTGTTCAGCCGGCGCTCTTCGAGGCGTATGGATTGACGGTGATCGAGGCGATGAGCAGCGGGCTGCCGACGTTCGCGACGTGTTTCGGCGGGCCGTCGGAGATTATTGAAGATGGCGTTTCGGGCTTTCATGTGAATCCCAACAAGGGGGCTGAGGCGGCGGATAAGCTCGCGGAGTTTTTTGAGCAGAGCCGGCGTGATGCGGAGCACTGGAAGCGCTTTTCGGACGGGGCGCTGGCGCGCATCGCCGCGAAGTACACGTGGCGGCTGTATGGTGAGCGGATGATGACGCTGGCGCGGGTGTATGGTTTCTGGAAGCATGTGACGAATTTGGAGCGGCAGGAGACGCGGCGGTATTTGAGCATGCTGTATGCGCTGCAGTATCGGCGGCTGGCTGAGGCTGCGGGCGGGTAAATGTCCGGCGCAAGTTTTGGTGTGACGGGCGGTTGCGCGTTGATCGCGATTTTTGGGCGAAAAACGCCAAAGCCCATTTGAAGTCTCACTTTGCGAGAGCCCGACTGGGTTCTTGGGGTCGCGGCGCGGGGTGACCTGCGTTTTTGATAGCGACTGGCGTTGAAGTGGTACTGGCAATTGGCTTTGGGGCGCGATTTTTTTTTCTGCGCTGGTTGGTGAGTCGGGCATGTGGTCTTTGACACGAAGGCACCAAGGCACGGAGACACCAAGTGGGAGTGCTAAGTGATGAGTGAAAAGTGAAACATGAAGAGTGAAGCGCGACGCGCGAACGCGGCGTTCAGGAAATGGGAGGAAGGCGGCGGGCATTGGGCACCAGGTCCTGGGTACTGGGCTTCGGGCACTTGTCTATTGGGGATAACGCGCCGGGTGTGCTGCGAAAAGTTTGAATTGGGTGCGGGGGTGGGTGGAACCGCAGAGGGCGCCGAGGACGCGGAGCGTTGCGTTGGTGTTGGCGCCTGGCGGCGTGGTTGAATGGGGTCGAACCGCGAATGGACGCTAATGGACGCTAAGCGGGGGTGGCTGATCGGGTTGGTGGCCTAATCAAGGAGTGGCGTTTCCATTTCCGGACATGAAATCCAACCTGTCCCGCTTGTCGTTCGGTAAGTAAGTTTGCCCTCTTCGCCCCCGAGTTGCTAGTCTGGCCATTCCTGAAAACTCGTGGGCACGCATTCTACTGCCTCTTCATTCACCGACACGCGGTTGTCGCGGTGGATCTGTATCAAGAGTCGCTTCTTTGCCGACGTGCATCTGATTTCTCCTCGTGGCGCATAACTCTCCGGCGTGCCCGCCCACAGCGACAATTCAATGATGTCAGAAGTCAGTCGGTGAGAACGCAGGCCAAACGTCCACCCGTGCTCCATAGCGCCCTCTCTTATGCGAGCCAGATCCGGTGTGGAAATGTTAAGATTTTCCACTGAAAGTTGCACAGATCCGTTCGCCAGGAATTGCTTGATCAGACTGTGCTGCAAGTCGACCGCACCATAACAATAGACGTCGAAGTTGTCCTTCTGACAAATGTATGGACGTTGGGTATCAATTGCCCAACAGATGAGTTCACTTGATGAGTGCATCGCCGGTGGCTCAGTCCGCCGAGTAGGCACAAAAGTCAGATACGTGTCAACTATCTCCGTGGTTTCCGGGAACACGCGCGCCTGGTACCCAAGCTTTCGCATATTCACATAGCTGCATTCGCTGGCGATACCGCTCAGCAACTTCCTATTTGCAATATCGTTGTTATCCTGCACCAAATACCCGCACCTCCACCGGTCCTCGACAGCTAGCCAACTTACCAGGCGCGCCACCGGCATTGACGACAAACCCAGCGCGAATATGCCGCTACGCAGTTTGTTGCGCACACCCACGAGGATTGCGGATTGCCCAGAGCGATGCTGCAAATCGGAATAGAGCGACTTCGGAGAATCCATTATTAGTCCTTTAGCAGAGTACCAAGAAACTCAAGAGAACCTGCTTCGTGTACTTGAACTACAAAGTCAAACCGCGTACTCGATACAGAGGATATTGGTTGACATTAGCGTCTGTAGTGCATCAGGTGGCCCAAAGTCGATTATTGGTGCCCTGCCAGGCTCATACCCAAAGGGGCGGCGCTGCGGAATGTGCCTGCCGACCATCTTACTGTCCCAGGCCGGAGCGCGCCAGGATTTCTTCGCAGCGGTTTCGAAACTGGGCGAGGTTGCGGGCATCCATCGCCCCGTTGAATGCGCAGGCGATCCATCCGGGGCCGGTGTGCCAGCTTTCTCCCTTGGGCGAGTCCGCGAGCAGCGAGCGCATGTCTTCCGAGAAGAATTCCCTCGCGGCTGATTCGTCGCCGAGTACGACCCAATGTTTGTCGAATGCTTCGTCGCCCATCTTGATCACGGTGGCGCCACTCGTGAGGCTTCTGCGCTGCAGCAAGTGGGGACGATATCCCGCGACGCCCGGCATGGTCATGTGCGGCATCAGCCACGCGGCCACGGTGTGCAGGTGCTCCACCGTCGTCCTGCCCGATCCGGTGACATGCGAATGCTCGAAGATGCACATGGATGATGGCTGCCGCGTGTGCAGGGCCACCCATTCAATTCCCGCGGACCCGTTTCGCAAGTTCAGCCGGCGTTCGAGATCGGCCACGGGCGCAATCACCGCCTGCTTGCGCTCGGCATCCGGCTTGCAGTCCATGACGAATCCATAGCGCTCGATGTCGGCCTGAATGTTCGCAACCCGTCGGCGATTGATGCGCTGGGTGAGCCACATGCACAACACAATGGCCGCGAACATCGGCGACATAACCACGATGGCCCCCCACCACCATTGCACGTTTTTTGGCAGCGTCGACCCGGCTGCGAGGCCGCACCCGATGCTGATGAACACGATGATGACCCACAGCAGGCCGTGCTGGGATGCGCGACGGTAGGGTTTGGTCATGGTGATTTCGTTTCGCGGAGTCCTTTAGGGAAAGCCGGGATTATTGCGATGGGTAGCGCTGACATCCACGCCGTCTTCATCGATATAAACGTACTGGTCGAAAGGGACCGCAATCTCCTGGCCGAACCATTTCTTGACAAGACTCTGTCGCCGCCTGTCACGGACTTCGTACGATGTGCCCGGTCCAAAGGAATGACGGAACCCGGCCACGCCGTGGTCATCTTCCAGACGTTCCGCAATGAGTAGGGCATAATCGCAGGTGCGCATTGGAAGCCATCCAGGTCCGACGCGCACGACATTCGTTCCGTCGGTCGTGGCCAGTGCCGCGTACAGTCGATCCATGTCCGCGCGACTTCGGCGGGTGATGATCTGATGGGCGGCTGGCCCAAACTCTACGCTATCGTAGAGAAACGCCTCGGTGCAGTATCCTGACGGGCGCTCGCGGGAAAGCGCATCGTAACGCATGTCGGGGAGGGGAGGCGCACTGTCTCCAACCGATGAAGGCGTGCGTTTTGACTTTGGAGCGCAAGCGAGCCCAATTAACAACAGCAGGACCAAGAGCACGTTCACATGTCGAAGCCGCAGTAACATGAATGTCAGTCTATCTACCAACCGGGAACGAATCATGGACATATGACAGTATATTGATCCGGAACGACGCAAGAGCGCTCAATAGCTACCAGCCGGCTGCGTGGCCGTCTTTGCGGGATTCGCTGGCGCCGATGAGGACGTTGTTTTCCGCATCATAGCGGATGGCCTGGTAGCCGCCGAAGGGGCCGGTGAGGTCGACGATTTTGTGGCCGCGGGCGGCGAGTTCGCGGCGGGTCTGTGGGGAAATGCCGGATTCGAGGGCGAGGACGCCGCCGGCGCGAGCGGGGTCCTGGGCGCTGGGGTCTTCGCCGGTGGGTTCGAGTGTGCCGGTGTGGTAGAGACGGGCGGCGTCGCCGGCCTCCTGCAGGTTCATGTCGAAGTCGATGAGGTTGCAGAGGATCTGCACGTGGCCCTGCGGCTGCATGTCGCCGCCCATCACGCCGAAGCTCATCCACGGCTTGCCGTCCTTGGTGACGAACGCGGGGATGATGGTGTGGAACGGGCGTTTGCGCGGGGCGTAGGCGTTGGGGTGGGACGCGTCGAGGTTGAAGAGCGCGCCGCGGTTCTGCAGGCCGAAGCCGAGGCCGGTCGGGCAGAGTCCGCAGCCGAAGCCGCCGTAGTTGCTCTGGATGAGGGAGACCATGTTGCGGTCGGCGTCGGCTGTGGTGAGGTAGATGGTGTCGCCGGAGCGGAGGGCGGTGTCGGCGGCCTGGACGTTGAGGTCGCCGTGCGGGTAGGCGCGGGCGGCCTTGTGCGGATCGAAGAGGGCGCGGCGCGATGCGGCGTAAGGCTTGGCGATGAGGTCGGCGATGGGGAGTTTCGCAAAGTCGGGATCGGCGTAGAAGCGGGCGCGGTCGGCGTAGGCGAGCTTCTTGGCTTCGATGAGGTGATGCAGGTAGTCCGTGGAGTTGTGGCCCATGGCGCGCAGGTCGAAGGCTTCGAGAATGTTGAGCATCTGCAGCGCGGCGACGCCCTGGGTGTTCGGCGGGAGCTGCCAGACGTCGTAGCCGCGGTAATTCGTGGAGACGGGTTCGACCCAGGTGGACTTGTGTGCTGCGAGGTCGTCTTTGCGCAGGAAGCAGCCGGTCTCGCGGCAGAATGCGTCGATACGCTCGGCGATTTCGCCGCGGTAGAAGGCGTCGCGTCCGCCGGCGGCGATCTGCGTGAGCGTTTCGGCGAGGCCGGGGTTTTTGAAGATTTCGCCTTTCTGCGAGGCGCTGCCGCCGGGCAAAAACGTGTCGGCGAAACCGGGGTACTTGCGGCGGGCCTCGCCGCCGATCTTCCAGTAGTGGGCGATGACATCGGATACAGGAAAACCATCACGGGCGTACGCGATCGCGGGGGCGAGGACGTCGGCCATGGGGAGTTTGCCGAAGCGGTCGTGGAGTTCGAACCAGCCGTCGACACAGCCGGGGACGGTGACGGGGAGCGGGCCGAACTGGGGGATGGTTTTGAGGCCTTTGTCGAGCAGATGGTCGAGCGTGAGGCCGGCGGGTGAACGGCCGCTGGCGTTGAGGCCGTAGAGCTTTTGGGTTTTCGCGTCCCAGACGATGGCGAAGAGGTCGCCGCCGAGTCCGCAGCCGACGGGTTCCATGAGGGCGAGGGCGGCGTTGGCGGCGATGGCGGCGTCGATGGCGTTGCCGCCGCGTTTGAGGATGTCGACGGCGATCTGGGTGGCGAGGGGTTGGCTGGTGGCGGCCATGCCGTGGCGGGCGATGACCTCGGAGCGGGTGGCGGTGATGGTGCCGGTGACGCGGTCGCCGGCGCGGAGGGGAGCGGCGAACACGGTCAATGCGGTAACAATGATGGTGAAACCGATAATCGCAGGATACATTTGAACGCTCCTCAGGATCATGCCAGGCGGCTACGCGCTATCTCCAATCAGAGCGCCATTCCGCATAGGGACCTCGACAAGCCTGCCCCTGAGGGGCGCCCGGAAATAGCCCCGTCCGGAAGGGCGGGGCCCATGCAGCAACCCTCCTCTTCCCTTCATCCTTATTGCCGAAGTCCCGGAGGGACGACTGATCGTCATCCGAATACGTACCGTGGATCGTAATCAATACCGTGACGCGTGAGGAAGGACACATATTCGTCCTCGAACGAAATCGTGCGATGGTGCGCCTCCTGGTTTGAAATGTACGCGATGGTCCGATCAATTCCGGACACGCCAACACCAAATGCACCGTATCCTTCCTGCCAGGCAAAGTCATGATGCGTGGGAAACGTCTCATGGATCCACTTCGAAGAAATGGTCTTCAGCAGGCGCGCTACGTCAGAAATGGATACCGTTTTTCCCAGCGAAACGAGCATATGCACATGATTATCCACACCCCCAGATGCCAAGACCTTGAATCCATGATTCCGAGCGATGCCCGCCAAGTACAGCCAGAGGCGCTTGCGCAAGTCTGCCGACAAGAGATTGCGGCGTCCTTTCGTCGAGAATACGAAATGCACGTGGCAGCTTGCGTACGAATGCGACATACCGGTCGTCCCTCTGGGACTCAGGAGAATATCGAATTGCCTTCTATCCCCGCCCTTCCGGGCGGGGCTATTGTCGAACGCCCCCTGCGGGGGCTAAAGCAGACATCAAACGGATATCCAAGTCCAACGGTCCGAGGGTAGGAAGTCGATGATGTAGCCGCATTGTTGGCAGGTTCGTGGGCTGTCACCCGGCCTGGACATGATGGGCATTTTCGTTTGTTAACGACGAAAATCCAAGCCGACGATCAATCGGCGGAGCCGACGCCATAACCCCGTTGGGGTAATGGGTGAAATCTGGCCTTTGACCCAGGGTAGCCGCTACGCGTCAACCCTGGGTTGGAGGCTGGAACGCCTTTGGCGTTCTTGCTCGGCGCGGCTTGCCTTTCTCCGCTTCCTTACGGGCGCGGCTCTGTTATGCGCGCGGGTCGGGTTGACGGGTGACGCTGTCGGGGGATTTGGCGAATCGGCGGGCGGTTTCGGCGGAGATTTTGCCCATGGCGAGGAGGGCCTGGATGCTGTCGTCGAGCCGGATCATGCCGTCGGCGCGGCCGGTCTGGATGGCGGACTCGATGGCTTCGAGCTTGCCGAGCTTGATGCCTGCGCGGACGGGGTTGTTCACCAGCATGGTCTCGAGGGCGAGGGCACGCTTTTCGCCGGGCTTGGCGCTGGGCAGCAGGTGCTGGGCGATGACGTAGCGCAGGTTGAAGGCGAGCTGGGCACGGATGTCGTCGTGGGTGGTGGGCTCGAAGAGATCGACGAAGCGCGAGACGGCGCCCTTGGCGTCCTTGGTGTGCATGGTGGCGAGGATGACGTGGCCGGTCTCGGCTGCGGAGAGGGCCATCTGGGCGGTTTCGCGATCGCGGATTTCCCCTACGAGGATGACATCGGGATCCTGGCGCAGGCCGAACTTGAGGCCGTTGTAGAACGAGTCGCAATCGATGCCGACCTCGCGCTGGGTGACGACGGAGCGCTCGGTGCGGGCGTAGATGTATTCGATGGGCTCCTCGACGGTGATGATGCGGTTGCCGCCGCGGTCGATGAGCAGGCTGACGATACCGGCGAGGGTGGTGGACTTGCCCGAGCCGGTGATGCCGGTGACGATGACCAGGCCGTTGGTGAGCTCGGCGATTTCTTCGGCGACGCGCTTGGGAAACCCCATCCACTCGAAGCTGGGGATGGTCTCGGGGATGTGGCGGAAGCAGCCGCAGTAGGCGCCCTGGGCGCGGAAGGCGTTGCCGCGGAAGCGATGGCGGGCGCCGTCATCAGCCGGCAGGTCGACGGAGAAGTCGAGATTGAGCGCGGTGCGCAGGCGTTCGCGCAGGGCCTCGGGCACGACCTGGAAGAGCATGCTTTCGACGTCGGCTGTGGTGGTTGGGGGCAGGTCGCTGGGCAGGAGTTCGCCGTGGACGCGGTACATCGGCGGGTGGCCGGGCACGAGGTGCAAGTCGGAGGCGTTCGCCCGTACCATTTCCAGGAGGAGGGTGTGGATCGACGCGGAGGCAGGCGGATCGAGCGGCGTCATGCAGGAACTCCGTGCAGGTATTACAATCATATGGTATGCGGGTTGCGGCGCGCAGCCAAATTGATGCGCGGTAGCGGATACAAATGAGTCGCGGGAAAGGATTCCCGCGGACGCGGGTACGAGAAAGGATTCTCGCACCAGCGAACGAGATCACTGACGGGCGGAGTCTGGTGGATTGAACGACGGGTCCGGGCAGGCTGAACACGTTTCGCGGTCGTGGTGGGCGCGGTATGGCAAGCGTCCGTTCGACCTGGTCGTCGCGCTGGCGCTGGTGGTGGGTCTGTCGCCGGTGATGGTGCTGGCGGCGCTGGCGGTGAAGTTCACCAGCCGAGGGCCGGTTTTCTTTCGGCAGGAGCGCACGGGGCGCGACGGCGCGGCGTTTTTTCCGCCGAAGTTCCGCACGATGCGGTCGGACCATCGGCACGACATCAGCGAGATTGTGCCCTTGGGACACAGTGCGATCACGCCGGTGGGGCGCTGGCTGCGGCGGCTGAAGGTGGATGAACTGCCGCAGCTCTTCTGTGTGGTGCGCGGAACGATGTCGCTTGTAGGGCCGCGGCCGACGATTCCGGAGCAGACGCGGGCGTACGATGCGTACCAGTGGCGGCGGCAGTTGGTGCGGCCGGGGGTGACGGGGCTGGCGCAGGTGAACTCCGCGGCCACGCGAAGCTGGGACGAGCGGATTCACTATGACGTGTATTATGTCGCGCATCATGACTTGCTGATGGACGTGGGGATTCTGCTGAAGACGCTGCCGGTGACTCTGCTGGGAGAGGAGCGGTTTGCGCGGCCGTTTGTGGAAAGTCCATATGGAAGGCAGAAGGTGGAAGTCAGAAGTTAAGAGTTGGAAGCTGGAAGCCGAAAGCTGGAATGATGAACAATGCATGCTGAACCTATCAACTTGATCGCTTCGGCTGCCAATGGTGTCCGGTTCGGGCGGGCCATTCGCGATCAGTTTCTGCTTGATCCTGAGATTGCGTTTCTCAATCACGGGTCGTTTGGGGCGGTGCCGCGCGTGGTGTTTGCAGCGCAGGATACGTGGCGGCTGCGGATTGAGCGTCAGCCGGTGACGGCGCTGATTCGTGAGTTGCCGGGGGCGCTGCGCGCCGTCGCGGATGAATTCGGCGCGTTCGTGGGCGCGCGCGGGGCGGATGTTGTATTTCTCGACAATGTCACCGCGGCGCTCAACGCGGTGCTGCGTTCGCTGCGACTTGCGCCGGGTGATGAGATTCTGCATACGAATCACGGTTACGGCGCGGTGAACAAGGCGATTCGTTTTGTCTGTGCGCAGTCGGGGGCGACGGCTGTCGAGGCGCGGGTGCCGTTTCCGCTGAAGGATTCGCGGCAGGTGGTGGAGGCTTTTGCTGGGTCGCTTTCGCCGCGGACGCGGCTGGCGGTGCTGGACCATATCACGTCGCCGACGGCGCTGGTGCTTCCGCTCGCGGAGACGATCGCGCTTTGCCGTGAGCGCCGGGTTCCGGTACTGGTCGATGGTGCGCACGCGGCTGGGCAGATTCCGCTGAATATCGCGGCGCTCGGCGCGGACTATTACACCGGCAACTGTCACAAGTGGCTTTTTGCCGCCAAGGGGACAGGGTTTCTGTGGGTTGCGCCGCAGCGCCAGGCTGACGTGCATCCGCTGATTGTTTCGTGGGGGCACGGGGAGAGTTTCGCGCGTGCGTTCGACTGGCCGGGCACGCGCGACTTCAGCGCGTGGCTCGCGCTGACGGAGAGCATCGCCTTTCATCGGCGGCTGGGGGGCGAAGCGCTGATGCGCCGCAATGGCGAGCTGGCGGCGTCCGCGGCTGATTTGCTTTACCAGGCTTGGGGCGTCGCGCCGGCTGCGCCCGCGGGCATGCGCGCGGCGATGGTCACTTTGCCGCTACCGACGAGTCAGCCGGGGACGCGCGCGCTTGCGGAGCGCGTGCACGATCGACTTATCGACGAATATGGCGTGGAAGTTCCAGTCTCTGATTTTGGCGGCGGCCTTTGGGTGCGCATTTCGGCGCAATGTTACAATGAGCTTTCCGACTATGAGCGACTGGCCGACGCGATTCTGAGGATCATGCGCGACGAGCGTATGGCGGCGCCATGAGAGTCCGAATTTATAAGTCGCTCTGGGGCATGACGGAGGGCGCGACGCTTGCCGAGAAACTGCGCCGCATCGCCGATGCGGGGTACGACGGGGTGGAGTTTGACCCGCCAGATGTCGCGCCGGCTGATTGGCGGAGGATGTGCGCTGATCACGGGCTTGCATATATCGCCGCGATCTATTCGCTGACCGCGGATGAGTTTGAGTCCAACCTGCGGCGGGCGGCTGAATTTGGCCCGGTGCTGGTGAATGCACAGACCGGCCGGGACAAGTATGACTATGAATTTGCGTGCGCGTATTTTGAGCGGGCGCTGGCGGTTGAGTCTGACGTTGGTGTTCCCGTTGCGCACGAAACGCACCGACAGCGCATGCTGTACACACCTTGGGCGACGGCTCGATTTCTTGAGCGATTTCCTGATCTCAAGATTTGCGCGGACTTCAGCCACTGGGTGGTGGTGACGGAATCGCGGCTGGCGGATGTGGATGACCTGGTGGCGCTGGCCAGCAGCCGGGCGATTCACGTGCATGCGCGCGTGGGGTATGAGCAGGGGCCGCAGGTTCCGGATCCGCGTGCGCCGGAGTACGCGGCGCACGTGGCGCTGTTCGAGTCGTGGTGGAAGCGCATTCATACACTCCGGGCCGACGCCGGGGCGGCGGAGATTTCGTTCACGCCGGAGTATGGACCGCCGCCTTACCTGCACACGTCACCGTATACGCGCGAGCCGGCGGCTGACCTGTGGGAGGTCTGCGGCTGGGCGGCACGGCGCTTGCGCGACTTCGTCGCAACTTAAGGACCGGACGGGCGGCGCAGGCGGAAGTCGACGACGATGGGCAGGTGGTCGAACTCACCCTTGGCGGCGTCGAGGGCGACATCGGCGGATTCGAGGCCGGCGGCCTTGATCTCGGCTTCGCTCAGCGTGGTCGTGTTCAGGATGTACGCGTGGGCGACTTCGAGCGTGCTGTCGGTGTAAATCACGCGGTCGAGCGCGCCGGGGTTGAACTTGGAGGTGTCGTCGCGCCAGGTCCAGCGCTGCCAGCCGTGGGCGTTGTGCGTGGGCAGCACGTCGCCGAGAATTGTATTATCCCAATCGGGGAGGAAATCCGCGCCGAACGCGGTTTCGTCGAGAATGTCGCCGGAGATGATGGTGAAGAGGTGACGCCGCGGGTCGTTGTCGTACACGTTCAGGTCGCCGCAGATGATGATCGGGGTGCGCGGCGGCAGGTCGATTTTGCCTTCCGGGGCACGCGCGTCGCGAATCCAGTTCATCAGCGCGTCGGCGTGTTTCGTGCGGCGGGCGATGTTCTCCGCGCCGCCGGCTGACTTGAAGTGGGCGTTGATGATGTAGAAGTCCGCGGCGAAGCGCTCATCCGGAAGATCCACGAGGGCCATGGCGTGGCCGCGATCGCTCGGCGGGACGGTGTCGCTGGCGGTGAGCTTGAGCGGCCAGCGCGCAGCGATGAGATTATCCTGACCGAGGTAGGCCTGCCAGAGTTTACTGTCGTCGTCGGCGTCGACCGGCAGAGCGCGATCGAGCATGGTGCTGACGTGACTCGCGGGCCGGGTGGGGTTGATCTCCTGCAGGCAGACGATGTCCGGCGCGACGGCGCGCAGGATGCGCACGAAGGCATCGCGGCGATCGTGGGACCGGAACTTGTGGTTGAGCGGATCATCGGGCGGGAAGATGGCATCCCAGTTGATGTTGTAGCAGAGCATGCGGACATCCGCGGGGTCGCGTTTGGCCAGGAAGTCCGGCGGCTGGGCGATTGCCGGCAGCGTCGCACTGAGCAGTAACCACGTCAGGCACAATCGGTAACGGAACATGTTGCCTCCGGGAAGATTCATCGGTTCGAGCGGTTTACCCATCCGCCCGCGAAGAAGTCGAATAGGGAAAAGTCGATGGCAGTCGGTTCCTACCCCCTCCCTACCCTCCCCCTGAGGGGGAGGGGTCTTGCTTGGCCTGCTCCAGAGGGGAAGGGGTCAGTTCGCGGCATCCGAGCATGTTGACGCATTTGGCGAATATTTCCAGCCGGCAGCAGGTGAGCAGACGAAACTCGCCAGAAACTCGAGAGTTTCATGCCGTGCGAATTAGCGCGCCGTGCGGGTGATGGTCACGGGCTGCGGACCGGCCTGCAGCGTGTAGCGCGCGGTGCGCGTGGCGGCGTCGAAGGACCAGCTGGGGTCGGCGGCGGCAGGGTCGGCTGATGCGTGCATCAGGCGGATTTCCAGCGGCCGCGGCGTGGTGGACGATGCGGAGATATTCAGGCGGCCCGCGTCGTGCGCGGTGGTGACCGAGATCCCTTCGGCGGTGGTCAACGTGCCGCCCGGCCCGGGCCATATCTGGATGACGCGGCGATCGTCGATGGCGACGACGTCGGCGTCGAAGTGCGCGGCGCGGGGGATGAGCGTGTCGATATCGTCGGGAAGCAAGGGCAGGATCGCGCCGGCGCGGACGAAGAGCGGCATGCGCGCCAGCGGCGCGTGGACCTCGATGGTCTGGCCTCCGGCGTGGGGTTCACCCGTCCAAAAGTCCAGCCAGTGACCCGCGCGGGCCGCGGTGTTTTCGGGCGCATCGGCTGGACTGAGGTGGGGAAGATAAACCGCGCGGTGCGTGCCGTTCTGATACATGGGGGCTACGAGCAGATCGGGACCAAACAGGTACTGGTAGCGATGGCGGGCGGCGTGCCGGTCATTGGGAAAAGCCAGGACCATCGGACGGATAATGGGCAATCCGGAGTCGGTTGCGGCGTGGGCGGCGTCGAGCATGTACGGGGTCAGGCTGGTGTGCAGTTTCGCGAACGTGCGGTAGATGCTGAGGGTCTCGTCGTCGAAGTCCCACGGTCCGAGGTTGCTGGTCATGTGCACGAGCATGAGCGGACTGAATGCGGCGAACTGCGTCCAGCGGATGAAGACTTCCTTCGTGGGCCGGCCCATGTAGCCGGCGATGTCGCTGCCCCAGAAGGGCTGTCCCGAGAGCGCGGCGTTCTGCCCGGCGAGGATGACGGTGGGCAGGCCGTTCTCGTAGGAGAAATCGGCGTCGTTGTCGCCGGCCCAGCCGAAGGGCTGGCTTTGCGTGCCGGTGAAGCCGCAACGTGCAAGCAATAGGCCGTCGCCGCCGAGACGATCGTCGAGATAGGCTTGGGCGGCCTGGAGGTAGAGCAAAGCGTAACGGTTTTTCATATCCGCGGCGGGCGTGCCGTCGTGGAAGACGGCGTCCTGCACGAAGTTGCCTTCGCCGTCGTCGCACTTGAGGCCGCGCAGGCCCCAGCGGCGGGCCTGATCGAGCTGATCGTGCCACCAGACGGTGGCATCAGGGTTGGTGAAATCGACGAGTCCGCCGCGGCCCTTCCACCAGTCGGCGAGCATGGGCCCGCCGTGCGAATCGCGGACGAGAAAGCCGCGGTCGCGGGCCTCGGCGAAGTTGCGGGACGCGCCGGGGGTGATGCCGGCCATGTCCTGCGCATTCTCAGAGTTGATGAACGGGGTAAGCCAGAAGACTGGGTAAAACCCAAGTTCGGCGACGCGGCGAAAAAGTTCGTCGGGGGCGGTGAACTGCGTTTCGTTGAGGATGAAGTCGTTGTAGCCGGTTTCCCACGGGCTGTCGATGACGATGATGGAGCCGGGCAGATCGTGCCGCCGCGTCAGTTCCACGTCAGCGAGAATTTCGTCGCGATTCTTGTGTACGTCGCGGCTTTTCCAGGGGGCAAACGACCAGAGCGGGGGCACGCGCGGCCGGCTGGTGAGGCGGGTGAATTCCGCGAGCATCGCGGCCATGTCCGGCCCGTCGATCAGCACGAGGCGCAGGGACGCGGCGCGGTAACGCAGCAGCACGTGGTCGCGCTGCGTGGCGTTGAAGTCAAATTCGCCGGGGCGCGGGCTGTCGAGCCAGGCAGCGTAGCCGCGCGTGCTCATGTAGAAGGGCACAGGCTTGTAGGTCACGCTGCCTTTGTCTTCGGGGCGGTCGATACTGACCATGGGCGGGATGTGGCCCTTGTGGTTGAGCGAGCTGAAGCGTTCGCCGCAGCCGTAGTAGGCGGAGTTGTCCGCGATGGCGATGACGAAGTCGTGGTCGGCGCCGTCGAGCGCGGTCCAGCGGACGGCGGTCGAGTTTCCTACTGGCGGCTCGATTTCGATGCGCACGCGCTGATTTGCGAAGACCTGCATGCCAGGGGGCGCATCAGCCACGGGTTGAAACCCGGTCTGCAGTGCCCCGTCGAGAGTGACGGCGGGCAGTATGAGCGTATCAAGCTCGGCGGCCTGCGCGCGAGCGAGCGGGACGCGCAGCTCGCCGGCGGGCGCGTCGAGCACGCAAGCGAAGTCCGTCTCCGCCCGCGCGGAACGAGCGGCGAGAAAGGCCATGGTCACGGCGCAGAAGGCGACGGCGTGAGCGCGAGGTCGCGTGCGGCTGATTGCGCTGGCGGACAGCATACTGGTTTTCCTTAAGCGAGCCGGGCGGCCACCATGGTGATGTCGTCGTACTGCGGGCAGTCGCCGGCGAAAGCGCGGACGTCGCGCTCGATGCGCGCGAGCAACTCCTGTGGCGGCTGATCGGCAGCGGCCATCGCGGTGACGATCAGGCGGTCGTCGCCGAATTCGTCGCGGGCGGTGTTCTTGGCCTCGGTGACGCCGTCGCTGTAGAGCAGGAGGGTACACGGCCCGGGCGGCAAGTCGATGGTGGTATTGGCATACCGGTGGTTTTCCTGCACGCCGAGCGGCATACCGACCGCGACCTGCACATTGAGCGGTCGCGATTCACCCGGCACCAGGATCATCGGCGGAGGATGGCCGGCGACCGCGACGGTGGCGCGGCGCGCGGCGGCATCCAGCCGGAGGAGCACGCAGGTGACGAACCGCATACCGTCGGTCACGCCGCAGATGACTTCGTTCCAGAGGGCGAGCAGCTCCGCGGGGTCGCACGCGTCGGTCATGGTGGCGCGGATGGTGCCGTGCAGGCTGCCGCCGAGTAGCGAAGCGGCGATGCCCTTGCCGGTGACGTCGGCGACGAGGAGAGCGAACGCGTCGCCGGAGAGCGGCAGCACGTCGTAGTGGTCGCCGCTGATGTGCCGGCCGGGGACGTTGACGGCGGCGAACTGCGCTTTGCCGCCCTGCGGAAGCGACTTGGGAAAAAGCAACTGCTGCGTCTCGCGGGCGAGGGCGATTTCCTGTTCGAGGCGGAGGTGCTGCTTGTGCTCTTCGAGCAGGCGCGCATTGGCCAGGCCGACGGAGACCTGGCAGGCGAGGGCGAAGAAGAAGTCGGAATCCTCGTCGGTGTAGGTGCGGCCGAGGTTGACGCGGTCGCCGTAGATCACGCCGAGGACTTCACCTTCGTAAACCAGCGGCACGCACATCGCGGCGCAGATTTTGAAATCCACCATGCTCTGGGTGGCGATGAATTCGTCGTCCTCGCCGCGATAGATCAGTCGTTCGCCGTCTTCAAGCGCGCGGCGCAGCATGGTCCGGCTGAGGGTGAGACCGCCATCCGCCCCGCGCAGGTTGCGCACGACGGGCCAGTCAAGACCCTGGCGCGGCCCCTTGCGCAGGCCGACGGCGCCGCGTTCAAAGCCGAGGGTATCGCAGCAGATGGTCAGGGCATCGTCGAGCAGGGCCGGGATGTCACGCAGCGCGGTCAGCCGGCTGGTGAGATCGTACAGCGACTTGAGCCGGCGGTGCGAGAGTTCGAGCGTTTCCTGGGCGCCGCCGCGGGAATGCAGGCGTACGGTACCGAGATCGCTGAGCGTGACGCGGCTGGCGGGGTTGTCGTCGATGAAAAGCGCTTCGAAATCCTGGATGGCCAGTCGGTCTCCGGAGCGCAGCATCGCGGACTCGACGCGGCGACTGTTGACCCAGGTGCCGTTCACGCTGCCGAGATCCTCGATGCGATAACCGTGTTCGACGGGGACGATGCGCGCGTGGCGTCGCGACGCGGACTCCTGCTCGAGGCGAATGTCGCAGCCGAATTCACGTCCGATGATGATGGGACGATCGCCGAGCGTGATGGTCGAGTTCGACCTGTCGGGCATGATGACCAGGAGGTGGGCCATGGGCAATCGGCACGTCCGGGGGCTTGCAGGAATGCGGATCGCGGCTTGCCCCGTGCGTCCGCGGCGGCGAGTATATCCGACGGGCGCGCAGCGTGTAAGGGGCACGGGCTTCAAACGAGGCGGATCGGGTGAATCGCTGGCAGAATGATGAACGGGGTCCGCGTCCGTTGCCACGAGCGCGTGTCGCGGAAGCGTCGCGCTCGTCGAGTGCGGGGCGGACCGCGGCTTCCCGGCGATTGATCCAACTTGTGCTTGCGATGTCGGCCGCGATGGGCCTGGCGTCGCATGCGCGCGGCCAAGCGACTGAAACGTCCGCATCCGCTGCGAACGAAGTGGATGTCGGCGGTGAATTGGCGGCTGCGTCGTTCGACCTGTCGCTGGGCGATGCGCGGGCGGCGCTGCGCCGGCTGGAGCGCGTCGCCGAGCTTGAGCCGGACAATCCCTGGGTTCTGTACTATCGCGGGGCGGCGCTGGGGATGCTGCGTCAGCCGTATGCGGCGATGGAGGCGCTGGATGCGGCGGACGCGCGGCTGGCAGCGCTAGGCGATCCCGATCCGGAACTGCGCGAGCGCATCGCCGAGGAACGGGCTCGGGCCCGCAAGCAGGTCTTCGAGCTGCGGTTGGAGATGGGGCTGGCGTATGACACGAATGTCACTTTCACCGGGACGGGCGGGCAGGATTTCGGCTTCATCAGCGGGCGGAGCGACGGGGTGTTCGGCACGCGGGCGCAGTGGAGCTTCGCGCCGGTGGCGGACGACGCCAACGTGCTGGCATTCAACGTGCGCACGGCGCAGGCGTGGCACTTCAAGGTCAAGGAGTTCGACTTTCAGAATTACGGCGCTTCGCTGCGGTACGCGCGCCGCTGGGACGATCATTGGGAAAGTTCAATAACGTACAACTATGATTTCTCGGTGCTCGAACGGCAATCGTACCTGTGCAACCACGCGCTGGTCTTCGGTCTGGATCATCACTGGGCGGCGAGCGGGGCGCGCGTGCGCGGCCGGCGTTCGGGCGTGTTCTATCGCATATCCGCGGAGGATTTCCTGTTTCCTGTTCCGGAGGTGCTGGATCGCGACGGGATCGCGCACGCGGTGGGTCTCGAACAGGCGGTGCAGATCCAGCCGCTGGCCGATGCGAACTGGGTATGGGAGCTGTCCGCCGGGTACATGTTCGAGTCGGTGCATACGCAGGGCCGGGAGTTCGACCACTATTCGAATAATTTCTTCCTGCGGTGCGGGTTGCCGCTGCTCAATCCCGCGGACACCGGCGCGTACCTGCTGCTGCCGGACAAGGAGATGCGCGTCGAGTTCGACGCCATCTGGGAACTGGATCAATATCGGCATCCAAGCCTGTACGACGACCAGCGCAAACATCGCCGCGATCTGGTGACCACCTGCGCCATGCGCATTTCGCAGGTATTGCAGAGCGATCCGCGAGACGGCGACATCACGCTGAATGCGATCATCGCCTGGACGGACAGCGACTCGAACGTGCTCACCGACGACGACGGGACACCGTTCAGCTACGATCGCATGTTCTACGGGCTGCAGATTGCGTGGTCTTGGTAAGTCGTACGGCCAGCGGGTATCATCGCGAGGCGCGACCGAGGGCGCGGCGAACGCACGGGCCAGCGCGCGAATACGGACGAACCATGTCCGAGCAACCGGCACTCAACACGATCACCAGCGCGAGCCTGCTCGAGGGACTGCGCGATCATGCGAACCGCACGGTCTGGCAGCAGTTCGCCGCACGTTACCAGCCGATGCTGGTGCGCTATGGGCGCAGGCTGGGGCTGTCCGAGGCGGACGCGGACGACGCGGCGCAGCAGACGCTGATCGCGTTCAGCGAGTCGTACCGTGACGGCAAGTACGATCCGCTCAAGGGCCGGCTGCGGGTGTGGCTGTTCGGCATCGCCCGCAACCAGATCCGCAATTTGCGGCGGCGAGTAGGCCAGCAGGAGATGCAGGTCGCGGACGAATCGCAGCATACGGGGTTCTTCGCGAAGCTGCCGGACGACGACCACTTCGAGCGCATCTGGGAGGAGGAGTGGCGCGACGCGGTGGTGCGGCAGTGCCTGGCGGAAGTGGCTCGCGAGTTCGACGACCGCACGATCCGTGCGTTCGAGCTTTTTGCCTGGAAGGGGCAGACGGCCCAGGAGGTGGCTGGTCAGCTCGACATGTCGCCGAACGCCGTTTTTATCGCCAAACACCGGGTGATGAAGCGTATCCGGACGCTGATCCCACGGATGGAAGAAATCTGGTGAAAGGTCCGGCGGGGTCCGGCGCCAATGCCTAATACGTGGATATCCACCTGTAGGGCCCGCCGCGGCGGGTCCGGCTGAGAGTCATGAAGCCTCCATCCGACGAAACCCTGGTCCGCTATCTTCTCGGCACAGCCGACGAGGAGGAGGCTGCGCGCGTCGAGCGGTATCTGGAGCACGATTCCGACGGGTTTGTGCGGCTGGAACGTGTGCGCGCCCGCGACGAACTTGCGGACAAGCTGCGCGAGGTGCTCAGCGCCGACGCGAGCGCCGCGGCGCAGGTGGTCACGATCGCGTCCGGCCCGCCGGGGTCTGCGATGCGGTCGGATGCCCCGACGGTGGTCGACGTGCGGGTCGGTTCGGGTTCGCGCGGGTCAGGGATCGACGTGCCGGTGGGCGCGAGCCGTTCGACGGCGCACATCGAAGGCTACCAGGTGCTGGAGGAGCTGGGCCGCGGCGGCATGGGCGTGGTCTATACCGCCACCCAGCTTTCGACCAAGCGGAAGGTGGCGCTGAAGGTGCTCCTGGAGGGACCGTTCGCGTCAACCGCGGCGAAGCGGCGCTTCGAACGCGAGGTGGAACTCGCGGCCCGGCTGAGCCATCCGAACATCGTCACGATTCTCGAAAGCGGGGTGGCCAGCGGTCGCTACTACTTCGCGATGCAGTTCATCGAGGGGGTGACGCTGGACAAGTACATGCGGCACAACCAGGTGTCGCGGGCGCAGGCGCTGCACATTTTCGTGCGGATCTGCCGGGCGGTGAGCTACGCGCATCAGCGCGGGATCATCCACCGCGATTTGAAGCCGTCGAATATTCTGGTGGATGCGGAGGGCGAGCCGCACGTGCTCGATTTCGGCCTGGCCAAGCCGGCGGACACGTACTCCGATGACCTGGAGCAATCCAAGGCGTTGTCGCTGACCGGGCAACTCATGGGCACGTTGCCGTACATGTCGCCGGAGCAGGCTTCGGGCCGCAATCAGCAGGTGGACATCCGCACGGATATCTATTCGCTGGGGGTGATGCTGTACGAGAGCCTGACTGGGCAATTTCCCTATCAGGTCGTCGGCCACGTCGCGGACGTGCTGCGCAATATCCAGGAGACCAGCCCGAAGCGGCCATCGACGATCCAGCGGCGGATCAACAACGAGTTGGAAACGATCGTGCTCAAGGCGCTCGCGAAAGAGCCGGAGCGGCGCTACCAGTCAGCGGAAGGACTGGCGAGCGATCTGGAGGCGTTTCTCACCGGCGCGCCGATTGAAGCGAAGCGCGACAGCAGCCTGTACGTGCTGCGCACATTGCTGCGGCGGCATCGGCGGGAGGTGGGGATCGCGCTCATCGTGCTTGCGCTTGCATCGGGAAGCCTGTGGGCTGTGCTGCGGGCGCGGACCAATGTGGCGCGGGCGCAGGCGGAGCAGTTGCTCGCGGCGTTCGCGGGTGACGCACCGAGTGCGATTCTTCAATTCGCGGAGGCCGGCAGCCGCGTGCAGCAGATGGTTCGCGAATCGGCGGCGCGCGCGGTGGCCTCGCCTGCGGCGGCCCAGCGGTTGATGGGCGCAGCGAGCGCGCTCTGGGTTGCGCCCGGGGATTTCTGGCAGGCGGTGGAGGAGGGGCCACTGCGCGAGAATGGGGAATGGCTTGAAATCTGCCGGCAGAAGGACGCAGTGACGCCGGACACGCTGGCGGCGCTCGTGGAGATCGCCCGCCAGGGCACGAAGCAGCAGCGCTATGTCGCGTGGTGTCTCTTGGGCGAGCTTTCCACGAGCCCGGCGCACGCGGCGCTGGCGGCGGAAGCCGGCAAACAGGAGGCGGACGCAGGTGTCGCGGCTGCCGCGGCCTGGGCGGCGCGCCGGTTGGGAATTGACGTGACGCCGATGGCGGAATCGTGTTTTGTCGACGATATCGCGGGCGTTACGTTTGTGCGTGTAGGGGGTCAGAAGGGATTTCGCCGCGGAAGTCCGCCGACGGACACACACCGTTTCGCTGACGAACAAGTACCGGCGGGCGGCGTCGACATCGGTGAACTGTACGTCGCACAAACGGAAGTGACGCAGGGCGCATGGCGGCGATTTCTGGCTGATCCCGCCAGCCGCGACGTCTTCACCGACGAACAGCGCGCGGGCATGGACACCCTGCTGCAGAGCATTCCCGCGGCGGAGCACGATCGCGCGGCTGTCGGGTTCATCAACATCGCTGCGGCGGACGCCTACTGCGCTTGGTTGAATGCCCGGGCGGCCGGGGGCGAGCGCCCGCGCACCTACCGCCTGCCCACGGAAGACGAATGGGAATACGCCTGCCGCGGCGGCAACACGCGCCGCTTCTGTTACGGCGACGATGCCGGGTACGCCGAATTCTTCGCGAACTGCAACGGCAGCGAAGCGCGCTGGCACGTCGTCGGACGGCACATGCCCAATGGGTACGGGCTGTTCGACATGCACGGCGGCCTGTGGGAATGGACCTCGTCGAAACAGGTCGAGCAAGGGCAGGAAGTGCAGGTGTACCGCGGCGGAGCGTTCTACTCGCCAGCGGTGCGCTGCCGCAGCGCGCAGCGCAACTTCGGCTCGCCCAACGTCGCCGATTCCTACCGCGGGCTGCGGCTGGTGATGGAGTTCGTCCAGTGATGCGCCGAATTGCCATCACCGCTTCGATGGTTGCGGCATGCGCTGCGCTGGCGTGCAACGCCCAGCCGGACCTGCTGCCGATCGAGACGGGCTTTGGTTTCACGAATCTGTCGCGCACGCAGTATGCCGCGCTGGGCATCCGCGCGCACGATCCACAGGTCGAGGACGAGGCACCATATTTCCAGACGGCACTGCTCCCGCCGGGAGCGACAACGCGGATCCGCTTTCTTGACGCGCTCGGTGCGGCCTGTCCCGATGCGCTCGACTTCCGCGTGTTTGTTTACCAGCGCGTGAATCGCGACCTGCCCATCGGGCTGGATGAAGGCGAAACGATTGAAAATCAGCCGATCGCAAGCGGCGAGGTGCGCGGGGTGCCGGCCTGCGCGGTGCAGGCGTTGGAAACATACACGGTTGTGAACTGGGATGCGCCGGCGGGCGAAGCGCGGGTGAAATTCGCGCAGGCGACGCCGGTGGAAGCGGCGATTCGTGCGGCCAGTATTTTTCCCAATGTGGATGCGGTGTGGGAAGTGCGCGGCGCCGATCCCGCGCTGGCAAACATCGCACCGCCGGCTCACGCGGACACCGCGGCGATCGCCGGGCACGTGCTCAGCCCGGACGGCGATCCCTGGACGGACGTCGGCGTGCTGCTGCGCACAAGATTTCGCGTGCGTGCGGACGACGGCGACACGACGAACGACCCGGACGCGGGCTTTGGCGATCCGATCGCGTTCGTATTCACCGATATTGACGGCGCATTTCGTTTCGAGCGCCCGTCCGGCGCCTACCGGGTCGAGGTATTCGCGGACGACCTGGCGTTTCGCCCCGCGCGGATCGACGTGGAAACGCCGCAGTCGGCACTGGTATTCATCGCGGAGGTGCTGGAATGAGGGAGAGACGCGGGTACGGTCGCGCCCTGGCGCTCGGCGCATGTTCAGCCGCGACGTTGTGCGTGCTGAGTTGCGGCGCACTGCTCAATCCGGGCGAGACTGAGAGCCCGTTTCGCGGGCTGACGCCGGTGCCGCTGGACGGCACGGCGCGCACGTTGCGGGCCAACGTCGCGTCGCTGGGCGAACTGTCAGCCGGCGACGTCGTGCGCGTGCGGGTGAGCGGATCGAATGTGCAGGCTGTTCTGCTGCTGCTGGCGGACAGTCGCGACGCGGAAGTGGCGGCGCTCGCAGGCGGCGGGCCGGCGAACGCGTTCTTCGATTATTCCGTGCAGATCACGGGAACCTACTTTGTGTTCATCCAGTTTGACGCGGCTGTGGATGCGCCGCGGGCTACGCTCGAAGCCGCGCCGGGCGACACCGCGGCGACGACGCCGGCGCAGCAGTACGTGCGGGTCAGTTTCGCGGACGATTTCCTGACGGGGCCGGGGCTGTTCGATCCGGTGGACGGGACGGAAAGCGATCGTGAACTGCTGGATTCGCTGAGCCCGCTGGTGCTCACGGGAATCGTCGAGCGGCTTCGGATCATTTTTGAGAATTCCCCGATTGTCATTCTTGGTCCGGACGATCCCGCGCCGGATGGGCCGTTTTCCGAGCTAACCTACCTGCCGGATCGGGTCGAGGCGGACAATCAGAGCATCGTGGATGCGGCGCTCCCCCCGGCTGATCCGACCCGGCCGCAGTGCCAGACGCGGGTTGTCTTCGGCGAAGTGCTGCCTTCCGGCACGCTGCAGGACACGGGCAACCGGGTGCACGATGACCAGGCGGTGGTGTACGTCGGGAGTTTTCAGGGTCGCGGGCGGGAATGCTGGACATCGGCGGTGAACTCGATGGACAGCATGGTGCTGACGCTGGCGCAGACGGGTGCACACGAGATCGGCCACCTGGTCGGGCTGTACCATGTGGAGCAGATCGACCTGATGAATCGCAGCGCGACGCTGGCGTTTCTCCGGGAATTGGGGCTGGCCCGCGGGCAGATTCAGCTCGAACGGGTGATCAACGGCGCGGTGGTCGGAGAAGTTTTCCCCGCGATCGTGCAGGATCCGGACGTGTACTTTCAGACGGTGTTCTCGGTGAATTGAGCGTTTTCGGCGAACTGAACGCGCTGGATCCGGGCGTTTGCGGGATTCGGTTTGTGAACCGCGAATGGACGCGAATGAACACGAATAATCGGTGTTTTCGATTCATGCTCCGTGATTCGCGTCCATTCGCGGTTCTGGGTTGGAATTCCCGCGAACAATGTTCAGCGCCGGCGGGTGCGCTCGCAAGCACCGCGATTGCCGCCGAAGAAGCCGGCGCGGGAGAGTTCGGCGCAGGCGCCGTTGGGGCCGGAAAGCGGATTGGTCTGGCGAACGAAAATGTTGCGATCCGGTGATGCGAAACTCAATCCGGTGGCGGGCCCTTCGAGCAGGCCGGGCCGGCTGACCAGCGTGGCGCCGAGCGTCGCGGTCTGGCCGGTGACGCCGGCGCGGCCGACGATTCCGCCTGCGCCGGAGACCAGCGCGTCGGCGCGGGCGACGTTCGCGTCCGCGCGGACGTCGAAACGTCCGAACTGCGTGGCCAGGGTGATGATGGGCACCAGGGCGAACTTCGGGGCGGTGTATGCCGCGACACCGTTGGTGTCGATCGCCGTAGCGGACGAATCCACGTTCGTGACTGATTCACCGGGTTGCGTGAACTCCCGGTCGGCAGATGGCTCAGCGGACATGGGGGCGAAAGCCGCGAGACGCGCAACCGGCTGGGATGAACACGCTGGCGATTGCGCGACGGTGGACACGGTGGACGGGGCGTGGAAGATCCGCTGCATCTGCTGGCAGCCGGACAACACCACGATCGCAAGCAATGCTGCAACTAGGCGCGCACCCATGCCCAGCGCATGGCGCGGACATATCGTCCGCCTTTTCTCAGTCGCTGCGGATGATTTCATGAGCGATCGCTCCATAGCGGGAGATTGTATCCGAAGACCACGATCCAACCCAAGGGTTGTCGCGGCGTGGCCGAATGCGCCCGGCGTCGGCCTTGTTGAATCGTCGATTCGCACGTAGATTTGAGGGCCGCCAGTGTCGCACTGGCATTGAGAACGGAGAGGAATCCTCTGATGAATCTGAACTTTCGCAATATGCACACGCGGACCGTGCCCACGGTTTCCGCAGCCCTGGTGATTTGTTCGGCAGCCTTGACCGGATGCCAGAACCCGGCGCCGGACACCTCGATTCCGCCGTCGACGCAGCGCGCGGCGTTTCAGAGCCAGTGCGGGCAGAACGTGGTGGTGTGCACGACGTCGTGGCCGGTCGCGGTGGCCAGCGTTGTCGCGGGCAACGGGCAGACGGTTACGGAGGTTTCGACCAACAGCTACCTGGTCACGGTGAACGGCGGCAGCGGCGGCGTGCCCGTTCAGTTTCGCGGCAGCGACAGTGAACTGGGCGCGACGGCCACGGCGCTCGCCTACGAGTGGAGCTACGGCGCGACCGACAGCGATCCATGTACGCTCGCGCCTGGCACGGTGGTGAGCACCGCGAGCGATCCGGAGTTGTTGCTTGCGCCCGGTTTTCATTACATTCGCCTCCACGTGGTCAACGACGTCTTTCGGGTCGAGGTCAACTCGGTCGCTTGCGGCGTGGTCGCGCAGAACACCGGAAGCTTTGACTTTGTCGAGCTGCAGGTCGAGGTCCGCCGGTACTGATTCGCCTGCGTTCGACTCAGACTCCGCACAAGCGCCCGCCGGGAGCGTTCGTTCCCGGCGGGCGCTGCGGTCTTCACCGGCTTCGCCGGCGACGGATCAGAAGGTCCACTCGCCGCGGCGACGGATTCGCATCCCGCACATGCCGGCCATGGCCAGCGGAACCATGGCGAGCGAGCCAGCGCCGCACAGGCTGACGTGCGGTTCGGGAATGAACGGCTTGGGATCGACCGGATCGGGGTCCGCGGGTTCCGGGTCAATCGGTTCCTCGTCCAGGTCGCACGGTCCCGCGTAGTCGACCGCCACACTCGCCAGTTCGGCTGCGCACGCGTTGGCGTAGGTCACGCCGTCCTCGCCGCAGACCGGGCCGCCGGTCGGAACGCACGGCTGCTCTTCTTCCTCATCGCAGGCGTCGCCCAGGCCGTTGCCATCGCTGTCGGCCTGGTCCGCGTTGGGAATTTCAGCACAGTTGTCGCAGGCGTCGATGAAGCCGTCGCCGTCGGTGTCCGCCTCGCACTCGTCGGGCGTGCCGTTGACGTCGCAGTCGGTGCTCGCGCCGGTGGCGATGTCTTCGGCGTCCTCGACGCCGTTGGCGTTGCAGTCAAGCTGCGGCGTCGGCTCCGGTTCGGGTTCCGGCTCCGGCTCTTCTTCCGCGGGCAGACCTTCGCCGCGAATGATGAAGCTGAACGCCGGCTGATTCGGGTCGTTGTTGGGCAGGTTCAGCACGGCCACGCGCTGCTCGGTCGCGGTCGGCGCGAAGGTGATGCCCAGAATGGCGACGCCGTCGGGCGCGATTTCGCCGTTGATATCGCCAACGGTGAAATCCGCCGCGTGGACACCGACCATAGAGGGCGCATCGGTCAGGGTCAGCGGGCCATCGCCGATGTTCCGGACGGTCAGGGCGATGCTGCTGTTTTCGCCGATGGTTGCGGCGTCGAAAAGCACCGTGTCGCCCTGGCTGATCGTCTGCAGCCCGCGGGACACGAGCATCACGGCATCGCCCTGCTGCGCATCGATCGCGGCGTTGCTGATGGTCATGCGATAACGCTGACTGTCATTGAGGTTGTCGTTGGAATAAACCTCGGCGACCATGAACCCCGCCAGGGTGTAAGGAATCGGCGGATGGTACTCGTCGAGCCCGGCTCCGTTGAAATCGATCTGCGCCAACAGACTAAAGGTGTTGTTGGCGGCGGACGTCCGGCGCCACAGGCGCAGTCCGAGATTGCGCACCGCCTTGGCGTCGATGGTGGTCGCCTGGCCGCCCTGCGGACCGAAGTCGTAGGTGGAACCGACCGGCTCGACGCGGATGGCGATGGGGGCCAAGGCAAACGCGGTGAACGCGTAGAAGTCCGCGGCGCCGGCGCGCTCGAGGGCGACGTCGTCGACGGTGAACACCTGCGTGCCGGCATTCGCCGGGTCATTCAGCGGTCCGCCGATGAAAGCGGCATCAACCAGTGCGTCATTGGATTCCGCCCAATCGCCGTAGAGGAACTGCGCACCGCGGATGTCGTCCTCCTGCGGACCGTCGTAGGCCACGCTGAGGAACGGCTCCATCAGGTTGTTGCCCAGCGCCGGCTCGATGTGAGCCAGGCCCATGCCGTGCCCGTGCTCGTGGGTCAGCGTGTTGCGCAGCGAACGAAAGTCACCAGCCGGATTGCTGAAGCTGGCCATGTCCAGGCTGTCGAGGGCCATGTCGCCGCCAAAGTTCGGATAGTAGTTGTACGCCAACGGCCCTTCGCCGATCGCGTGCATGCCGATGCGCACGTCGCCGCGGGCGCCCAACGATCCCGGCGAAGCTGGCCAGCCGGCGCCGTCGTCGGCGACTTCGACGTAGTTGATGTTGGTCAGCTCGCCCCAGCGGTTGAACGCGTCGGCGACGACCGCGCGGAAGGCGGTCATTCCGCCGGGAAAGCCGGCATTCATGGTGGCGAACAGGTTGGAAGTCGTCCCCGCCGTCGCGTAAGTACTGGTCATGGACGTGCCGTCGGGAATGAAGCTGTATGTGATGGTGAAGCTCTCGCCCTGGGCGAATGCACCGTCGGTCGCGGTTGTGGTCCAACGACCGCCGGACAGGACGAAATTCGGCTTGAAGGGCAGATCTTCGCCGGCGTCGTCCGCGAACGTGCCGGGCTCGAACATGACGCTCATCTGCTGATGCTCGGCGCATTCGCCGGCGTGATCGTGGGCCCGCGCGGCTGCGGTGCTACCCGCGGTCACCAGGCACAGGGTCAACAGTGTGGCTTTTCGACCGCGGGCCATACCAGTCCGGGTCTGCATTGCGTTCGCCTCGTTGTTGGGGGCCTTCTTGAACATGATCCGTCTCCTCAGTTTGGGGTCAGTTGGCTGATTGCCGATGCGGCCTGGCCGGCCCGTCCAGGCCAGTGATTCCAAAAACCGCTGAGAGGCATTGGCGGCGGGATGGTGGGAACCTTTCAGGCGGGTTTTTTTGTCGCGGAAACCGCGTTTTTGGGCCTTTGGCGGGGGATGGCGTACACTGACCGTTATGGGCGGGGCGACACGCGTGGACATCGCAGGGTTGGCGATCGGGCTGACAGATTCCGATGGCGTGCTCGCGGAGCTTGGGCGGCTGTACGCGGACTTTGATCGGCGAGGTCTGGAATTTGCCGCGGACGGGCGGAACCCGCACCTGTGCCGCGCGGGTTGCAGCCACTGCTGCCGACAGGGCGCGGTGTTCGCGGTGACGCTGGCGGAGGCGGTGTGCTGGTCGCTTGCGGTTGAAGCGCTGCCGCCGTCGACGCGGATGCAGGCGCGGGCGGCGGCGGCTGATCTGCTGGTCCATCAGCGGCGCGTTTTTGCCGAGACATCGGGGCCGCCGGATGAGCCGGGGGCGCGCGACGAGGCGAGTTTTTCCGCGCGGGTGACGCGGCTGAACGCGCTCAAGCCGGCGTGTCCCCTGCTGTTCGACGATTTGTGCGGCGTTTACGCGAACCGTCCGCTGCTGTGCCGGGCGTACGGTTTTCCGGTGGACGCGTACGCGGTGCGCAGCGCGGATGCGCTGGTGTTTCGCAGTCTTTGCGTGCTCTATGAGGGCATGTCGCTGAGTGATTATGTGCGCGCGGAAGACGTGAAGCAGCGGCTCGGGAATCTGTCGCGGCGAATGGGGGGCCGCGACTGGGGCCGCTTCACGTCGATCGAGGCGATTCTGGCGCGCATCGACGTGGCGGCATGAACGCTACAGGATCGGCAGAAAACGCATCATCGCGTCGATACGGGAAATATCCGCGTTGCCGACGGCGGAAGTATGCGCCAGGTCATAAAACTCGTAGCACAGCTTCCATTGCAGGGCGACGCCGGTGTACGCCACAAGCACGACGGTGCAGGCGATCTCCGCGCAGCGGAAGCGCCGGAAGTTGAACAGGATCGCGGTGGCCCCGGCGACGATCAGCAGCTTGAATATGAGCAGCGCGGTGGGATCCTGCTGGAGCAGGGCGCGGGCGAGCGGGTTTTCCTCGTGCATCATGCCGTCGCCCCAGGCGCGCAGCGTCAGCGTGAGATCGAACAGGTTGAGCATCCACACGCCGAACAGCAGGTAGAGCACGCGCCGTCCGCGCGCACTGGCCACGCAGTCGAGCGCGCGCTGAACCACGTGCTCCGACCTTGCGACCGGGGCAGGCGATTGCACAGCCGCCAGCAGTGGCGCCGGCGCGCCGGTAAGTGTGTCACGCATCTGCCGTTGTCCCCCGCGGCGAATCCTGACACCGGCTGAGGGGACGTGCTTGCTTCCCGCGCCCCCCAAGGCCGATAATGCGACTGGCTGATCTCGAACACGGACGATTCAGCCGCCGCGCTATTCTAGGCACGATCGGAGGCGATCATGACGCCCGACGACCGTTGCGAATTCTCCCATCTCGACCCGCGGGGAAATGCCCGCATGGTCGATGTTTCCGCCAAGGCGATCAGCACCCGCACAGCCGTGGCCAGCGCCCGGGTCAGCGGCCGCCCGGAGGTCATATCGGCCATACTTGCCGGAAACCTCCCCAAGGGCGATACGCTGGCTGTCGCGCGGGTCGCCGCGATTCAAGCGGCGAAGCGCACGGCTGAGCTCATTCCGCTCTGCCACGTCCTGCCGCTCGACGCGGTCGCGGTCGACTTTGCCGCGGACGGCGGCGACGCGATCGCCATCACGGCGCGGGCGACGGCGACGGCGCGGACCGGCGTCGAGATGGAGGCGCTGACCGCAGCCGCCATCGCGGCATTGGCAATCTACGATATGGCCAAGTCGGCGGATAAGTCGCTGGAGATCGGTCCGATAAGGCTGGAGCACAAGACGGGCGGCAAGAGCGGGGATTATCAGCGTATTAAAGAATGAATCGCCTGGCGGCCTGCTCATTGAGAGGACGTCCTTGGCCCTTGCGGGCTACACCAGCCCCAGGACATGCGCCAAAATCAAGATGATTCCAGTCAAGAGGCCAGCGGCCGCAATACCGATTACACCCGCAACAAGCACCAGTATTGGGAACATTATGAGCGATAGCGCAGCTTCGCGCAGTTTCATTCCAAACTTTGCGAATAACTCGATTAGCGTGCTCATGAAGAGCACTGCAGAGGCTAGAAACGGAACAGCGGGCAATACATATTGCACAGACGTCGCCGCGGACGAAACCAATACACTGAGCATCAACGACAGTTCGATTGCCAAAGTCAATACGGGCAGATGAGCTGCCAGCATCCAGCAACACACATCGCGAGAATATGGAACAAGATCTCCGCTCGAATCAATCTCACCGAAAAGCACAGACACCAGCAAGAGTAGAATAATCCGCGCAGTTATTAACCAACCAACGATCGCAGGTATCAGACCAATTATGGATCTCGGCTCAAAAAGAATCGGCAGCAGGCCCAGGAAAGCGGTTGCCAGAAAGCACGACTGCGAGAACTTGCGCGCCGAGTCGCGATCGGGATTCGACGGCATTCGACGGAAGTAGCGGCGCGGGGTGAAACAAACGGCTGCGATGGTCGAGAGAAAGGCGGCCAGGAAACCGGTTTCATCGCGATCGTCCCAGATGGGGATTGGCGCTTTCGCGCCGCCAAAGTGGCTCAGGAGCGCGTTGCGGTTGAAGGGGTTGCCGCATTCGGGGCAGCGGCCGCTGGGCAGTCCGGTGAGGTTGTAATCACACTGCAGGCAGCGGATGCCTTCGTCTTCAGAGTAGTTCGGCACGGGCGTGGTTGGCTTTTCAAGCATGCCCATGCTACCGGGCGGAAGCGGTCGCGGTTCGTGTTCGCCGCCATGGCTGCGCGAGACTCATGGCTTGGCTGTCGGCGGCGGCTGCTCGGCGAGCATTTCCTCGATGATGCGTTTGAACGCGGCGCGGAGGTCGTCGTAGGCGGAGCCGGTGGCTGGGCCGGAAAAGCCGGTGTGGATGGCGGCGACGCGGCCGTCGGCGCGGAGGAAGATCGTGGTCGGATACGCGCGTAACTCCTTGAGGAACGGCAGTTTACGCACCACTTCGCCGCGCTCGGCGGGCCCGCCGTAGAGCACCGGGTACTGCACGCCGCAATGGGCGAGGTACTTGCGCAGTTGCGGGGCATCACGCTTCAGGACGCCGGTGTACTCGAAGGCGAGGCCGACGACGGCGAGGCCGCGCGGCGCGTACTCGCCGCGGAGTTCGTCGAGCAGGCGCGAGGCGTCGTGGCAATTGGGACACCAGGAACCGAAGACCTCGAGCACCATCGCCCGGTTGCCGCCCAGAACGACGGCGAGCGAACGCTCCGCGCCGTCGATATTGGGAAATTTCAATGCGGCGAAGTTTGCGACGCCCACCGTGGCGATGTCGCTGAAGCCGTCGGGCAGCGCGGCCTCGGCATCGCGCTGGGCGGTCCAGGTGTCGTGCCAGCTATCGCCCGACCAGAAGTCACCGGCCAGCGTGCCGTCGGACTGCATGCGCGCGTCGAACAGGAATGCGTGTGAGCCGTCGAAGCAGGAGAGCCGCAGCCGCCCCGCGTCCCACGAGCCGGCGAGATAGCGGTAGTCGCCGCCGGGGGTGAGAAACGTGCCGTGGATCGCCCCGTCTTCCGCGCGGGTGAAGACGCCGACCGCCGGCGCGCTGTCCTGCGCGAATTGCACACGCCAGCGGCCAACCACGTCGACCAATTCGGTGGAATCCACGCCATGTGACAGCGGTTGAAAGCGATGCCCGGGGTCGGCTGTGGCGATGAAGGGAAGCCGGGTCAGGCGATCGCTGCGGCCGGTCTTGGTCCAGGTGCCGCGCCAGGTCTTGCCGCGGTCCGGTGTCTCGGCCGCGATGACCGAGTTGTAATGACCGATGCGGATCACCAGTTTTTCGTCACGGGTCGAAACGTCGTCGATTTCGATGCGTTCGACGCCGTTGATGACGACGGCGCGAGTCACCGCGCCGCCCGCCGACTCGCGTACAAGTTCCAGGCCGAACGGCAATTCGCCGCCGGGCGAATTCAGCACGGCGCGCAGGCGCTGCACCTCGGGCTGGTCGGCGACCGCGGGCACTGCGAAGCCGATCATGAAGAACGACAGCAGCGCGATATGTAGTGTTCGCTTCATGATCGGCAAGGTACTCCAGCGATCGAGCAATCACAACCGCGGCGGTAAAAACAGGGATACCTGTCTGCGTCTGCCGGAGACATGGGTGATCATGGGTCCGCGTCAGATTCGGCGGCGGCCATCTGATCGTCGACTGCAAGCCCGGGGCTGTGGGGCGTTGTACGGTCGATGCCCCCCACTTGCGAGGGGGTTCTGGGAACTGCGTACCTCGTCGCTCAAACTTTCACGCACCAGGTGATTATTCGAGCTGAAGGCGACGCATCGCGGCGGCTGAACGCACCTGATACCATGGCGGGCCGCGCGGCGCGGGGCAAGTGGTTCGGGCGGTTACGCGGGTCGGTTTGCGTCATGTGGAAAGCGTATCTGCAGCTTCCGCGATCCGTACACGTGCTGTGCCTGGGCACGCTGATCAACCGCGCCGGCACGTTGATCATTCCGTTTCTCACGCTCTACCTGACCAAGCACCTCGCGTTCAGCGAGGACTTTGCGACGTTGTGCATGGGTGCGTACGGTCTGGGCGGCATCGCCGCGGTGATGATCGGTGGGCATCTGGCCGACACGATCGGCCGCAAGACCGTGATGATCGCGTCGCTGATCGGCGGCGCCGCCAGCATCGTGGCGCTGCAATTCGTCAGCAGCGGCTGGTCGGTGTATGGCTGCATCCTGGCGTTCGCGTTGCTCATGGAGATGTATCGTCCAGCCGCCAGCGCAATGATCGCGGACCTGCTTGAACCGCAGCGCCGGGCTCACGGCTACGGCCTGCAGTACATCGCGGTCAACCTGGGTTTTGCGACGGCGGCGGCGTGCGGCGGACTGATCGCCAAGAATTGGGGATACCATTGGTTGTTCTGGATCGACGCGGGCTCGGCGACGGCCTTCGCCGTGATCATCCTGTGGGCGCTGCCCGAGACGCTGCCCGCGGCGACAGCGCGCGCCGGCACCGCCGCGGGCCCGGCTCCGACGGAACTTTCCAACGCTGCGCGCGTGAACGAGTCCGCGATCGCGGCGTTCAAACGCATCGCCGGGCACGGAACTTTCATGGCGTTTGTGCTGGCTTCGCTGCTGATCTCGGTCGTTTACATGCAGGGGATGTCCACGTTTCCGCTGTATCTTGCGACCTTCGGCATCGACGAGGAGGGCTATGGGCGGATCGTCGCGATCAATGGGATCATGATTGTCGTGCTGCAGGTGCCGGTGCTCGGCCTGACGCAGCGGTTCGACCGCGGCTGGGTGCTGAGCGTCGGCGCGGCAGCGACGGCGTTGGGATTCGCGCTGAAATCGTGCGCGGGCACGGAATGGGGATTCATCGGCACAGTGGCGGTCTGGACAATGGGTGAGATCATGGCCGCGCCGTACCTGCCGGCGGTGGTTTCCGACTTGGCGCCGGCGCACCTGCGTGCCCGTTACATGGGCGCGCTGAGCATGGCGTTTTCGCTCGGTAACGTCATCGGCATACCGGTCGGCGGAATCGTGCTGCACCGCTTTGGCGGACGCGTGCTATGGCTGGTCACGTGCGTCAGTGCGCTGCTGGCGGCATGCGTCTACTTCGCGATCCGACGGCGCATCGCACCGGTGCCGGCGACCATTGCATCAGCGGCAGCGGACCCCTCGGGCGAACCCCTCGGTCAGCCCACATGATTACAGCATCATCCGGACGCCGGCCGCGCTATAATCGAAGTGCGCCTCCGCGCTATCATGCCCGCGGCGCAATACTTGATTCAACGCAATGATCGGAGGAGGGTACAATGGGTTTCACCAATCGACGCGTATCCGTCTCCGCATGTCTGTTCGTGATGGCGCTCCAGCCGGCCCACGGAACGCTTCCCGGAGACTTCAACACCGACGGAATTGTGGCGGACGACGACCTCGCGGCCTTCGTCGCATGCGCGCAAGGTCCGGAGATCGCCACAGCGGGCGCCTGCGCCGTGATGTCCCTCGACGGCGACGACGATCTGGATCTGGGCGATTTTGCCGCGTTCAGCCGCGCCTGGCTGACCGCGGATTGCACCATCGACGCCAGCGCATCGAGCAAGGAGGGGACCGGCCCGCAGTACGACGCGTTCAGCGCGATTGATGGACTGCGCTCGACGCGCTGGTCGAGCGCCTTCGCCGACAACCAGTGGATTCAACTGGATTTCGGCCACCTCCGGCCGCTCACCGGCCTGACGCTGCACTGGGAGGCTGCGTTCGCGTCCGCGTATAGCATCCAGGTCACGAGTGCAGGGGCGGGATGGACGACGGTGTACAGCACGACGAGCGGCGACGGGGGAACCGATGTCATCACCTTTCCACCGTTGTCCACGCGGTTTCTGCGTGTCTTTTGCGCGCAGCGCGCGACGATCTGGGGCAACTCACTGTGGGAGATTGAACTGCACTCGCCGGTGCGTTGCCAGCCGGACCCCCGCCCGATCGACGAGCAGGTCGACGAAATCCTGTCCGCGATGACCCTGGAGGAGAAGACCTCGTTCGTTCACGGGGAAACCGCCATGTCGTTGCGCGCGGTGCCCCGGCTGAAGGTACCCGCGCTGCAACTGGCCGATGGTCCGCTGGGCATTCGCTGGGGAACATCGACGGCGTTTCCAGCGCCGATCGCGATGGCCGCAACGTGGGATGTCGCGCTGGTGAAGCGTTTCGGCGAGGCGATCGCGCAGGAGTTCCGCAACAAGGGCCGGCAGGTCTGGCTGGGGCCGGGAATGAATATCATCCGCGTGCCGCAGTGCGGCCGGAACTTCGAATACTACAGTGAGGATCCGTTCCTGGCGGCGCGCATGGCGGTGGCGGCGATCACCGGCGCGCAGGCGCATGGCGTCGTCGCCTGCGCGAAGCATTACGCATGCAACAACCAGGAGTTCGAACGCACGACAGTCAACGTACAGGCGGACGAGCGCACGCTGCGTGAGATCTACCTGCCGGCATTCGAGTTCGCGGTGCGCGAGGCCAATGTGCTGGCGGTCATGGCGTCGTACAACCGGATCAACGGGCCGTATGCCACCGCCAGCCAGCCGCTGCTGAGCGACATTCTGAAAGATGAATGGGGTTTTCAGGGATTCGTCGTATCCGACTGGGGCGCGGTCCACGACACCGAGGACACGGCGCTGGCCGGCCTGGACCTGGAGATGGATGGCGCCAGCCCGACCGGCGCGTACTGGGGCAATGGGCAACTGCTTGCCGCCGTGCAGGGCGGCGCCGTCGCGGAAAGCGCGATCGACGACAAGGTGCGCCGGATTCTCCGCGCGCTGCTGTTCACGGGAATCATGGACGCGCCCTGGGATTCGCCCGACGAAGAGATCATCGCCCACCGCGCGCTGGTGCGCGAGATTGCCCGCGAAGGGATCGTGCTGTTGAAGAACGAGGGCAACCTGTTGCCGCTGGACAAGAACGCGGCGCAGACCATCGCAGTGCTCGGCCCGAATCACGCGGAGGCGCGCATCGGCGGCGGCGGAAGCTCGGCTGTGACGCCCTACTACGCGGTGGGGCCGCTCGCGGGGCTGGAGAACGTCGCTGGCCCGCAGGTGCAGTTCGTCTCGGCGCTGGGGGTTCCAGCCAGTGACGATTATGTGCCGGCGCCGGCGTCGTTTCTGACGCCCCCCGGCGGCGCGGGTAACGGACTGCGCGGCGAGTACTTCAGCAACCGCCTACTGCAAGGCGTTCCGGCGATCGTGCGCACGGACGCGACGGTGAACTTCAACTGGGGCAGCGGTTCGCCGCATGCTTCGATACCCGCCAATGAATTCTCCGTGCGCTGGTCGGGCACGCTGACCGTGCCGACCACCGGGACCTGGGACCTGGGCATGGCCACGGACGACGGGTTCCGGCTGTGGCTCGATGGCGCGCTGCTGATCGATGATTGGCAAAACCATGGCCTGCAGGCGATTCGCACGACTTTGCAACTGGTTGGTGGCGAGCCCCATGAACTGGTTATCGAATACTATGAGGACGCCGGCGAGGCGGCGGCCGTCCTGATCTGCGCGCAGAATACAGCGCTCGACGAGGCGGTGACCGCGGCGACTGGTGCGGATGCGGCGCTCATCTTCGTCGGACTCACATCAGCGCGTGAAAGCGAGGGCTTTGACCGCGGAAGCATCGACCTGACGGGAAGCGAGCAGGCGCTGATCCACGCGGTGCGCGCGGTGAATCCGAATACCGTGGTGGTGATTGTCGCAGGCTCGCAGGTGGGCTTCGAGGGTTGGGTGGATGACGTCCCGGCTGTCGTGCAGGCGTGGTACGGCGGTCAGGAGGCGGGCAACGCCATCGCGGACGTGATCTTTGGCGAGATCAACCCAGGCGGCCGCCTGCCGATGACGTTCGTGCGGCGCTGGGCGGACCATCCGGCGTACGGCCTGTATCCCGGCGGGGTTTATTCCGACGGGCTGGATGTGGGTTACCGCTATTTTGACCACGCCGCGACGCCGCCCGCGTTCCCGTTCGGCCACGGCCTGAGCTATACCACGTTCGAATACTCCGACCTGACGATCGACACGGCACTGCTCGCGTCGAACGGTGTGGTAAGCGTCAGCTTTACGGTGGAGAACACCGGCGCGCGTGCCGGCAGCGAGACTGCACAGGTCTACGTGCGCGATGTGGCCACGAGCGTGCCGCGACCGGTCAAGGAGCTGAAGGGATTCGCGAAGGTACGGCTGGAGCTGGGGTCCGCTAAGTCTGTGACCGTCGAGCTCGGCCCGCGCGCCTTTGCGTACTACGATGTCGCCAGCTCGGATTGGCGCATCGAACCCGGCACGTTCGAGATTCTGGTGGGCAGTTCATCGCAGAACATTCGCCTGAGCGGGAGTTTCGTGCATCCGTGATTGATGCCGACTGGGTTTCTGCTTATCGCGACCGGCTGATCGTGGCGCAAGCAAGCGGCCCGCCCGCCTCGAGTGCGAGGCGGACGGGCCGTATTGCGGATCAAGATGAATCACACGCGATGCCGTGCCCTCGATTACTCGAGCAGGTCCTGCAGCAGCGCGTAGTCTTTGAGGTCGACGACGTCGTCGTCGTTGAGGTCGGCACAGCCGCACTCGTCGGCGAAGGTCACCGTCGGGCCTTCGATGCAGGCAACGTACGCGGAGACGTCGGCGAGATCGACGTCGCCGTCGCCGTCCATGTCACCTAGGTACGACAGGCACACGCCCGGCGCTTCGTTGAACCGGACCGGTCCGAGCTGCGCGCAGTAGTCGTCGTAATACGTGCCGTCGGAACTGGTCTGTCCGGATCCGATCATTGGAGAAACCATCAGCGTGTTCTCGGTTAGCACCATGTTCTTGCGGGCCAGCAGGCCATCGACGTAAATGTCGACGCGATGACCGGCCGTCGCGGGCGCGAGCGGCCCCTTGAAGACCATGGTGAAGACGTGCCAGCCGATGGAACGGGTGGGTCCGTCGAACTGATCAAGCTGGAACCAGTTGAACGGTCCGTTGCCGATCAGGCGGCCCTGGTAGTGCGTTTCCGGTCCGCCGGAAAAGGTGTTTGTGCACAACCCGATTTCGGCGAGGAAGAAGTCGGTTCCGCCGCCGAGCGTCGACCAGTTGATCATGCTGGCCCACTCGTCGGGCCCTGGCTGACCGGTCGGATCGTAGATCGACACGTTGAACACGACCGGAGCGTTGTTGGTGCCCTGGATGCCCGCGAACGGGTTGCCCTTGGGCGTCGTGCGATACTGCGCGGTGTTCAGCGACTTGAGCGACTTGCTGCCGCTGGGGGTCGCGTTGTTCTCGGTGTTGAGCACGTGGATGGTCTCATTCGGCGAGGAGGTGAAGTTCACCCGCTCGTAAATGACTTCGAAGGCGGCCTGGTTGGCGTAACTCTCAAAAGTGTCGCAGAGCAGCACCGCGCCGAGTTGATCGGTGGTGACGTACTCCAGCGCGGAAGGAACGCTCTGGATGCCGGAGACGGTCATGCGCGCGGTCACTTCCTCACCCATGGTCAAGGTAAAGGACGACAGCGGCACGACGACATCATTCGCGCCTGCGGGATTCATCGAACCACGAACGACGCCATTGACCAGCACTTCGACCAGCGTCGCGCCGTTGAGAATACCCAGGACGCGCACGCTGGATTCGCCCTGGGCCGGCGCCTTGTACAGCGTCGGACCCGGAAGCAGCACAAAGACCTGCGCGGAATCTGAACTGGTCAGACCGCCAACCGTTTGGCGAGCGGTGTAGTAATCTCCGCCGATGGCTGCCGGCACGGTGAACGCGACCGAGGTGTTTCCATTCGGATTGATGCCCGGAACGACCGGCGTGCCGCTGCCATTGCGGTGCAGCGTGACCAGCGTGCCGGTGGAATCCACGTCGACCACGGTGATGGACGTCGCGCCCGGCAGAATCGGCGCCTGCACGGTCGGCGGCGGCGGCGGCTGGGGACCGATCACGTTGAAGCGCAGCGCGCCCACCTCGACGCATACGTCGTCGTACCAGCCCTCGCCACCGGCTGAGCTGAGACCGGAGCCGATCAGCGCGGTCGCGATCTGCTGCCCGGCGGAATGGGTGCGATTGACCGCCGCAAGGTCACCGTCGACGTAGAAATCGACGGTGGTGGCCTTGATCACAGCCGTCAAGACGTGCCAGCCATTGGAGCGAAGCGGCTGGCCGAAGCCATCGAGCCGGAAGAAACTGGTCGTCTGACTTCCACCGAAGACACGGCCGCTGTAATAGGTTCCAACGAGTTCATTCGATTTACCCATCGCGATGATCGGATTGGTGCCCGCGGCCGTCGAACGCAGCTCCGCCCACTGGCGATAGAGCGCATCCTGCACCAGGTTGTCATAGAAACTCACATTCCAGATGATCGGGTGCGTGTTTGTGGGCGTGATGGGTCCGAACTCGGTGATGAGCTGGCTCTGGTTCGCGTTCAGACCGCTGCCGGTCGTGTCGCTCAGCGCGGACTTGCCTCCACCGGTGGTGGAATTGAACGCGGAGGACAACTGCAGTTGCAGGTCGCCGACGGTCGGCTTCCAGACGGCGTCGAACGCGGCCTGGTTGGCATATTCGAAATCGTCGCAGAAGACGGAAACCAGTCCGCTGGTCGTGACGGTCACCACGTGCGACACATCGCTTTCGGCGCTGTCGACCACCTGGATCGCGTGGACGACTTCACCCATTTCCAGCGCTACGCCGGTCGAGACGGTGATCTCGAACAGGCCGTTGGTCGGCACCGGGGTGACGCCGCGCGAAATATCATCGACGAACAGTTCCACTGCGGACGCCTGCGTGTTCAGGTCAATCACGCGCACATCGGTGTCGCCATCCTTGGGCAGACGGCCGATGTATGGACCCGGAAAGGACACGCGCACGGCTGTGGACTGGGAGCTTTCGAGCCCGTCCACCGTCTGCGTGGCGGTGTAAATGTCGCCCGCGATCGCCGGATGCGGCAGGGTGAAGACCACCGACGTCACGCCGGTGGTGGTGATGATCTGGTCCGGGTCATCGCCGTTGTCGACGATGAGCTTGACCTCAGTTGCGTTCGTGGACACGTTGATCACGGTCACGCTGGTCGCATTGCGCAGAATCGGGGAAACCACGGTCGGCGGCGGCGTGGGATCAGCCACCGGCGCTTCGAACTCCAGGTCGTCAATGTAGATGAAGAAGTACTCCCCGTTGGGATCGGTCACGTCATTGGTGAAAATGATGGATTCGAGCACACCGCGATTCGCGCCGTGGCCCGTGGGGTTGATCGTGGCGTCGAGCAAGCCATCGCCGGCGGTGTCGATGCCATCGCCATTGTTGGCGAATCCACGAAGCTGCGCGGAAGTCACCGCCGACAGGTCGATCTCGACATTGACGAACGCCGTGTCTTCCGGCGGCCAGAGGTTGGTGGTGGCGCTGAAGCGCTTGCCGCCCGGCGGGAAGGTGCCCATGCCATTGGGGTCAGCCGCCGGGATCACTTCGGACAGCGGCAGATAGACATACTCGATGTCGCCGCCGCCGGTGTCCGGCGTGCCCAGCGGCAGGTCGCGCCCAGTCTCAGTGATGGCCAGGCACATGAGGATCTTGGGATTGCCCGACTGATCCTGGAAGCCGATGGGGAAATCCGGAAAGATATCGCCCTCGTACCCGAACACGGTCACCGCCATCTTGAAGCGGATGATGCCCTCCAGGTGGAGCGACGGACGGTTCAGGTTCAGCGTCGAAAGCGTGGTGCAGCGCACGCCCGCGGTGGTCGCGTCCGTCGGATCGCGCCAGGCGAACGAGATTTCGTAGGCCGCGTCGCTCAGACACCCCGCCGATCCGCCCGGGCACCAGTCGCCGGTGGGCAGCACGACCTGCGAATCATCGTAAGGAATCGCGAGCGATGTCTGGCCGATGTGAATGCCGTCGGTCGAACCGCTGAAACGCGGTTCCTGGAACATGACTTCGTCGCCGGCGGCGTATTCCTCGTACCCGGTCCCGAAGATGTACGGCTGGGCCTGGGCCGCGACCGCGGCTGCGCCGAGCAGCGCCAAGGTGAGCCACCCGATTCTACGTGCGTGCATGTCTTGCTCTCCTGTCGGGCCGGCCATCGGTTGGGATAACCTGCGCCCAGTCCGCGGCGCGCTTGGGCGGGCCGCTCTGTTTCTCCACTGCGCAAAAACAAAGCCACCCTACCCAGCCCGCAGCGGATCGGACAGAGTGGTTTGCAGAATCACGATCAACCCGCGGACCTATGCGGCCCGCGCTTTCAGAAGCCCCAAGAACCAGTCGCGGACCGCACACCTGTTCCGGCGCGCGATCACACGACGTCAGTTGTCGTCCGCATCGTGACCACCGAATCCTAGCGGCGACAATCCAAATGGCATGGCGGCGCGCCCACCGGAATTCGGGAGCATGGGCGCGGCTCTTCGTCGGAAGGGAACTCAAAAGCGATGCTCGCTTCTCATCCCCCGCCTCCTCCGATACCCGATGATAGCAGAACGCAGGTGGCGGGTTCAACTGCACGCGGCTGCGTAACCGCCAGCGGCGCGCAGCGTGGAACCCTGCTGCGACCGAGGATAAGTCCCCATGCGTCGTGCCGCAGGGTGCTTTGCGCGGCTTCATCCTGGGCCGTGCGAATCGCAGCCCGTTTGTCGCGGGGAATCGCGCGGGGAACGGCGGCGGGTTATCGGGACTGGAGGGAAAAAAAGCGGCGCTCGCCCCCAATCGGGGACGAGCGCCGCGAAGGACACTCGGATCGAAATGCGGACTTTAGCTCGGTCCGATCAGCAGGATGTTGAACAACTCGAAGTCGTCATTGTCAATCACGCCGTCGGGTGCGCCGTTGGGCGCGATATCCAGCACATCGCACGGCGCGGTGAACGGATCCGCGTCTCCGAGGCACCGCTGGAAGCAGGCGTAGTCGGCAAGATCGACGTCGCCGTCGCCGTCGCAGTCGGACGGGATGGCCGGCGGCTTGAGCAGCAGCATGAAACTGAACTTGATGTCGATGCCGTCCTCGCACAGCGCGTTGGTCAGGTTAATCACCGAGTCCGGATTGAAGAACGTCTCATGCGGGGCGGGGTGCGGCGCGCCGGAAGTGAGCAGCGCCTCGTTCGACGTCAGGCGCAGCAGGCTGTTCGGGTTGGCTGCACTGAGGAAGCCCCACTGGACTTTGAGCGACTGCGAACCGCTGAAGAACTCTTCGTCGGTCACTTCGCTCTGATCCGGCGCCGTCGCCAGACCCTGGCTGCCGCCGGCCACGCCGGGATTGGCGAACCGGGCGTGCACGCGATCGATGAACTCGCCGGTCACGGGCGTGGTGTCGATCACGCCGTTGGTGCCGGGAGCGATGATGATTTTGCCCAGGGTGGTCTGATTTCCGACATCGACGATCTGCACATCGTCTCCGGTCGCGGCTGTGGCGGCGGCGCCCAGGCCGGTTCCGGGATCAACCGTGCCTTCGACGAGGTATTCACCCGGCGTGTAGCTTTCGAAATCGTCGATGTCGCAGTCGAGACCCACGCCGTCGGCGTTTTCGACCTTCATGTCGTCGATGTAGACAGTGTATGGCCCGGTGGTGGGATTGTCGGCGCTGATCTTGAAGTAGAGCCCTTCCCAGACCGCCTTGGTCTCGCCGGTCGAATTGACATCCAGAATGCCGTTGCCGCTGAACAAGACCACCGGATCGACGCAGGGGTCGAACTCGATCTTCTGCCAGTCAAGGCTGGTGCTGATCGGCCGTCCATTGGGATTTCCAAACCCGCTGGTGGTTTCCGCGCCGATGAACTCAAGCGTGCTGGGCGCATTGGGGTTGAAACCGGTGCCGTTGTCGCCGCAATCGAGCGCGTTGTCGTACTGATCGGTCTCGCGGACGGCCATGGCCAGGCGCAGCGGGCCATTGCCGGGCGTGGTCACGACCACCGGCTGGGAGTTGTCGCTGGTGTCCGGGCCCACCGTGCGGCGGGCGACAATGCGAACGTTGCCCGGTAGCGGCGACGTGGTCACGGTCTGCGGCGTACCGGTGGCGACTGCGGAACCCAGCAGCGTTTCACCGCCGCCGGACTCGAGCCTGTACACCTCGACCAGGTCGCCGACCTCGACGAGATCGACGTCAACCGACTCAGCCAGGGGTAGCGGCGCCGGGTTGCTGATGATCTGCGGCGGATCGATCACCGGCGACTCGAAAGTGATATCGTCGATGGACAAAACCCAGACCTTCGCGTTGACCACTCCGTTCACCGCCGCGTCGTTGGTGAACGTGAGATGATCCAGCGTGCCGCGGTTGTTGGGCGTCGCGCCGAGAATGGCGTCTCCGACGAAGCTGAATACGTTGCCGGAAATCTCCAGCGCGGGCAGGTCGAAGACGTATTCTCGCATGACGCCGTCGCTGGGCAGGTTGAACATGCCTTCTGGAATCACCGCGGAGGCGTCGTCGGTCACCACGGTGGAATTGATCACGCCGTTGGTGCCCGCGTCGATGCACACGCCGTTGAAGCCGACGTTGGCGCCTTGCGGGTTGATCTCGACGTCATCGGTCGCCAGGTTCACCGTGCTGTCGCAGATGCCGTTGCTGCCCGCGAAAACCTGCGAGCGCTTCGCATCCAGTCCGACCCATTCGACGTCGCCCGCCGAGCCGCCGTTGGCGCCTTGGGGCACACCGATGCCCGTCTCGCGTGCTCCCATGCCTACCATCAGGTTGCCGGTGGTGACTGGAGTGGTGAATGAGGGGGATGTCCAAGCGCGCGCTGCCATCCAGATGCGCACTTTTCCGCCGAGGTGCAGGCTGGGGTTTGGGATATTCGCGGTGCTGGTCGTGACCAGACGTACCCACGCTGAGGTGTCGGCTGTGCTCTGCCAGGCGAACACGCTGGTGCACAAGTGCGTGCCGCTGTGAGCGGTGACGAAGCCAGGCAGCGACGCCGTGTTCGTCCAGAAGGAGTTGGGCAACACCGCGGTATCCAAGCCGCGGGTGGTACCTGAGAAGTTCGGGTCGCGGAACACGACTTCGGCCACGTTTAGGGTGCCGGGAAACGGGCCCTCGAAATCGGTGACCAGCTTGATGAACTGACCGTACGCCGAGGGCGCCGCCAGACCGCAGACCGCCACCAGCGCCAGGAGTTTGCCTGTGCACTTGCGCAATACCATTTCGTCTTTCCCTTCTGATGGGTGGGCTGGCAGCAGCCGCGTACCGCGCCGCGAGCGCCCACTGACCTAACGTGCCCGCGTCAAACACAAGTCCTTGAGCACAGATTTATTGAGCATCGTGTGCGCCGCACTCGCCCTGCCGAAACACAGCCGGTCACCCGGCTGTACGCCGAGCGATGTGCCCCCCCTGCGCGTAGAAAAGGGCCCCGTTCGACCCGTCAAAGCCGACGCTTGCGGCGACAGAGCGAACGGAGCCCCCGTGACATCACCTCAGGCCGCGCCGCAGCGAGCTAAAGACCGTTCGCGGCGCGCATCCTGAAGGATTGCCTAGCGTCGGCGACGAAGCGCGACCAGACCGCCGAAGCCCAACAGGGCCAGCGACGTCGGCTCGGGCACAGCCCGCAGCCAGACGGAGATCACGCTGTTCTGATCGAAGCGCACCTGCGGGTTCTGCCCTGTGGCCAGACCCGCACCCGGGAACGTCGTCAGACGCACCCAGCGCGTGTTCAGCGAATCGACAAACCGCCAAGGCGCGCCATATGCCTGATTCCCCGCAAACACGGGGTCGTCGACCACTGCAGCTGTCGTCGCCGCGGCATTGAGGACGTTACTGGCCGTTGAGCCCGAGAAACCCGCATTCTGGAAAATGTGCTTCGACCCCAGCGCCTGGCCCTCGAAATCGCCAAAGACGACGTCCGTCGGCGGCGGGAACACCGGACCGCCGATGGTGTTGGTCACGTTGTCGATTCCAAGCTCGATGTCGTAGGCCCAGCCATCGATGTTGCGAATGCGCAAGTGCTCAAGAACGCCAAACGATCCATTCAGAACCCCGTTCGCGGTTGCACCGGCAAACGCGGTGTATTGCGCCGTCGAGAGCGTCCAGGAGAACTTATACCAGTTGCCGTCCATGGGCAGCATCTGGGCATCAAGGTCGACGAACTCAATGCCGCCCGCGGAACCGCCGTTGGCACCAATCGCGGAAAACGGGACGGGAGTCGTACCTTGACCTTCCGTTTCCCGAAGACCGAGCGAGATGGCCAGATTGGGAACCGTCGCCAGCGCCGTGCTGGCGGACATGGCTGCGACCAGACCGGTCGCCGCCAGCGTGAGCCTTCTTTTCTTCATTTCCTGACCTCCACGTGAAAGAGAGCCGTACCTGATCAGGATTTCGCCGATGCGACAGAGAGAGTGGCGAATTCCCGATCTTCCAAGTCAAGGGCCGAGGATGGAGCATCCACCCCATACCCACAATACCGAAATGGGCATGCCCATTTCAAGGTGCCGCACGTCTGTCATCTCTCTCTCACCATGGCGGTCCGGAACCCGCCGCTGCAACCCGACCGATAAACTCCCGCGCCGGACCCGCCGGCCGCGGGAACGCGACTTAGGGCGCGGTCACATTGCCCTGGAACCAAGTGTGATTCGTGTTCGGGTTGGCCGGAAAATATTTGAGCCAATCGTCGATCTTGGCCCGCCAAGGCGCGGCGTGGCCATCGAAATAGACCATGTTGGTCGCGGTGCGCCCGGCATGGATAGGCTTCCGCGGCAGCGGGAACTGCGAATTTCCCTCGTTGAGTTGCCACGGGCCGAGCGATGTCGTCTGGATGTTCAGCGGGGTGATCGCGACGGATTTCTTCAGCCACCAAGCCTCGCCGACGGACCACTCGCTGGCGGTGCGGCGGACCTTGTCCATCTTGACCGGACGCCGGGCGGAGTTCGAAGCCACTGCGTTGGGATCGCCTGCCGACGTGTTGCTGGCCAGGGTGTTGAGCCAACCGGTCCAGGTCACTCCGATGTTCGCCCAGCCAAAGTAATAGCTGGGGGCCGTCGTGCCCCAGGAGTTCACCAGGTAGTGATAGGGGTGGCTGTGAGAGGGGTTGTTTTGCCCCGGTTCACTTTCCGGTGCGAGACGATTGGGTAGAAAGTTTTCATCCGGCCAGAGGCGGGCCATGGTCGGACAGGTGGACACTTCGTCGATAAACTCGAGGTTCTGGTCGTGCTTGCTGAGGTACGGCCCAATGCGAGTCAGCAGGAACCAGGGCATCTGCGTGTCTTTGTTGTAGGCCGTGAACTGGCTCTCGCCCGCGCGGCGGTTGGTGTGGCGATAGATCGGCGGATGCAGCGGGCCGGGCAGCGTCTGCGAATGATCGTCGGCGTAGTAGGTGATTCCCAACTGCATCGAGCGCATGTTGGACATGCACTTGACCATGTTGGTCTGCTCGCGCGCCTTCTTCAGGCTGGGCAGCAGAATGGCGATGAGCAGCGCGATGATCGAGATGACCACGAGCAGCTCGACGAGCGTGAAGCCCGCCGCGCCCGCACCCGGCCGGCGCGACCGCTGCGCGTGGGCCATCGGAACCGGACCACACTGCCATTCACGCGAGGTACATGCATGGTTAGCGCGCATGGGACACATCCTCGTTGCAATCAGCCGGATGGATTCAAGACACTGCCGCGACACGATCGGTGCGCCCGGACATTTCGCCGCCCTCAAACGTGCCTGCGCACGCACGACCTGTCCGCACCGAAACACCGGCTGATTCGACCCTGTCAATCATACCGCGGCGCATCCGGTTTCGCCATGCAATTGTAGCGGTTTTCTTACAGAAAAGGTCGATTTTGCCACCCCGATTCCAGCCCGGACCTCACCGGCTGTCGACGGTGGTTTCCGGGGTCGGCAAGCGCTGTCATTTCCGAAATCGACCCATGGACCTGCGGAGGGTTCCCAATGGCCTTGGGGATAACTACGCATGGTCCGGGCTGCGAACCGCCGTCGGGCGTCGCTGCCAATACCGCGTCACCCACCGCGAAATGGTCGAAAGTGGGTCTGGAATCGTGTATGCACGAAAGCCTATAGTGGAGCGAACGTGAACGACCGGCACCGGGCGGTTCGCGCAAAAGGGGTCCACGAGTTTCATCATCGAACGGAGAATTGCCCATGCGGCGACGGTCTGCTTCCGCCACCCTGGTCCTGACTGTGCTGGCGAGCGTGCGCGTCGCCGGCGCGCAGGAAGTCATCGTCGACAATGTCGATGCGGGTTTTACCGTAACCGCCGGCGCTGCGTGGACCGCGGGTTCATTCCCGACGCCATGGGGCGCGAATTACGTCTTCGCGGACACGAGCATTGGCGGGACGCGGCAGGTCGAATGGCGACCGAATCTGCCGACCAGCGGGACCTACCGCGTCGACGTGTGGTACGTGTCGGGCGGCAACCGCGCGGACAACGCCACCTACACCATTCAGCACAGCGGCGGCTCCACGCCGTTGGTGGTGAATCAGCAGGCCGGCGGCAGCCAGTGGAACACGCTGGGCACGTTCAGCTTCAACGCGGGCACCGCGGGACACGTCACGCTCAGCAACAACGCCAACCCCAACGTGGTCATCGCTGATGCTGTGCGCTTCACCCTGGAGGAGGAGGCGGAGAATCCGGAAGAGTTCCGGGGCATGTGGGTGTCGCGCTTCGAATGGCCGAGTTCGAGCCTGGCCACGGTGCAGAGCAACATCCTGAACATCCTCAACAACCTCCAGACGCACCGGTTCAACGCGATACTCATGCAGGTGCGCGGGCAGTGCGACACGCTGTACCCGTCGCCGGAAGAGGTCTGGTCGAACCTGGTGAGTTCAACGGGCAACACGCCGGTCGGTTGGGGCAGTTTCGACCCGATGGCGTTCGCCATCGCCCAGGCGCACACGCGGGGCCTGGAATTCCACGCGTACATCAACACGCACGTGGCGTGGCAGGGCGGTTCGTGTGCGAAGCCGACGTACGCGCCGAACCACATTTTCTGGGATCATTTTGATCAGGATAACCCCGCCGCGCGCGACTGGCTGGTCCACAACGACCTGGGTCAGCCGGTGGGCTGTGAGGAATCGAACTACACCTGGATCGCGCCCGGCGTGCCCGACGCGATGGCCCACGTGCGCCGGCAGATCATGTACGTGGTGGAAAACTACGACGTGGACGGCGTTCATTGGGACCGAATCCGCACGCCGGGCACGGAGTACTCCCACGATCCGATCTCAGAGGCGCGGCGCGCCGGACCGGGCAATCCGCACGGCCTGGGCTTTGCAGACTGGACGCGCGACCAGATCACGCGCTTCAACCGCGACATCTACGCACAGATCATGGAAGTGAAACCGCACGTGAAGGTGAGTTCCGCGCCGCTGGGGCTGTACGCCGCTGACCGCTATCCCGGTTACCCGGCTGGTCCGTGCGGATTTTTCTACGGCTATTCGTGCGTGTACCAGGATGCGCAGGCGTGGCTCGCGGCGGGGGCGCAGGATTTCATCGTGCCGCAGATTTACTGGGCGGACGGCGGAGCGAATCCCGATTTCAGCGAGATTCTGCCGGACTGGCTGGCCAACTCAGCCGGGCGGCACATCTACGCGGGGCAGATCAACTCCGTCGGCATCGCCGCGCTGCTCAGCCAGATCAACGTCACCCGGACAATGGGCGGCGAAGGCAACGTGGTGTTCAGCTACAGCAGTTTCAACAGCAGCGGCAACTGGGCGAGTTATTCCGGCGTGGGCGGACCGTATGAGCAGCCCGCGGACGTGCCTTCCATGCCGTGGAAGGACAACCCCACGCACGGCATCATCATCGGCAACGTCACCGACGGGGTGAGCAGCGACCCGCTGGTGGACGTGTGGGTAACGCGGACCGGCTCCGGTTATGTCGCACTGAGCGGCGGAGACGGACTGTATTCGCACCTGCTGGTTCCGCCGGGCACGTATGAATTGACTTTTGCCAAGACGGGTTTCCCCACGCGCAAGATCTGCAACGTGGTGGTCGCGGCCGGACAGGTGACGCGCGTGGACACGGCGCTGGGCGGCGCATTCATCGCGGGCGATTTCGACGGCGACGGCGACGTGACGCTCGCGGATTTCGCGCCGTTCGTGAACTGCCTGGGCGGTCCGCAGGTGACTTACCCCGCGAACCACTGCTGCCTGTCCGGCGATGCAGACGGCAACAGCACGGTGGACCTGCAGGATGCTGCGCTGATCGGCAACTGGTAGCCGCGCGTTGGGATTTACGGCTCGATGATCTGCCGCAGGTCCGGGCGCTGGCGTAAGGCGGTGTCGATCTGCGCCTGCGCCTCCGCATCGCGACCGAGCGACTGCAACGTCATTCCGAAATACAGGCGGACTTCCGCGTCATCCGGCTCTTCGACCAGGATGGCCTGGGCATCGGCGAGCGCTTCCTCGTGACGACCGGCAAGATTGAGCAGCGTGATGCGTTCGCGGCGGGCGCGGCGCAGGTCCGGGTCTGCCTCCAGGGCCAGTTCGTAGTTCCGCAGCGCAACATCCAGCCGACCCTGCTGAAAGTGAATCAGACCGAGTTGCCAAAGCATTTCTCCGCGGTACACACCGGCCCCGTCGATTCCCGCCGACAGCAGGTCCGCCGCGTCCGAAGAGCGCCCCAATTTCCGCAATGCGTGGGCGGCTGCGATGCGGGCATTGGCCATTTCGGGGACGAGCGCCAGCGCTGCGCGATAGTGCGTCAGGGCCGGCTCGAACTCGCCCAGGCGGGCGAACGCCCAGCCACGATCGAGATTCCAGCGGGCCATGTCCGGCGCGGGTCCAACCCAACGGGTGCGGCTTAACACGAACAACAGGGCGATGACCGAGACGAACACGGCGACGCGGGCGAATTCTCGCTGCTTGGTGTGTTGCACCAGCGCATGCAGTGCGATTGCCGCGAACAGCAGCAGGAACGGTACAGCCGGCAAACGGTAGCGGCCCGCGACGAAGAACGGAACGACCGCGAGAAACATGCCGGCGACGATCAACAGCGCCAGCACCGCGATCTCGCAATCGAACGTCGCAGGGTCTGCGGAATCGGCGCGTCGGCGCGAGCGCAGGAGAGTGACGCCGATACCCGCAAGCGCCCACGGCAAAACGCGCGGAAACGTGAGCGGCATGGCCGCGAGCGCGGGCGAGACCGCGCGTTCGCAGTTCAGTTCCCGGTTGTTGGGAATCTCAACGGGACCCCAGTAGAGCAGCGTCTTGATCGCGAGCAGTTCGAGCGTCCGCGCGGGATGCGCAAGCGAGAACTCGACCGCAGCGCGGGAAAAGTGGCGCGAAGCCTCGGCATAGGTCACGGGCGCGCCGACGCGCTTGGCGACCGCGCGGATCAGAGCGGGGTAATCATTCGGCGTGTGAAATCGGCCGTATTCGTGGACCCACCCGGCTGCGTGGCCGCGGGCGGTCGGGTTGTTGCCGATATAGAGGTTGACGCCGCCATTTGAGGAAATCAGCACGAATTCGCGGCTCACACGGTAGTTGCGCACGGTCGCGGGCAGGATGGCCAGGAGACCCGCGGCCCCGAGCGCGGCGGCGGTGCCCCAACCGCTGCAGCGCGCGGGCCGACGTCGACAAACCCAGATCATCCACCCAGCCGCGATCGGCAGCAGCGGCAACACGTTGGGGCGCAGCAACGCGCTGATTCCCAGAATCACACCCGCGAACGCGGCGATCCACAGCGCCCTGCGATCCCGCCAGAGACCCAGCAGGTACAGGGCCGCGAGCAGCAAGAAGCAGAGCGGCCCTTCGGCATGCAGCTCCATGTCGAAATAGACAAAACCCCAATACAGACTCATGCCCGCGGCCCAGGCCAGGGCCACGAACGGACCGAACCACCTGCGGCCAATCCAATAGGCGAGCAGGCACGCCCCGACGCCCAGGGCCATCTGCACGAGCCGAATCGGCAATGGATGAATGCCGCCCAGGCGGTATACACCGGCAAGAAAATAGGGGTATCCCGGTGGGCGGACGAACGGGACCGCGTTGGTGTGCGGATCGGGGTAACCCGCCGGCGGGGTCCAGGCGCCGGTGACCAGCGCTCGCGCCCACCAATCGTGAAACCCGGCGTCCAGACCGGGGGAAAGGTAATCCGGCTGATCGGCGACCTCACGCAGGTAAAGTGCGCGAAAAACCACCGCGATGGCCAGAATACCCAACAGCGCAAGCCCGACGCCGCGCGACGCGCGGACACGCGGCGCACTCCCGGCTGAATCTTGCCCGGTCATTTCTCATCAATGCGCCGATAGTTGACCTGCATGTCGTCGAGTCGGCGCAGGTGAATGTCGAGGCGCGCGCGAAAATCATCCCAGTGACGGCGCTGCGGCGCGCTCCAGAGCACCTCGGCCAGCGCGCAGGCGCGCGGATAGGCCATGAATTCGACGTCTTCCGGAGTGAGCATGCGCTCGGTCCAGATGTTGCCCTGTCCGCCGAGGACATGGGCCGCTTCCGCACCGCTCAACTCCGCCGGCGTCGGTTCAAACTGGTAGACCGTGGCCAAGTCGATCACCGGGGCCCAGGGCGCGCCGGGCTCGCCGTCGCGATCCGACTGGCGGTAATCGAAGTAGCAGTGCGAGGTCGGGCACATGATCACGTCGTGGCCCTGGCGGGCGGCTTCGATGCCACCCTTGGTGCCGCGCCAGCTCATCACCGTGGCGTTCGGGGCGAGTCCGCCCTCGAGAATCTCGTCCCAGCCGACGAGGTTCTTGCCGCGGGCGTTGAGCATTTTCTCAATCCGGCGGATGAAGTAACTTTGCAGCGCGTGCTCGTCGGCGAGCCCTTCGGACTTGATGCGGGCCTGGCATTTTTCGCATTTCTGCCAGCGTTTCTTGGGACATTCGTCGCCCCCGATGTGGATGTACGGGCTGGGGAAGAGCTTGCAGACTTCGTCGAGGATGTTTTCGAGGAAGACGAACACGTCGTCGTTGCCGGCGCAGTATACTTCTTCGCGAATGCCGGACTTCCCGGAAATCTCGAACGGTCCGCCAGTGCAGGAGAGTTCGGGGTAGGCCGCCAGCGCGGCCATGGTGTGGCCGGGCATCTCGATCTCGGGCACGACCGTAACGAAGCGCTCCGCGGCGTAGGCCAGCACTTCGCGGATCTCGTCCTGGGTGTAGAATCCGCCGTAGCGCTGGCCGTCGTCCATGCGCCATGCCGCCACTTCGGTCAGCTTGGGGTATTTCTTAATTTCGATCCGCCAGCCCTGGTCCTCGGTGAGGTGCCAGTGAAAGATGTTCATCTTGTGATACGCGAGCAGATCGATGTATTCCTTAACGAATTCGAGCGGCATGAAATGCCGGCCGACGTCGAGGTGCATGCCCCGCCAGCGGTACCGCGGCTGATCGACGATGCGCACGTGTTGTATGCGCGGCGCGGGCGCCGCGGAGACCGAGGGATCGGGCGCGCCCTGGCCGTGCAACTGGCGCAGGGACTGCACGCCGCAGGCCAGGCCCTGCGGCGTGTTCGCCCGCAGCCGGATGCCGTCGTTGTTGATCGTGAGCGTGTACCCCTCGTCGCCAAGTTCAGCGTTTTCCGCGTCGGTCGCGAGCACAATGCCGGATTCCGGCGCTTTGCCGGTGAATTTTCGCAATTCCAGCGTGGCGCCCATCCACCGCCACATCAGGCCCGCCAGGTACTTTGCGACCGGTTCAGCCGGCGCATCGCAGTCGATCTTCATGTCGGGGCGCAGCGTGAACCAGGCCGGTTCGGTTTCCATGCTCAGTGGTTGGGGAATCAACGCGGTCCTCCAGTTCGATGCCTGTTGCGACGTGTCGCCGGTTTCATCCGCGAAAGCGCAGCGCGTCAGCGCGGCAGACGCGACGCCGATGAGCAGGGTGACGCAGATTGTAGTTTTCATGGTTCCTGGTCCAGGCGGAGAATTCACAACTGACTGCTCCGGTCGTTTGCCGTATCAATACGCCGTTGGTTCAGTCCGTACGCTTACGGGCTCGGCGCGGGTGATGTTGCCTTCGTTCGCGAACCACGCAGCACGGCGAACAGACAAGCGGCGCTCACTGCGGCGGCGACCAACAGTAACATGCCGTGTGCGGTGCGTCCGAACAGCAGGCATCCACTGCCGAAGAGCACCGTATAGACTGCGGCGCATCCGAGCAACCAGCAGGCGATGCCCCGGCCCAGGCTGTCAGTCGAGGGCGGCAGGTTCGCGGCCCCGCGGACGCGCCGCCACCCAGGGCCGGCTGGCTGGGTGCGGCGGACAAATTCGACGAGCGTGGCGGTTGGCTCCGGCCGCGTGAGCAAGGTGGTCGCGACCCATACCAGGGAGGTGACGGCGACGATGATGACGAGCGCGCGGTCTCCGGTGATACCCGCATCGCTCGTTTTGTTGATCGCCAAGATGGCCATCGAGACCACGAACGAACTGACCATGGCGGCGATCTCGCTCCAGGCATTGATCCGCCACCAGAACCAGCGCAACAGGTAAATGGCGCCGGTGCCCGCGCCGATGGTGAGCAGCACTTCGAATCCGCCGCGGGCGGATTCGATCACGAAGACCAGGCATCCAGACACGCACATCAGCGCCACGGTCAACAGCCGCGACACCCAGAGCAGTTGCGATTGTGACGCTGCCGGGGCGATGAAACGGCGATAGAAGTCGTTGACTAGATACGACGCGCCCAGATTAAGCTGGGTGGACATGGTCGAGACATACGCCGCGAGCAGCGAGGCGGCAACCAGTCCCAGCACGCCGGCGGGCAGGAACGTGAGCATGGCGGGATAGGCAATGTCGTGATGGATGAGCTCCGGCTTCAGATTGGGAAAAGCCATACGCAGATCGTCCAGCTTTGGGAAGACCACCAGGGACGCCAATCCGACGATGATCCACGGCCACGGGCGCAGAGCATAGTGCGCGACATTGAACCAGAGCGTGGCGCCGGCTGCATGGCGCTCGTTCTTGGCCGCCAGGATGCGCTGGGCGATGTAGTTTCCTCCGCCGGGCTCCGAGCCGGGATACCAGGTGGCCCACCACTGGATGAGCAGCGGCACGAGAAAAACCGTCCAAAGCGGCGAGGCGGTGAAAGACTGAGCCGTGTCGCCCGACGCAATCGCGAAGTCCGGCAGCATGCGCAGCGCCTGGGGGTCTAGCTTTTCGGTTAGGCCCGCGAACCCGCCAACGGCGGGGTGTCGAAGCGCATACACGGCTGCACAGATCGAACCGGTCATAGCCAATCCGAATTGCACGAGGTCAGATACGAGCACACCCCAGAGGCCCGAGACCGTCGAAATCGCGCTGCACAGGATGATGGCGAAGATAATGGTTTTCCATGCAGGAATGCCCAGCAAGACGCCGGCGATCTTGACGGCCGCCAGAGTCACCGTGGCCATGATGAAGCAGTTGAAAACCAACCCCAGGTAGATCGCGCGAAAGCCGCGCACCAGCGCAGCCGGCGTCCCACTGTAGCGGATCTCGTAGAATTCCAGGTCGGTCAACAGTTCGGCGCGGCGCCAGAGCCGAGCAAAGAGAAACACGGTGGCCATCCCACTGAGCAGGAACGCCCACCAGGCCCAGTTTCCCGCGATGCCCTGCTCGCGGACGAACTGCGCAACCAGTCCCGGCGTGTCCGTGGCGAAGGTGGTGGCGACCATGCTGGTGCCCACCAGCCACCAGGGGGCGGATCGGCCGGAGGCGAAGAACTCCGTCGTGTCGCGATTCGCCCTTCGGGCGAAGAAAAGCGTCGGAGCGAAAATCACCACGACGCACCCCGCCAGCACAATCCAATCGATGGTCGCGAATTGCATGCTTGGTCACGATCGCTGTTTTTGACACCAAGTCACCAAGTCACCAAGACACCAAGACACAAAGAACTGCTTTGATTGAAAAAATCCAAATTCCTTTTATCTACACTCGTTCTTGTTTTTCTTGGTGTCTTGGTGTCTTGGTGCCTTCGTGATTAATCTCTCGCGTCGTTCGCTCGATGAACCGCGAACCAGTCGAAGACGCGTTCCAGGTTGGCGCTGATCATCTTGCTCTGATGGCCGTAGCCGGTTTCCTCGCGATAGCGATAGGATATTCCCAATGCAGCCAGTTCCGCCGCGACCTTGCGCGACTTGGCTACGGGCACCACGGTGTCGCCGGCGTCGTGAATGATGAACGGATCGAGGCCCCGGGCGGCCTCCAGCGAAACGTCGGGCTGCGGCGCGGCCATCGCACAGATACTCGCGAATCGCTGCGGGTGGCGCAGGGCGATGTGCCACGTACCCCATCCGCCCATGGAGTGGCCGACAAGGTAGACGCGCTGCGGATCGATGGGCAGTTCCCGGATCAGCACGTCGATGATATCGAGCACATCCTGCTCGCCGGCATCGTTGTAGTAGGCCTTGCCGCGTCCATTGGGCGCTGCGACACACCAGCCGCGGCGGCCGGCAACCTGCTTGATCGTGGTGAGTTCGAACCAGGCGTGGTGATCGACGCCCTTGCCGTGCAACGCGACGACCAGCGGGACGCGCTCACCGTTGGACATCGCATCCGGAATGAAGAGGCGATACGGCTGAGCGCTTCCGTCAAGCGTGCTGGAGATCGAGCACAGGTGATCCCCGGGGGGTAAGCTGGCGAGCGGTGTGTTCATGGGTGTCAAGCCGACGGCGGCCAGCGCGGCAACCAGCACAAGTCCGATGCCGAGTAGACTGCTCGCCCTGACCGCGTATGGATCTTGCATGGCTTGCAGGTCGGCGCCAATCGACCCCAACAGGACATTTCGTTACTGACGGCAGTGCAAGTTACTCGCCGCGGGTTACAATGTCGATGCGTGGTCAGGCATTTCGCGACCGATTGTGCGAGAGAAACATCTGAAGGAGTACATCCCATGAGAACTACCTTAGCAGCTTGCGTGTTTCTACTCATAGCGATCAGCCCGCCGGCCCTCGGCGAAGATGTACCCGCCAAGAATCCTGCGGAAAAGGCCGTGCCCGAAAAGACCGGAGATGACGCGCGCTGGGATGTCACGCTGACCGGCATCGACGTCCTGGCGCGCGACGGATTCAAGGCCCTCGACGGCCGAAAGGTCGGCCTGATCACCAACCACACCGGCGTCGACCACGACGGCCGTACCACGCTGGAACTGCTGCACGCGGCGCCGAATGTCACACTCGTGGCCTTGTACAGCCCGGAGCACGGATTGAAGGGCGAACTGGACGAGCGCGTCGCGGACACGTCGGACCCGCTGACCGGGCTCAAGGTCTTCAGCTTGTATGGTGAAACCCGTAAGCCGAGCGCGGAGTCGCTCGCCGGCGTGGACACGCTGGTGTACGACATCCAGGACATCGGCGCGCGTTTCTACACGTACATCGCGACGCTGGGTTTGTGCATGGAGGCCGCGGCTGAGAACGGCTTGCGCTTCGTCGTGCTCGACCGGCCGAACCCGATCACGGGGACACGCGTGTCCGGACCGCTGAACGACCGCGACGGCAAGTTTACCGCGTACCACACCGTCCCAGTTGCGCACGGCATGACCGTCGGCGAATTGGCGCAGATGTACAACGGTGAACGCAAGATCGGCTGCGACCTGCAAGTTGTGCGCATGGAGGGCTGGCGGCGGAGCATGTGGCTCGACGAAACGAACCTGACCTGGGTTCACCCGTCGCCGAACATGCGTTCGTTGACGCAGGCGACGCTGTACCCCGGGATCTGCCTGCTGGAGGCGTGCAACGTCTCGGTGGGCCGGGGCACGGACACGCCGTTCGAGGTTTTTGGTGCGCCCTGGATCCGCGAGCGGGAAGTGGCGGCCCGGCTGAACAGTTTGAAATTGCCGGGTGTCCGCTTTGTGCCCTACCGCTTCACCCCGACGGCGAGCAAGTTCAAGGACCAGGCGTGCGGCGGCGTGCAGATCCTGCTGGTGGATCGGGACGCCTTCGAGCCGGTCGAGTCCGGGCTGTCCATCGTGCGCGAACTGAACAACCTGTACAGCGGACAGTTCGAAATCGACAAGGTGGATAACCTGCTGTTCAACAAGGCGGTGCTGGAAGAGGTCAAGGCGTCGAGCACGGCGCGGACATACGCCGAACTCTGGCGGGCGGACCAGGCGGAATTCATGCGGATGCGCGCCGGATATCTGCTATACCCATGACGCTTGGAAATGACCCCGCGCCCGAGCCTGCGAATTGAGGAAAACGCGCTAGAATCGGAGGCGGGACGGCGCGTGCCGGGGAGGCTCAGGGTCCGTAAACTGGCCACCAACAGCCCCCGCATCACCGGAGGCAGCGCCGCTGCACGCGCGGCGCCTACCCAGCCACCTTGGAGCGGAATGATCGATGCCGCGTCGTGTTCGAATCACAAGAATCCTGGCGTTGGTTCTGCTGGCCCTATCCGTCGGACGGATCACCTTCGCCCAGGCGGACGAAAACCAAGCCTGTCTGGAGTGCCACGACCAGGCGATTTCGCGCGCGGTTGGCCCGCCGGGCGAACTTCTCAAACGCTCGGTACACGCCGACCTTTCGTGCGACGTGTGCCACACGGGCATCGATCCGGCGGCGGTGGACGTCACCGCCGACCGGCCGCACGGCAACCTTCAGCCGGTCAATTGCGGAGACTGCCACGAGGAGGCGGCGGAGGTCTACCAGAAGCACGGGCGGCTGGCGGTGGGGACCGACCCTGATATTCCCAAGTGTTGGGACTGTCACGGCTATCACGACGTGCTGCGCTCCAGTGATCCGCAGTCGCATGTGCATCCCGTGAACCTGCCGGGGCAGTGCCTGAGGTGCCACACCGACCTGAACATGCTGGCGCGACACGAAGTGCTGCATGCCGCGCCGTTGAAGGTTTACGAGAGCAGCGTCCACAGCAAGGCGACTGCGGAGAAAGGCATCTATTTTTCGGCGTCATGCAACGACTGTCACTCGTCGGCGGACGCCGACGGCAAGCCCACCTCGCACCGCATCCTTTCGCCGCGAGACCCGGAATCGACAACCTATCGCTTAAACATTCCTGATACCTGTGGGAAGTGCCACACGCCGATCGCCCGCGACTACTGGGAGGGCATACACGGCCAGTACACGAAGCGCGGCGAGTTGGCCGCGCCGGTGTGCACCACCTGTCACGGCGAGCACGGCATCCTGGCGGCGCGCGATCCGCGCTCGCCGGTAAGCCCGACGCACGTCGCGGAGCAGACCTGTTCGCCGTGCCACGAATCGGCGGTGTTGAACGAAAAATTCGGCCTGGTCGGCGGCCGGCTGGCGTCGTTCATCGACAGCTACCATGGATTGAAAAGCAAGGCGGGCGATACGCGCGTGGCGAACTGCGCATCCTGCCACGGCGTGCATCGCATCCTGCCATCGAGTGATCCAACATCGTCGATTCACCAGGATAATCTGCGGCACACCTGCGGCGAATGCCACCCGGGAATCTCGAAGGAACTCGCCCAGTCGCGAATTCACGAAACCGGGACCGGGCGGCACACCGGCTGGGCGGAGTTCTTCCGCCGGCTGTACATCGTGCTCATCGTGGCGACCATCGGCGGGATGCTGCTGCACAACCTCGCCGATTGGCTGCGGAAGGTGAAGGACACGCGGCAGCGTCCCTATGTCCAGCGGCTGAGCATGAACGAGGTGCTGCAGCACTGGGCGCTGATGCTCTCGTTCATCGTGCTGGTGATCACGGGATTTGCGCTGCGTTTTTCGGAGGCGTGGTGGGTGCAGTTGATTTTCGGATGGGACGGCGGCTTCGAGGCACGGGGCAACATTCACCGTGGGGCCGCGATCGTCATGACCGTATCCGGCGTGTGGCACCTGTTGTACCTGTTCAGCGCGCGCGGCCGGCGGTGGGTGCGCGACATGACCGTGGCGCTGAGCGACTTTCGCCACGTTTGGCACAACCTGCTTTATTTTCTCGGACGGCGCAAAGAGGAGGCGAGTTTCAAGCGCTTCAGCTACATGGAGAAAGCGGAGTACTGGGCGCTGGTCTGGGGCACGATCATCATGACCGGGACCGGCGTGTTCCTCTGGTTCGACGACATCGCGAACGAACTGGGTCTGCCCAAGGGCTTTCTCGACGTTATGCTGGTGATTCACTATTACGAGGCGTGGCTGGCCACGCTGGCCATCCTGGTCTGGCACATCTACGGCACCGTGTTTAAGCCGACGGTGTATCCAATGAACACGGCGTGGCTCGCCGGGCGCATGCCCAAGGACATGTACGAACACGAACATCCCGAAGGGCCGAAGCTCCGCGGATTGACCACGCGCCCGCGCTTCGAAGAGGAAGTCGATAACGGCACAACCGGTTCACAGGGATCGCCGGACGCGCCCGGGCCGAAGTGATTTGAGGGAACATGGCCAGCGAAATGAACAAGCAAGCACCCGCGACCGAGGACGCACCCAAGCACGTCGTCCTCTGGAAGAACGTGATCACCATTACCGGCATGTACCTGGCGGTGATCGGGTTGATCCTGCTGCTGACCTTCGGCCTGTTCTCGGTTGTGTCGCCGGCGAGCAACACCTACATCGACATTTTCGGCTACTTGGCGATTCCGGTGATCATGGTCGCGGGCGTGGCCCTGATGATCATCGGCATCGTGATCAAGAGCTGGCGCATCCGCCGGCACGATCCCACGCAGCGTATCGTCATCCGCCTGCCGCGGATCGACCTGAACGATCCGCAGCAGCGCGGCTTCGCGATGGTGCTCGCGGGCGGCGTATTTCTGCTGCTGCCGATCCTGGGCGTGGCCAGCTACCACGGTTACCACTACACAGACTCGACGCAGTTCTGTGCCACGGCGTGTCACACGGTGATGGAGCCGCAGGGCACGGCGTTTGCCCGCTCGTCGCACGCGCGGGTGGCCTGCGCGGAATGTCACATCGGCTCGGGCGCGAGCTGGTTCGTAAAGTCGAAGCTTTCGGGCACGCGGCAGGTGTTCAAAGTCATGGCCAACAGCTATGACCGGCCGATTCCCCCCGCCATCAAGCACCTACGACCGGCGCGCGACACCTGCGAGCAGTGCCACTGGCCGGAGAAATTCTTCGGTTCGCAGTTGCGCAGCATCACCCATTTCGGCTCTGACGAGGAGAACACGCGCCACGAGGTGCGCATGCTGGTGAAAACGGGCGGCGCCCGCGGCGACCACAGCCCGGCTGAGGGGATTCATGCGCACATGCTCGAACTGGGCGCGGTGGAATACATCGCCACCGATGATTTTCTGCAGGAAATCCCCTGGGTTCGTTGGGTGCGCGACGGCCGCGAGATCATCTTCCGCTCGGATGGATTGCCCGCCAGCGCGCCGCCCCCCGCGGGCCGTCGACGGCAGATGGACTGCATGGATTGTCACAACCGCCCGGGGCACGAGTTTCTCTCGCCCGACGCGGCGGTGAATGATGCGCTCGCGGACGGCCGGCTGGATCCGCAGATGCCGTTCATCAAGCGCGAGGCGGTTCGTGCCCTGATTCAGGAGTATGCCGACGTCGACGCCGCGCGTGCGGGCATCGACCGGCACTTGACTGAGTTCTATCACGCGCACGACCAGGAGCGTTTCGGCACGGACAACGTCGCAGTCCGTTCGGCGAGCGACGCAATCTACGGCATCTACCGGGCGAATATCTTTCCGTACATGCGCGTCGATTGGCGCACGTACCCGAGCAATATCGGACACTTCATTTCACCCGGATGTTACCGCTGTCACGACGGCAAACACGTCGCGGACGACGGGATGGCCATCGGCCATGACTGCAAGACGTGCCATAGTTTTCTCAACCCGGTCAGCAGTCCGACAGGGCACGAGTACATCGCCGAGGGCGAATTCGTACACCCGCTGAAGCTCGAAGGCGTACACAACCTGCTACGCTGCGACCAGTGCCATACGGGAGGGGCCATCCCGGCGAACACCTGCACCGGTTGCCACCACGAGGTGCAGGGCGTGCTCGACGGCACCGCGCCCAGCCTGGCCCGGTTCGATGTTCAGCCCGATCCCATGGCGGAGTTCGTCACTTGCGACGCGTGCCACGATTTGTCCGAACCGCTGTCGCGGGCGCGAATCAACGAGCACTGCATCGAATGCCACGATGACGACGCGGAAAAGTACGGCGCCATGGTGACGCAGTGGGCGCAGTCGCTGTCGACGGCGCATGCACGGGCGGAAGCGGCGGTTGCGAAGCTCGCCGCCACGGTGGAGAGCCGCGACGACTCAGCCGCACGCGAGGCGCGCCAGTGGCTCGCGGAGAATTCCGCGGTGCTGTACCTGATGAAGAAAGCGAATGGAGCGCACAATCCCGCGGCTGCTGGAACCGTGCTGGACGCGATCGCAGGTGAAGCCGAGGAATGGCTGAACCGCGTGCAACGACCCGCCCGCGCCGCGGTGCGCTGACCCAGGTTCCATCAACCTCAACCGCTACAGGCTGGCGAGCCAGTCGGCGACTGCAACAATATCCTCGTCGCTGAGCGTGGCGCCAAAATGGCTCGCCCCGCCGCCGAACCGGGATTGCAGGTCGGCGAGTTCGTCGTTGCCCGCCAGCGGTGGGCCGACTCCGCCGCCTGCCGCCGCGCCGTGGCACGAGTCGCAGCCGGCGTCCAAGTACGCCTGCTCACCGAGCGACTGGTCGCCGCCGCCGGTGTCGCCCAACAGCCAGGTGGCCACGTCCTCGATGTCTTCGTCCCCCAAGGTGGCGCCGAAGTGGCTTGCCCCGCCGCCGAAGCGATCCTCGAGTTCGTTGAGATTGTTTTCACCGGCGAGCGTGGGGGCGGTACCGCCTTCACCGTCCGCACCGTGGCAGGCCGCACAACCTGCATCGGCATACGCCGCGGCGCCGGCCACCGCGTCGCCATTGGGAATCTCTTCACCGCCGTCGTCTGGCTCAATCTCCAGCAGCCAGGCGGCCACATCCTCGATTTCCTGCTCGCTGAGCGTGCTGCCGTTGTGCGACGCCCCGCCGCCGAAGCGCTGCTGCAGCGCTTCCAGCTCGTTCATTCCCGCCATCGCGGGACCGATTCCGCCCTCCGCGTTCTCGCCGTGGCAGGCGGCGCACCCGTTGGCCCGATACGCCTGCTCTCCGGCGACAGGATCCCCATCGGGCAGATCCGGACCGTCATCCGGCTCATCGTCGAAATGGTCCGCGAGGTTGTTGGCCAGTTCCGTCAGCCAGAGGTCGATCGCGGTATTGGCCGCGGCTGTGGCGGTCTGAAACAGCAGTTCGTTCATATTGGCGCCGCACCCGCCCAGCGCGAATAACAGCGGAATCCCCAACGAAGCGGCCAAGGCTGATCGTTTCATGGCTTGATCCTCCCGGCGGCGTTCGCGCGTGTTCTACGGCGCGACAGCCGGCGGCACTTTCGGGCTGTAGTCCTTCTTGAGGAGGTGCTCGCCGCCGAAATGGGCGTCGTGGCACGCAACACAGTTGGTCACGTCGCCGGCGCCGTGGGTTTCGGCGCTGAGGTCCTCGGCATCGTGGCAGTCCACACAGGTCTCGAAGACCGGTTTGATGAGCAACGCGCGGTGCGGGCTGCGGTGGGCGACGTGGCACATCGCGCAGTCGCCGGACGACACCGGATCGTGCTTGACCAAGTCGGCGTCAAAGTAGTCTTCATGGCAATCGCCGCACGAATCGCGCTGTTCGGCGACGACGCGCATGCGGTTGTCCGCCTTGTGGCAGACGTCGCATTGCCGTTCGGCATAAGGGGAATGGATGGACGCGAAGCGCGCGGCGGGCTGCGGAAGCTCAGGCAACACGGCTGCGTCACCCGAGGCGGTTGACCCGGCGGAGGCTGTCGTCGCCACGGGCTCCGCGGGAACTTCAAAGAAAAAATGTTTGAGGCGCTCGCGGGCGTCGGTGGAGCAACTCTGCAGGATCACGACGAGCAAGGCCGCCGCATAGCCAGGCTTGCGCATACCATCCACCCTTTGCGGCGCGCGAAGTCCGAGCGCGCGCCTCCAACCATAGTGCTGCCGCCTGCAAAATCAATCGGATTTCGGGCCAGGCGGCGGCCAGCCTCAATGGGTGGAAACCGGCAGCACCCCGTGCGGGGGCGGAGTTCCGGCAAATTGTGCTTGGCGCGGTTCAATTCCGCCGGTATTTCCAACCGATCATCTATAATTGCGGACGTCGATTCGCCGAGTGCGTGGCGGCGAACCGCCGTTGCCGCGCGGGGCCCCGCGGGCCTCATCAGCCAGTTCGTTAACGGTAGATCTCAAGGTCGGGTGATGCGCTTTGCGAGAAAGAGCAAGCGTCGCGACTGGGCATGGGCGAGCACCCTTGCCGCAGGCATATTGCTGGCTGCCGCGCGGACGATGGCTGATGAACCGAATGCCGCCGCCGATGAACCCCCCGCGCCGCGCTACTTCACGCTCGACCGCCTGGACGCCTACCTGGAACTGGAATCCCAGTTCGACCAGACCCGCGTGCGCTCGAAGCTCGGGCAGGAACGCGACACACAATGGTCGCAGACCAATCGCAACACGACCGTCGAGGAGCGTGTCGGGCTCAACCTGTCCGGCAGCATCCTCGATCCCGGCTTCATCACGTACCAGGCGGACCTGAGTTTCGCCCTGACCCAGGCACACTACTCGGAACGCAGCCCGACGCGTGATCAGAGCGACGACGACAGCGGAAACCTGGCGCTCTACGACGTGCGCTTCAACCTGCTCTCCGGTGAGCCGGTTTCAGGGTCGGTATACGCGTTTCAACGGGACGACCGCATCAATCGCCGGTTTCAGCCGTCGCTCAACGAACGCCAGACGGGATCGGGCACGTCGTGGAGTTACGTCGGCGACGCGTTCTCGATGCACCTGACGTACGACTATCTCGAGACCGACCGCACCAACAACAACGACAAGTATGATGACGAGCATTACACCGACAGCGTGCTGAGCTACTCGGCAGACTGGCAGCTCAGCGATCGGCACAAGCTGACCGCGACCTATGAGCATGCCGACACCAAGCAGGAATACCAGGGACTGCGCACGCCGTATGAGACGGCTCGCGACCTGCTGATCATCGACGACCGGTTCAACTTCGGGCTGGACAACGCGCACGAGCTCTGGACGCGTATGCGCTGGCAGGAGGAGAGCGGCGATTTCGCACGGGATATCTTCGAGATCGGCCCGCAACTTTCACTGCGGCACAACGAAGACTTGACCACCATCTATCGCTACCAGTTCAATCGCGAACAGTACGAGGCGTACGACATTTCGACCCATCGCGCGGATTTCCAGCTCATTCACCAGCTCTACAGCAACCTGACCACCACCGTGGACGTGTTCGGCCTGTACGAAGACATTCAGGACGACACGCAGACGACGCAGTACGGCGCGTCCGTCGACTGGCAGTACAACCGCAAGAATCCGTATGGCCAGTTCTTCGCCAACCTGGCGCTGGCGTATGACACCGAGCACGTCGACGGCGACAACGGCACGCGCCTGGTGCTCGACGAATCGGGCACGTTTCGCGGCCCGTTGGCAATCATCCTGCGGAATCCCAACGTGCTGCCGGGCAGCATCGTGGTGACGGATGTCGCCAATCGCAGAATCTACCTCGCGGGCCGCGACTACGTGGCCATCGAGCAGGGCGGCTGGACGCGCATCTACCGCACCGCAACGGGCAACATTCTCGACGATCAGACCGTGCTGGTCGACTATCAGTACGCTACGCCGGCGGATGGCCAGCTGGACACGGTTCGCGCGGACTTCACCGTCGAACAGCGTTTCGACTGCGGCTTCATCCCGTATTACCGCCTGTCCTACCGCAACCAGGAGCCCGACGACTCCCGCGGGTTCTACCGCTTTGCCGACCGCACCGATCACCACCGCATCGGAGCGCGCTACGAGAAGAAGCGCTTCACCCTGGGCGCGGAGTACGAGATTTTCGACGATACGGTCGAACCTTATGACGCATTTCACCTGACCGGACTTTACCGCTTCATCCAGACAGCCAACCATTCGCTCGACGCGTCGGTCAGCTTCAGCCGCTTCTTCTTCGAGGGTGGCGTCGATGTGCGCAACGTGTCGTGGCTCGACGTGCAGCTGGACCATCGCTACCGGCTGCGGAGCGACCTTTCCGCATTCGAACGCTTCACCTACCGCTGGCAGGACGACTCCGTGCGGGGCACAACGAACGCTTGGGACGTGACGGCTGGGCTGGATTATGTTATCGGTGACCTGACGACGGAGTTCGTGGTGGAGTACGACCGTCTTGACCTGCCCGGCAGCGTCGAGGACGACATCGGCGTGTACGTCAGGGTGCGCAGGGATTTCCGGGATGTACTGGCTCGTCGCTAACCGACAACACGTATTCGTCGTCGCGAGCAGCCTGTTCGCGCCGCTGCTCGCGGGCGGCTGCGCGCGACCAGCCGGTCAGCTGTTTGAGCCGGCTGCGCGGGGGCCGGTTTGGCCGCGATCGCCCGAGCAGGCGCGGATTCGTTACGTGGGCATGCTGCGCGGCAGCGACGACCTGCGCGCGGCGCAGTCCGGAAGAGAAGCCTTCGGCGCTGCTGTACGCGGTCCGCGGCAGCCGATCCAGTTCTCCGCGCCGCACTCGGTAGCCCGGCTCGGCCCGTTGCTCGCCGTCGCGGACGTGGGGCTCGCCGGCGTACACCTCGTCAACCTGCCTGCACGTACGCACGTGCTGGTCACCGGCTGGCGCGAAGGCGAAGCCGCGGAAGCGTTTGTCGCGCCGATCGGCGTGTGCCTCGCCGGCGATCGCGTGTTCGTGGCGGACGCACAGCGCCACGAGATCATTGAACTGAGCAGCGCCGGGGCCTTTCGCGGGCGATTCGGCGGCAGCCAGCTTTCACGTCCGGTGGGCATGGTGCATGTGCGCACGCAGGGCCGCATCTACGTGGTGGATGGCGGCGCCGGCTGTGTTGTCGCGTTCGACCTCGACGGAAATGAGATCACGCGCTTTAACGGGCAGGATGCCCAGACCGACGCCCTTTCATTTCCCACGCACATTGCGTGGGACGGGGGAACGCGGCTGGCGGTGGCGGATTCCGCGAACTTTCGCGTACGGCTCTTCGGTCTCGATGGCAGCGGATTGGTGACGATCGGCAAGAAAGGAGACGCCGCGGGCGATTTCGCGCTGCCCAAGGGAGTCGCCTTCGACGCCCAGGGCCACCTCTACGTGGTGGATGCGCAATTCGAGAACGTGCAGATCTTTGACGGACAAGGCCGCCTGCTGCTCGCCTTCGGGCGCGAGGGCGGCGCCGCGGGCGAGTTCGCCCTGCCCGCCGGACTGGCCATCGACGAACACGACCGCATCTGGGTCGCGGACTCGGCGAATCACCGTATCCAGGTGTTTGATTTCCTGGGAGGTGCGCCATGATTGACCGGAAAGCCCAATGCGCGATCTGGGCGCTTGCACTGCTCGCTTCCACGGCGGCGATCGCGGACGAATCGGTGGTGAATTCGCCGCACGACCTTTCGTCGCGCAGCCCGAACCGCATCCGCGCGGTCCACGAAGACCAGGTGTGCATCTTCTGCCATGCGCCGCACAACGCCGCGCCGCAAACCCCGCTGTGGAATCGGGAAAACCCGCAGGTCTACTACCGCATCTACCAAAGCTCGACGACCGACGCGCGCATCGACCAGCCCAGCGGCCCTTCCAAGATGTGCCTGAGCTGCCACGACGGCTCGCTCGCCCTGGGCAACGTGCTTTCGCGACCGCAGACCGAGCCCTTCGTGATGACCGCGCGGACCATGCCGCCGGGACCGTTTGACCGCAACAACGACCTGACCAACGACCTGTCCGACGATCACCCCATCGGCTTTCGCTACGATCGGCAGTTGTCCAACGTCGATCCGCAGATTCGCCCGCCTGAAGTCATCAGCCGCGACCTGCCGTTGGGCGTACACGCGGAAGTGCACTGCACCACGTGCCACGATCCGCACAACAACGAGTTGGGCGATTTTCTACGGGTCACCGACCAGATGTCGGCCATCTGCGTCTCCTGCCATGATATGAGCGGCTGGAGGCACGGCGCTCACGCCCTGAGCCGTCAGCGGACGAACGCACGCGCCGTCGATCCACGGGAACGGCTGAAATACTCGACGGTCGCGGACAACGGATGCGCAAGCTGCCACCGCATCCATTCCGCGCCGCAGCGTGAGCGCCTGCTTCGCTTCACGCAGGAAGAGGACAACTGCCTCAACTGCCACAGCGGCGACGGCGCGAAGTACAACATCGCCGCCGACATCGGCAAACGCAGCGGGCATGATCCCCGGCGGCGCACCGGCGTGCATGACCCCACGGAAACGCCCTTCACCATGCGTCGTCACTCGGAATGCGTGGATTGCCACAATCCGCACGCGGCGCGCGAACGCAACATTGGAATCGTGCAGGGGACTTTCGGCCAGACGGTCAAGGGCCCGACGAGCGAAGTCTCGGGAATCACCATCACGGGGCGGCCGATCGACCAGGCACAGTTTGAGTATGAAATTTGCTTCAAGTGCCACGCGGACGGTGTGCAACGGCCGCGCCTGGTCACCTCGCGGCAGGTGAGCCAGACCAACGCGCGCCTGGAATTCCAGACATCCAATCCTTCGTTTCACCCGGTCGCGGGCCCCCGGCGCAACTCCGACGTGGTCAGCTTGATTTCACCGCTGCGCGTCGGCAGCGTCATCACCTGCATCGATTGCCACAACAGCGACAACTCACGTTTCACCGGCGGCTCCGGGGCGAACGGCCCGCACGGCTCGATCTATGAGCCGCTGCTGGTGGACAATTACGAAACAACCGATTTCACCGTGGAGAGCGCCAATGCCTACGCGCTGTGCTACAACTGCCACAGTCGCGAGAGCATCCTCAATAATGAGAGCTTTCCGCTGCACCGCCGCCATATCGTGGATCTGCGCACGCCGTGCAGCGTCTGCCATGATGCGCACGGCGTCTATCGCGGGCAGGGCAACGCGGCGAACCACAGCAACCTGATCAACTTCGACCTGTCGGTGGTCAGTCCAGCCGATACGGCTCGCGGTCGCCGGCTGGAGTATGTCGATACCGGCCGGCTCGCAGGCAACTGCACGCTGGTCTGTCATGGATCAACGCACATCGAGTTTCCGTATGCGGGCGCGCGCGGCGCGGCGAAGTCGACCACGGCGCGGCGCGGCACCCTGGGAGCAAGCCGATGAAGCGCGTACACCGTCACGCAGCCGATCGAATCGGTTCAACAGCAAAGACCCTGGTGCCGCTTGGCTTGGCGCTGCTGCTGATCGCGGGCTTCGCCAGCGCGGGTATCGAGGGCTCCAAGCACGACTTCAGCAACGCGGCCTGGTCCAAGGGCGATTCCTGCGGCGCATGCCACACGCCGCACACCACGTCGCCGCCAAAGAATCCGCCATTGTGGGATCCCCAAGCGGACCTGAATCGAACATTCGGCACCACTGAACCGCAGCGCCCGCGCGTTGACCGCGGCGACCAGAACCCGAAGAACCCCGCGGGCGGCGTCTGGACGCTGGCCGGCCGGCGCTACGATCCAGGTCTGGCCACGCTCATGTGCCTGCGCTGTCACGATGGCGCGCTGGCGCGCGATTTTGTGCCGAGCGTTTCGCCGGCTCAGCCGGTCAACACGTTTCATCCCGGAACGCGCAGCGCCGGCCACGGCCGCTCCGACCATCCCGTCGGCGTCGCCTATCCGGCGGTCAACCGCGGTTACCGGCCGATGAACGAGGTGCTCTCGGTTGGGACGATTCGCCTACCAGGTGGATATGTCGAATGCCTGTCGTGCCATGATCCACACAACGAGGCTGGCGCGCCGCACATGCTGGTGATGCCCAATACCGGCAGCGCCCTGTGCCTGAGCTGCCATAGGAAATAGCCGTGCGAAACGCTTCGTCCGTTCCTGTGCCTCGGCAGCGCAGTTTCCGCTGGGCAGCATTGACCCTGCTCCCGCTGGCGGCAACCGGCGGCCTCGGTTGCGCGGCCAAGCGCATCACGGCGGATCCGGTGTACTTTCCGCCCGCGCCGGCGACAGCGCACGCCGTCCACCTCAAGTCGTTCAACGCGCTCGATGAACTGGTCGCGTCGAAGCGCGGCACGTCGTCCCTGTTCGGGCGCAACCTGATCAGCCATTTCGCGGACAAGCCAGGCGGCATCGCTTATCACGACGGACACTTGTACGTCTGCGATCTGGGCCAGAATGTCGTTCACGACTGGAACCTGGCGTCGGGCAAGGCGCGCCGCCTGGGAGAATCCGGCGACGATCCGCTGCGCAAGCCCGTGGATGTCGCCGTTGGCGAGGATGGCAGCGTGTACGTCGCCGACAGTGAGCGCGGCGCGGTCGTGGCCATTGCGCTGGACGGCGCACAGAGACAGATTCGCCCGCAGCGCGAAGGCTTCCGACCGGTTGCAGTCGCGATCTCAGGCTCGAGCCTGTTCGTCGTCGATGTCGCGACGCACACGGTGGATGTTTTCTCCACCAGAGAGGACAGCCTGATCCGTTCCCTCGGCGGCGCGGGCAGTGACCCCGGCAAGTTCTATTTCCCCAGCGGCGTGGCACTGGATACAGCCAGCCGGCTGATCGTCGCAGACACGCTCAATGCGCGGGTGCAGGTACTGGACGACCAGGGCGGGCCGGCGCATTCAATGGGCCAGCCGGGCAACCGCTACGGGGATATGGGAAAACCAAGACACGTCGAAGTGGGGCCGGACGGCGTGATCTTCATCGCGGACAGCGAATTCCGCCACGTACACCTGTTCGACGACGAAGGTCGTCTGCTCATGCTGCTCGGCGGAGACGACGGCCGGATCGGCGGAACACCGATGCCGATCGGCGTGGCGGTCGCGGCGGATGTGCCGGACCAGGTGGCGGCGCTGGTGCCGCAAGACTTCGACGCCCATTACTACCTGTTCGTGACCAACCAGATCGGCGATCGGCGCATCAGTCTCTACGCCATCGGCCTTGGCGGGCAGACCGCCGCGCAACCTGCCGCGATAGGGAAATAAAAATGGCGAGGCGCTTGGACGCGCCCCGCCATTGATCTCTGTGACCGACTTCCAGCTGCGAATCAGCCTTCCTTCAACTTGAGTTCCTCGTGCTCGTGCACGCCCTTCTCCTTCATCGCCTCAAAGTCAAACTTGTCTTCGGCGTCGAAGGTCGGGTGATCCTCGGTATGGCACTTCAGGCACTGCTCGGCAGTGGGCGCCACCATGCCCTTGGCCAGCAGCTCTTCGGATTTGTATTTACGCTTGTCCTTCATGATCTCCTTCTTGAGTTCCTCCGCGCCTCCGCCGGGACCATGGCACGATTCGCATCCGACGCCCGCAAGCTCCGCGGCCTTCTTCACCGCGGACTCGTCCGCTGCATCGGGAATCGCGTAGCCGCCTGGCTTGCCGAAGCCGACCGTGTGGCACTGCAGGCACTTCTCATCCGTCGTGTAGTCCTTGGCCGGATCGAGGCTGTGCTTGGTTTTTTCTTCGGCAGCGTTGCCCGGCTTGAGCGTCTCGAACGCCTTGGCGTGCACACCAGCTTCCCACGATTTGTGTACCTTGATGTGGCACTTCTTGCACGACTTCGAACCGATGTACTCGTGCTCGTCACCCGCGCCCACCGCACTCAGGACGGCGGCTGTCGCGCCGGCGTTCTGATCCGCAACGGCGGTCGCACCCGGCCCCTGAGCCAGGTAGGTCACGACACCGGCCAGAATCACCACGGCAATTACTTTCCAGGTCATGTGCATCCTCCTTAAAATCGGTTTGACTTGATTCGAGTTGATCGCCCCGCAACGCGCCAGGGCGCCGGCATTTCGTGTTCAAGTTCCTGATTATCGTCTGCGATCTTAAACAGCGCCATTCCGACTGTAAAGCAAGCGTTATGCCACGTGGCGAATCGCGGTTCGCAGTGTGTGCCTGCTCGCACCGCTTCTCATTTCCAAGACCAGCAAAGTCGAAAATGGATAGGCCCCAGTCGAGTTTGATGTGCACAACTTAAGCGATTCCACAGGTGGGGTGGTCCGCGAAAAGGCTACCGCTGGACCTGTTGGCCGGGCCGCTTGCTGGGAAAGCTGACCTCCTCGGCGTTGTGGCATTCTCCGCAGGTGGGCTTGGCGGTGTAGTCGCCCCCCGCGTGGCAGTCGGCACAGTCAATGCCCGCGTGCGTTTCATCAAGCTGCTGCCCGGTCACGGCGTGATCGAATTTTCCAGGCGCCCAGTCGCCGTGGCAAGTCGCACAGCGGCGTTCCAGCTTGGCGAACGGCACCGTCTTGTGACATGCGCGGCAGCTCTTGTCGGCGTGATAGCGACTCAGCGGCCAGCCGGTGTCGGCGTGATCGAAGCTCCTGGGTCGCGGCTCGCCGGAGCTCCAGTGGCAGCGTTTGCAGCGAGACTGATCCGCGCCTGACTCATCCATATCGACAGCGTGACAGACCAGACAAGGCTTGTGATGCTCGGCAAGTGTGCGCTGTTGCTGCTGATGGCCGTTGCCCGCGCTATGACACCGGCGGCAGTTGTCTTCATGATGGCACTCGACGCAGGCGAGCCCGAATCGGTGAATATGTTCGCGATGCCGGAAAATCACCAGCTTGCCAGCGGCGTTGCGCGCTTCGGCGCGATAAATCTCGGTGTCGGGCTCGGGAATCGGAGGGTGCATCCGGCCGAGCAAGTCGTCCTTGGTCACCGTCGCCGCGAGCGCGTCGAGCGGCGTGCCGGTCTTGGGCGCATGGCACTTGACGCAGTCTTTCTCGTCGGTCCATTCCTTGTGGCAATTCAGGCATTGGCGATGGTACGCGCCTTTCAGGCCCGGCTTGGCGATATCCGTACCCGCGGACTTGGGGTCGTGGCAGGTGCGGCACGCTGGATGGGGCGTGCCCGGCGGCGTGAAATGGTGACAGGTGGCGCATCCGTGGGTCATTTCCGCCATGCGCGCGTGGCCCTTGTGATCGAACGGGACCGGCAGGTAAAGCTCTACCAGTTGATCGAGGATGACGATGTCCGGGCCGTCCTCGACGCGGCTGGGGGTTACCGCCGCACGCGAGCAGGTGAGCAGGCACGGCACTTCGGGGGTGGGCTCCGCGCAAGTGTGGCAGCGCAAGCAACCCTCGGACGGCAGCTTGTCGTACGGGCCTTCAGGATGCGGAGCCGCCGCCATGCGGCCGGTCGATGCCAGCGCCAGGGCCAGAGCCAGGGCGGATTCTGAGATGCGAATCATGCGTGCTGCCTTCGTTCTTCCGGCCCGAGGACGGGGAAGTACGTGACGATGGCCCGCCAGATGAACAGCAGCGCGGCCACCGCGCCGATCGTCACCGCCCATTCGGTCAGTGACGGATAGTAGATCTTGTCCGTGTACGGTGGGTGGTAACCGATGATGTACACATTGGCGCGATTCAGAACAATGCCGAACATCACCAGACCGCAAGCCACGCCCAGCCAGCGCGCGGAGCGCCGAACCCCCGGCCGAACGAGCATCGCCAGCGGAAGCACAAGGCCGAGCAGCACTTCCGCCAGAAAGAACACGCTGTCGCGCGATCCCTCCCAGAGGTGCGCCTGCGTCTCGCGGATGAGCAGGTCGCCGACCTTCAACGCCAGGTACACCGCCACAAAGATGGGCACGTACTTAGCGAGTTTGCTCAGCATGGCCATGTCGGGCTTGCGCTTCAGCGCCCAGGACGAGACCAGTGACACGAAGATCGCCGTGGGAAATCCCGCGGTCACCGCCGACACCAGGAACATCAGGGACAGGACCGGCGTGTACCAAAGCGGATGCAGCTTGGTCGGCGCCAGCACCATGACGTGTCCCAACGACGACTGGTGCAGACAGGAGATGCCCACGCCGAGCACGATGACGATCGGCATGACCTTCTCCGCCAGTCCGTGCAGCCGGGTACAGGCCAAGGCCAGCCGCGGACGCTGGCGATCTCTCATGAAGCGTTCGCAGAACACCGGAACGAACTCGATGTACAGCACGGTGAGATAACACATCACGCACATGCCCACTTCGAACAGGGCGGAATTGCCCTGCCACATCGAGGGAAGCAGCGGGTGCCAGATGTTGTAGTACTTGCCAAGGTCGGCAAAGAGCGCGATGCACGCGCAGGTATAGCCCAGCATCGCGAAAACCAGTACGGGCCGGGCCAACGCATGAAAGTGCTCGCGGTGAAAAACGTGTACGATCGCGGCCATGGTGAACCCGCCGGCCGCCAGCGCGATGAACGACACGTCCGCGACAATCCAGATGCCCCAGGGATACTGCTGATCGAGGTTGGTCGACGCCGCCAGACCGTAAAGAAACCGGTACGCGCCGAAGATCGCGCCCACACCCATGAGCACGAGCAGGACGATCGTTCCGGGCGTCAATAGCGGAGGGAATGCGGCGCGCGACGCTGGTTTCGCCTCAGGCGACGGCGCGCGGCGCACTCTTGGGGTGGTTTCGAGCGTCAATGACATGCCTTGCCCTCCGCGGCGCTTCCCGCCGCATGCCTTTCGGGCTTGGTCAGCACCATGGCCAGCGCCAGGATGCCGCACCAGGCGATCGGCGGTACAAAATGCTTGAAGATGCCGTGCTGAATCGTCTCGGTCAGCGCGGGCGCCGCCTTCCCTGGAACTGTCAGGAAGGCGAGCTTTTCAAAGGGCACGCGCGAGAGGTACAGCCACGCGGTGCCGCCGGCTTCATGCTCGCCGTAAACGTGCGATACATACCGGTCCGGATGCGCGCTGATCTGGTCGTGCGCCCGCGTGAGCAGGTCGGCGCGATTGCCCCAGGTCAGGCATTCCTTCGGACAGGTCTTCACGCAAACCGGCGGCCCGTCGCGGTGGGGATTGCCTGCATCACGGCAAAAGGTGCACTTGCGCACCTGCGGCGTGAAGACGTTGTCGTATTCGTACGCGGGAATCTGAAACGGACACGCCACCATGCAGTACCGGCAGCCCATGCACTTGCCCGCGTCGTAGAGCACCGCCCCGCCGGGCTCACGCTGCAGCGCGCCGACGATGCACCCGGAGACGCAAGCCGGCCGCAGGCAGTGCAGACAATTGGACTTGGCGTACATGAAAGGGTCTTCCTCACCCGCGTGACCGTTGGGAAACGCGTTCACCACCGTGTAAGTGCGTGGCCCCGGGCGCCGGTGCTGGTCAAACACGCTGCGATCAGCCAGCTCGTCGTCGGTCAGCACCGCGAAACCCGCTGAGTTGCTGCACACGGCTTCGCAGCGCCGGCATCCGTTGCAATTGGTAAGATCGACGAGCACGCCCATGCCGTCATCCGTCGCGGGGTGGGCTTCCGCATCCGCCCGGACGTGCGACAGGCCCGCACCCGCCAGGCCAAGCGCGCCCACCTGGCCGAGAAAGCTGCGCCGATTGATGCCCATTTGGGTTCCCCCAATCTTGGCCGGACCTGCGTGTTGGCCACGATGCGTCAGCCTGCCGAGGTTGGCGATTGGGTCGCGCCGGTCCGGAACCGCGCGGCTGATCGCCCACGTCGGCCGGCGATTTCATTGCCGCACGACGGGGCCGGGGCGTTTGGCGGGAAACTTGACCGCTTCGTCACCTTCGGCGTCGTGGCATTCGTTGCAGGTCGGTGGCGCGGTGTAGTTGCGCTCCGCGTGGCAATCCGTGCAGTCCAGGTTGGCGTGCCGCTCGTCCAGCGCCTGTCCGGTGATCTCGTGCCGGAAGTTCGCCTGCGTCCAGCTGTCGTGACAGGAGCCGCATTCGGTGCTGAGTTTCCCCATGGGCACGGTCGGATGACACTCACGGCACGTGTTCTTGCGATGATACTTCATGAGCGGCAAGGCGCTGATCGTGTGCTCGAAAGGGCGCGGCGGGCCGCTGCGCCGGTCGTAATGGCAGTAGTCGCATTTGGCGACGCCATCCACGGGGTTCACGTTGGTGTGGCAGACCATGCAGGGCCGATGGTGGTCGGCCAGCGTGCGCTCGCGCGGCTGTTGCGCCGCGTTTTCCTGGTGACAGCGCGCGCAGCTGTCCTCGTGATGGCACTCGGCACAGCGCAAGCCATAGCGCTGAATATGTTCCTTGTGGCGAAAGAGCACTTCCGTCGGCGGCTTGCCCTCGATTCGGGTTTTATAAATCTTGGTGTCCGGCTCGGGAATCGGCGGATGCATGCGCCCGATGATATCATCCTTGGAGGGGACGATGCTGCGGTCGCCGGCGGCGCGGGCCACGCCGGTCTTCGGATGGTGGCAGATGCCGCACTCGGTGTTGCCGCTCCATTCGCGATGACACGACATGCACTGGCGATGGTACGCGCCCTTCAGGCTGGGCTTGCGCATGTCCTCGGTGCTGGGGTTGAGTTCGTGGCAGGTCTTGCACGCGGGATGGGCGAGCCCTTCCGGCGTATAGTGATGACACACCGCGCATCCCTTGGTCATTTCGGCCATTTCCGCATGGCCCTTGTGGTCGAACGGCACCGGCAGATAGCGATCCTCCAGTTCGTCGAGGATGACGACCGTGGGTCCGTGCCTCTGCCTGAAACCCTCGCTGATGCTCACCGTGGTCTGCCGCGTGCAAGCCAGCAGGCAAGGGTTTTCCACGGTCGGCGTTTCACAGGTGTGACAGGACCCGCAGGTGGATCCGAGTTGTTCCATGGCTTTCTGGGTGCCGCTCGGCTGCTGTGCGGCGGTGTTGGCGGAATTCACCGCCAGCAACGCAAATGAAACAATCGCGGTCAATCGCCGCACGGTATCCGAAACCGCGGCCGATAAGCGGACCGGCGCTGGCCGATCGCAGCCGATGCGTTGCGGCGGACTAGGTTCGCGTGGTTGTGCAATCATGATGTCTTCGCCTCGGGCGCGTGGCTGATCACCGGGAAGTAGTTCACAATGACGCGGTAGCAGAAGATGAGCAGCGAGATCAACCCGGCGGTCACCGCCACCTCGCCAATGGATGGAAAATAAGTCTTCTGGGGATAGAGCGGCTGATACGCGACAAGAAACACGTTGATGCGGTTGAGCGCGACGCCGCCCACAACCAGCACTGCCGCGATGAACAGTCCGCTGGGCGTATTGCGCACCCGCGGCATGAGCAGCAATGCCATCGGAACGACGACGCCGAGGACCACCTCGATGACCCACATCGTGGCCTGCGGCGAACCCTCCGCGAGCAGGCCGAGCTTGTCGCGCACCGCCAGGTCGCCGATCTTGAAGCACAGGTAGATGCCCAGCAGGATGGGAACGAATCGCGACAGCGGCGCGAGAATGTGCATCTCGGGCTGCAGCTTGAACGCCCGCGCCGCGCACATCGACTCGAAGATCACCATGGGATAGCCCACGGCGAACGCGGACAGCAGAAACAGCAACGCCAGAATGGGCGTATCCCACAAGTCATGCATCTTCGAGGGGGCGAGCACCATCAGGTTGCCCAGCGATGACTGATGCAGGCACGAAAGCACGACGCCCGCAATGATGAACAGAAACATGATGCGATTGAGCGCCCCGTGCAGACGCCGGCACAACGCGCGCAATCGCGGCCAGCGCTCCTCGCCCAGGAATCGCTCGCAGAATATGGGCAGGAACTCGATGTACAGCACGGTGATGTAGCACATCACGCACATGCCGACTTCGAACAGCACCGAATGACCGCTCCACATGCTCGGCAGCATCGGGTGCCAGATGTTGTAGTACCGCCCCAGGTCCACGAGCAGCCCAAGTCCCACAAACGTGTAGCCCAGCATCGCGGTCAGCAGCGCCGGACGCACCACTGCGTGATAGTGCTCGCGGTGAAAAACATGCGCCAGCGCGGCGGTCATGAATCCACCCGCGGCAAGGGCGACGCCCGTGGCCACGTCGATCGCGATCCAAATTCCCCAGGGATGCTGCTGATCCAGGTTGGTGATGGCTCCGATGCCGAACATGAAACGCCACGCGGCGAAGCACAGCCCGATCCCGGTGAGGATGAGCAATACGAGCGTCCCCGGCGTGATCAGCTTATGATTTAGCGGCTGCGGCGAATGGTGCACGCTCACGACCGGGCCTCCCCGGTTTCAGGTGCGCCGCCATGCTCCGCGGCGTCGCCCGTGGGCTGCGGCCGGGTGAGCCACATCGCGGCGCCCAGCAGCCCATACCACATCAGAGGAGGCAGAAAGTGCTTGAACACGCCGTGCTGGATCGCCTCGGTCAATCGCGGCGGCGCCTTCGCATCGACCTTGTGAAACCCGATCTGCTCGAAGGGCACGCCGGAAATCCATAACCAGCTTGTGCCCCCGGCCTCATGCTCGCCGTATACATGGTCCACGTAAACGCCGGGCTGGCTGCGGATTCGCTCATGCGCCAGTTCCAACAGTTCCGAGCGCTTGCCGTAGAGCATCACCTCCGCGGGGCAAATCTTGACGCACGCGGGCAGGGCCTGGTGCTCCGGCACGAGATGCGCGCAGAAGTTGCACTTGCGCACCTGCGGCGTCAGCGGATCGTCGTAGTCGTAAGTCGGGATTTCAAACGGGCAGGCCACCATGCAGTAGCGGCAACCCATGCAGCGGCTGGGATCATACACCACCGGCCCGTTGGGCTGCTTGCTGAACGCGGTCACCAGGCACGCCGAGTAACACGCGGGATCCAGACAGTGCAGGCAGTTGAACTTGGCGTAGACGGGGCCGCCGCCCTCGTGGTGGGCGTAGCGGTTGATCACCGTGTGACTGCGCGGATATGGTCGCCGCGGCGTGTTGAACGCCGACTTGTCCTCGAACGAATCGATATCCGCCGGATTGAAGCCCGCCGCCTCCTGGCAGGCGAACTCGCAGCGGCGACAGCCGATGCACTTGGTCACATCGACCAGCACACCCACGTCGTTGTCCCGATTGCCGTGCGGCGAATCGGACGATGCCCGTCCCGGCTGCGGCGCCGCGATCGTTCCAGCACCGACAACGCCCAGCGTCTTGATAAAGCCACGACGAGTGAAACCCATCCCGGCGCTCCCCATGCGAATCAGGGCAGCGCACCGTGGACTGTCAGCCGTGCCACCGGCAAACACCGCGGTCCGCTGGCCCGGCCAATTCTAGCGCGATCCGCAATTTGCACGGGAATGAATGACGGACTTTCCCAGTCCTGGAAAAACGCTTCCAAAAGCAAGTGAGACGGGTCGTATGGCCGTCGGGACTAATCACGCTTCCGCGGCGTCGGCTTTTTCTTGCTGCGCGGACCGACGGACGGTGCGGGTTTCTGCTCTTCCTCCGCAGACTTGGGCTCCGTCTTGGCGCCGCCCGCGGGCGGTGTCCCGGATTGCTGGTCGTTGGCTTTGGTGTCGTTGGGTTTGGTGTCGTTTCTTTTTCCACCAATCCCACTGATCAGATCAAAGAGCCCTCCGCCGGTGAGGGTTTCCTCGCCGCGTTTGCGCACCGCCTGGTCAAGGATGCTCTTGACATTGACCTGGCTGAAATCGAGCCGCGGGTTCTTGCGTGTTCCCCCCACCGGAACGTCGATGCGCAGCCCCGCCAGAAGTCGGGTGTATTCCGCCGCGCCTACGCCAAGTCCCACCTTTTCCAGAATCGTCTCGCCGACCGGCACCGAGACAAACAGGTCCAGAGAGTCGTCGAATCCGACAGAGCCGTAAAACTTCAAGTCAAACTTATCTTGCACGAAACGCAGCGTGAGATCGCGGTAGTGAATGCGACCTTCGCGGACGGTGAATTCAAGCCCGCTGACGTCGACGACGTACATCTCCCGCGCCAAACGGCTTAAGGCGAGCAGTTCCGCCAGCAAACCGCCCGGCGCGATCTGGAATGAATCCAGCACCAGGGTGCCGCCCCCGCCGCCGCCCTGCGTCACTCCGGCGCCCAGCGGCAGTTCGAGTTCGCGCACGCGCAGGTTCGCCGTGCCCGAAAGGCGCGTCGCCTGGCTGAAGATCGGGTTGAACCGGCTGAGCAGGCTTTCAGCCAGTTCCGGCGTAATCTGTACGTTTTCCAGCAGCGCGACGTCCCCGGGAATGCGCAGAAGCGGAGGCGACTGCGTGAGATCCACCATGCCGCCCAGGCGAACGGATCCGCTGGCGGCGGGAATCGGCCCGGCAGGAAGCGTGAGCACGCCGTTCTGCAGCGACGGCGCAAGCGACGTCTTGCCCAGCTCCACCCCGAGCACACTTGCGGATTCCCAACCAACCTTGGTGAGCGCGGTCAGGTCCATGATGGGCGACGCGCTCGATCCGGCGGCCAGGCTTCCTCCCAGCCGGACGGATTCGTCGACACCGCCCTGGAGGCGCAGCATTTCGCGCAGCTCCGGCACAAACGCGTACACCAGAGGCATCACGTCGTCCCACGCAAGCCGGTACTTGCCGTTCAGGTTCACCTTTCGCGTCGTCGAGAACTCGCTCACGGTTCCCGCGAGTTGCACGCTGGCCAGCTCGGAGTTCAGGTTGAACGTGCGCAGAGTCAACTCATCCTTCGGGCCATCGATGCGCGCATCGCAGGTGAGCTTGGCGCCGCGCGGCGCGACCTGCGTTTCGCCCGGCGCTGTGAAATCCATAATCTCCGCGTTGCCGGACACTTCGGTCACCCCGGCTGCGGTGCGCATGTCGCCATCCGCGGTCAACCGGCCCGCCAGACCCGGCGCGGGCTCGATCAGGCCGAAACCCGCGAGCAGGGTCATCAGCGGCGCCAGGTCGGCGCGCACGCGCACGTTGCCGGACAATTCCGGGCTCTCACCGAGCTTTCCGGCAAGGTTCTTCGCCGCGACCTGCAGCGGATCGCTGACCACGTCGAAAGACGCTGCCTGCACCACCGCGCCGTCGGGCGAGAACGCAAGCTCGCGCCACGTGCAGGTGCCTCGCTGGGTCACCGCCTTGCCCTCCACCAATACGTTCTGCATGTTGAGCGCGCCGCTGCTGCCCAGCGGATCGTCCGCACGCTCGCGCTTGAGCTGCACCTTGCCGTCCAACTGGCCCGACATCGGCCGGACGCTATCCAAACCCGCTCCCCCGGCCAGCTCAGCCAGCAGAGCCAGGTCGGCGCGCTGCAGACCCAGATCGGCGGCGAAAGTCGCCGAGTCTTGCGCATACCAGCCCTTTGCCTCGATCTGCACGCGGTCGTTCAGGGACAACGTCGCCTGCTCGGTCTCGATGCGCTGAAGCGCGCCGCCCTGCAGCGTCACCGTACCTCGGTGCACCGCCTGCGCGCGCGACAGCACGACGCGCCGCTCGCCCGCGGCATAACGCAGTTCGCTGCCCTGTGCCTCCACGTCCAGCCGGATGCGGTCACCCTCGCCGCGCGCCGCCGCCACCTTGGCGGTCACTTTGCCGCTGAGTTCGTCCACGCCCAGATCGAATATGCCCGCGAGCTGGGTGCGCAACTCCGCGAGGTCCGCGTTCAACTGCGCCGTCACTTCCTTGGGCGTACCGCGCGCCGAAAGCTCGCCGAATCCGGAGGTCATCTCCGCGCGGCGCACGTCCAGCCCGGTATCAGCGGCAGCCATATCGACGCCGGCGGTGATGGGCGCGCAGCGCACCTCGCGGCCGGCGTTGTCCGCGGTCAGGTTGCTCAACTTGGCGGAGAGCTTGATGCTCGGCTCGCGCCCTCCGCGCAGCGCCAGTTCATCCAGCGCCAGCGCGCCGGACCGAATCTCTGTATCCGGGCGCACGTTCAACAACCGGGGAATCGCCGCGCCCAGCCGGGCGAGATCGAACTGGCCCCGGGCATTCAAGACGAAGTTGGGCAGCGCGATCCTGGCCGGCTGGCCCGCGAGCAGCGCCGCCAGCGACGATTGATCGAACTGCACATCCTCCAACGAGGCCAAATCGCAGGTCAGATCGCCTTCGAGATTTCCCCAGGGCCCGTGCAGTTTCGCCTGCGTTTCCAGGTCGTCGCCATCGAGTCGCAGGTTGCCCTCCGCAGCGCCGTCCAGCGACTGCACCAGCCCCTCCCCGGCAGAAGTCAGGTGCAGTCCCTCGACAGCAGCGGAGAACTGTCCGCCGATGGATCCTCGAGTCTGCGCGCTCCCCTTGGCTGCCAGTGTTCCCCGATGCGTGGCGCGCAACTTCCGGGCCGAGGCGTGCTGGTCCTGGAACGCGTAGCGCAGCGCATCGGCTTCCACCTCCACACCAATCTCCACCTGTTCATCGGCGCCGCGCTTCGCGACCAGCGAAGCCGTGACCGCGCCGGAAAGCTCATCGACGCTGATATCAAAGATGCTGCCGAGCTGCCGGTGCAGTTCCGCAAGATCCGTGTCGATCTTCGCCGTGACGTCGCCGGGTGTGCCGCTCGCGGTGATCGTCCCGAATCCCGTGTTCAGCGAGGCGCGGCGCACTTCCAATCCGCGCTCCGCCGAAGATATCGCGTCAACGCCAAGAGCGATGGGAGCGCAGCGCACCGCCTTGCCGTCAGCGCGGGCGGTGAGCTCTGCGACGTTGATCGCGATCTCCATGAACGGGGAATCGCCTCCGCCGACCGTGAGCTGTTCGAGCGTCACGGTTCCCGCGGTGATCTCCGTGCCGGGACGCACGCGCAGCAGCGCGGGAACCGCCCGGCCGAGCACCGCGAGATCAAAATCTCCGCTCGCCGACAGCGACATGGCTGGCAGGGTCACCGCCCTTCGCTCGCCCGCCAGCAGCGCCGCGAACGCGTCCATATCGGGTTGAAAGCCGGCGAGCGCGTCGACGCCGCCGGTCAGCCGGGCCTGGACCTTCCCCCACGCGCCACGTGCGGAAACGTCTGCGGACAAATCGCGCCCGGCGAGTTGCACCCGGCCCTCCAGATCGACATCCACGGGCGATACCACCGTTTCAGCGGTCGTGGTCGCGTGCAGCGATTTCATGGCCAGTTTGTACTCGCCGTCGATGCGGCCCTGCTCAACTTTCCCAGTGACTTGGACCGTCGCTGATCCGCCCAGACCCGCGCCCAGCGCCGCGAGTTGATCGACGATCGCCAGATCGACAGCCTCGTCCGCGGCGAGTGTGATCTCGCCGTGCGCGCCGGATGTGTTCAGCGCGCCGTCACGCAACCAATCCTCCACGCGCAGGTCACCCTGTACCCGACCGCCGCCATCGATCCGCGCAGACAGTTTGCCCACAAGCGGACCCGCGCCAGCCAGATCGACGCGCGCCTCCAGATCAGAGACGCCGGCCTGGCGCCCGTCGTCAAAGATGACCTGCACCTTTCCGCCGAGCAGTTCCACCCGCGTGTGCAAATCGAGCGAGCCGCCCGACTCCTTCGGCGGCTGGGGATGCACGGGCGAGAAGGCGTCCACCAGGGAAATCGAGCCATCGGCTGCGACGTGCAGTGTGGTCTCTGGTCGCGACACCGTCAGATCGCCGGGGCTGTCCGGCGTGGTCAGCGCTTGCCAGAGTCCGCGCGAGAGTCGCACGCCTTCGACCTGAAGAACCTCGCGATTCTCCGGATCGCGTACGCTCAAACCGCGCACGCTGCATTCGCCAAACCACGCCAGCTTCCACGATTGGGCATTGAGCGAGCCGCGCAGCCGGGGATTCACCACGTCGAGCACGGTGCGGCGACCCCACGCGGTGGATGCAATCGTTGGCGCCAACGCGGCAAGGATCACCAGCCCGATGAGCAGGACCATGAACGCGGCTGTCAATCGCCGCAGCCACTTGCGCTTGCGTCGCGGCGCCCCGGGCGCACCTGAACCTGGTGATACCTGCGCACCGGAGGGCGACGACGATGCTGGATCCTGTTCTGGCATGTTGGGTGACTCCGAGACTCCCCCGGTCGCCTGCGGCACGACTTCCCGACGTGCGGCGCCGGCGACTCGACGAGCAGGATTGTCACGCGCAGCGCGCAGGGGGCAAGTCATGCAGATTTGGCGCTACGCCACGGCGATTCGGGCTGGTATCCGCGCCGTTGCACGAACTGTCCGCCCGCAACGTCAGGAACACGAGCAGCGTGGTGAATGGACCTGGAATCACCCGCCGGGAACGGACTGAACGCTGGTTGCGTAGTCGCGCAAGTCGACATCTCCGTCGTCGTCGCAGTCGAATGCGCGAAGACATTCATCCGCGGTGCGAGGCAAGGACGGGCTGGGGGCGGCGCCCGGGCCGCTCAGGCAGTCCGCAAGCGCCTCGTCGGACCGGTCCGGCGGATTGTACACCATACGGTAAACCATCGACGGGCCCTGGCGGGTGAAGTGAACCACGAACAGGTCACCGCCCGGGCCGATCTGCAGATCGACCGGAGTTAGACCGGTGTGAAACACCTGGACGGTACTCGTATCCGGCAGGCCGCCCGCGCCGGGATACATCACGCGGATATGCGCCCTGTTCCAGTCGCTGAAGAACATCGCTCCGTCGAACTCGTCGGGATAGGCGCCGCCTGCGTAGAACGCGATTCCGGAAATTGCGTTACCGCCGGCGCCTTCGTGCGGATAGGAATAGTACGGCGAAAGGGCGTCCGTGCCGGCATACAGCGCCTCACAGATCGGCAGGTTTAGCGCGTCATACGAGGATTGGCGCGCAGGGCCTTCATAACACGGCCAGCCAAAGTTCTTTACGGTGCCATCGATTGGATTGACGATCCGGTTGATCTCTTCGCGCGTGTTCCATCCGACATCCCCGATCCAGATCTCCGACGTTCCCGGGCGAAACGTGAACCGAAACGGATTGCGCAACCCATACGCGATGATGCGATCGTCGGCAGAATCAGCCCCACCGAACAACGGGTTGTTCGACAGCGCCGCGGCGGTCAGCCCGTGCATGCGCAGAATGGCGCCGTGCTGCGTGACCGGATCGCCGGCCGTGCGCAGGTCCTGCGCACGCAGCGCGCCGCCCTCGTTCGGCGGATCGCCGCAGGGATTGCCGCCGAACTGCCCGTAATCCGCCAACTGAAAATGCGCGCCCTCGCCATGGCTGGCATACAGCGCCCCGTCGGGACCAAAGCGCAGATCGCCTCCGGAATGGCTCGGAAACTGCTGGCACCAGTGATCGATGAGCACGAGCGGCAGGCCGGCCATGATGTTGCCCGATGCGGTCATGCGGACAAGCCGGCTGCTGGCCAAACAGCCGTCCACCAGCGGACCGGGCGGCGTCGGACAGGTGTCGCCCCATTGCGGCGAAGTCCCACCGAGCTGCGCGTCCCGGGTGTACAGTGCGTAGACGTACGGTTGAAACTGAAAGTTGGGGTGAATCGCCAGACCGAGCATGCCGCGATCGAAGTAGCCGTACACCTCCTGCCGCAGGTCGGCGAAGACAATCGGTGTGGCGTCATTCACATTGTCGAAAATCTTGATGATGCCGCTGCGCTCGCCGACGAAGACTTTCCCCGTGGACGCGAAACGCAGCACCGCCGCGCCATCGAACACATGTTCGCCGAACATCGGTACGAATTCGAAATCGCGCGACACGTCGCACTCCGCGCGAACCGGCGGCGCGTGCCAATGACCCACCCCAAGCCAACCCAACAGCGAGAGGCATGCCGCGACTCGGTGTGCGCTCGCGCCGCGCCGCGGCCCTTGGCTTGACTGCGTTGGTGGCATGGTATCGCTCATACTGGATGGGGTGCTTCTCCCCCGACTCCTCGCCCGTATGGTACCCAGCCAAGGGCGGGCGATTCAAGGTGACGTCCGCGCGGCCACGCTTCTCACGGGCGAAATAGTCGTTATGGTTAGCTTTTGACGATTGCCAGCCGGGCCGCGCGGCGGTCGGGAATTCGTAAACCGCACGACGAACAGGACCATGGGCCCGTTTGAATACCGCGACGGCGAACTGTATTGCGAAAACGTGTCGGCCGCATCGCTGGCCCGGCGCTACGGCACGCCGCTATACGTGTACGCACAAAGTGAACTCGAACGCGCGTACCGGCGCATGGCCGAGGCCTTCTCCGCGCTGTCGCCGGTTATCTGTTTTTCAATCAAGAGCTGCCACAACCTGCACATCCTGCGCGTGCTGCGCGCGTGCGGCGCAGCTTTCGACGCGGTGAGCATCGGCGAGGTGCGCCGCGCGGTTGAGGCCGGCGCCGCCCCGGCGGACATCGTCTTCGCGGGTGTGGGCAAGACCCCAGCGGAAATCGACGAGGGCCTGCGGCTGGGCATCGGCTGTTTCAACGTCGAGTCCGCCGACGAAGCCGTGGCGATCGTCTCCGCGGCGACACGGCTGAAACTGCGCGTCCGCGCCGCGCTGCGCGTGAACCCCGACGTTGACGCTCACACGCACCCGTATACGACAACCGGCAAGCAGGAAAACAAGTTCGGCATCGGCATCGACCAGGCGTGCGCGCTCTACCGCAAGTACCGCGATCAGCCGCAAGTGCGCTTCAGCGGTATGCACCTGCACATCGGTTCGCCGGTCAATTCCGTCGAGCCCTATGTGGAAACGGTGACGCGCGCCCTGGCGCTCTGTGATCAACTCGCGCGCGAGGGTGTGACCATCGATCTGCTCAACCTGGGCGGCGGTTGGGGAATCTCATATCAGGATGACGATGCCCCGCCCATCGAAACCTACGCCCAGGCCATCGTCCCGCTGCTCGCCGGTCGAAAGCTGCACATCCACTTCGAACCGGGCCGGTCCATCGCGGCGGGCGCGGGCATCCTGCTGGCGCGGGTCATCTACCGCAAGCAGGACCGCTCGCGCAAATTCGTCATCGTCGATGCCGCCATGACCGACCTGATCCGGCCTGCGCTGTACAGTGCGTATCATTTCATCTGGCCGACGGCGCCCGGAGCCAGATTCATCCCCGCCAGCCGGCGCGCCGACCTGGCCATGCCCGGGCTCGAAACCGTCGACGTCGTCGGGCCGGTCTGCGAAAGCAGCGACTTTCTTGCCAAGCAGCGCGCCCTGCCCCCCGTTGCACACGGCGACCTGCTGGCGGTGTTTACCGCCGGGGCCTATGGCGCGGTGATGAGCTGCCAGTACAACTCCCGTCCCCGGGCCGCCGAGGTGCTCGTTCATGGTGACAGCGCTCGCCTCATCCGCCGCCGCGAGACCTACGACGACCTGGTCGCGGCTGAACGCGATCCCGACAGGTAGTCTCCGGAAGTCGCATCCGGAGCGCGCCATGTCGAAATACGGTACAACAGCTATCGCATAGGCAGTTTCCCTCAGCGGCTCGCGGGATTCGCCGGTGCGAGCGCGCACGTCACGTGGTGCCGGGCGCGAGTATTGCCTATCATTCGTGCTGTACGCGTGTTATGGTGTCTACTTGCGTCGGCCGGGGACCTTTCCGTCCCAGCAACCAGCCTCGCGACGCGCGGCGGAAATCCCTCTCCGCGCGGCGCGCATCGTGACGATGCAGAGAATACGACTGCGAATCGGCGCTCCGCAGGGAGCGAGCGCCCCAGGATATCGGTCAATCATCGAGACTTGCGGACATGGTCCAGGCAGCAAAATCCGAAAAACCCAGGAAGCCGAATGAAGAGGCGGCGTCGCCCGCGAATATGAGCCCGGTCGAACAGGTCGCGCTCGCCGCCAGCGGGTACGAACTGATCTACGGCCCGCGGGAGAAAATCCCCGCGATCATCGTAGACAACTTTCCCAACCTGGGACGGCTGACCGCGCTGCGCTTCCTGGAATGGGTGCACGCCAATCCGGAAGGCGTGATCTCGCTGCCGACCGGCAAGACGCCGGAGTACTTCATCAAGTACGTGACGCATTACGTCAACAACTGGTCGCGCAAGGACGTGCGCGCCGAGATGGAGGAACACGGGCTGAAGATCGAGCGCAAGCCCACGCTGGCGGGCCTGCGCTTCGTGCAGATCGACGAGTTCTATCCCATCGACACGCGCCAGCACAACTGCTTTCACTACTACGTCAAGAAGTTCTACCTCAAGGGATTCGGCCTGGATCCGCGGCGCGCCCTGCTCATCGACCCGTGCCACATCGGCCTGCCGCCGGGCGCGTCCCTGACCGACATGTTCCCGAACATGACGGTGGATCTCTCGCTGCGCATCCGCAAGGCGCGCTCCCTTCTCGAGAAGCGCCAGCAGGCTGTGCTCGAAGAAGTTGATCAGTTCTGCACGGAATATGAACATCGCATCCGCGAGATGGGCGGGCTTGGATTCTTCCTGGGCGGCATCGGACCCGACGGGCACATCGCCTTTAACATCAGGGGCTCCGATTTCTACTCCACCACCCGCCTGATCGAGCCGAACTACGAAACCCGCGCCGCCGCGGCCAGCGACCTGGGCGGCATGGAGGTCGCGCGCAACAAGCTGGTCATCACCATCGGCCTGCGCACCATCACGCACAACCCCAACTGCGTCGCGATCATCGTCGCAGCCGGCGAGGCCAAGGCGAACGTCGTGGCCCGTACCCTGCACAGCAAGGCGCGCAACACGTACCCCGGCTCGGCCCTGTCGGTGCTGCCGAACGCCCGCTTTTACCTCACCCGCGGCGCCGCCAGCCGGCTGACCGAACGCGTTTTTGTCGATTTCAGCCGCCGCGAGCAGGTTCAGCCCGAGCAGCTTCACCGCATCGTCATGGACCTGTCGCTGGCCACGGGTAAGCCCATTCAGCAGCTCACCCGCGAGGATTTCCAGAACGATCGGTTCGCCGCGGAGCTGATGAAAAAGACCCAGAGTTCTTACCAGGCGCTCAAGGACCAGACGCACGAATCGGTTCTGGATAACCTCAAGCGCGGCAACCAGCGCATCGAGAACAAGACGTTTCTGCACACCGCCCCGCACCACGACGATATCATCCTGGCGTACCTGCCGTACGTGACCAACCTGGTGCGGCGCAGCAGCACGCGGCATTGCTTCGCGTACATGACTTCCGGCTTCAACGCCGTAACCAACAGTTACATGCACGGCGCGGTGAGCGACCTGCTTCACCGTCTTGAACACGGCGAGTTCGACGAACTGCTCGCCCGCGGGTACTTCGACCCGTGCAACACGCTCGCCCGCCGCATTGACGTGTCGTACTACCACGAGGGCGCCGAGCGCCGCCACGAGGACAAGATGCTCTCGGCGGTTTCGCGGCGCATGCTGCGCAACATGTTCGAGCTTTACGAAGAGGACAACGTCGAAAACCTCAAGCAGCGCTGCCACGAACTGCTCAATTACTTCAGCACGCAATACCCCGGCAAGAAGGACATGGGCCTCGTGCAACAGCTCAAGGGCCGCGTCCGCGAGTTCGAGTCGGAACTGAAGTGGGCGTCGTACGGCTTCATCGGCGAGTCGGTCCGCCACTTGCGCCTGGGTTTCTACAAGGGCGACCTCTTCACCGAGGTGCCGCGTGTCGACCGCGACGTTCCCCCTATCCTGCAGTTGCTGCTCGAAACCGCGCCCGATCTCGTTTCGGTCGCATTCGACCCGGAGGGCAGCGGTCCGGACACGCACTACAAAGTGCTGCAGGCCGTCGCCGAGGCGCTCAAGCTGTACGAGCAGCAGTCAGGTCGCGGCGACGTGAAAGTGATTGGCTACCGCAACGTGTGGTTCAAGTTCCACCCAGCAGAGGCCAACCTGTTCGTGCCCACGTCATCGACGCACCTGGCGGACATGGACAGCACCTTCAACACCTGCTTCAACACGCAGAAGACCGCGTCGTTCCCCAGCTACGAGCTGGACGGCCCGTTTTCCCACCTGGCCCGCAAAATCCAGGTGAAACAGTTCGAACAGGTGAAAACCTTCCTCGGCGAGGACTTCTTCGTGAACAACGAGGATCATGGCATGCGCGCCTGCCGCGGCATCGTTTACCTGCGCGAGATGGCCCTGCCCGAGTTCTACTCAAAGTCGCGCGAGCTGCGCCACGTGGCCGAAGCGCTCTAGACCAGTGCGCCAACTCGCACACCATCGATCCGAGCCGCGACCGCTTCGCCCTTGACGCAGTTTCATAGTGTCAAGGGTAAGGGAGCGGGCCGTGCCAAAAAGGTATAGGCGCGCCAGAAGCGCTCCTTCCGTTCCATTGCGGAGAATCATGGCGATGCCGGCAACCATCCTGCGATGCGCTGCGCTCTTCATACTGGTTGGCACGCTCGCTGCCCGTTCGGCGCACGCCGCGGTCGACACCTTCACCGTCCTGCACTTTTCCGACCTGCACATCGGACCGTATCCGGCCTCTGAGCCGGTCCCGGCACCCGAAAACGTGCGCGGAAGCAGCACGCTCGCGTGGCTGACGCGGGAGGTGGCTGGCCCTCAAGCCATTCCCGGCCGCGATCAGCCCGCGCCTGCGCCGGACTTCGCAGTGGTCACCGGCGATATCACCGAGTACGGCGTAATCGACCGCACCTGGGAGATTGTCGAGCGTTCGCTCGCCGACCTGCCCTGCCCGTGGTACGCCGTGCCCGGCAACCACGACAACACCTGGGTCGCGATGTACGACATCATGCGCAAGCGCCACGGCGGCGCGAACCACGCGCTCGATCATCACGGCTGGCATTTCGTGTTTCTCTGCTCCGCGTCGCCGCAGGAGCCGGTGCCGACACTGGACGCCACGACCCGCGCCTGGCTGCGCGCGAACCTGGCAAAAGTCGCGCCGGAGACTCCAATCGTCCTGGCCATGCACCATTCGCCGGAAATCGGCGAGTTCGCCAACCCAGCCGAGATGGATACTTTTGTCGACCTGATTCGCGACCACAATGTACAGCTCATGCTCGTGGGCCACGGTCACTCACCGCGATTGCACGACGTTGCGGGCATTCCGGCGGTCGAAGGCGGGTCGACGTTCGGCGGTAACGCCGGCTACGGCCTGCTGACCATCGATTCCGAGCGATTGCATTACGCGTACCGCCGACACCCCGCGGCTGAGAAAGCTGAAGGCAAGGACGACGTTTGGCTGACGCTGCTCGATGCCCCCGTGGAGCGCCGCGGGCGGCCCCTGGACCTTGCGGCGCCGGAGGCCGACACCGTTGTTCGTGGCGCAGCGCTGAATGTTCGCATCGCGAAACCGGAGAGCTCGATCAAGTCGCCCGCCCTCGCGTTGGCCATCAATGGGAAAAACCAAGCGACGCTGCACGATGTCGACCTGGCCCGCGTGCCCAGAATCTCGCTGCCCGTCGCGGACCTCACCGAGGGCGCGCACCTGCTCACCGTCAGCATCGGGACCGCGGACAAGAAAAAGAAGGCGGAATCGTCGCAGCGCGATGTACGCACACGCGTGTTCTACGTGGATCGTGGCCTGACCAAAGTCGTCTGGCGCAAATCGCTCGACGCAGCCGTCAAGGCCGGGCCGGTGCTCATGAGCGATCTGCTCGCGGTCGCCCGTACCGACGGGCTGGTGACCGCGCTCGATCCGAAAACGGGCGAAGAGCGCTGGCGCGTCGCGACCGGCGGCGAAATCCTGGGCACGCCGGCCTGGTCGGGCGGGCTGCTCGTCTTCGGTTCCGGCGACGGCCACGTCTACGCCGTCGACGCGGAGGGCAAAACGCGCTGGAAGCACGACGCCGGCGCGCCGGTCTACGGTGCGCCGCTCATCGCCGACGGGGTCGTTTACATCGGCGACAACACCGGCCACATGCACGCCATCGCCCTCGATGATGGCAAACCCAAGTGGACCTTCAGCCGCGCGGATCAGGCGATCGAAGTTCAGCCGGCGGCCTGGGGCGAACAGCTCTGCTTCGGCGCGTGGGACGGACTGCTCTACAGCGTGAATCGCGCCGACGGCACGCTTCGCTGGAAACGCAAGGGACCGAAGTCGAGCACCCACGCGGCCTTTCGCTACTACGCCCCCGCCGACTGCGGCCCCATCGTCTTGGGCGAACGCCTCTACATCTGTGATCGCCTGCCCGGCGATAGCGGCGGAACGCTGCGCTACCCGATCACCATGGGCGAACGCCTATTTGTTTGCGATCGCGGGTATCACCTGGGCACATTCGACGCCGAAGGTCAGCCGGGCATGAACGAAGCGCACAACATCAGCGCCATCACGCGCGGCGAGGATGGCATGCTCTACACGCGGCACATCGACGACCGCGTGCGCAAGCTCTCCGCGGACGGCGCCGTGGTTTGGGAGACCGCGGTCCCCGCCGGCCGATTCCCCGTTCCGCCGACGGTCCGCGACGGCCGCGTGTACATCTGCTCGAATACCGGACTGCTCAGCGTGCTGGATGCGCGCGACGGGAACAAGATTTGGACATATCAGACCACTGCGGGTTTTTACGTCATGGCCCCCGTAGCTGTCTCGGCTGACGGCGTGTGTTTCATCGCGGGTATGGATGGAACCCTGACGGCGCTACGTCCGCAAAAACAATAACGCGGTTGAAGCGCGCCTCCGGATTCCCTAAGATCACCATGGGGTCGCTACCGGGGCGCTGATCCACACCGGTAGATTGGTTTTTCTCACGCATACGCAGGAGCCGAGGAACTGATGCATCGCGTTTTGCAGATCGTCGGCTGGGTTTGCGCGCTGGCTACCGCCGCGTACGCCCAGGAGAATTCCGTACCCCTCAGCTACCACCACGCGCAGTGGCTGGCCCATCGCGACACGCCGGTCAATCAAGACCTGATCGACGGACCGGTCATCCTGCCGTCGACGCGCGGCACGACCTCCGGCCCCTGCCGGACCGTGTTCGGTTATCTGCCTTATTGGGAGAGCGCAGCCAACATCCAATGGGACAAGCTCACCCACCTCGGCGCATTCTCGATCGAAATCAACGGTTCCGGCAACGTGACCAACACCCGCGGCTGGCCGTGGACCAGCGTGGTGAACACCGCGCACGCCCACGGCGTGAAGGTCCACCTGGTCGTCACGCTCTTCAACGGCACCAGCATCAACACGCTGATCGGCAGTCCGGCCAACAAGGCCAACTTCTTCGCGAACATGAAAAGCCTGATGCTCGCGGGCAACGCCGACGGCATCAACATCGACTTCGAGGAAGGCTCCGGCTGGCAGGGCCAGATGGACGAGTTCATGGGCGAACTGTCCGCGTACATGTCCGCGGAAATCCCCGGCAGCGAGACCAGTATCGCCACGGCGCCGGTCAACTGGGGCGGCGCATGGCAGTTCGGCAATCTCGTGCAGAACACCGACATCATCTTCATCATGGGCTATGCGTTCAACGGAAGCTGGAGCACGACGTCCGGGCCCGGTTCGCCGCTCATCGGCGGATCGATCAACATCACCGACACCGTGGTGGATGAATACGCCAGCGCCCGCGCCATCGCCCCGGAAAAGATCGTCCTGGGAATCCCATACTACGGCCTGCACTGGACCACGACCTCTTCCTCGGCGCGCAGCACGGTCATCAGCTTCGTCGCCTCACCGCGGTTCTCTTCAGCTCAGCCGCAATCCGAAACCAATGGCCTGCTCTGGGACGCCGTCTCGCAGACCCCGTGGTACCGTTACCAGCAGTCGGGCGTATGGCACCAGGTCTGGTTCGACAACGCCGAGAGCCTCGGGCTCAAGTACGACCTCGTCGACGACTACGCGCTCGGCGGCGTCGGCATGTGGGCGCTGAACTACGACGGCACGCTGCCGCACCTCTGGCAAGTCATCGACGAACGCTACGTCGCCCCCTGTTGCACCGAGGCTTCGACCGAGGACATCGTGTTCGCCGACACCTTCGACGACGGCCAGGCGGCTGGCCGCTGGGCGCTGTTCGCTTCCTCCGCCGACCACACGGCGGACTTCGACTTCGACTACAGCCAGCACGGCATACCGCCCGCACCCAACACCACCGGCGGCACCACGCGCGGCCTCAAGTTCACGGTCAACAACAACGACGCGAACCCAGCCCCCGAGGCGGTGAGCGTGTACCCCGCCGGCGGCTATTTCACCAGCGATTACGCCCTGCAATTCGACGCCTGGCTCAATTACAACGGCGGCGCGGGCGGCGGAGTCGGTTCGACCGAGTTCCTCACGGCTGGCCTCGGCCACGCCGGCGGCAAGGTCATCTGGCAGAGCAACCCAACCAGCGATGGGCGCTGGTTCGCGGTCAGCGGCGAAGGTGGAGCCACCGAGGACTATCGCGCCCACAATGGGGCCAACATGTACCAAGTGTTTCACGGCGTCTACAACGCCGCCAGCATGGACCACTTGAATGCCTATTACCAGACGCTCTTCCCATCACCCGCATTTGAGACTTCGGGCGCGCCCGGAAAGGACTGGGTTGAGGTGGAAGTGCGCAAGAGCGGAAGCTTCACCTACTGGTCCATCAACGGCACGCCGCTCGCCGGCACGCCGACCGCCAGCGCCAACGGCAACGCGATGATCGGCTACGCCGACCTCATCGCATCGCTCGCCAACCCCGCGGAAGACAACTTCCTGATCATCGACAACGTTCGCGTCGTCCAGGTCGCGGAGGCGGACTGCAACATGAACACCATCGCGGACGGATGTGAAACGATCGCGTCTGGCGACTTCGACGGCGACGGCGACACGGATCTCGCCGATCTTTCGGCCTTCCTGGACTGCATGGAGGGTCCCAACGCGACGCCGCGTCCCACGCGGACCACCTGCGCGGGCCTGTGCCTCGAAGCCTTCGACGCCGACGGCGATTTCGACGTGGACCTCGGCGATTTCCGGATCTTCCAGCAGGTGTTTGACCCGAACTGATCCTGCCACAGGGATTCGAAGTGCCCCGAATCAGCCGGTAGCCGCTCCCCCTGCGACCCGCCCTTTCGAATGCCGGAGGTGGGAATCGAACCCACACTCTGTTGCCAGAACGGGATTTTGAATCCCGCGCGTCTGCCGATTCCGCCACTCCGGCTGATGTCCGCCACGGCCGTCTAATCTTGACCTGCCGTACCCGGTCATTGTCCCGCGTAGCGCGTCATGGTCAAGCGGGCCCGGCCACGCGTGCGCAGCCTTCGACAGCTGCGGCACTAACCTTTCACCCTTCCGCGTGATCCGTTTCATTGGCAGGCCCATGGGGCGCCGATATACTTTGAAGGACCCAGATTTTGGCGACGCCAGCCGGTTTGACCGACGCAATCGGCGGGCGACTCCCTTCGATTGGATCAGATTCCTTGCCGCTAGCAGCCCTCCTGGCTCAGTCATCGCGTTTCCCCCTGCTGGATACGTACATCTATCGCCTGCGGTCGGGCGCCGACTTCTCCTGGCGGGCCATCGTCGAACTCGCGCTGATCGGCGTGGTGGTCTATGGCGTGCTTCGCTTCCTGCAGGGCACGCGCGGCGCCCGCCTCATGCAAGCGGTGCTGGTCATCATGTCCGGCATGCTCCTGCTCTCCATCATCGCGCGCATCTTCCAGTTCGACCGCATCATGGTCCTTTACCCCTACTTCGTGGGTGGTACGTTCCTGGTCGCGCTGGTCGTGTTTCAGCCGGAGCTGCGCCGCGGGCTCACCCGTATCGGCGAGCGGCTCAGCCGGCGCGCACGCACGGAGCAGTCCAGCCGCCTGATCGAGTCCCTGGTGGCCATGGCGGAAAACCTCTCCCGGCGCAAGATTGGCGCGCTGGTCGCGATCGAACGCCGCGTGCCCGTCGGCACGTTGCGCGAAACGGGCGTGACGCTCGATGCGGAAATCAGCCAGGAACTGCTCGAGACCATCTTCTGGCCCGGCTCCGCACTGCACGACCTGGGCGTGATCATCAGCGGCGGACGCATCGCCGCGGCCGGTTGCGAATTCCCACTGGCGGAAGCCGATCCGGCACATCGCATCTTCGGAAGCCGGCATCGCGCCGCGCTCGGCATGAGCATGGAGACCGACGCGCTGGTCGTGGTCGTCAGCGAAGAAACTGGCGCGATCTCCATGGCGGTACGCGGCCGATTTTACCGGGACCTGGATGCGGATCGCCTTCGTGAAATGCTTATGGCACGCCTCATTGGCCACGGTTACCAGGAAGACGTGCGCGTGCCCGAAACCCAGCCCGAATCGAGCGCAGGCGAATCCGCCGGCGCCCAGGAACCGCTCCGCCCCGCGTCCGAAACGCCCGCGCCGGAGCCCGCAGCCGGCGTTTCCCCGGTCGACGCGCTGGCACGATCCAACGCCGGGAGTTAAGCCATGGAACAGGTTCGACTCATCGGACTCACCGCGGCGCTGTCGTTTCTCATCTGGATTGTCGCCGACTATTCCCTCTCCGACACGGTACAGCTGCAACTGCAGATCGAACCCTACGCCTCCGCGCGCGAAATCCACGTCGACGTTCCCGACGACGCCCAGCGCGTCTTCGAGGCCGTGGTCACCGGCAAGCGCGCGGTCATCGCCACTTTAAAGTCTCGTCAGCCGCTCCTGGTGCGCGTGCCCGTCACCAACCGATCCAGCGGTGAGCACGAACTGAACATCAAGGAAGCGCTGGCCACAGCCGAAGGCGAACTCGCCGAGATCATCGTGCAGGACGTGAACCCGCGCGAGCTGCCCATTCTCGTCGATCGCGACATGACCGTCTCGTTGCCGGTCTTCGTGCGGCCGGGAACGCTCGACTACGACGGACCGATCGTCGTCGATCCCACTGAGGTCAACGTCACCGTGTCGGAGCTGGAGTACGCGCAGATCCCCGCAGCCGACCGCCGCGTCGTGCTCGACCCCGACGAATACCTGCGCACCGCGCGGCGCGGCGAACTGCAAAGCCAGTCCGTGCCGCTCAAGTCCGTCGTCGGCGGTTACGGCGTGCAGCTCGATCCCGATTTCGTGACGGTCAAATTCAAGCTCGCCGAACAGCTCAATGAAATGACCATCTCGGCCGTCCCGATCATCGCCCAAGCCAGCCTCGACATCTTCAACCGGTTTCGCGTGGATGTCCGCGAGTCCGGCGCGATCGTGACGCGTTCCATCAAGATCCGCGGACGCAACGACGTGCTGGAGCGCATTCGCACCAATGCCGTGCGTGTGTCCGGCGTCATCAACTTGACCTCCGCGGACAAGGCCGATCTGGACAAGTACCGCTACCAGAAGCCGCAATTCAATCTGCCCGAAGGCGTGGAGCTGATCAGTGATCCCGAGCCCATCGAATTTCGCCTGGTTCCGCTCGATAAAGATACGACAGTCCCCTAACATTTGCAGCGACAATTAGTTACGACATGCTCCGCCTGTACGCCGCCATCCCCTTGACGCCTTGCGGCCATCCGGTATCATCTTCGTCGCGGTGACCTTACGTGCGGGGTCACACCCGTTCCCATTCCGAACACGGTAGTTAAGCCCGCACGGCCGAGGGTAGTCGAAAGGCGAGATTAGGTGATTGCCGCACTTTTTTGCCCGCTTCGGCGGGCTTTTTTTATGCGCGGATTCCCGCGCCGGCCAACCCGTCCGGTCCATCCCGCCGCCTCCGGGCGAATTCGTCATCAGCGGCGCATCGCGTTAGAATCCGCCGCGGGCGGAATGGCCAGTCTCGCCCGCCACACCTGCCCGGTGATCCGCCAGTCCGTTGGGAGACCGCCATGATCCAACGTCACCAGCTCGGTCGAGTTCCACCGAAACCACACACCGTTTTCCGCGATGCGAACGACAAGCTGCTCATGGAGCAGTGCGTCACCCGCCAAGGGTTCGAGGGTCCATACTCGGTCCTCTACTTCAAGTCGCCGCCCACCGACGAGTTCGCGGTCGAATCCATGACGATTCCGGGGTTCTGCCCGTTCGAAACCGTGGCCGAACAGCCACTCCACCGTCGGCACGTGCGCACGCAGGATCACAAGCCCGCTGGAGATTTCCTGACCGGCCGGCGCACGTTGATGGTCAACGCCAACATGCAGGTCGGCATCTGCAAGACGGCGGAACCGCCAAGGCACTTCTTCTCCAATGGCGACGGCGACGAATGCTGGTTCATCTACTCCGGCAGCGGTTTCGTCGAAAGCGTGTACGGCATCCTGCCCTTTCGCGAGCACGATTACCTCCTCATTCCCAAGTCCACGCCGTACCGCCTGCACTTCGAAGGACATCGCGGCACCTGCCTGGTCTTCGAGGGCCGCGGCACAATCGGGATCCCCAAGGAGTTTCGCAACGAGTGGGGCCAGATCACCATGTACGCGCCTTACAGCCACCGCGACTTCCGCCTGCCCGAGCGACTGCTCGCCTTCGACGAAAAGCTGCACGGCGCTGCGCCCTATCCACAGGTCACCAAGCTGTGCGACCAGCTTTCCGTCCACATGTACCGCCAGTGGCCGTACGAAGTGGTCGGCTGGGACGGGTTTGTATACCCGGTCGCGTTCAACATACACGACTATCAGCCGAAAACCGGCCTGATTCACCTGCCGCCGACGATCCACATCACCTTCAGCGGACCGCGTTTCGTGATCTGCTCATTCGTCCCGCGCCTGGTGGATTACCATGACCAGGCGATCCCCTGCCCATACGGCCATGCCAGCGTGGACATGGATGAAATCCTCTACTACGTCGCGGGCAACTTCACCTCGCGCAAGGGCATCGATTCCGAATCGATCAGCCTGCACCCGCAGGGGGTGGCCCACGGTCCGCACCCAGGCACGTACGAAAAATCCATCGGCGTCAAGCGCACCCGCGAACTGGCTGTCATGATGGACTGCTACGAGCCGCTGCGCCTGACCCGCTTCGCAGCCGGCCTGGAAGACAGGAACTACCACGTATCCTGGGTCAGCCACGAATCCGGGGAAGCGGATTCGCCCGGCGCACGCTAGGCCGCGCGGCCCGTGTCACCAGAAACCGGTCTCGTTTGAGAAACGCCCCATGCGACAGCGATTCGAATACAAGTTCGTCCGAATCGGCGAAGGCTGGATCAGCGCCCGCCGCGAGGCCCGCGAGAACTACCAGCGGATCGTCGAAGAGCACGCGCGCGACGGCTGGCGCTTGGTGCAGATCTTCGCGCCCGGCATCGGCGGATACGGCGCGGCCAAGTTCTTCGAAGCGATCTTCGAACGCGAAAAAAGCATGTAGTGCACCGGCCATGCATGCGTCAAACCCCTCCCCCTGCAAGGGGGAGGCAGGGAGGGGGTTTTCTTGAGGCCGAAAGCATTCGGAACTGCGCGGTACCGAAGTAGGCGAATGAACGCCGAAAGCGCCAGCAGATGCAGCCGACCAATCCTGAGAAAATAGCGCAAGCGCGCCGCCTGCGAAGGGAAGCGCCCTTCCCGGAACGGTTGCTCTGGGGCCGGTTACGACACGGCCAGATGAGCGGGTACCATTTTCGCCGCCAGCACGTAGTCGGCCCGTACATCACGGATTTCTACTGCGCACATGCGCGACTCGTCATTGAATTGGATGGACAAAGTCACGACGGCCGACGAGCCTATGATGAACAACGCACGCGTTTTCTCGAAGCTCAAGGGCTGCGCGTGATCCGCTTCAGCGACGACCAGGTGATTCATGAACTCGAAAACGTGCTGCTATCGATCGCGCGCGAACTCAAACCACCTGGATTCGAAGAGCAGTGAGCATGCGACGCCCATCGCAAATCACCCCTCTCACTGCCTCTCCCCGAAGGAGAGAGGGGTAGCAAGGCCTCACGCACATGTATATTGAAATCGCGAAAACACAAACAAGCTGGCAGGATATCTACCGCCTCGGCCTAACGTTCGTGAATCCGCGGCCCATCGGTTTCATCTCCACGGTTTCCGCCGCCGGAATGCGCAATCTCGCGCCCTTCAGCTTTTTCAACATGGTCTGCGCGAACCCGCCCGTGTTGATGTTCTGCCCCGGGCGCAACCGCGACGGCGGAAAAAAAGACACGCTGATCAATGTCGAGGCCACCGGCGAATTCGTCGCGGCGGTGGTGACGCACGCAATGGCGGACGCGATGAATCAGACCAGCGCGGCATATTCCCCGGACGTCGACGAATTCGCCGTCGCGGGCTTCACCCCACGGGCCGCGCGTATCGTCAAACCCGCGCTCGTCGGCGAATCGCCCGTGAACTGCGAGTGCCGGCTCGAACGCATACTCGAATTCGGCGAAGGCCCCGGCGCGTCCGCGGCGGTGTTCGGGCGGATCGTCGCCATTCACATTGAAGACGAATACCTTGCGTCCGACGGCCTGCTCGACCCGGAGAAGCTCCAGACGATCGGGCGAATGGGCCGCCAGACCTACGCACGCACCACGGACCGCTTTGACTTGCCCCGCCCGACGATCACATCATAATCCGCGTATCGGAGCCCCAACCTGCGGAGAGACGACCATGGCCGCCACCACGCCCGGACTCACCACGACGAAAGCGCCATTCATTGAAGAAGCGCAGGCCAAGGGCGAGCTCTACATCCGCCAACCATACGAGCTCTACAGCCAGGAGAACCAGGACACCTGGCGCCGGCTCTACGCCCGTATCCTCCCGCGCTGGGAAAAATACGCCCACCCCAAGTTCCTCGAAGGCGTCTGCAAGCTCGCCCTCCCGCCAGACCACGTCCCCCGGCTGGAAGATATCAATCGCTTTCTCGAACCCTTGAGCGGCTTTTCCGCCAAGGCGGTCAGCGGCTACGTGCCGGCTTTCGTGTTCTTCGACTGCCTGCGCGAGCGGGCCTTCCCAACCACGGTCACCATCCGCGACGGCGCGACGCCCGACTATCTGCCCGAGCCGGACATTTTCCACGACGTCGCCGGCCACGTGCCCATGCACACCGACAAGCGCTTTGCCGACGTGCTCGTGCGTTTCGGCGAAGCCGCGCACACCGCCGCCCAGCTCGCCTCGAAGATCAAGAACATCGAAGAACGCGAACAAAAGCTGGAAAGCGTGATCAAGGCGATGGCCCGCTTCTTCTGGTTCACCATCGAGTTTGGCCTGATGCGCAAACCGGGCGGAAGCGCCGACGAAGTCTGCGTGTACGGCAGCGGCCTGCTCAGTTCCTTCGGCGAGATCGAAAACTGCATCGAGAACCCGCGCGTGCAGCGCTTCCCCTTCCAACTCGAATGGGTCGTGAACCAGTATTTTGAGATCCACCACTATCAGCCGCTGCTCTTCATCATTGATTCATTCGACCAACTCTTCGACGAAGTGGACCGCCTCGAGCAGTGGATGCACCAGGGTAAACTCGGCAACGTCAGCCCCGGCGAACCCGCGGTCAGCGAAGCCGACGTGCGCAGTTTCATCGATGCGGTGTCCAAAGAAGCCGCTGCCGTCTGATCTGCGCTTTATGAGCGATTTGGTCCGGTAAGGTCCTATCCGATCCTAAGCGCGCCAAAAACACGTTTTGCTCCTAGGTGTCTTGCGATACCAATTCGACGATTATTGCGTTGAGGAAGTGGCGTATTCCCGAGATGAACTACCTGAACACCTGTTGGTTATGTCTGAAACCAGAACAGGTATATGGTCGCCGTCGAAGGGTGGCCAACATCAATGAGGGTCTGCAAGTGGGAACTATCCTGAAGTTCAATCTCTCCAGATTGAAATTGAGTTACGTTATCGACATCCCACCAGGCCGTGTCTCTCTGCGAATGGACGTATTTCTTTTGCGATTCCAGGGTGACACTGCGAAACGGTGATTGTTCGATGAATGCTGGCAAGTCGCCCATTGCGATTTCGAGCTTGAACGAGATCATATCGTCCATACCGCGGTCTATTCGAACAGCAATAGGTCGCGCACTCGGCGGTAGTGTCAACGACATTCGGGCAGTGCACTCAGCGACTTTCGCCGGAGTCGCCTCGCTCTGCGAATCGCGCGCACATCCGCCCAGCAGAACGCCCATCAGAGCCAGGAAGGCGACCGTTCTCATCAGCGCATCTCAATTGCGACAACACTTCTGTGCTTGAAGCCCTAATTAGGGCGTAAGCCCAGAGACCGCATCCAAAGCAGACGCACGCTCACGTTGGCGCTATTCGCCATACTTTGCAATGATTGCTTCGCGCTTCTTGTGCAGCACTCCGTATTTCTCACCAGTTCTGGTAAACGCCTCCACCGCCTGATCGATATGTGCGGTATCATGCGCCGCCGAAAGCTGCACGCGGATGCGCGCTTGGCCTTTCGCCACCACCGGGTAGAAAAACCCAATCACGTAAATCCCCAGTTCATACAGATCGCGGGCAAAGTCCTGCGCCAGCTTCGCGTTGTACAGCATGATCGGCACAATCGGATGCACGCCCGGCCGGATGTCAAACCCGGCTGACGTCATCCGATCCCGGAAGCGCCGCGTGTTCGCCTCCAGTTTGTCGCGCAAAGCGGTCGAAGCGCTCAGCAACTCGAGCACCTTCAACGAAGCAGCCGTGATCTCCGGCGCCAGCGTGTTGCTGAACAGGTACGGCCGCGACCGCTGCCGCAGCAGGTCGATGATCTCGCGCCGCCCGCTGGTGAACCCGCCGGACGCCCCACCCAGCGCCTTGCCCAGCGTTCCCGTGATGATGTCCACCCGGCCCATCACGCCGCAGTGCTCGATCGCCCCGCGCCCGGTCTTGCCCAGAAAGCCCGTGCAGTGACACTCGTCGGTCATCACCAGCGCGTCATACTTGTCCGCCAGGTCGCAGATCGCATCCAGCTTCGCGATGTCGCCGTCCATGCTGAACGCCCCGTCCGTCACGATCAGCCGGTACCGTGCCGACTTCGCCTCCCTCAGCTTCGCCTCCAGGTCGGCCATATCCGCATGCGCGAAAATGTACCGCTTCGCCTTGCACAGCCGCACACCGTCAATGATCGATGCGTGGTTCAGCGCATCGGTGATGATCGCATCCTGCTCGCCCAGCAGCGGCTCGAACACGCCGCCGTTCGCATCGAAACACGCGGCGTAAAGAATGGTGTCCTCCGTTCCGAGAAACTCGGCGATCTTCTTCTCCAGCCGCTTGTGAATGTCCTGCGTACCGCAGATGAACCGCACGCTGCTCATCCCATAGCCGTGAGAATCCAAAGCGGCGCGCGCCGCGGCGATAACTTCCGGATGGCTGGACAACCCCAGGTAATTGTTCGCGCAGAAGTTCAGCACGGTCCGCCGCGGACCGCCCGCGGGAAACTCGACCTCGATCTCTGCCCCCTGCGGCCCACAAATGATCCGCTCCTCCTTGAACAATCCGGCGTCACGAATCGCCGCCAGTTCACGCTGCAGCGCGTCTTTCATGGAAGCAAACATGGCGGAACTCCGGTAGGCACGCGAAACGATGGATATAGTCAGAAGTTGCACCTCAGCAATCCGGAATCGTGTATCCCATCCGGACCGGCAAGCCCACTACCTTCGACCCTTGACCTTTGACTTTCGACCTTCGACCTTTGACCCCTCACCCTCACCGCTGATAATTCTTCGCGATCGTCGGTATCAGGTATTCGTCAAACGCCCGGTCCACGTCATAGTCCGGCTCCCAGCCCCAGTCGCGCGCGGCCAGGCTGTCGTCCACGTCCGCCGGCCAGGTATCCACAATGCCCGCGCGCTTGCGGTCCGGCGAAAATGTGATATCTGCCTTGGGAAATGCCCGGCTCACCCGGTCGCGCAGCTCTTTGGCGCTGAGGCTGAACGCGGTCACGTTGTACACCCGCTGAGACAGCTTGCTCGCCGGCGCGTTCGCGAGCATGTCCAGCGCCTTGATTGCGTCGGGCATGACCATGAACGGAATCCGCGCCTCCTCGCCGACGAAGCACGCGTACGGCTCGCCGCGCGCGGCGGAGTGCAGCATCTCCGCGGCATAGTCGCTCGTACCGCCCGATGGCAGCGTGATCGCGCTGATCAGCCCCGGAAAGCGCACACAGCGAAAGTCCACGCCGCTCGACTGCGGCTCAGCCGAGAGCTGCCGGTAGTGCTCGGTGTAGTACCGCCCGAGTTGCTCGCAGTAGCACTTGTTACAACCGTACATCGTCGTCGGCAGGTTCCATTCGCTTTCGCGAATGCGGCCCGCCCGCCGCTTGGTCGGCAAATCAGGCAGCCCGTAAACCGCGATCGAGCTGGGGAAGATGAAGCGCACCGGGTTGCCGTGCCAGCGCGACTGCTCGTGCGCCAGGTTGATCAGGTTCAGCGTACCCTCCACGTTCACGCGGTGCGCCGTATCCGGCGTGAACTCCGCCCGCGTGCTCAGCAGCGCGGCGAGATGGTAGATCGCGTGGATCTCGTACTCGCTAATCAGCCGCTGCAGCAGGTTCTGATCGAGTATGTCCCCGACGATCGACGTCGAACACATCGCCCGCATGTCGTCCGGCAGCGGTTTCAGGTCGAGCGCCACCAGGTCGCGGTCGCCCGCGGCTGCGAAGCGCTCGATCAATCCATATCCTACTTCGCCACTGGCGCCGGTAATCAATGTGACTGGTTTGCGCACCAAGTAAGTGCCTCGCTGTACTTGAGATCTGCCGAGTCAATCACTCGCCGCGAGGCGCACCCTCGTCCAGCGGTTCGGTCGTGACGTGGTACCCTTGCGTCTCCGCAGGCAGGACAAACGCGCCGTCGGGCGCGTCGACATTGATGGATCGCGCGGACAGCGGCGCGCTCGCCGGTTTCGCGGGATCGTCGGACGGATCGCGGAATTCCGCGATCGAGACCTTCGATCCGTTGGCGTCTTCTGCCACGATACGCACCGGCAGGTTCGTGCGCTTGGACACGTAGTATTCCAGCCGGGTGTATTCCTTGGCCAGCTTGCCTTCGCGTGGCACGCAGTAGAGATGATCGGTCTCCGCCGGATCTCCCATCTGCGGCGGCATCAGCCGCACCTTGAAGTTCCTGAGCACGTCGTCCTTACTCTGGCCGAACGGCATGGGGATCGGCGAGTCCTCCAGCCGAAACAAGTCGCGCTGCTCGCCGGGCGCAAGGATCTCGCGCTTGATGATCGTGCCGCTCTTGGACTTACCCTCCCACAGCCAGCGATCGCGGAACAGCCACCACTCCTTGTCGCGCAGGACGATGTCGTCCGACACCGTCTTGTCGAACGCAATCAAAAACATCGGGTGCGGCTCGCCGCGCTTGAACAGGATCGTGCCAGACTTTCGCGTGACTGCGATGTTGAGCCGGTCGTCGGTGATATACTCCACGGCGCAGCGAATCGTCCTTACATCCTTGCCCGCCGCTTCGAACCGCGCGAGCACATCGACCGCAGCCGCCTCGGCCGCGGCGGTCGCAGCCTCAGCTTCTGCCGCAGCCGCCGGGTTGTCAGGCGCTGCCGGTGTGTCGGATTGGGCGCGCGCCATCGGGGCGACCAGCACAAGCAGGCCCGCGAACGCTCCCAACCATCTGGCCATCCAGCCGTTCATCGACACCCCCTTGCTCTTCAACTGGCAGACACCGCACCCGCGGATTCGTGAGCCCGGCGGCAACATCCCGCCATTCTATGTCGCTTTCTGGTATTCGTCAGCAACGATGGCGCCCGTCCATGATGGCCCCTCAGCGCCGGATGTCTCTTGCGGAAGCGTACCAAGAAGTCGTAGACTGCGCTGCCAATTCGACCGCGCCCTGCCGCGGCCGCGAACCCAATTCCCTTCTCTGGAGTGCAACCATGAACGTCGTTCGCTTCCGTCGGGACGAGTTCCTCACGCTGCGCGATGAAATCAAGGCCACGCGGTCGCGCCTCTTCTGGATCGTGGCGATGGGACTTTTTGGCGTCCCCATGCTCAGTTACTTCGCTTACGACGCGAAACTCGTCTGGCTGCTCGTGCCCTACTCCGTGCTGCTGCTCATCGTGGTTTTTGTCCTGGAGCAGAGCAACATGATGCGCGCGGGCCGCTACATTCGCGAGCGGCTCGAGGTCGGCGCGTTTCAGGTCGAAGGCTGGGAAGGCTGGCTCGAAGCCAATCTGCGCACCCGCCTGATCGAAAAGCATTTCGTCGCCTGCTTCGTGGTGATCTTCTTCATCTATTACGTGATGACCATCGCCATGGCGGTCCAGCGACTCCTGGAGGACGCCCATTCCGATCCGTCAGGGCAATTCTGGTACTGGCTGTGGGGGGCAGCCGCCACCTACGCGATCGGCGCGATCTGGGCACTGGCCACGTTGATCCACCATTGGCGTGCCACGGTGAGCACTACGGACAACAACGGCACAAAATAGCGACATCTAAAGATATTATTGGAACGTGATTGGCTAGTCATTGCTCAAATTAGCCTAATCAATATCAAATTTGTCTTTTTTGAAAAACCGCTGTTGACCCACTCTTCTCTCGCCCCATAGAAATTCTGCGCGCGGACTTGCCGAACTCACCGCCAGCCACGGACCGCGATCTTGACACGGCTCATCGAATTTGGCTATCCTGCCGATTGAAACAGTTCCAGCAACTGTTGTTCAATCCGCTCGTCGCTGCCAAGGAGGTGGCCGTGTCTTCCGTCCGCGAGATCGCCGAACAGGCCGGCGTGTCCATCACCACCGTCTCGCGCGCGCTCAACAACGACGCTACCGTAAATCCCAAGACACGCGAACGCGTACTCGCCGTCGCCAACCGCTTCGGCTATGTGGCCACCGTCGGCCGAAGGAACACCAACAACCTCGGCTTTCTCTACCTCGGCGAGCAGACCATCAACCACCCTTACGATTGTGCCGTCCTCGCCGGAGTCACCCAGGGCGTCGACGAGTGCCGCTTCGACGTCATCGTGCTCGACCTGCGCCGCGACAAACGCCACGACGAAACCTATTCCCAGTTCTTCATGCGCAAGGGCATCCGCGGCGTGATCATCCGCACCATGGCCGAGTCCCGCGACATCTGCCGCGAGATCGCCCGCGAAGGCTTCCCGCACATCGTGGTCAGCGAACGATTCGAGGACGACTCGGTCTGCTGCATTGACTGCGAATCCAAATCCGACAGCCGGCGCGCCGTCGAGTACTTGATCGCCCTGGGCCACCGCCGCATCGCATTCGGCGTACACAACGTGCCCGACCGCGACCACAACGACCGCTTCGAAGGCTACAAGGAAGCGCTGGCCAATCACGGCATCGAGTTCCGCGAAGACTGGGTCTTCCGCCATCAATACACCCTCGCCGGTGGCGAGACCGTCATGAAAATGATCGCCAGCATGCCCGATCGCCCCACCGCGGTTTACTTCGCGGACCCCATGATGGGCGTCGGCGCGGTGCGCATGGCCCACGAACTGGGCCTGCGGATTCCGGGCGACATCTCGGTCATCGGCTTCGACGACACTGAGCTGCGCTTCAGCGTGTACCCCACGCTCACCGCCGTCTGTCAGGACGCCCAGTCGATCGGCTTCGAGGCTTCTCTGCACCTGACCCGCATGATTCGCGACGGCGCGATGAAGCTGGGATTTCAAAAAACACTGCCGACGTTCTTTGAGGTGCATGACTCCACCGGACCGCCGCCAAGCAACGGCTCCACGGCGCGCGGATCTTCGAGCAACGGCCACGAGGCCGAAACGCCGAAGCGCGCCACGGCGGCTGGATTGGACCGCGACGTCGCACGAACTCAGGGACCGAAAGCGAAGGGAGTCGAGCCATGACCGGGCACACACCGTTACCGCCGGCCGCGCGCGCCGCGCAGCGCACGCGCGGCTTCACCCTCGTGGAGCTGTTGGTGGTGATTTCCATCATCGCCCTGCTCATCTCCATTCTGCTTCCCTCGCTCCGCGCCGCCCGCGACCAGGCCAAGCTCACCACCTGCCTGGCGCACATCCGCGGAACCGGGCAGGCGGCGATGGTCTTCGCCCAGGACCACAACAACCACTTCCAGATCTCGACCGACGAAACCGGTCTGAATCTGGCGGACAAGTCGCGCAACAAGTACGAGTATGGCGTAGGAAACGAACTGCTCGCCTGGCCCGTGGCCATCGCCCGCGGCTCGGGCATCGCCATGAGCAACAACTGGGACTGGGGAGTCCGCGCCATCACCTACCAGGAGGCGCTCGGCAAACAAAACTTGATCAACAAAGTGCTGGAAGCAGTCACCTGCCCGTCGGACCGCGTGCTCATCGCCACGCCGTTCTACCCGCGCAACCTGACCAACCAGACCGGCGGCGCGGACGGCCTGCGCGGCACCGGCGATCCGGACAACCCGACACCCAGCTCAGCCGGCATGTCCTACTGGGGCCGGCTGAGCTTCGCGGTCAATGAGGACGTTGTCGGCGCGGAGAACGCATTCAGCGCCGGCCGACCCGGCTGCTGGCGCGCCATCCAGGTCGGCGGCGCATGGGCGGGCTGCCGCGGCGAGGCCAGTTCCACGCTCTGCAACCAGAGCCCGATCGGCCGTCGCTTGCAGGGCAATCTCGACAAGGTCTACCGGCCCGGCGATGTCGGGCTCGTGTTCGAAGCCGGACGCGACACCGCCGATCAGCCCGAAGACGGCACCGGCTATTCCAACCTGGTGCTGAGCACGCGCGCCTATGGGCCATACCTGGGTGACGCGATGAACTCGAACCGCAATGAAGGCGGACTGGCCTCCGACCGGATTCCGCGAAAGCGGCATCCCCGAGGCCGGCTGAACGTGTTGTATTGCGATGGACACGGCGGAACGACTCAGCCGGTGAAATTCAACGCGGAGAACAAGCCGACGGAATTCGCACCGGAAGTTCGGATTTCACCGTATCCGCCGCACGAAGTGTCGTTCACGGCGAACTAGAATTGGGCGCGCAATCGCGCGCCTTATGAAAGTTGCCGTACCGGGGGGAGAGAGAGACGGGTGGCCGTGCGGCCTGGTCCGCATCGGCTGGATGAACAGTGTGCAGTTGCCGGCGCGTGCGCATGCGATGCCACGCGAACCGGCCCGTCTCTCTTGAAAGGAGGAAGCAAATGAAGCATTTCGTTGGAAAGTCCCCCGCAGCCATGGTGGCATGCCTGGGGGTGGTACTCGCCGGTGCAGTTCCGGCCCAGGCGACGGTCAACGTGACCGTGGGGAACTCGACCCAGCCCTGGCTCGGCTTCATGAACGTGTTCAACCTGCCGTCCGACGGCGGAGCCTACCAGTTCGGCGGTCCGTGGGGCGTGCCAGACCTGGTGGCCACGTTTGATGACCCCAACGACAAGCTCACCCTTTCGCCGAACACGATCGGCGACCCAAACCCCTACTGGTACATCGGCGGCGGCGGCCCGGGCGCGCCCGGCAACAAGATCATGGAAGCCAACCTGTACATCGAGATGACCGACGATGCGCTGGCGGGCCAGACCATGTTCTTCGACGGCACGGTCCTGTCGAACACGTTCACCTCGGCGCACCAGTCGTACATCTTCATCCGCGACTTCGCGCCGGATTACTCCACGTTCAACCAGACGATCGTTCCGGCTTTGCCCGGACCGTTCAGCATCAGCCTCGCGCTGGATCCCGGCCCGGGTCGCCACGTGCAGTACGGATTCCAGACGGTGGGCGTGAATGTCTGGTTCACCGACACGGCACCGTTCGGCAACGTGGTGATCGCCACGCCGGAGCCTGCGAGCCTCGCGCTGCTGGCCCTGGGCGGACTCGCGGTATTGCGTCGTCGCCGGTAGTTCGTACGTTCACCTTCGCGGCGTGACATGGTGTCACGGCGCCCGCGGCCAGTTGGGCGCGGGCGCAGTCGCGAGCGGTTTGAGATTCAGTGCCCGCGCAGTTCAACACGGCTTCGATTTCATCGCGGCCGTGCTGAGCGGAGAGGCTTTGTTTCTCGACCTCCGCGAGTTTCAGGGGATTGAAGTCATGTTCTTGGGGCGCAAAGGCACGTCGATCGTTCGCAGTCGCGCTCTGCGCGCCGCGCTCATCGTCGTCGGTGCTCACACTGCCCAAGGGCAACTGCACAACGGCGGCTTCGAGACCGGCAACTTCACCGGCTGGTCCACCTTTGGCGTAAACCACGTCGTCGCCGGCTTCAGCCCGCGAAGCGGCGCATTCGCCGCGGCGCTTGCCGGCAGCAACAACGGCAATCCCAACTTCACCGGCTTCTTCCAGAGCCACGCAGCCGGGCCGGGCCAGCAATGGCAGGCGCGGGCGTACGTGCGGCAGAACGCGGGATCCACGCTCGCCGGCACCACCAACCAGTTGGCGCTGAAGATCGAGTTCTACCGCGTGCCGTCAGGAACATACGGAACGAGCGACTTCATCTCCGAGTCGTCGCTGGTCGTTCTCGATTCGGCGTCTCCGGTCGGCGCGTGGACCGAGCATGAGCTGCAGGCGATCGCCCCGGCTGAAACCGTAGAAGCGCGCATCGCCTTCGTCTTCCAGCAGGTAGGTAACGCCGGCGGCGCGGGTGTCATCGACGACGTCAGCTTCTGGACTGAGGACGGACCGCCCGGCTGGGATGTCGTCTGGCACGACGAGTTCGATGGCGCGGCGGTCGATCCAACGAAATGGCGCATCGAGGACATTCACCTCATCAAGAACAATGAGCTGCAGTATTACACCCCCGAAGATGTCTATCTCAACCCCCAGGGTACCGACAACCAGAACGTGCTGACCCTGCGCAGCCAGGCACGCTCGTACTGGGGCTTTGATACCGCCGGCAGCTGGCGGCACTTCAATTACACCTCCGGCCTGGTCGACAGCCGCGGCAAGTTCGCCGCGGTCTACGGACGCTGGGAGGTCCGCGCCAAGCTGCCCACCACCAAGGGCATGTGGCCGGCGCATTGGCTTTTGCCAATTAGGCCCGTCTGGCCGCCCGAGATCGACATCATGGAAATGGTCGGTCACCAGCCGTGGCGCATCGTGATGAGCATGCACTGGGGCCCGGTGCCTCCCGGCCAGTATCCGTGGGACATCGGCCAGACCGTCAGCGGTGAATACTGGGGACCGGACTATTCCCAGGACTATCACACCTTCGCCATTGAATGGTGGCCGGGGGCGATCTTCTGGCTCATCGACGACGTGGTGCGCTACGCGTCGGTGCACCCGCAGGTTCCGGCCGAGCCGATGTACATCACGCTCAACACCGCGGTCGGCGGCGACTGGCCGGGCACGCCGAACGGAACATCGGTATTCCCGCAGTTTCATGAAATCGACTACGTGCGCGTGTCCATGCCGGGCGATCCCGGCGGCGGCATCGCCCAGCTCATCGACGAGACACCCACGACCGCGAGCGCGGATGGCACGATCACCCCTGGCGAGTACGCCCACGCGGTGACCGGCATCAACGACGGGTTCGGCGACCTTCTTGGGGAAAACTCCACGCTGCACCTGGATACCGACCGCTTCGGACACCTGCACTTGGGCATCGCCAGCGGATCGAACTGGCCCGGATCAGGCTCGACCGGCGTGGTCATCTACGTGGATTCGCAGACCGGCGGATACCATGCGACCTACGCGCTGTCGGACACGACCGACGCCGGGCGGCGGATGGCCTCGGGCAAAGGCAGCGCTGGCCAGCGCGGCGATCTTTTTTTCGCGATGGGTTTCCGCGCGGATTACGCGATCTGCGTGCTGCCAACCATCGTCGCGATTTATTCACTGGGAACGCCGACGCACACCTTTGTCAATGGCGCCGTACTGGGCGGCGCCACGGATGCGCTGGGTGGCGCGGACGTCGCCTATCGCGGAAGCGGCGCAGTCCGCGAACTGACGCTCCCACTCGCGAGCATCGCAGCGGGGCCGCAAGAGCCGCTGCGGATCGTGGCCAGCGTGTTCAACGCGTCCACGGGCACGCGCTACAACGAATTCGTCGGCGCGACATTGGGAAATACATGGGACAGTTCCATGCCGGGCCCGGCCGCCGTCTTGAAGTACGGTGATTTTGTGACGTTCACACCGGTCGGAGCATACGGCGACTTCGACGGCGACGGCGACGTGGACGCGATCGACATCGCGGCATTCGCCGAGTGCCTGGCCGGTCCCGCCGCGGCCCCCGCGCCGCCGGCGGAAGCCGATTGCCTGGCAGTGTTCGATGGCGACGGGAGCGGAACGATTGACCTGGAGGATTACGCACTGTTGCAGCTTGTGGCAGCCGGATTGTGATCCGGCGTTAAGGATAGCACGACCGTGAGCGGCGCACGCGATCGGTCTGGATTGGGAACTCTCAAAACGAGGAGCATGACCGTGTCTAGATTAACCGGGATGGAAGCAAGGTTGCTGGCCACATTCGCCGCGCTCGCCTGCTGGTGCGGCACTGCAACACAGGCCCACGGCCAGTTTTTTGAAGAAGACTTTGACGGCGTCACCGAAAGCGGCGAGGGCGAGAGCTTCTTCAGCGGATCAGGGTTCCGCGTGATCACCAACTGGGATTCCGGCCTCGCCAGCGAAAACGCCTTCGCCGGCACCGTGCTCAACGCGCGTTACGGCGACGTCTCCGCGCGCGGCGATGCCACAGGTGACGTGAACGGCACCGGCAGCGGCGAGATCGAAGTTCTCGACGTGTCGTTTGCTGCGCTCTTTGAAGAATTCACCAACGCCGCATTCGCCGGCGGTGGCGAATTCGCCGGACCAGCCGCCACCGAGGGCTTCACCACCAACTGGGACAACGGCCTCGACGGCGAGACTGCGTTCTTCGGCGTCAAGGGCGATGCGGTGCTTGGCGGATCGGGCAGCGCAGCCGCCCAGGCCGCGCCGCTCGCGGGCAATCCCGGCGCCGCGGGCCAGATCGCGGTCAGCGGCGTCACGCTCAATTCCGGCAACTGGTACGCGGGCCTCACCTTCGCGGCCCAGCCGCTGGAAGGTGCGAACCCCCTGTACAACGCTGGTTTTGAATCGGGCGCCCTCGCCGAGTGGCTGCAGTTCGGCATCAACAACTTCGCAGTGACCGCCGGTCCGAACAACCCGGTGGCGCACAGCGGATCATGGCTGTACAAGAGCTACGGCATGTTCAACAGCCCGGATAACTCCTCGGGCGTTTACCAGGATCTCGACGCCGAGCCCGGACAGACCTGGGAATTGAGCCTGTTCATCCGCAACGACTCCCTGGTGAACGGCGGCATCGACCAGATCACCGGCGCCAACCCGAACCAGTTCATCATCAAAATCGAGTTCTACTCCGCGACCAACACGCTGCTCGCCGAGGACGACCTAATCGCGCTGGATAACACCACGCCGACCAACCAGTGGCTGGAACGCACCATGCAGTTCACCGCCCCCGCGAACACCGCGACGGCCCGCGCTGTGCTGCTCTTCCGCAATGTCAATTTCGCCGGTGGCGCGGCTTTCGCGGATGACGTCAGCTTCCGCGTGGTCAGCGGACCGTCGCAGGGCAGCGTGGACCTCTCGGCGATCAACCTCAGCGCCGACATCAAAGGCGAAACGCTCGGCGGCGGCTCCACGTTGGGTGCCTATCAGCTTCGCCTGGAGGACGCATCCGGCAACCGGCTCGCGTTCCTGCAGACCGCGAACGGCTCATTCCAATCGGTCGGAGGCGCGCTGAGCACCGCATCCGAGTACGGCGCGGATGACATGCCCACCAACGGCGCATTCGACGTGAACTCGCCGTCGATCTCCGTCGTGGTCGTGTTCGATCCGGACAACACGCCGCTGTGGGGAACCGGCGGCCAACTCAGCATCGACAACATCGTGCTGACCAACAACGACACCGCGGGCAGCGCGTGGTATGCCGGGCTGTTCTTCGATGGGATCGACCTCAGCGCCGCCCCGTCGCTGGATGCGCACAAGATCTCGCTCACCGCGGACGCACTGGGCGACACGCCCGGCGGCGACTACCTGCTGCGTCTCGAAGGCAACACCGTGACGCAGGCCGGCCTGGACCAGGATTTTGAGACAGCCACGGGCGCCGGCGGCGGGCTGTACCTGACCACGAACGGTCCGGAGTTCCAGTTCATCGCAAGCTGGGATACGGGAATCGACAACTCAGGCGCTTTCGGCGGTTACTCCACCGGCGCGGAGCTGTGCGAGAGCTTCCCGCCGTTCTTCTTCTGCGACACGACAGGATTCATCGCCCGCGCCGTGCTCTCCGACGGAAACCCGGGCGCCTATGGCCAGCTCAAGGTGCAGAACGTCAACTTTGATCCGGGCGAGACCTGGTTCACCGGGATGACTTTCCCCAATCAGGGCGTCGCCTCCAGCGACTTGTCCACCGTCTTCCTGTTCGCGGACATTCGCGGCCGGGCCACACCGGGAGGATCCGTCGGCACCTACGAACTGCGCATCGAGGATGCGCAGGGCGACCGCCTGTACCTCGGCGGCACCGCCCCAACCTCCTGGACCACGATCGGCGGCGCTTTGAGCACCTTCACCGAGGCGGGCGCTGCGGGCGGCGGCGGCGACGGAAACTTCGACCTCGACTCGACCACCTACACGGTCGTGATCGCCACCGGCGAAAACGCCGAGCTCACCTGGGGCAACGGCGGCATTCTCGAAATCGACAACGTCTTCCTGACACCGGTCGATGTCTTCACCCAGGTGGGGTCGATGACCTTTGATTCGACCGCGAACGGCGCAACTCAGAAAGTCGGCGGGCTGCTCGCAGCCGGTGTTTCGACGTTCTCCCCCGATGCTTTTGATCAAAACTTCTCCACCGCGACCGGCACCGGCGGCGGAGTCTTCTACAACTCCTCCGGCCCGCTCTTTGCCGACAACTGGGATGACGGAATCACCGGTGAAGACATGTTCTTCGGCGGCTTCGGCACGGGCAGCGTCGTCGGCGCGAGTACGACCGCCGCGGCCCAGGCCTGCCTGACCTGCGGTGTCGGCGGCTCGCCCGCGGGCCAGATCGTTGTCACCAGCGCCCAGCTCACCGGCGCCAACACCTGGTTTGCCGGGCTGAACTGGCCGGGTATGCGCATCAACTTCAACCAGTTCGATCCCGCGGACATTACCCTGACCGCGCAGATCAGGGGTGCGGTCAACGGCGCCGGGTCAACGCTGGGCGCGTACACGCTGCGCCTCGAAGACGCCAACCTCGACTTCCTCGCGTTCGACGTTCCGCTGGCCAACGGCGCATTCCAGACCGTAGGAGGAACGCTGGACACCGCCGTCGAGGGTGGCACCGGCGACGGCGGCGCCGGATCCGACTTCCAGTTCAACTACAACGCGGGCGAATACACGCTCACGCTGGTCTACTTGGGTGGACAGTTCGGCTCCTGGGGAACCGGCGGCAGCCTGACCATCGACAACATCTTCCTGGAACTCAAGGGCTACCGCCTGTCCGATGCGGAGACCTACACCGTCACCATCGCGTTCCGCAACGAACTGGACACCTGGGGAACCTCCGGCCGCCTGGTGGTGGACAACGTCGTCCTCACGCCCGCGGCGAACAGCGACGGCGATCTCGATGTCGATCTCGTCGACTTTGCCAACTTCCAGTTCTGCCTCGGCAAGCTTCCGACCGTGCCCGGCTGTGACTGCGCGGACCTCGACGGCGATGGCGACATCGACGCCGCCGATTACGTGATCTTTGAAAAGGCGTTCTGCGGCCCGATGTAGGACCTGGCGCCGCAATCAGACTCAAGGAGAGCCCGGAACGCCATGTTGCCGCGGCGCTATCCAGCGCCCGGCAGCATGGCGTTCGCCTTGGCTCCCCGGGCGCTATCGCACTTGCGACTGGAATACCTCGGCCCCGACGCGCTCGCCGCGACGCACCGTCTCGACAAACGCGCGCAGCACGTGGCCCGAATCGTGTGGGCCTGGACTGGCTTCGGGATGAAACTGCACCGCCGCGCAGTTCCGCTCAGGCAACGCGAACCCCTCGAGGCTTCCGTCGTTGAGATTGACGTGCGTCACCACGCCGCCGCAGCGCTCCAACTCGGATGCATCGACCGCGAACCCATGATTCTGACTGGTGATCTCGACGCGACCCGCCGGCTGATTCATCACCGGGACATTCGCGCCGTGATGTCCGAACTTGAGCTTGTAGGTGTGTGCGCCCGCGGCCAGCGCCAGCATCTGGTGGCCCAGGCACACCCCCAGCATGGGGATTTCACCGAGCAGCGCTTTCAGTGTGGCGATGGTTTCCTCCACCGCAGCCGGGTCGCCCGGCCCGTTGCCGACGATCACGCCGTCCGGCGCCAGCGCCCGGATATCCGCCGCGGAAGCGAACGCCGGCACCACCGTGACCCGGTCGCCGACGTGCGCCATGTGGCGCAGAATGTTGTACTTGATGCCGCAGTCGATCGCGACGAGATGACACGCCCGCGCGCGGCTCGCCGACGAATCGTCCGAACGCTCGTCCCACGACCGCACCTTCGCCGGCGACACGCGCGTCACCAGATTCGCGCCGGCCATCGTTTCGGCTGACCGCGCTGCCTGCACCAGCTTCACGTCGTCGAGCACTTCCGTCGAAAGCACGCCGCGCAGCGCGCCATGCACGCGGATGCGCCGAGTGAGCGCCCGCGTGTCGATACCGCAAATCCCCATCACGCCGCGCTCCGCCAGGCACGCAGCCAGGTCGCCGGTGGCGCGGTGATTGCTCGGCCGGCGCGGAAGCTCCTTGACCGCCAGGCCGGACAAGTGCAGCCCGCCCGACTCGATGTCCTCCGCGTTCACGCCGTAATTGCCGATCAGCGGAAACGTCATCACCACGATCTGCCCGCAGTACGACGGATCGGTGATAACCTCCTGGTAACCGGTCATCGCGGTGTTGAACACCACTTCGCCGGCGCGCGTGCCCGCCGCGCCAAACGCCTGGCCGGTAAATACCGTTCCGTCCTCGAGCGCCAGCTTGCAGATCATCTCCCCAACTCCCCTTTGAGATAGTCCTGCAGAGCCTTGGGCACGAGCTCGCCGGCGCGCATCGCTCGGATCGCCCCCACCGCCGCGCGGGCGCCGGCAAGCGTGGTGATCAGCGGCACACCCCGCTGCACCGACGCAGCCCGCCAGCGGCCCTCCTCGGACGCGCTGCCCGTGTGAATCGGCGTATTAATCAGCAGGTCAAGCTTGCCCTCGAGAATCATGTCGAGCAGGAACGGGTGCTCCTGTCCGGCGTGCTTGCTCACCACCGTCGAAGGCACGCCGTGTTCCGCAAGCGTCTCATGCGTCTTGATGGTTGAAAAAATCTCAAACCCCATTTCGCGCAGTTCGCGCGCGATCGAAACCACGCGGGGCTTGTCCGGATCGTTCACGCTGACCAGCACGCGGCCCGCCGTCGGCAACCGCACACCCGCGCCGAGCAGCGCCTTGGCAAACGCCCGCGGATATTCCGCATCGACGCCCATCACCTCCCCGGTGCTGCGCATCTCCGGTCCGAGCACGCAGTCCACTCCGCGGAACTTGCGAAATGGAAACACCGGCGCTTTCACCGACACGTGCTTCGGCAGACGCACGTCGCGCACGCCCGCCTCCGCCAGCGCTTCATCCAGCGACCGGCCGAGCATCACCTGCGTCGCGATCTTTGCCCAGGGCACGCCCGTCGCCTTACTCACAAACGGAATCGTCCGTGACGCCCGCGGATTGACCTCGATCACGTACACCACGCGGCCCTGGATCGCGAACTGCACGTTCATCAGCCCGCACACCCCCAGCCGGCGGGCGAGCACCTTCACCTGGTGTTTGATCTCGTCCAGCAGCGAAGGCGACAGCGAGTACGGCGGCAGCACGCAGCAACTGTCCCCGCTGTGTATGCCCGCTTCCTCGATGTGCTCCATCACGCCGCAGATGTCGCAACGGCCCTCAGCCGGGTCGCGGCCGGGATAGCCGTAATCGCTCACCGCGTCCACGTCGACTTCGACCGCATCGAGCAGAAACTTGTCGACCAGAATGGGATGCTGCCGGTCGATCTCCAACTCGCGATCCGTCGCCCCCAGCGCCTCGTCGATGTAGCGCTCCAGGTCCGCGCGGTTGTTACAGATCTGCATACCCCGCCCGCCGAGCACATACGAAGGCCGCACCAGCACAGGGTAGCCGAGTCCGTCCGCGATTCTCACCGCCTCATCGCCCGAAAACGCGATACCGTTCGCCGGCTGACGCAGACCGCATTCGCGAATGATCTCGCCGAAGCGCTCCCGATCCTCCGCCAGGTGGATACTCGCGGGCGAAGTGCCCAGAATGGGCACACCGGCGTCCAACAGCCCCTGCGCCAGATTGAGCGGGGTCTGCCCACCGTACTGCACAACGACCCCCTTGACTTTTCCACCAGGCATGCCGAACGGCTGTGCGTTCAGCCGCGCACAGATATTCAGCACATCCTCATGCGTCAGCGGCTCGAAAAACAGCAAATCGCTCACATCATAATCCGTGCTCACCGTCTCCGGATTCGAGTTGATCATCACCGTCTCGAAACCCAGCCCCCGTGCGGTCTGCGCCGCATGGACGCAACAGTAGTCAAACTCGATCCCCTGGCCGATGCGATTCGGCCCGCCGCCGAGCACAATCACCTTCTCGCGTTCCGAAACGCGCAGCTCGTCGTCGTGATACTCGACCATCACGTGCGCATCGTCGATCGGCAGGTAGCGATAAGGACTCTCCACCTCGAGCGCCGCGATCGCCGGACCAAGTTCGCCGTGTTTTCGCGATTTGCGCTCCCGTAGCTCGGCAACCGCTTCGGGGCTGCGAATCACCCGCGCCGCCGGCTGTTCGTGAACGGAGTAATAGTACGGCGTATAAGCCTCAAACTCCGCGGCGCAAGTATCCACCAACTTGTACTTCGGCCGGTCGAGCTGCGCCTTGAGGCGCTGCAGGGCGCCGGCGTCCAATCGCCAGATGCTGCGCATCTGCATGTCGCTGTAGCCGTAGCTCCGCGCCGTGCGGTACGTGTCGATCAACTCCGGCGTCATTTGCAGCCCATTAGCACCCCGCGCGCGCAACAGCCGCCCCTCGAATTCAACCAGTTCCTTGATCTGATCGAGAAACCACGGATCAATTCCCGACAACTCGTGGATGCGCTCCACCGACCAGCCGAGCTTGAACGCGTAGCGAATGTAGTAAATGCGCCCCTGGCACGGCGTGCCGATCTTCGCCGTGAGTACGTCGTCACCAATCGGCCAGGCGCGCGACGCATGCTCCTTCCAGTCCACCGGCGCCTCGCCCAGCGTCGAGCCGATCACCAGGTTGTGCGGCGGAGCCGCCTCCTTGCCGAACGCGTCAAACCAGATGGACATCTCCGCGCCCTCGCGCGGCACGTCCGGCACCAGCGACTCCAGCCATTTGTCGTTCGCGTGCAGTCCATAACCAGGACGCCGGATCTCCATCGAGCGAATGCACTTCTGGAACGCCTCCTTGAACGTACGCCCGATGGCCATCGCCTCGCCCACCGACTTCATCGCCGTGGTCAGCGTCTCATCAGCTTCGGGAAACTTTTCGAACGCGAACCGCGGAATCTTCACCACGCAATAGTCGATCGCCGGCTCGAAACACGCCGGAGTTTCGCGGGTGATGTCGTTGCGGATCTCGTCCAGCGTGTAGCCGATGGCCAGCTTGGTGGCGATCTTCGCGATGGGAAAACCCGTAGCCTTCGACGCCAGCGCGGACGACCGTGACACCCGCGGGTTCATTTCGATCACCACCCGCCGACCGTTCTGGGGATTCACCGCGAACTGGATGTTCGAACCGCCCGTCTCCACCCCGACCGCGCGCATGATGCGGATGGCGTCGTCGCGCATCGCCTGGTATTCGCGATCGGTCAGCGTCAGCGCCGGCGCCACCGTGATCGAATCGCCCGTGTGCACGCCCATCGGGTCGAGATTCTCGATGCTGCACACCACCACGACGTTGTCGTTGCGGTCGCGCATCATTTCCAGCTCAAACTCTTTCCAGCCGGTCAGGTCCTCCTCGATCAGCACTTCGCTGACCCGCGATTGGGAAAGCCCATCACGGACGATCGACTCGAACTCCTCGCGCGTGCGCGCCATGCCGCCGCCCGCCCCGCCCAGCGTGTACGCCGGACGAATGCACGCGGGCAGCTTCACCGCCTCGAGCACCCGCAGCGCCTCGTCCCACGAATGCGCCACGCCGGATCGCGGTAAACCAATCCCCGCGCGCTCCATGGTCTGCTTAAACTGCCCGCGATCCTCCGCCCGCGCGATAGTCTCGCGATTCGCCCCGATCAGCCGCACCCCATGCCGATCGAGAATGCCCCGCTCGCTCGCTTCCATCGCGCAGTTCAGACCCGTCTGCCCGCCGAGCGTGGGCAGCACGCAATCGACCGGCGTCCCGCGCCGCGCCTCGATGCCCAGAATGTCGTCAATCACCTCCGGCAGAATTGGCTCAACGTATGTCCGGTCAGCCAGCTCCGGATCGGTCATAATCGTGGCGGGATTGCTGTTCAGCAGGACAACGCCGATGCCCTCTTCCTTGAGCGCGCGGCACGCCTGCGTGCCCGAATAATCGAACTCGCACGCCTGGCCGATCACAATCGGACCCGAGCCGATGATGAGCACACGCTGGATCGATGGGTCTTTGGGCATGGATCGCGGGCCACTTGGCGATCGGGCGCGCTGCGGAACCACTCCGGCGGGCGATCAGCCAAGCCAGCATAGCAGATTCACGGGCGGGCAAAAGTCGGCACCGCCATGACGCCTGCGGCCAATCTCACATGCGTTGAGAACAGACCGGCTCTGAGGTTTCTGCCCAGCGCCCCACGCGATATAATCCGCATTTACCGGGATTTACCCGCGCGGACGCCGAGTGCCGGCGGACCGCATCACCCAGAGAATCGCGCCATGTGGCTGAGCCGACTCGTCGCCGAATTCTGGAACGTACTCCAGCAATCGGCGACGTTTATCCTCCTGGGGTTCCTCTTCGCAGCCGGCCTGCACGTGGTCATGTCCCGCAGCCGTTGGGGAGACTGGCTCAAAACGCTCAAGGCCCGATCGGTCTTCCTGGCTGCTGTGCTCGCCGCGCCCTTGCCGCTTTGCTCCTGCAGCGTGATTCCGGCTGCGGTGTCCCTGCGGAAACGCGGAGCGAGCAAAGGCTCGGTGCTCTCCTTCCTCATTTCCGCGCCGGAGACCAACGTCGAACTCATCACGCTGACCTGGGGACTCCTCGGACCGGTCTTTGCGATCTTCCGGCCCATTGCGGGCCTGGTCACGGCGATCGTCGCCGGTCTTTCCGAGAATTTCATCGAACGCCGCTGGCCGTCCGCGCCGCTCGGACCCGCGGAAGAATCGGGCCCCACCTGTTGCGGCGATGCTCCAGCCAAGGACTCTGACGAGTGTTGCGCGCACGATGCGGTCACCGACGCCCTGACGAAGCGCGCAACCTGGCGCGACGGCCTGCGCCATGCGTTCGTCGACGTCTTTGACGACGTGGTCGGCTGGATGCTCTTCGGCGTCCTCGTCGCCGCCCTCATCAGCGTGCTCGTACCCGGTTACGTGATCGACGCGGTCTTCGGCCCGCCGCTGCAAGCCATGTTAATCATGCTGATCATCGGCATACCCCTATATGTCTGCGCAGAAGCATCAACACCGATCGCCGCCGCACTCATCCTCCAGGGCGTCAACCCGGGCGCCGCCCTCGTCTTCCTGCTGGCTGGTCCAGCCACCAACATCGGCTCGATCTTCGTGCTCAAGAAGCACCTCGGGCGGCGCACCGTCATCGTTTATCTCGCTACGATCGCGGTGATCGCGATGCTCATGGGCCTGATCCTCAACGGGTTCTGCGACCTGCGTGGAATCGACCTCAGCCAGCGCGCGCTGTCCGAGCCGATGCTGCCCAACTGGCTGAAGAATCTCGGCGCAATCGCGTTTCTCGTGATGGCTGTCCTCAGCGCCATCCGCCTGCGGTACCTCGAGCGCCTCGTCGCCTGGCTCGACCGGACGCTTCCGGTTCGCGTCACCGTGCGGCGCTTGACCGCGGCACTGTTGGCTTTCGCGCTGGCCGCCTACGCCGCGACCGGCTTCGCGGTCGTCGATACGGGCCAGGTCGGCATGAGCAAGTGCTTTGGGCGAGTCGTCGCGGAAAACGTTCCGCCGGGCCTGCACTTTGTCTGGCCCTATCCGATCGGCTCGATGGATCGCATCGACACGCGCGCCGTGTACCGCGTCGAGCTTGGCGCCAGTTCCACGGCTCAAACCGCCGAGAGCGCCGAAGACGATCGCGCATGGGTGCTCCTGGGTGACGAGAACATCGCCAACATCCGCTGCGCGGCGCATTGGCGGATGGCCGCGGGTGCGAGCCGCGCATTCGCCTACCGCACAGCCGATCGCGAAGAGTTCGTGGCCACCGCGGTCCGCGCCGCCTTGCGCGGCGTGCTCGGCAGCGCCGGCATCGACACCGTCTTCACCACCGACCAGGCGAATATTTCCGCCGCCGTCCTGCACGAGGCCCAGCACATGCTCGACCGCGGCGACTGCGGCATCGAACTCGTCGCCTTCACCCTGCTGGACCTCCACGCTCCGCCGCAGGTCCACGAGGCGTTTCGCGACGTGGCCAGCGCGGTCGAGGATCGCGCCACGCGCCGCAACCAGGCCCTCATGCGCCAGGCGGAAATCGAGCCGCTGGCCCGCGGCACCCGCGACAAGCTCATCCTCGCCGCCCGCGCCGACGAACGCCGCCTGGGCGCGGAGGCCGCGGGCGAAGCGGACGCCTTTCGCGAAATGCTCGCCGCGTATCACGAGTTTCCCGACATCACGCGTACGCGTCTCATGCTCGAAATGTACGACCGCGTCCTGCCCGGCCGGAAGAAATTCATCCGCCCGACATCCGCAAACGTGCAGCTCGATCTGCGCTTTGGGGGAAACAACGCACCAGCTGAGGCGCCCTGACGGAACTCGCCATGAAAAAGACACTCACCATCCTGGTCCTGCTGGCCGCCGCCGGATACGTCATCTCAACCTGCTTCGTCGCCGTCGACGAGACCGAGTTCGTCGTCATCAAGCGCTTCGGCCGCCCGCAGCACATCATTCTGGAGCCAGGGCTGCGTATGAAGTGGCCCGCGCCAGTCGAAAACGTCGTGCGCTTCGACAATCGCCTGCAGGTCTTCCAGGACCCGCCGCCCACCGAAGGCCCCAAGGAATACCTCACCCGCGACAAGAAAAACGTCGAGGTCGGACTGGCCACCTGCTGGCGCATCGCCCGCGACCCCGACGCGGTGCTCACCTTTCTTTCCACCGTGCGCGACCGCGCCGGCGCCGAGCTGCGCCTCTGCGATATTGTGAAATCTCAACTCAACGGCGTGCTCGGCGCACAGGACTTCGAAACGCTCATCTCCACCAACGGCGCTGTCCGCCGCTGGGACGAAACCATCGCCGCCGTTCGCGAACCGTCCGCCCAGCGCGCCCGCGACAGCTTCGGCATCGAAATCGTCGATTTGCGCATCCAACGCCTCAGCTTCCCCGCGCAAAACCGCCGACCCGTCTTCGAGCGCATGCGCGCCGAACGCGAGCGCATCGCCAAGCAGTACCGCAGCGAGGGCGAGGCCGAAGCCATGCGCATCATCGCCGAAGCCCAGCTCGAACAGGAGCACATCCTGGCGGAAGCCCGCGCCGAGTCCGCCCGCATCCGCGGCAACGCAGACGCCGAAGCCACCCGCATCTACGGCGCCGCCTACGGCATCGACCCCGAGTTCTATCGCTTCGTGCGCACGCTCCAGTCGTACGAACGCGGGCTCGACTCCGACACCACCCTGATACTCCCGGCGGATGCGCCCTTCCTGAGGTTGCTCGTCAGTCCGGACGACGGCCTCGACGACGCGACCCCGCCCGATCCGACCCGTGACCTGCACAAGTTGACCAGCGATGGCGAAAACGCCCGAAAACCCGAACCCACGCCCGAAGGCTGACCGCCGCCGCGCCGCACGCGCCGTCGTCGCCGCGTGCGCGGTGCTGGCCCTCGCCGCGTATCTCGCGTCCGGCTTCTTCTTCGTTCAGCCGGACGAACGCGCGGTCATCCGCCGCTTCGGACGCATCGTCGAACCCCAGGCTGATCCTGGCCTGCACTTCGCCTGGCCCTGGCCCGTTGGCCGCGTCGACAAGCCGCGCACCCGCCAGGTGCAGCGCGTCACCGTGGGCATGGACCCGGAAACCCGCGCCGCCATCGCAGCCGGGGACCTCATCGCCGCCACCCGCAGCCCCGGCAGCGACTTCTTCACCGGCGACACCAACATTGTGAAAGCCACCATGGTCGCGCAGTACCAGATCAGCGCCGTCGATCAATACCTCATTCAGACAGCCGCCCCGGATGCGCTCGTCGCCCTCGCGGTCCAGTCGGTCATGGTTGAAGCCCTCGGCGGATACTCCATCGACGACGCCCTGACCTCCGCGAAGGCGCAGATTCAGAACTACACACGCGAGCACGCCCAGCAGATGCTCGACCGCTACGCCTGCGGCATCACCCTCGTCGCGGTCGACCTCGAAAGCATCGAACCGCCGCACGCGATCACCGGCGCGTTTCGCGACGTGGCCAGCGCGAAGAAAGACCAGGAAAAGCAGATCGACCAGGCAAAGTCCTACGCCAACCAGATCATCCCCCGCGCCCAGGGCCGCGCCTTCGAACTCCGCGCCGACGCCGAAAGCTACCGCCAGCGGCGCATCCAGGAGGCCCGCGGCGACGCCGACGCCTTCCGCGCCCTCCACGCCGAATACGCCAAGTCGCCGCAGGTCACCCGCACCCGCCTCCTGCTCGACACCCTCGCCCGCATCGTCGAACAGGCCGACACCTACGTCCTACCCCCCGACGCCCAGGGCCCCCCCATGAAGCTCACCATAGGCCAAAGCGGCGTAAACTGATTGAGGCGGACATGTGACGACCGATACAATTGCTGCGTAGGAAGACGTGGAACGTGCACTATGACGCAAAGATATCAAGCACCCTTCGCGGCACTGCGCTCAATTCCATTGATCACCGCTTTGATGACGATTGGCACCGTGTCGCTGTCATGCATTTTGTTCGGCACTTTTGATACCTTTCCTACCGAGTTTGCTGCGGAGCTTCAGTTTCGCAACCGCGTCACGAATGAACCGATTGCGGGACTGCGAGTCTTCGCGCAAGCGGTTGATTCGACGGATGAAGTCGTCGTCTGGCCTCATTTTGACGAGGAATATCCGCGGGCAACAGCGCCCACGGACAGCAATGGCACCACCTGGGTAACCGCCGCCACTTTCTTCGGCAATCCCTCACCAGGCCACAAGGAAAGAGTTCGCTGGGTGTTGCAGTTGGAGTATGACGAAAAGCCAATCGCGCTTGAAATCGACAATCGAGCCGGAAACGTGGCAACCCTCGGCTTTCTTTCGGTCGCCGTTATCAACCCCGACGCGCAGTTGCCGATCTTCTCCAATCCTCAAATAAGCACGAACGGGTTATTGCACGTCAATGCTTACGTATACAGCGTAACAGTTGAGAACACGCGCTGTGAGGACACGCTCTACAACGCCAGTTATCCACGCGCATATTTCGTTGAAGTCATTGACCCATACCAGCCGATCGTGGGGCTGGATTTCGAAAAAGTCGCCGCGCCAAACGGCTGTGTGCCGTACCTGGCGACCGATTGTCATCGCTTACACGTCGACTACGCGTTTCCATACGGTGATTCACTCGATCTTCGGCGGACAATCCCCGTAAGAATCAATCCGGACGGTGACTTCGAATCCTGCCGGATGACCCTGAACAAGTAGACCAGACCGGCTTCGCGCCCCGCACCCCGCCGCCACAGTTCCGACCGCTATCCTGACAGGAAACGCAGGCTATCTTCGTCTCTTGCAAAGACCCCTGCCCAAAGCGCGCAGGGTAACCCGATCCCGGAGACTTCCATGCGCAACTCACCTGACATCCATTGGCCGAAACCACACAACCCGCATCGCCACCTGGCGTGCATCGCGCTGCTGACCCTGACCGCCCTGCCGATGCACCCAACCCAGGCAGCCGACGAAGACTGCGCGCCGTTGGCTTTCGTGGAAAACAAACTGCTCCCCCCGGTGTTCAAACAAGGCGAAGTCGCCCGCCCCGATGGCAGCAAAATGGTCTACTTCCTCGGCAACTTCAAAGATGACTTGTCCACCAAGAAACCCCTGATGATCTACCTCGAAGGCTCGGGCGCGCAGTCCCATTTCACCAAGATCGACGACCGCATCGGCTACGGCATCTTCGGGCTCATGGCCCAGCACGCCGGCGACAACTTCCACGTCGCCACCATCGACAAACGCGGCGTCGAATTCGGCGACGCCGGCCGCCGCGGCAGCGGCGAAGGCGCTTCCGCAGAATACAACCAGCACGCCACCCTCGCCGATCGCGTCGCCGACGTCCGCCTACTGCTCGACACCCTGCTTGCCGCTCCGTGCATCGACCCCAGCCTCGTGCTCGTCGTCGGCCACTCCGAAGGCGCAGACGTCGGCGCCGCCACCGCGGCAGCCGACCCGCGCATCACCCACCTCGCCTTCCTCTCCGGCGGCGGCGCGGCCCAGCTCTACGACTTCTACCTCATGCGCCGCAAAGAAATGACCGCAGCCGGCGCAACGCCCGAGGAAATCAACGAAGCCATCAACGCCCTCGAAGCCGACATCCGCAAGATGCTCGCCAACCCCGACAGCACCGACGAATTCTGGATGGGCCACGCCTACCGCCGCTGGTCCACCTTCGCCACCACCGCATCAGCCGACAACCTCGTCCGCACGCAGGCCCGCCTGTTCCTGGCCCACGGCACCGAGGACACGTCCGTACCCATCGAGTCCTTCGACTTCCTCGTGGTCAACCTGCTCTGTCACGGCAAGAAGGACTTTGTCGTACGCCGCGTCGTCGGCGGAGACCACAGCTACATCAGAAAAGGCGAAGACCCATCGAGCGAACCCTTTCTCAAGGTGCTCCAAGAAGTCACCCAGTGGGCCCAGCCCGGTGCGACGTCGCCCTCCACCACCGCGGAAAAGTAAATCGTCACCGCGGAATTCCACCACCTCGAGTTGACCCACGGCACTTGGGGGTTAATACTATACTGGATAGTAGATAACCTCCGGTCGGGCGGCGATTCGTGTCCGGGGGGAGCGCCCTGCAACAGGAAGTGCGAGTCGCAGCCCGACCTGGATAAGCTGCGTACCCGGCGGACTGGTCCAAGCCACTCCCGCCGGCTCGTCATGGATGGGCGGGCTGCACCGGTCAACCCGCCTGTGCGGGGCCGCTACGGCAGGCTTTACAGCGCCAGGCGCTTCCCGGATACTGCCCCCGCGTCGCCCCTACGACATGCCAGCCTGCAGGCGGACTGACCGCCGGCCAAGCCAAATGCCCGGCGCCGATGGGGGCGGCCTGGCGTCGGACTCGGCAGCAGACGGGCAGGCATAACCACCCCGCTACCCAGGAGCAGCGCGCATGGCTGGACCGCAGACGGTATGGGGCATCGACGTGGGCAAGTGCGCCCTCAAGGCGCTCAAGCTGCGCATCGGCGCGGACAAGTCGGTCGAAGTCGTCGCAGCCGACTACATCGAGCACGCCAAGATCATGACCCAGGCGGACGCCGACCCCGACGCTCTCTGGGCCGCTGCCCTCGAAAAGTTCCTCTCACGCAACGACATCTCGAACGACAAAATCGCCATCAGCGTCCCCGGCGAACACACCCTTGCACGCTTCAGCAAGCTGCCCCCGGTCGACAACAAGAAGAAAATCCCCGACATCGTCCGCTACGAGGCCGATCAGCAGATCCCCTTCGACATGGACGAAGTCGTCTGGGACTACCAGATCTTTCAGGCCCCTGACAGCCCGGAGATCGAAGTGGGCATCTTCGCGATCAAACGCGACCTGATGCGCGATCACCTGCGGCACTTCGAAACCGGCGACATCGAACCGCTGGTGGTGCAATCCGCCCCGCTGGCGGTGTACAACGCGATGCACTTCGACGGCGCCCTGGCCAACGGCGCCGTCGTGCTCGTGGACATCGGTACGGAAAACACCAACCTGCTCGTGGCCACCGAGCACACCCTCTGGACACGCACCATCAAGTTCGGCGGCAACGCCTTCACCGACGCCCTGGTCAAGAGCTTCAAGCTCTCGTTCAGCAAGGCCGAAACCCTCAAGCGCACCGCCGGATCGAGCAAGTACGCCCGGCAGATTTTCCAGGCCATGCGCCCGGTCTTCGCCGACCTCGTGCAGGAACTGCAGCGCTCCATCGGCTTCTACACCGCGACGCATCGCGACGTGGAACTCGACAAGATCATCGGACTCGGCGCGGCGTTCAAGCTGCCCGGCCTGAAAAAGTACGTGCAGCAGAACCTCCAGCTCGACATCGACCGGCTCGAGAGCTTCAGCAAGATCAAGATCCCCGCGACCGCTGAAGGCGGCGACGATCAGGCCGGCAGTTTCGCCGTCGCGTACGGTTTGGCCCTACAGGGCCTGGGCCTGAGCCAGACGAACAGCAGCCTGCTTCCGCCAGAAATCGTGCGGCAGGTCGTCTGGCGGAAAAAGCGGGTATTCTTCGGCGCGGCGGCTGCGTGCCTGCTCTTCGCCGCCGGCGTGGTCTGGTTCCGGGGATACTCCGACCAGAGCACCATGAGCGCCAATTCAGGCAATCCCAATGTGAACGTGCCCTACGACGACGCCCAGCGCACCATCGAAAACCCGCCCACGGGCGCCCCCCCACGCGAATACGGCCGGACCATCCTGGCCGCGGCCAACGCCTTCCGCAACAAGTACAACGAATACAACCAGCAGGGCAGCGAAGAGCGCACCAAGATCGAAACCGTGGTCAAACTGCAGCAGGATCGCACGCTTTGGCCGCGAATCCTGCATGCGGTCCACGCCGCACTCCCCGTGCCCAGCGACGAGGCCGTCAGCGCCCCGGATGCGAAGTCATACGCCGCCGCGATCTCCGCCATCCCGCGCGGCGAACGCAACCAGGTGCTGATCGAATCCTTCAAAGCCGACTACCTGGCAAACCTCGACGCCGAAACCGTCGTCATCGCGGACGCCTGGAGCGCCATGGCCGACAAGATCGACGATCCCACCGGCATGGGCCGCAAGGGATTCCTCGTCACCTTGCAGGTCAGCACGCCGAACAAGGGCGGCGGTCTCTTCGTCTCCAATCGCTTCGCCCGCGAATTGCTCCGGACCGGACGCGAGCCCGGCCTGGGGTTTTACATCAACCGGGTGGGCGTGTCCCAGCCGGGGGCAACAAGTGGCACGGGCGGCACCGGCGGTACCGGCGGCGGACCCGCCGGGGGACGCCCGCGCGATACCACCCGCGGGTCGGGCACACAGGGCACGCCCAAGCCGGAAAACGTCGACCCGCTCCTGAACGAACCGATCGACGACGATCAGAAATTCACCGTCATGTTTGACGTGGTTCTCGGCGACATTCCGCCGAAACCCGAAGAACCGCAGAACCCCTAGGTCGGCTGTCGATCAGCACGGCGCCGGATTACGACGCCGGGAGCCATCGCCATGAAGAACCTCATCGAACTGCTCAAGCGTAACGGCGTCGAGATCGCCTGCGGCGCAGGCGCTGTCCTGGGCATCGCCCTGATCTTCCTCGGACTGGGACGCATGGGCGATGTGCAGACGGAACTCGAGGGCGCGCATCGTGTCAAGAATGACATCGCCGGCATCGGCCGCGGCGAAATCATCAACCGCCGCGCGGTCGAACAAAGCGCCAAGCTCATCGCCGACGTTCAGTCCGGTTTCCAGCGCGTCATGACGTACGTTCGCGAACGCAACGCCTATCCCCCGCTGGTGCCCGACGCCTTTCCCGGAGGCACCAGCAAGGACATCGGCAACGCCATGGCCTTCCGCAACGCCTTTGGTCGCCTGCGCGACGCGTGGCTCGCCGAACTCAAGGCCGGCACCGAGCCCAGCGCCGCCGAGATCGCCGCGGAAAAGGACCGCATGACCGCCCAGCAGACGCCCGCCGATAGCCGCCAGGTCGGTGCAAGGCGCGACGAAGAAGAAAAGAAAGTCGATACCGGCCTGACCCCGGAGCAGGGCGCGGCCATCAAGAATGCTCAGGAAATCTACTGCTACGCGACGATCGATTCCTTCCAGGTGAGCGATGTTTCCCGCCCCGGCGGGCCCATGGATGAAGGGCCGCCGCCGACGCTGCAGGAAATGTGGTACGCCCAGCTCGAAACCTGGGTGCAGCAGAGCGTGGTCAGCGCCATCGCCGCGATCAACGCCCAGGCGGCGGCCGAACTGGAAAAGGAAGGCGTCGCCCCCTGGGTTGGGAATCTCCCAATCAAGGACCTGCGCTCCCTGCAGACGACGCGGTACTACGTCAAGGAAGGCCTGGACCAGGTGCGCGACGCCACGGGCCAGTCGTCCAAGGACCGGGTCTTTCCATCCGGCACCCCCGCCGAAGTCTTCACCGAGCGCCAGTCGAACGAGTTGTACGAGCTCATGCAGTTTTCTCTGCAGATCGTCGTCGACGCCCGCCATCTCCCCGCCGTCGTCGCAAACTTGGGCGCTCACCGGTTCCATGTTCCGCTGCGCGTGCAGTACGAGACCATTCCGCCGAATCCATCGATGACCGGCAAGATCTACGGCGATGCCCCGGTGGTGCTGCTCACCGCCGATTTTGAAACCGTGTTTTTCTCGGATATCTACCTGCCGCTGATGCCGGAGCAGGTCCTGACGCTGCTGGGCAAGACGCGGCCCGAACCCCCGGCGGAGCAGGGGGTCTGACCCGCTCGCCCGGCGCTGCCCGGTTCGGCGCTGTGCTGACTTCGGAGATCGTGCAATATGGCCAAGCAAGCCGTCGGCCCCGTTATCCGTTACCTCGACAAGGCTGTGCTCGCGGCATGTGCCCTCGTCTTCCTGTACTTCGTCGCGATGTACGGCGTCATGTCCCCGAACAAGGTGGGCGCCGAAGGCCAGGACATGTTCGGCCCCGGCGAAATCGATCCGCAGATCCGCGCCGAGGCCGAACGGCTGCGCGAGCGCCTGCTCACCGCCGAGCCTCCGGTCATCGACCACAGCGGCGGCGCCAACCCCACCCTGGTCATTCCCAATCTCTCTGAACTCGACGACGTTCTTGCCCTGGCCCGGGTACCCGCGAAGATCACCAGCCCGGTTCAGCCGGGCCTGCCCGTGCCGGAGCGCGGGGGGCGCGTCGAGCAACAGCGCGTCGACCTGGTGGAAGTGGTTGCGCTCGAGAAACCCCGAGTCCACGCCGGTCGCAGCGGCGTTTACCTCGCGCCACCCACCGAATTCAAAGGTGGCGAAGTCACCGCCGCGGCGGATGCCAGTTTCCTGCAGGACGCGAACTGGACCATCGTATTTTCCCAATTCAATCGCGCCGAACAGGAGCGGCGCTTCCGCGACGCCGGCTACGGCCGCTATGCCGCGCCCATCGTTCTGGGCCTGGACCTGCAGCGCCGCCTGCGGCTTCCCGGCGGCGGCTGGAGCGACTGGTCCGCCATCGAGCCCGTGAGCCGCATGCGCCGGCCCACCATTTCTCCGCCCGCCGTGGAGCGCGGCGAAAAAGGCGTGTACGCCGTCGATCCCAAGGTGCGCGAGGACATCGACCTGTTCTTCGACAAGGTATCCAAAGGTGAGAACAACGGGGCGCAATGCGACCTGCTGCGTCCGCTGTTCCCCGCGATCGCCTACGGCGACCCGTGGCGAATCCCCCAGGTCGATGGGCTGGATGTCCAGGCGATGGACGCCGACTTCCAGGCCACGCCGCTCTGCCGTTACCCGGAATGTGACGTACAGGCGGAGCAGATCGATCCCAACGCCAGTTTCGATGACCTCTACAAACAATCCGAAGAAGCCATCAAGGCGCAGAATTTCGAACTGGCCCTGCGCCTCGCCGAGGCCGCGATCGACCACGCCAAGCAGGGCAATCGCGAACGCGATGAGCGCAAGGCGAAAGAACTGCTGGACAAGATCCAGTTCGAAAAGGCCCGCGCCGTCGCCGCCATGGCCACCAAACAGATGAAGCCGATTCAGTTGGTCTGGGCCCACGATGCGACCGACCTGCAGAGCGGCCGAACGTACCAGTACCGCGCGCGCATCCGCCTGCTCAACCCTTACTGCGGCCAGCCGACCCTGCTGAACGATCCGCTGAACGCCGCGGTCGTCGAACTCAACAGCGAGTGGTCCGAACCGTCCGATCCGATCATCATTTCGCCAGACACACTGATCTTCGTGCGCTCGGACCGGCCGGCCAACCAGGAAGTCAAGGTCGAGGTCTTCAAGTGGTACGCCGGCTCTTGGCTCATGCGCCAGTTCTCGGTGACCCCGGGCGACCGCATCGGCGAAATCCGCTCCGTAAAATCGCCCCGCTCCGGCGAAAAGGTCGAAGTAGATTTCTTCACCGGCGCCGTCGTCGTCGATGTCGACTTCCGCCATCGCGCCACCATTCGCGACAAGCGCACCAGCCGCTTCGACACCGTCGACACCACCGCCCTGATCTACCGCGACAGCGCCGGCAGCCTGCGGCAGAACGTAATGGCCTTCGACAAGGTCAGCCCCACCTACGACGAACTCAAACGGCTCGTGCCGAAGGAGTAAGCGTCATGGCACCGGATGTGCGCCCCTGGCAGATACGCCTGACGCTGCTGGCCGCTGTGACCATCGCCGTTTCCGACGTTCGCGCCCAGCCGGCGCCCCCTCCGGTAGTGGTTCCGACCCCCGACAGCGCTGAGCACGAAGCGGCGCTGGACATGGACGACGTCAATCTCGGCGAACGCGATGCCGATTCCACGCAGGTCGCCGAACTCATCGCCGACCTGGGCGACATCCAGTTCGACCGCCGGGAACGCGCCTCACGCGCCCTGATGACGCTCTGCCCGGGTGCGTTCCGCCAGTTGGCCCGCGCCTACCGCGAAATCGACGACTACGAGACGCGCCTCCGCATCCAGGAGATCGTCCGCGATCGCTTCCTCTGGCACACCCTCCAGAAACACAAGGGCTTTCTGGGGGTCGCGTATCCGCAGAACGGTTTCGCGACCCTGCCGGACGGTTCCCTTGCCGTGCCCCTGAACTATGTCAATCCGAATTCCGCCGCGGACGAAGCCGGACTGCGCGCAGGTGATCACATTCGCGCGATCGACGGCCAGCGCTTCACCGACGACAAGTCCGACGCGTTTCGCAACCTGATTCAGAACAAGGGCGCCGGCGGAAAGGCCGTGCTGGAAGTGGTGCGCGGTCGGCAGACGCTGATGATCGAAGTCACGCTCCGCGCCCGCCCGCTCGATCAGTATATCGGCCCGGAACTGCTCGACGAACTCAATCACCGCATGCAGGAATACACCATCTGGTGGAATCAGTATTTCAGCCTGCCCGCCCCGCGCACCGAGCGCTCGCCATCCACCACGGTGCTCGAATTACCGGATTGAGAAATCTCAAATCGCCTCGATCCGCCGCAACCAACCCCCTCCCTTTGAGGGAGGAGTAGGGGAGGGTGGAACGGCACGAAGCACGGCATCGCGCATCATGCGCGCATGCCGCGCGCACACTACAGCATTGGCTTCCAATTGACCTCGAGAGGGGCAGCGCCGAATCGCCGGCGCTGCAACGGGTAAACTACTCCCCGCAGCGCTGCAGCACCGATTCGTACCGCGCGCGAAACTTCGCGGACCACTCCGCCACGATCGCATCCGCGTCAGCCGGCGCGGCCCCGGCGAACTGATCCGCCAGAACGAAGGCATCGCTCTCCGCAAGCGGCGGCGCGACCAGCAGCGCCAGTGCCTCCGCATCCATGTCCGAGCCCACCACCGCCGCCCACGCCCGCTGCAGCAGCACATGGTTGTCGCCGTTCGCGGCACGCACGAGCGGAAGCAGCGCGCCCGCCAGCTTGTGATCCCGCTCAGCGTCAACCTTCAGCCCGAAATCGGTCTGGTACGGATTCTCCGCGACGGCCAGCCGCTCCGCGTACTTGTCATACACCGTCGGATCAATCGGGTAATGATACAGGGTGGATCCCCGACCGCCGGATTCGCCGCGCACACCCCAGACCACCTGCCCCGGCTCGCTCAAACAGTACCGCACGAAATCCTCGGCCAATTCCACGTCTTTGGCCGTCTTGAGCACGCTGAGCACATCGGGCGTGGCGGCTGTCGCGCGGGCCGGGTTGACGTACACCACCCGTCCCCCCGAGGCGTCCGCCCGCGCCAAACCGTCGAAGTTCACCGCGAACGCCGCCAGAAACACCCCGTGATCCACCTGGTCCAGTACGCTCGCACTGCTGTCCAGCACGGCCCGCGAGTTCGCCAGGATGCGCAGCAGCGTAGCCCAGCCTTTTTCCCAACCGAGATGTTCCAGGATATACACCATCGCCTGGCGATGACTGCCGCTGGCCTGCGGCGAGGCCAGTCCGATCCAACCCTGAAACCGCGGATCAGCCAGGTCTTCCCACGTCACGGGCGGCGCGATGCCACGCTGTTCGCAATCGTGCCGGTTGTACACGAATCCAAAGCTCGACAAACCCGTGGCAAACCATTCGTTGTCCGGCGCGCGCGTCGGCACACCGTTCAACTCCGGCGGAATCGCGGTGGATGCGCTCGCCTTCGCCAGCTTCATCGTGTAACCCTTGGCAGCCAACCGGGCATGGTCCGCGATGCCGCCGCCGAACACGACGTCCGGGGCGAAAGGCTCCGCCTCCCCCATGGCGCCCGTGAACAGCCGGTCCACGTACTCCACGCATTGCGGTGTTCCGCGCATGATCCAGTCGACCGCCACACGCGGCTTGCCCTGCGTCTCACGCCAGTCGGAAAACCCCGCGGCGAACGCCTCGCGAATCTTGGCGTTGTGCGGCGTCAGGATGGTAAGCCGACGGACCGTCGGCGCCGGAGGCGGCTGCTTCTCAGCCGGCGCCTGCGGACACCCGCACAGACCGCAAAGGGCCAGTCCAATGACGATCCGCCAACCGGCCCTTGCCGGAGCGTTCGTGCTGCGCGCGTGCATCGATGTCCCCCTGAGTCACCTGCGGCGGCGAAGACCTCCGCCCGCACGCCGGGTACCGCCCCGGCGCGACCAACCGCCACCATTAGACGCAAGACCCGCCGCCGATGTCAACGCCGCCGTTTGCCCTGGTCACGCTGGCTGGGGAGCTTCTGCGCCTCTTCCGCGCGCTTCTGAATCCACTCGAGCAGCGACGGGCCCGAGCGCTTCGGCTGGGCGGCGCGGGCCGCCGCCGGCGGACCTTCCAGGTCCTGCTGGGAAATGTGCTTGCGGATGTACAACTGCTCAGCCGCCCCGATCAGCGAGCTGGTCATGATGTACAGGTTCAGCCCGCTCGGAAAATTGTAGAAAATCAGGATCATGACCAGCGACATATACGGCATGATCTTCTGCATCTGCTCGGCCTGCTGGGCCTGCGGCGAGTCCGCAGCCGCCTGATGCGTCGGCTTCGGCATCAGCTTCTGCTGCGCGAACATCGTGAATCCCACCAGCAGCGGCAGCAGATGAAACGCCTCGATCTTCCAACCGAAAATCGGCACGGTCAGCGGACTGGAAAATGTGTACAAAGCGTCCGGAACCGTCAGATCGTTGATCCACGACACGAACCCATGACAACGCATCGCCACGTTGTTGCTCAGGCTCGAATACAGCGCCACCCAGATCGGCATCTGCAGAAACATCGGCAGGCAGCTCAACCCCTGGCTCATCGGGTTGACCCCCTCCTCCCGGTACAGCTTCATCGTCTCCTGGTTCACCTTCATCGTGTCGTTGCCGCAACGCCGCTTGATCTCTTCGATCTTCGGATGCAGCTTCGCCATCCGCTGCTGCACCCGCACCATGTTCACCTGCGTCTTCTTGGTGATCGGGTGCAGCAGCACGCGCACGATCAGCACCAGGCAGATGATCGCCACGCCGAAATTGTGAAAAACCCGCTCCAGCCAGTTCAGCAGACCGATCATCAGGTCCGTCAGAAAATTGAACGTGCACGAACCGTACCCCTGCTTGATCTGCTGCATGAAATCCAGCGAAAGGTAGTCCGCGTTCCGCGCATCCTCGAAAACGTCCCGGTCCTTCGGCCCCGCATAAATCAGCGTGTGCAGCTTGCGCTCCGCGCCCGTGGCCAGCCGCAGCGTGTCCGTCACCGCGCGCACGCTCACGTCGTCGTGCGAATCCTTCTTGCCGTCCAGGTCAAAACCGCGCAGGTTCTTGATCGGGACCGCGTCGGCCACGCCCTCGCGCGCGACCGGACAGATCGTCGCCGTGAAGTACACGTTCCCCGTCCCGTACCACGCCAAAGGCGAAACCTCGTTCACCGTCCGGGGATACAGGTCCAGCCCGTTCTTCTTGGCGACATCCGCGAAGGTCTCCGCCTGCAGCGCGATCACGCCGTCCTCGCGCACCGCCGCGAAAACCTTCTGATCCTGGATGAACCGACCTTCGCTGGTGACGCCGAACGGGCCAAGCGTCACGAGTTGCACATCGTGCGCATCCTGGGAAAGGTTGCGCACCGTGGTATAAAGCTCAATGTCGTGCCGCCCGGTTTCCGCCGGCTGACGCAGCAGCACGTAACGCTGCTCCAGCGCCAGCACCGCCTCGTCGCCGTTCACGATCTCCGTCTGAAACACCACCGCCTGCCCGTCGTCCAGCGCGACCTGCTCCGCGCGCCAGGCGACGTCCTTCATGTCCACGCGCACACCATCGACCAGCACGCGCTCCATCGCGAACGACCGCCAGCGCTCACCGCCATGTTCAACCGGCGAAAGCAGGCGATACCGCTCCGGATCCGCGGCAATCTGCTGATGATCGGACAGCCGCAGAGTCTCGACGGATGCGCCGACGCTGGAGAGCCAGACCTGCATGCGGAATGGGCTTTCTTCCGCGGCCGAAACGTCGCCGAGCTGCAATGTCTGCGCGGGCGCGCCCCCGCGCGCCGCCAGCTTGCGCACACCCTCGCCGGCCGCCGCGTTCTCGCTGCCGGTGCCGCCCGCGGTCGTCGTCTCGCTCGGCGTCACTTCACCCGGCGCGCCAGCCGGGGACGAACCCGGGCCTGCCGGCGGACGCGCGGGCCAGATGCGCTGCGCAATCATGCTCCACAGCAGAAAGACGAGCAGCGCCCAGAACAGCGCTCGAAAAAAATTGCGATTTTCCATCGTACCTTGCGGCGCGTGCAAAGCCCGCCGCCGGCGTGCAGGGTCAACCAACCGCAGCGCCACGGGGATCCCGCGCGCCGTCAATCCGAGCCGCGCCACATTTCCGAGCCGCGCCACATTTCCGAGCCGCGACTGCCTGTCCTTGACGCTGTCGTATCGTGTCAAGGATAAGGGAGCGGGCCGTGCAAAAACGCACCCGCACAATAACGCACATCCACTCAACGCCCCTCGAGCAGTCGCAGCCCGAGAAAGTCATCCAGCTCCGGCGTATCCAGCGCCTTCTGCACCGCCTTCTGGATGTCGTACTCCACGCGCACGAATTCGACGGTGGAAACGTACCCCTCTTCATCGGGATCAATATCGCTGACGTCGGCATCCTCCGGAAACGGCACCGGCTCGCTCTTTTCGTGGATCACCACGAAACACGCCCGCACGTCGCGATCCCGCGGCTGACCCACGCTGCCGATGTTCAGGATCGCCTTCTCGTCCTGCGTGATCGTGTAAAAATTCGGCTCCGGCAGTTCCGACGGCGGATCGAAGTACGGATCGTCCAGGAACACGCCTGGCACGTGCGTATGGCCCACCACGCACGCCTTGTGCCGCTCCTCCAGCCGCTCGAAGTTCGCCAGGATCTTGCTCGGATTGGTATATACGTCTTCCGCGAAGAGGTATTCGTTCACCGGCCGCCGCGGCGACGCGTGGACCATCAGCAGGTCGCGCTCCTCGTGCCGGATCGGCAGCCGCCCCAGAAACTCCCACCGCCGGTCGCGCAGCGCCTTGTTCGGCTCGTCCTCGAAGATCTGCCGCGTCCAGAAGCACGCCCGCTCGGCGCTCACGTTGAAGTTCGACGGCTCATAAAACACCGCGTGGTCGTGGTTCCCGCACACGCAGATCTTGCACCGCTCGATCACCAGGTCCAGGCACTCCCGCGGGCTCGCCCCGTACCCGATCACGTCCCCCAGGCAGTAGATCTCTTTGATCCCCCGCCGGTCGATCTCCGCCAGCACCGCCTGCAGGGCCTCCAGGTTGGCGTGGATGTCGGAAATGATCGCGAACACGGGGTGCTTGCCGCCTCGGTAAGCCGGAAGCGGCGACACCGGCAAACCCCGGCAAGTCCCCCGCTTTCCGCACAGAAACGCGGATGCTATGCCCCACCCCAAAGCCCGTCAACAAACCCGGACAACACCGTACAGCCCCTGTGCGTATCAACTTGAACAACGACGAATGCAGCCTTCAGAACCCCCCACGGAAGTGGGGGGCATCGCTGTTAACGCGGGAACGCGCGCCCCCGATTTTCAGAACCCCCCACGCAAGTGGGGGGCAATTACCGTACGACGCTCAACGGCAGGCTAGTGCGGGTATCAGACTGCTGCGAAACTTCCGCGCGGAGGCGCGGCCCATGCCAAGCCCCGCTCGTCCATCGTGCAACCCAATTCGCCCGTAGGGTGCACGACCGTTGCCAGTGACTTCAGTCACTGTTCCCCACCGCCGCCCCCCTCCATTTCGTCCGGAGGGCGCACGAAAACGAATCATCACGCTACTGCGAGAGCGAAAGGCGGCCCATTCAGAACCCCCCACGCAAGTGGGGGCATTTCCCGTACATCGCCCCGGGTGCCATGGCCAAGCAGCCGGGAACAACAAACGGGACAGGTTTGATTTCCTGACCGGAAAAGAGAACGCGCCTCGTTGATCTGCCCGCCAACCCGATCAACCCACCCATTCGCGTCCATCTGCGTCCATTCGCGGTTCCACCTGGCCCCCCTCCGCCCCAACCCAAAAAATTAACCGCACCCCCGGCACGTTGTCGTGGTTGGAGGTGATCCAATGCCCAGTGCCCAGTGCCTATCCATTTTCGCGTGCATTCGCGTGCATTCGCGTTCATTCGCGGTTCTTCCGGCAGGGCTGGCGATCGCGCAAGCTAGGCCAATATCGCTGTGCGCGCAGAAAAAAAATCGCGCACCAAACCCGAATCGCAGTACCACTTCAACGCCTGGCGCCATCAAAAACGCAGGTCACCCCGCGCCGCGACCCCGAGAACCCGCTTGGGGTTTCGCAAAGTGAGACTTCAAATAGGCTTTGGCGTTATTCGCTCAATATCGCGGATATCCGCACTCCTGCCATCAAAAACGCCGATTTCTCCCCCTCCGTGGCTGACTTCCCCGCCCCATGCCGAAACCGCTCGATTCATCGTTCCCGCAGCTTCACCCGCTCCCGCGCGATCGCCACAGCCGCCGGTTCCTCGTCGCACCCCAGCCACCGCCGCCCCAGCCGCTCCGCCACCGCCAGCGCCGTCCCGCTCCCGCAGAAAAAGTCCGCCACCACGTCCCCCGCGTTCGAACTCGCCCGGATCACCCGCTCGAGCAGCGCTTCCGGCTTCTGCGTGGGATACCCCGTCCGCTCGGAAGACACCGTCGAAAGAAACGGCACCTCCCAAACGTCGGTCATCGCCGGACCCTCGGGATGAAAGTACAGACGGCCCTTCTTCGTGTTCTTGTAGTACCGGCCCTCCGCGTCGCGCTTCAGGCCGTCCGTGCGAAACGACCCGTCGCGCAGCACATTGAACGTGTGCCGCCCGGCGCACTTCGCATAAACCAGCAGCACGTCGTGCTTCCGCGCGAACCAATGCGGCGAACGCCCCCCGGTGCGATAGCTCCAGATGACTTCATTGAGAAACCCATGATCACCAAAAAGCCCATCCAGCGCCACCTTCACGTAGTGGCTGGTCCGCGGGTCCAGGTGGACATAGAGCGTCCCTCGCTCACTCAGCAGCCGGTGCATCTGCGCCAGCCGCGGCTCCAGAAACGCCAGGTACTCGGCAACACCCCCCGGCCAGCGGTCGTCGTATCGCCCCCCCGCCTGCGTCGTCCGCGGCAGGTTGGTCATGAACGGCGGATCGACATAGATCAGGTCGCACGCCCCGTCCGACAGGCCGCTCATCCAGGGCAGGCAATCCGCACAGACCACCTCGCCCAGGGGAAGGCCATCCGCCGCCGCCCGCGTCGATTCGACAGTGCTGGCACTGCGGTCCGGTTTCTCGCTCATCGCGGCAGGTCGCATCGTGCCGATACATTACCGTGTGCGCCGCCGCCTGCGCGGAGAAATCCATGCCGACCGTGACAACGCCATCCCGACTCGCCGCCTCTGGCGCGCCCGCGTTCACCGATCGGCTCGGCGCCACCCACCGGCTGGTGCCAAGACACCGCGACCACCGGAAGCCCGGTTGGCCGGTCTCGCTCGGGCGCGAGCCCCATCGCGATGAGGCCCCATGACGCTGACCGTCCTGCTAGATCGCGACGATGTGCGCACCGTCGAACGGCAAAGCCCCGATGCGCTCGCCGGGCACGTGATTGCCTGGGACCTGCCGGCGTATCTCGAGCTGCGCAGCCTCGGGCGCGCACCGCTCACGCCCTGGGATTTCGTCACCGCAGGCGACTTGCCCGCGGCCCGCGCGTTTGAACAACGAATCCAGACGTTCTGGCAGCGCCACGCGCGCATCGACCATCACGGCATCGACCTGCTCGCGGTGGCCGGCTTTCGCCACGTCGCCTGCCTGGCGCGCATGGCCTGGACCGCGTACGTCATCCGTCGCGCACTCATCCAGCTCGCGCCCAATACGGTGTACGTTCTCGACGATCCACCCGGCCACGGACTGGAACAACCCCCCGGCCACACACACATGCCCGTGCTTCAGCCGCTGGTGCGCGGACTCGCGGAATCCCTGGGAATGCCGGTGGAATTGACTCCCGCCGGCCGCGCAGACTTCCACGATGCCGCGGCGGATCAAACGCGCTGGACCGATGCGCAACCCGTCTGCCTGCGCCATGCTCTGGGCGACCAGCCCTTCATGCTATTCGCCGGCGACGGCGCGGACCTGCTGCGCCAGCTTCCGCTCATCACCGCGATGCGCGCCAACGACGACGTCGCCGTCATTCAGACATACCGCGCGGCGGACGAAGCCGCGCTTCGAGCGTTGCGGGCCGCGGGGCACCTCGTGTATCACGAATCGCAGATCGCTCCACCGGCGAATCAGGGTGAAGACGCAGACCTGCGAACCGCACTGAATGCCGCCCGCGCCGATTTCCGCAGTGCCTGCGACTTCGCCGACCCCGAAGTGCGCGATATTCTCGCCAATCCGCATCTGTGCGCCCACGTTGACTTCGTCCTTGGCGACTATGCCCGGCGCATGGCCGCGCACCTCGACCGCTGGTTGAGTTTTTGCGATCGGCACGCGCCCCGCGCCGTCGTCGCCAATTATCCGCTGCCGGTCATGGATGTCGCGGCCCACTTGGGCATTCCATGTCTCCTGCTTTCCCACGGCGTCATGACCGCCTGCGACCCGCGCTGGTATGCCTGCCTGCCATCCGTCACCATTGGTGCGGCCTCACGCGCACACGCGCTACGGCTCGCGGACGCCGGCGTCGCATCCGAGCGCATCCGCCTGACCGGCGATCCCGGCCTGATCGCCGCGCCGCGCGCCGCGGCGTCAAACACCCGGCGCCGATCCGCAACACCCAAACCCCGGATCCTGCTCGTAACCAGTGCCATCGCCGCGCCCGCCCACCAGTCCGACCTGCCGCAGATCCATTGGCCGCGCGCCATCACTACCTTCGTCGAACTGAGCGCGCTCGCCAGCCGGCGGACCGATTGGCAATTCACAATCAAGCCGCACCCGCGCTATGATCAGGTCGAACTCTACGAACAGCTTGCTTGCGAACACCCGCCCGACCGGCGCTGGTGCATTGACGACCATTCCGCGCTCCCGACGCTCGTCCAGAGCGCCGACGCCGTGGTCATCGTCAACAACCGCTCGTCGGCGCTCGTCGAAGCCAGCCTGCACGGCATTCCGGTTTACCTGCTGAATGGCGACATGGTCGGTGTGGACTGGAGTGCGTGGCGGCTGAATACCTGGCCGCAACTTGCCGGAGTCGTCGAGCTGGAACAGGAACTCGCGGCAATCTTCGCGAACGAGAAACGCTACATCCGCCGAAGCGATCAAACCACCCGCGCCGTGCGCCACTTCCTCGGCGACGACGCTCCGCCCAATCTGGATTGCGCTGTCGATGCGTTGAATGACCTGGTTGGACTCGCGGAAACCGCCGCGAAACCGGCCTGAAACCGGGCGCCGGAGAATCGCCCCGACTCAGCGAATCGACCGCATCAGCTCAAACGCCTCGGCCGCCGGCACACCCGCGACGCTGCCCCAGCGCTGTGCGCTAGCGCGCAGCGCCTCCGCGCTCCGCGGATGGGGAAAAGCCCGTGCCTCGCTTTCGTATCGGGCCATCGCCGCGCACTTGCGTTCCAGCGACTCTGCGATGTTCACGAACACGCTCGGCCGGAACCCGCCAAACTGCCCGAACGCCCACTCCGTCGACGACGCCACCTCGAACGCGTATACCTCGCGCACACAAACCTGCCCCGTCGGCCGCGTCGCGGTCAGCACCGCGCGATGCACCACGCCATGATCCACGTTCAGATCGCCCGCGCTGTGCGTATAGACCGTCGCCGGCCGATGCTCCGCGATCAACCGCTCGACAATCTTCACCACGTCCAGCAGCGGAACCGTATCAAACCGATTGTCCGGCAGGGAAAACAACGATACGCCCGCCGCGCCGAGCAGTTCGCCCACCGCCCGGGCGTCCGCGTGCAGCCGACGCACCGCCTCCGCGTCCGCCTGCGCCCGCGCATCCGCTCGCGACGTAATCCCCTCGCCCAGGATCGCGATATGTACACGCCGGCCTTCGTCCGCCAGCCGCGCGATCGTGCCTCCGCAACCCAGCACCTCGTCATCCGGGTGCGCCGCCACCACCAGCACGTCGATCATGCGCCGCTCCTTCTCCGCGACAGCAGAAACTCCGCGAACGCCAGGTCGCCCGGCTCGTCGATATCCACCGCTTCTTCTGCCGGCGACACGAACGCCAGCGTACGCGGGCCGACAAACCGCCCCGTCGCCAGCAGATGCGCCGCGCGCACAATGGTGTGCGCGCCGTCCGCGCGAAATCGCAGCGGCAATTGCGTTCGCGGCGTTTCGTAGTGCGCCGGGTCCGCCAGCGCCACCCATCCGTCCTCCACCGCCAGCGCCCACTCCGGCGGATGCGCCAGCGGCTGAACGCTCATTAAGGCATCCGCATTCCGCGCCGCGAAGAACTCCCACGCCCGGCGGATGCTCTCCGCGCTGCGCAGCGGGCTGGTCGGCAGCAGCACGTACACCGCATCCGGACGATCGCCGCGCGCATCCAGCTCGCGCACGTAGGCGGCGCATACTGCCGCGGTTGTCGCTGTCGCCGTGGCGAGTTCGGCGGCGCGCCGGACGGACACCGCGCCTGCGGCGCGCCCGACATGCAGAATCTCCTCGTTATCCGACGACACCACAACGCGACTGCAAACTCCCGAGGCCAGCGCCGCCTCCACTGTCCACGCCAGCAGCGGTTTGCCGCCGAGCGGCGCCACGTTCTTCCGCGGAAACCGCTGCGAACCGCCGCGAGCCGGCACAATGGCCAGCACCTGTTTCGCGCCTGCCGCCGTCATGCCCGCACCGCCGCCGCGCCCAGCAGCACGTCGCGGCTGGCGGGTCCGCAATGGCACAGCAGGTCCACGACCGACAGATTGGGCAAAAACGGTTCGTACCCCTGCGGATAGGTCGGGTGTGCGTAGTCCTGATAGACAATCTCGATTCCGTGCTCCGCGAAGCGCGCGGGATTCAGGTAATTGCGGCCCAGTGCGCCCGAAAGATACGTCGTTGCTCCCAGCCGTCGGCAGATGTTCAAGATCAGCTCATCCTTGCGACCGCCGACGCCAAGCTCGGAACTGTTCACCCGCGGCGTCCGAATGTCGAGCGCCGCCAGTATGTGCTCCGCAAGCGCAGCGCACAGCGGCGCCAGTTGCGTCCAAGCCTGTGCGTAGGTGCTCTCAAGGAACTCGGCGTGATCGCCAAAATGCGGCGCTTTCCCGTAGTTCTGCACCAGCGTATGCCAGTGTCGCCGCCGCCAATCGCTGGTGTTGTCGATCTCCACGTCGCGAATCGCCAGGGCGCCGAACCGACCGGCTGTGCGCACCGGCACCGTCAGCCAGCATGCACCGACTGCGGCACGCACCCGATTGCGATTGACAAAGCTGTTTTTCTCGAATTGCACGTGATCAAGCACGACGTGCACATCGCTGCGCGCGACGCGATCGCAATACCCCAACCAGGGAAGGTACGCCGGTTGATGGATCGAAACGATCATGCGTCCACCGGACGTTTGTACAGAAACACCGCAAAATCGTGCGGAAGATAATCGTGCCGCAGGCGCACCCATGGTGTCAGCGACCGGCAGAATTTCACGACCCCCAGTGGATCGGCATGGAATTCTCCATTAACCGCCCGAGGTGACCAAGCGCTCAGCGAGGTGAACGCCACCGCCTCCTCCGCCAGCGCCCACATCCGCGCCACGATATTCTGCATGAGTTCCGCGGCGCACGCGCCCAGCAGGTAGAAGATCCCGTTCGCCACTGCCACGTCACACGCACGCGCCACCCCGGGCGCAAGCACGTCCCCGGCGGAGAATTCCTCGCCTGGATGTCGCGCGCGGGCTAACTCGATCATTCGCGCTGATGCGTCCACGCCGGCGTAGGCCACCGGCATCCCGCATCCATCGAGATAATCCTTGAAGTCCCCCATGCCGCAGCCGACATCCAGCACGCGACGATTCGACAGCGCCAGCCCCGACGCAAGCACCTCGAAGCGAATCCGCTGAGACTGCCGGCTGCCGTAATCGAGCGCGCGATGATCATCGCCGTAGCGCTCGACCAGCTGGTCAAAATGCGCGCCTACGCGCGTTACCTCGGCGTGGGCGTTATGTGTCGTGCCGACTTCCATCACGACGTGACCTCCGCCATCCGGTCCGCAAAGACCTCACCCGTTCGCGGCGCGCAAGCATCGCCCACGACTCCCTCCACCGACCACCGCGAAACCTTTAGTGCGCCATCACCACAATTCACGACGAAGCCGGTTTCTTCGGCACTCACCACTGACCCAGCCAATCCGCCGTCACCTGGGCAAGGCGATGCCTTCCAGACCGTCAACCGCTGCCCATTGATATGCGTGAATGCACCCGGATACGGCGCAGCCACCGCCCGCACCAGCCGGTGTACGGCGCGTGCCGGCTGACTCCAGTCGATCTCCCCGTCCTCCGGACGCCGCCGCGGATACACCGTCGCCCGCGCGTGATTCTGCGGCGTCCGCGGCATGCTGCCCACGCAGGCCAGTGCGACCAACCGCGACACCATCCGCGCATATCGCGGGTACAGCTTCTTCAGCGCGTCGCCCACGTCCTCCGATTCCGCCAGCGCAAACCGCTCCTGCAGAACGATGTCGCCGCTGTCCACGCCTTCGTCGATCACGTGCGCGGTCAAGCCCAGCTCCGTCTCCCCATTGAGAATGGCCCAATTCAGCGGCGCCCGCCCGCGATACTGTGGCAACAATCCCGGGTGCAAGTTGATCGCCACGAGCCCATCGCGGCGAAAAGCCTCCGCCGGCAAGAGATAACGATAGTCCACACACAGCAGCAGGTCCGGCTGGCATCGTTCCAGCAGTTCAATCAGTCGCGGATCGCGTCCGTGCAGCCGCTCGACCCGAAGACCCGCCTGCCGCGCGTGTTCGTACACGGACAGGTACCGCACCCCATCTTCCACGTCCGGCGGATGCGCCACGACCGCGCACACATCTGCGCACGCGCGCAACGCCATCAGCGCACGCACCCCGACGGTGTGATTGGCCAGCAACATCGCCCGCACGATCACGCCCCCATGGTCACCACCAGGTCAAAGCGGTGATAGGCTTTGCTGGCAGCCAATGGGAGCGACACCCGCTCCGCTCGGCCACCCACCGCACCCCACCACGCGATCAGCTCGCTTGCCCGATACCACCAGGCGCGTTCATTCCGCGCGATGATCGCGTCCTTCGCCTCTGGCGTGAGCTGCTCGGACGCACGCACGCCACCGAGATACATCTTCAGAAACGCGTCGCGCTGTACCACGTCCGGTATGCAGCCCATCACCACCCGCCCGCCAGGTCGAGTCCAGGTCGCCAGCCGGCGAATCAACGCCTGCACTGCATCCGGCGCCATGAGCTGCACAGCTTCCCAGACCAGCACGCGATCGATCGGCACACCCGGGCCGGACCAATCCTCCGCCGCGACGGCCAGCACCTCCACGTTGCCGCAATCCGCCGTGTTCTCCTGCGCACGCCGCGCCAGATCCGGCACGCGCTCCAGGCCGATCACCTGCCGGCAAACACCAGAAAGAACGATATCCAGCATTCCGTTCCCGCAGCCCACGTCCAGAACCACATCGTTCCGACTTGGGACCAGCAGCCCCAATGCCCGCCGCGCGGAATGCAGGAACGCAACGACGTCTGTGCCCGCCGACCGCCCGCTCTGGACGAACACATTCGCGCTCGCCGCCTTTTGCGCATACTCCGCAATCCAGAACGCCGACGCCGTGGTCATTGCACGTCCTCCCACAGCACCAGCCCGCCACAAGCGATGTCACGTGTCAGTCGCCGTCCGACAAGCCGGTCGATCTCCCGCGGCGGCAGACCGGTTCCGGGCCGGGCGAACAGCAAGTCCTCCGCCGCCAGCATTTCGCCGCAACGCAGCGCGCGGGCCGCAGCGCACGATAGCCGAAAATCACGCCGGCTGGCCTGTTCGCTGGCCGCGGGCTCCACCAGGCATCCTCCCAGTTGCCGCTCAATCGTACGCACCGCTTGGCCCAGTTCCCGAAACTCAGCCGGATCCGCGCTGAACGCGTGGTCCGGCCCGGCGAGGCGCTTGTCCAGGGTAAAGTGCTTTTCGATCCAACATGCACCAAGGGCCACAGCGCCCATCGCAGCCGTCACCCCCTGCGTGTGGTCGCTGAAGCCGACCGGACACCCGAACGCCCGTGCCAATGTTGATAACTTGCGCAAATGCACGTCGCCCGCAGGAGTGGGGTACGCCGACGTGCAATGCAGCAGGATCAGCCGGTCGTTGCCCGTCGCCCGAAACGCCGCAACCGCGTCCGCAATCTCCGCGAGCGTCGCCATGCCCGTCGAGAGCACCGTCGCCAAGCCGCTGCTTCCCATCGCCGCGATCAACGGCAGGTGCGTAAGATAGTCTGAACCGTTTTTGAGTACGGGTACACCCAATTCGATGAGTTCGCGAAGCCCATCGAAACCCGTCGGCGTGCTGTGAAAAATCACGCCGCGCTCGTCGCAGCGTTCCTTGAGCCGCTTGAGTTGTTCCCCCGCCAGCTCGCATCGGCGGAACATTTCATACTGCGATTCCGTCACCGAGCGCCCACCGACTCGATAGGTGTACGCAACACCACGATCGCGCACGAAGTCGTCCGTGCGATAATTCTGAAACTTGACTGCCTCCGCGCCCGCTTCGGCCGCGGCGTCGATCATCCGCTGTGCTAACTTCATGTCGCCGTTGTGGTTAATGCCGATTTCCGCAACCAGCATCGCGGCGGCGCCTGCGCCGATTTCTCGCTGTCCGATCTTAATGCGTTTCATCGGACCGCCCCCCGGCACATTGCCAACTGACGAAGCAGACTCGACGCCACGCGATCTACCCCCAGCCCGTCCACCCTTGCCATGCCCCGAACGGACATATCGGACCGACGCCATGGATCCCCCAACAGTTCGCGCAGCGCGCTCGCGATCGCTGCCGGCGATTCCGCGTCGTTCCACGCCCCCAGCCCGAGCGCAATCCCGCGACCATCCATGTCTGACACATTGTCAGCCTGGTCAGGCGAAAGGCTGACCGCGATCTGGGGCACCCCCAGACAGCAGAGTTCCCAGCACGTCGAGCCGCCTCCATTGACCGACACGTCCGACAAAGCCATCAGCTTCGCCATGTCCGACACGTCCGACTCCACGTTGACGCAATGGCGACTCTTCCGCGCGATGTCGTCGAGATCTTCGGTCAGCATTCCTTGAGTCACCTTGCTTTGACCACTAACGCAGGTGATGGACAATGCCGTGGACATGTCCTCAAGCGCGCGCAAGATCGCAACGCATCTGTCCGACATCGCACCTCCGCCAAGCGTCAGCAGCACACGATTGTCCTCCTTGGCGAACTTGCGCTGCAGCCCGCACCGACCTGCGGCAAACTGCGGCCGCAGCATGGCGTACTTCGGACCGAGCAGCGTCGTTCCGCCCGGGCGAATCGGGTACCGTACCCTCCCCGCCGCACCGTTCTGGTTCAGCACCCAATCCGCCATGGACAGGTCCCGATCCGCCATATCGTCGATCACCGCGAGGTGCCTGCCTTCCCGCGCGACGCCGCCAAGCCAGGCCGCATCCGCCTGGTAGTGATCCACCAGCACCGCAGCCGCCCCCGCCTGTCGCGCCGCCGCCAGCGTCTCCTCAAGGTCAACTTCGCCAAGCGGCTCCGACCGACCCACCGGCTGCCCGACAGGGTGCGCTTCGAATCCTTCGCGGACTGCAGACTCCGCTGCCCTTCCGCCGCCCCAGGTCGCGAACACGACGCGCCCGCCCATGCGCCGCACAGCGCCCGCCAGGGACAGACAGCGCACCACGTGCCCCATGCCCAGCTCCGCGCCGCCGTCACAGCGGATCAGGATGCACGTTTCACCCCTCATCGCTTCTCAAACAGCCACCACGTCAGGTCGTCGTATCCCGTCGCCGCGCGGCCCCAAAAGCCGCGGGAACACAACCGAACATCCCCGGCAATCCGTGCGAACTCGCCCCCAAAGTCGCACTTGAAGAGCGCCCCGGACTCGCCGCGATAGGGAATCTCCATAGGCGCCGCGCTGAAATACTCTCCCAGCCACACATAGCGCCGCGACACACGCCGAATCTCGTGCAATGCGCGCCCCAGTTCCGTCGGCGGCACGTGGATCAGCACGCCGCACGTAAAGACCAGGTCGACGGAATCGTCCGCGAAAGGCAGGCGATACACGGTCCCCCGCACGAAATGCGCGCCCGCCAGTCGCGCGCGCCCCCGGCGCAGTGCATGCTCCGAGATGTCCACGCCATAGGTCGCGATCTTCGGCCCGCGCACCACCTCCGACAGATTCAAACCCAGATTGCAGCCCACTTCCAGGATGCTGCCGACACCCAACTCGACACACAACTCCCGATGGCGCGCGCCCGGAACATACACCGGCGCCGCGTTCCGCTCGGTGTACGCCTCGCCGAAGCTCGACGACCAAAGCCGTTCGAGCCGCCGCGCCTCCCCCGCCGCTTCTGCCTGGGCCACATATTGCATATCCCAATCCCGTCTATACATCGCCCCAGGCGATGAGCTGGTTATGGCCGATGTCGCGATGCGCCTTGCGCCCGATGATCATCGGCGCATACTCCGGCGCGATGCCCGTGCCCGGGCGCTTGCAGCGCAGCATGTCTTCGCGAATCACGGTCCCACGCGCAATATCGCCTTCCGCCACGAGGCTGACGAAGTATTGTGCCTTCTGGCGCAGGTCTTCTTCCGATGGGAAAACCCCATCGCGCCCCAGCAGCGTCTCCGCCCGGCGCACCAGCTTCACCCAATCGCGAAATTCGTCCGGCTCCAGCGCCTTGATGTGATGATGCCCTTCATAGCCACGGTCAAGCGTCACGCGCTTCTCGAGAAAACAGGCGCCCAACGCCACCGCCAACAGGTCCGGAACCTGGTCCCGGCTGTCTGCGGAATACCCCACGGGCACGTCGAACACCTCCCGCAGGTACGGTATCGTCCGCAGGTTCTGCCCCGAGTCATTCAGCGCGTGACTGCAATGCACCAGCACGACATCGCTTCCGCCTTCCGCGCGAACGAAGCCGAGCAGTTTGTCCAGGTCGGCAAGCGCCGTGGGCCCGGTATCGACCTGAATGGGTTTTCCAGTATGCACCATCTTCTTGATCAGCGGAAGATTCGCGGAATCCCACGAGCTGAGTTTGTACGCGGGCACCCCCAACTCCTCCGCCAGGTCCACGCCCGGCAGGTAGTCCACCGTTGCATAAAACACCAGCCCACGCGCCCGGCAGTGGTCGCGGATGCGCACCCACTCACCCTGGGAAAACTCAAGGCTCTTGAACATCGTGTACATGTTTTCGGACCGCTTGCCCCCCGCCCACTCATATTCGTACGCGACGCTGCGATCACTCATGAAGTGATCCGCTCCGATGATCATGAACTTCACCGCGTCCGCCCCCGCCGCAGCCGCCGCGTCGATCACCCCCAGCGCCGTCTGCACGTCGCCGTTGCACGTCACGCCCGTCTCCACCGCGATAAAGATCCGCTCGCCCGCGCCCAGGCGCCGCCCCTCAAGCTCGATCGTTTTCATGGTCAGCTCCCCGTCGCGTCCTCGCGATCAGCCCGCGTAATGCCCCAGCACTTTACCCAGCGCCGCCACCACATCGTCCACGTCTCGGTCCGTCATCGCCGGAAAAATCGGCAGACTCAGAATTCGCCCGTACGCCGACTCTGCCGCCGGACAATCTCCCGGCTTGGTCCCGAACCGCGTGCGATACAGTTCGTGCAGGTGCACCGGCCTATAGTGGACGTTGACCCCGATTCCTTCCGCCCGCAGCGCCCGGAACACAGCGCCGCGATCTGCCCGCAGCCGCGACAGATCGAGCCGCACGACATACAGGTGGTATGCGTGCTCAACCTCAGGGCGCACCGCCAACGCTTCAACACCCGCCATCTCGGCCAGTGCGTCGCCATACCGCCGTGCAATGGCCCGTCGCCGGAAGATAAAGTCCTCCAGCCTTTGAAGCTGACTCACACCAAGAGCGCACTGAACATCGCTCAGCCGGTAATTGCATCCGACCTCGTGGATGTCGTACTCCCACGACTGCTGCGCCGACCGCGCATGGTGATCCATCGTGATGCAATGGCTGCGAAATGCCCGCATTCGATCCGCCAGACGCCTGTCAGACGTCGTCACCATCCCGCCCTCGCCTGTCGTAATCGCCTTGACTGGATGGAAACTGAACGCGGTCAGTGCTGTCACACTCCCCACCGGTTCCCTGCCATATGCCGCGCCCAGGGCGTGACATGCGTCCGACACCAGCGTCAGGCCGTGTCGGTCTGCGATTTCGGTCAACGCGTCATACCCACAGGGCTGACCGGCATAGTCCACCGCAACAAGGGCGCGCGTCCGCGGTGTGATCCGCGCCTCGATTTTCGTCGGGTCGATCAGCAGCGTCTCCGGCTCCACGTCGACAAAGATCGGCCGGGCGCCGGTCGAAAGCAGCGCATTGGCTGTACTGGCAAACGTGATCGCCGGCACCAGCACTTCGTCTCCCGGGCCCAGTTCCAGCGCGTGGTACACACAATGCAGCGCGGCGGTCCCGCTGTTGACCGCGACCGCGAAGCCTGCGTTAACCTTTTCCGCGAACGAATCTTCGAATTGCGCGACGCGCGGACCGGTCGTGAGGTAGTCCGATTGCAGCGCCGCCACCACCGCCGCGATGTCAGACTGGTCGATCGATTGCCGACCGTAGGGCAGCAGTCGGTCGCGAATCGGCGCCCCGCCATCGATCGCCAGCCGCCCAGTCATGTCGAGTGTTTCAGGCATAGGCCGGCGCCTCGGGCATGAATGGCGCCAGCAGTTCGCTCGACGGCATTCGCCGCTCGGCCATCTCACTCGAATAGTGAAAGCCTTCCGGCACGCGCCGTCCGCGCTCCTGCCAGCGCTGCATTGATCGCGCCGGCTGATTCGGAAGGATGATGTATCGCTCGCCCACGTCCACGGTCAGCGGGGCCTCATCCGCGGAAATGAGGGATTCGTGGACTTTTTCGCCCGGTCGAAGCCCGATGACGTCGATCGGGCATTCCGGGGCGATCATGCGGGCCAGGTCATACGTTCGGACCGCCGGCAACTTGGGCACGAATACTTCGCCGCCTGCCATGTCCTCGATCGCCCGCGTAACAAAGCGCACGCCGTCGTCAAGCGTCATCCAGAAGCGGGTCATGCGCTTGTCCGTCAGCGTCAACCGGCCGACCGTATCGCGCTGCTGCTGAAAGAGCGGCACCACGCTGCCCCGGCTGCCCAGCACGTTGCCGTAGCGCACGCATGACAGCAGCGTGTGCGGCTCGCCCCGGCTGTAAGCGTTCGCCTGGGCGAACAGCTTTTCCGACACGAGCTTGGTCGCGCCGTAGATGTTCACCGGGGCGGTGGCTTTATCCGTACTCAGCGCCAAAACACGTCCCACGCCGCAATCCAGCGCCGCCTCGATGACGTTCAGCGCTCCGTTGATGTTCGTGTTGACTGCCTCGATCGGGTTGTATTCGCACGCGGGCACCTGCTTGAGCGCCGCCGCATGCACCACGACGTCCACGCCCTGCATCGCGCGGTGCAGGCGCGTCGCGTCGCGCACATCGCCCAGAAAATAGCGAATGTGCGGGTGGTCGAACCCACCCGTGCGCATCTCGTGCTGCTTCCACTCGTCCCGGCTGTAGATGATGAGCTTGCGGGGCGTGTACTCGCGAAGCACAACCTCCGCGAAATGCCGGCCGAAGGATCCGGTGCCGCCGGTGACCAGGATGGTTGCGGATGTCCAGTCGATGGCTCGATCCTCCTTGATCGAAGTCCAGCGCCAAGCGGCGTCAGCCGGCCTCCATGCCGACTGGTGATGCGCCCGGGGAAAATCCGCGCGTCATCCCTGCGCTGCCAGCCAATCTTCAATATCGGACATTACCTGCCTCGGAGTCCGGCCCCCGGATCGAACAACAACATGCGCGGTCTCGGCATACAGCGGCGTCCGCCGCGCCAGAATCGTCTGAATCTCGTCGATCCCCCCGCCAGCCAGGTTTGGACGGCTCGTCGCGCTCTTGGGATCCGCCTGAATCCGCCGCCACAGCACATCGACGGGGGCCTCCAGCCACACCACCGTCCCGGATTTGCGTAGTAGCTTGCGATTTTCTCCCGATTCCACAGCGCCGCCGCCAACACTGATAATGCGATTCGGGCGACCCGTGGCCATGCGGATCGCATCCGCTTCCAGCCGGCGGAATTCCGCCTCGCCGTCGCGTTCAAAAATCGTCGCGATGCTGCAGCCGGCCTGATGGCTCACCAATTCGTCCGTATCGACGAATGCACGGTCCAGTGAATCGGCGAGCAGGCGCCCGACCGTCGTTTTGCCGCAGCCGCGATATCCAATGAGCACAATATTGGCCATGAGCGTTTGTCCGACAGTCAGACCGCCAGCCTGTCGGTCACGATGCGTGTAAACTCGGCCACGTCTGCCGTGCTATTCGTCCAGATGCGATACTGTGCCGCGGCCTGTGCGACAAACATGGCCACGCCGTCGAGCGTGCGGCAACCCGCCTTCCGTGCCAGCTTCAACAACATGGTCTCGCGGGGGTTATACACCGTGTCAAACACCGCCAGGTCTGGTCGGAGACCTTCCGCGGGCATCGGCGTATCCTCTGCCAGAGGTGTCATGCCCACCGACGTGCAGTTCACCAGCAGCTCGCCGCTGTGCCGATGTCGGACATCCCAATCGCCCGCGCGACAGTCGAATTCCGACGCCAGATCTCGCGCTCTGTCGGCCGAACGGTTGTAGATGACAACATGCGCGCCCACGCCAACGAGCCCGGCAACGATCGCCCGCGCGACTCCGCCGGCGCCCAGCACGGTGGCCTGCGCGCCGCGCAACCGATCCGGTGTGTATCCCAGCCCGCTTTCCAGTGCTGCCAGAGCCCCTGCGCAATCGGTGTTGTGTGCTGTCACTCCGTTCGCCGACACCCGCAACGTGTTGGCCGCGCCGATCCGCCGAGCCAGCGGATCAACGCCTCTGTCGGCATGTTGCAGCACAGCCCGCTTGTGCGGAACAGTCACGCTAAATCCGCCGGTGTTCAGCCACGGCCGACGTCGGCATCCGTCGATCCAATTCGCCAGCTCGCCTTCAGACTCCAGCCGCACCGGCAGGTACAGTGCATTCAAACCGGCGCTACGAAACTGCGCGTTGAAGATCGCTGGACTCAACGAATGGTTGACCGGGTTACCCAACACACCGAACAGTTGAGTCGCGTCGGATTGATCCCGCCAGCGATACTCCGTCAGCATGGCGCTCAGTCCAACCTGGCCTGGCGCGGTCGCCGAGCCAATTGACGCGGTACAGAATGTGCCGAAGCCCTGGCCCTTTCGTGCCAAAACGCGTGAGACAATCCCCTTCTCCCCCATCGCGATAGCGATGCGCTCACCCGGCGCTGCCCGCATGAGATCCAGGGCAAGCAACCCTTCACTGGCTTCATTGCAGGCCCAGGCCAGTTTGGCAGCACCTGGACAACGACCGCGGAGCGCGTCTAGCTGCATCAACAGTTCGCCGACGTTCGCCGGCAATCCCGCAAGGTTGTGATGCGACGCAATCAGTCCGACCCTCGCTGCCGCACCGGTTGTCCAGTCGCCCGAGACCGCATCCCGGAGTTCCAAGTCGAGAAACCCCGCCCCCGCGCGCGCGGCGGCAAGCAGAATTTCCCGCCGACTCCGGGGGTCGCGTCGACACGCCCCGCCCTCGTCCGCAGACCGCAAGGTCGCGATCCATGGAACCCGGGAAATCACCGGTGCCGCCAACCACATGGCCTCGAGCTGACCTTCCGCCAGCGCATCCAGCCGCAACTCAGCCAGGTCCGCGCCGGAGGCCAGACTGGCAAGCGCGCCAGCCACCATGGCCTCGGCGGACGGGCTGGCAACGGATGCGATGAGTCGCAAGGGCTTTACCTCGGCGTGGGTTTGGGTCAAAGGGTCTTTCGGCGCGGTGGAAATGTGCTCCGCCCGGTTCGCACCCCGCAAAGTAGGCTTGTCCGTCACCGTCCGACAACACAATCCGATCTGGCGCTATCAAGAAGGCTGTCCGTCGAGAACTGACAGCCGATGCCTGACACCAAGCTGAGCCGCCAAAAGGCTTAGACTGACAGCGTCGGTCTTAATGACGGTGACGCTAAACCGGGCCTCATTTAGGCGGACGGTTTCTTCCGTCAGCCTAATCTGCCTGAACCCCCAGGCGGTCCATGATGCGATCGAAGTCGTCCAGGGAGTAGTACTCGATGACGATCTTTCCGCGCCCCTTTCCGCGTCCAGGCCGGATCGCGACCTTGGTCCCCAGTGCCTGTTGAAACCGATTCTGCAGATGTGACAACTGGGCAGTCATCTCTTGAACGGGCAGCCGCTTTCGCGTTCCTTGAAAGGGGCTCGCCGGTCCGCTCGGCGATGCCCCGTCGCGACGCCTTCGCACGATCTCTTCAAGGGCGCGCACCGACAGCCCATTGCTCACGGCGGATTTTGCCAGATTAACACGTTCCTGCGAATCCGTGGCACCCAGTATGGCCCGCGCATGGCCCATCGACAACTCACCGTTTGCCACCATGGCCTTGACCTCAGCCGGCAAATCAAGGATACGCAAGTAGTTGATCACCGTCGTGCGATCCTCGTTCAACCGGCCAGCCACATCCTCCGGCTTCAGCCCAAACTCCCGGCAATACCGAGCATAGGCCTCCGCTCGATCGATGGCATTCAGGTCTTCACGTTGCAGGTTCTCGACCAGCGCAAGCTCAAGCGCCTTCTCATCATCAACATCCCGGATGATCACCGGAACTTCTTCAACCCCAGCCGCCCTCGAAGCTCGCCACCGCCGCTCACCTGCAACAAGTTCATATTTTACATAATGTTGCGATCCGTTCCCTTCGCCCCGGATCGGCCGTACAACCAACGGCTGAACCAGTCCGTTGCGCGCAATGGAAGCCGCAAGCTGCGCAATTGTCTCCCTCTTGAACTCCCTGCGCGGCTGCTTTGCGTTCGGCGAGATCTGATCAATCCGGGCCGTAACCGCGCGCAAGCTCCAGGAGATCGTGCCGGCTTGGGCCGCGTCTTCGAACACTTCACCGGGCTCTTGAACATGATCCTGTCGCGACACCGTGGTGATGCCAGCTCCATGACTTAAGCTCGTTTCTGACGGATTCTTCCCCGTTGTTGGCGCGCCCTGAGCTGGGCGCGGCGAGGGTAAACGCGCCGAGTCGTTATTGTCTTCCCTGGGAGGTGCGGTTGTCGGCTGAATCAGCGAACTGAGGCCACGACCGAGCCGCGACGGGGCTTTGGACATGATCATCCTCCTTGACGGTGCCCGAGCCCGCCACGACGGGGGCAAGGGCGTTGTTTCACGTGAAACTACCGCTGCGGACGTTGCGTGTAAAGCGCGAAATCTGTGCAATCAATTGCTGCCGACTTTCGCGAACACCCTTGGTATGCACTAAGCTGCCACTGGCTATCCCGACCTGCTCGTCTGGGCGGTACGCCAGGAGTGACTATTATGTCGACGCGTACGCCAGGATTCGGGCCCCTATCACTGGCGTCGGTAACGCCTTTCGATGCAAGCTTCCCCCCAGAGCATCGAAGCGCAGCCCATGGCCTCAGCATTTGCGAGAACGCTTGTTTCACGTGAAACAGCCGCGAGATTGCCCCTACGCCGGGGCTTGAGTTTGAATAGTCCCCACTGATGCCGGCGAGAGGTGCGGTTCGAAACCGAATCGGCAGATACGGGCTCTGAAGCCGATACCCCGGCGCGGTTTCACGCCATTTCGGTTGCATTCGAAATTGGAAAATTAGCGAGTGGCCTCGCCACTGGATGGTTTGCATCAGTCGGCATACCGCCGATGGCCTTGCCAAGTGCTTAGTCGACTCCATAGACCGGCACAGCTCAAGATGCCTCTCGAACAGCAATACCAAGTGTGCCACGTGTTTCACTGCAGGTGCCACCATTTTGGTAATATTCGAGTTGCGCCAGATCGAGCTTCGGCATCTCGCGTTTTCACTTCAAGGCGTTTCGGTCTAGAATGCCTCATTCCACTGCTCGGATGCCGCTGATGAAATTGACCGACATTCTTGCGCCCGAATGTGTCCGCAAGCCGCTTCTGGCTGCCGACAAGATCGAGGCGATTCGCGAACTGGTGGAAGTGCTGGCCGACACCGGGAAGTTGCTCGATCCCGCACAGGTGCTGCGCGCTGTTCTTGACCGCGAAAACACGCTCTCGACAGGGATCGGCGATGGCCTGGCGGTGCCGCACGGCAAATGTGCGGGCTGTTCGCACCTGGTTATGGCGGTTGGCCGCACCACAACGCCCATTGACTTCGCCAGCCGCGACGGCCAGCCGGTTGAGTTGATTGTGCTGCTGGTCAGCCCGCCCGACGAAACCGGTCCACACATCCAGGCGCTGGCGCGCATCGCGCGGCTGATGCTAATGCCGGAATTTCGCGAGGCGGTGCTGGGGGCCGCGACCGCGCGGGAGATTTACGACACCATTGCCGCTTTCGAGCGGTAGCGCGCACAATGCGCGCCGCATACGGCGCACACCCTTCCCCTCGCGGCACAGGTGGCCGCGTTGGGAAAACCATAAACCAGCGAATATCGCCAGGGAATCAGGCGTGTATTTTGTCGATGCGCACGCGCAGAAAGCGCTGGCGATGGCCCTGCTTGCGGTGGTAATTCTTGCGGCGGCGGAACTTGATGATGGTGACCTTGCCGCCCTTGAACTCGCCCTGGATGGTCGCGGAGACCTTCGCCCCGGCGACATACGGCTGACCGATGCGCGTTTCGCTGCCGCCGCCGACAAGCAGAACCTTGTCGAACTCGATGGCCTCCTGGTTTTCATCCACGTCGTGGAGCTGTACATCGAGGAGCGCGCCTTCTTCGACGCGGTACTGGTGGGCACCATCTTCAATGATCGCGTACACGGTCAGGGTTCTCCGCACATTCAGCCGGACGGCGCCTTGGCCCCGCCCTGTGATTCGAGCCGGGCATTGTGCCAGGGAGCATTGCGGTCGTCAAGTTAAGTGGGGTGCGATAGTGCGCAGGATTCTGCCGTACCGGCACCCGGGTGGTGGGTGTAACATCTTTCTGAATCAATTGTTATGGCCTGCCGGAGATTGGTGAATTGAGCATGGGGCAACCTGTTCGCCAACCATGGAAGATATTCACACATTCGGGAGGACTACCACGCGGCTGTCTTCGTCGAGGGAGATGACGCTCAACTCGCCGTCGTCCTTGCGCAGGGTCAGGCGCGTGAGGGGGTATCTGCCCGCCGGCTGACCGACGAACCAGCTCCCGGTGGGGCGCACCTCGACACGTACAACGGTACCGGACACCTCGCAGTGCCAGTCGCCTTCGCGGCGATCGATCTGTTGCACGACGCGCACCCGAGTGCCGGGCGTCAGCCGGGGAATGGATGTCAGCGGAATTCCCGCCGAAACGGTTCGATGATCAGTCACTCAGACCTCCAGGGCGCCGGCGAAGCTTTCGAGGTCCGCGAACTCCGCCAACATGGAGACGCCTTTCGAGGATTTGCCGTGGTATCGATTGATCCACACATAATGCAGGCCCAATTCGCCAGCCGGCACGCCATCATGATACAGACTCTGGGCCACGTGCAGCACGCGCCCGCGATCCGAAACCTGCTGAATCATCCGCAGGAAGTGCGGGTGCGCGGGCTTATAGGACTGCACGTCCTCCGCGGTCACCACCAGGTCGAATTCTACCGAGAAATGGCGGCGAGTCGCTGAAAGCAGATCGCGGTCGATGTTCGAGAGAATGCCCAGGCGAAAGCGCTTCGCGAGGCGGGCCAGCGCTGCATTGGTATCCGCGAAGGGTCTCCAGCTCGGAAGATGTTCACTCAGCACGTGACGCCGATCGTGATTCAGCGGGAGCACGAAATCGCGGGCCAGAAGTTCAAGCGTCATCGCCTGGATCTCGCGATACGGTCGATAAGGCTGTTGCTCGACGGCGGCCTCCGTGCGCACATACGCATCCACGAGCGTGCGAAGCAGGTTCGCGGGCGCCCCCAGCTCGGTCATGCAGCCGCGGATGCCCTGTTCCCAATCGATCAGCGTGCCGTAGCAATCGAAGGTGATCAGGTCGAGGGTTTCGGCCAGCCGTGCCAGTTGGGACATGGGTGCGTTTCTGTGGTTTTCTTGAGCTTGAAGACCGCGTTTGCGCCGCGCGAGCTTAACGGCTGGCGGATGGTTTGACCAGACGGCATGCCTCGTCGCGTTGGGCGACGAAGCGGCGGGGGGTATACTCGGCGCCATGACGGACAAAGCGCCCGCAGCAACGCAACCCACCCGAACGGGACTGATCTGGGATGAGCGCTGCAAGCAGCACGATACCGGTTCCGGCCATCCCGAGCGGTCCTCGAGGCTGGAGACCGTCATACAAGTGCTTTCTGCTTCCGGCCTGGCCGGCGCCTGCACGCGGCTGGCAGCTCGCCCCGCGGCCGATGAAGAGATTCTCGCCGTCCACGAGCGGCGCTATCTTGACCGGCTGATTGCGGCATGTTCTGCCGGGGCGCGTTTCATCGATACGGCGGACAGCGCGATCTGCCCGGCGAGCGCAGAGGCCGCCCGGCTGGCCGCCGGCGCCGCGCTGGCGGCGGTCGATGCGGTGATGGCGGGGACGGTGGGTAACGCGTTCTGCGCCATTCGCCCGCCGGGCCATCACTGCGAGCGCGGCACGTCGATGGGGTTTTGCCTATTGAACAATGTCGCGATCGCCGCGGAGCACTTGCGCGGGCGGTATGGCCTGCGGCGCATCGCAGTGGTCGATTGGGACGTGCACCATGGCAACGGTACGCAGCACGCGTTCGAAGAGACCGATGAAGTGCTGGTGTGCAACCTGCACGGGCACCCGGCGTATGTCTATCCCGGTACGGGCTATGCGGAAGAGCGCGGAATAGGGGCGGGCGCGGATGCGACCCTGAACATCCCGTTTTACCCGGGCGCGACGGACAATGACTACCGGGCTGCCTTCGATACCCAGGTGCTCCCGCTGTTGGAGTCGTATCAGCCGCAATTCGTGCTGATTTCCGCGGGATTCGACGCGCATCGGCGGGATCCGCTCGCGCCCATCGACCTGGACACGGCATCATTCGGCTGGATGACCCGTTCGGTTGCCGACGTGGCCCGTCGCTTCAGTCGCGGCCGGTTGGTCAGCCTGCTCGAAGGCGGCTACGATCTGCGAGCGCTGGGGGAATCGGTGGAACTGCACGTGCGCGAGTTGATCGCGGCGAACGCGCCCGTTGACCCGAACTGAATTCGAGATGAACTGAAACTGTCACGAGAGAACGCCATGTCCAAACCGACCATCGCCATCCTGGGCGCATCCACGGATCGCAGCAAGTTCGGCAATATCGCGGTCCGCGCGTATGCGGATCAGGGGTGGGCAGTCTATCCTGTCAATCCCAAGGCCGGCGAAGTCGAAGGATTCAAAGGCTACGCCAGTATTCGCGACATACCGGGCAAGCTGGACCGGGTTTCAGTTTACCTGCCGCCGCCCGTCCTGGTCGGCGTACTTGACGACATCGCAAGCAAAGCTCCCGGCGAAGTATGGCTCAATCCCGGCACCGAGAGTGAAGCTGTACTGACCAAGGCAAAGTCGCTGAAGCTCAACGTCATCGAAGCATGCAGCATCGTCGACCTGGGTGTTTCTCCCACGGACTACCGGGCGTAATCAGCCGTAAGCTCCTATCCCGCAGCCAGTTGCGGTACAAGCCGCCAGGTTTGTGGCGCACCGAAATATTCGGGCCTGACCAACGAAACCCAATGGGAATGACCGGAGCGAACGGTCAGCCCCGCAGGCGGACCGTCATCGGAAAGACTGGGCACTTGGTGGGAGTCGAGTGATGAGTCACCATCAGACCGTGATCAAACGTGGCGGTGTGGGGACGGCCGTGGCACATGGCCTGTTCGGCATGCTGACGACGATTGTCGTGTGCAGCATTGGCGTTGGCGTATACGCCCTGAACCTGGTTGATCGCAGGCTCGAGAGTGTTCTGGGCCTTGGTCAGGAAGTGCTGGTCGGGCTGCCCGAAACCCTGACGGAAGTCCGCCAGGCGTTGCCGCCCGCTCTGGCGGACGCGCTGAACGACGAGCGCACGCCGGACTATCGCGAGACTGTCGACCTGAATGCCCGACTGGTCCCAGGTGATGATCAAACGCAGCACCTGGTCATTCACGCGCACAATCAGGGCGAGCGCACGGTGACGCTGATGGCGTTGCGCGTGGTGCTGGTCGATGCGAACGACGTTCCGGTGCGATCAACCGTGACTTACGCCGCGACCCCGCTGACGATTGACCACGAGTGGCGCGGTCCGATTCTGCCGGGTTCCCTGCGCGAGTGTTCGCTGGTCTTCCACCACTGCCCAACCGGCCTGAAACCCAAAGTGGAAATCACCGATATTCGCGTCTGGACTGGGCCGAAGCAGCCAGAGGGCGAGCTTGCGGCGGCCCCGTTGCCCGCACCTGCGCCCGTTGCAACCATCCCCAACTGAAAGATAGTTCTTCCAGGCTTCAGCCCCTTGACGAAAGAGCAGTGGGGCGGCATAGTATTACTTCGTGATACCCCGGTGGTCGAAAGTTCGAAGCGGAATCCCCACATGCCTGCTGGCGCTCGCCTACCTCTGGGTCGGGTGCGGCGCGGCCCGATGGGCCCACGTTCACGAAGCGCATGCTGCGGCTGAGCATCACGCTCACGATACCCAACCACATGGCGAACATTTCCCGGATGCAGACGACGACTGCGCGGGCTGCCACGCGCTGCACACGGCCACCGTCGCCCACCTCGGTCCGGCGGCCGCGCTGCTCTGTGAAGATCGACTCCAGTCCGGCGCCGCGGTCTGCGGCGGACGGTCGCTTGTTTCACGCTCCATGCCGGGCATTCCCAGCCCACGCGCACCACCTCTGGCTTATCCCCAGCCCATCGAACTTTGACCCGTGAACAGGTTTCAGGCGCGCCACGCCGCGCCCAGGGGAAAACCCGGACGTGACGCGGCGCGCCAGGGTCGCACCCCGCCCGCAATCGGGCGACCATGGTGCGCGCCTCTGTGGGAATATTGCCATGCGCCGTCGCGAAGACGCCGCCGGCTTCACGCTGGTGGAACTGCTGGTTGTCATTTCGATCATCGCACTGCTGATCGCCATGCTGCTGCCGAGCCTGAAGAAGGCGCGGGAACAGACCAAGCAGATCGTATGCGCCAGCAACTTGCGCAGCTTGGCGCTGGCGGCACAGGCATACGCGGTGACCAACAACGATTACGTGATCTCCGCCGGACTAGCGCACAGCGCCAGCGCCGACGAACACGCCGCGTGGATCAACACGCTCCAGGGCGAATACGGCAATGCGCTGGTGGCGCGCTGCCCGAGCGACAAGAGCCCGTACTGGGACACCACCTGGCCGAGTACGTCGCAGAAACGACGGGCCAGCTATGGCACTACGTATTACACGGTCAAGAGAATCGGCGGGCGGGGGCCTTACAACCGTTTCAGTCAGTTTCGGCGTTCTGCCGAGACGATCTTTATGGTCGAACTTTCGGAAAAAACCGAATACGCAGTGTCGGATCACGTGCACCCGGAAGACTGGTGGAGCAGCCCGGATACGCTGTCGGCGGAACAGTTGGAACGGCAGCGTCACCTGAAAAGGGCGAACTACAGTTTCATCGACGGACACGCGGAGCCGAAGGTCTTCACCAAGACCTATGAAATCGACATTGAAGAAAGTCAATTCCCGACGTTTTTGCATTTTACACACAACCTGTACGACCCGGAGATCACTCCCGGAGGCAGAAAATACATGCAGCCGGGCGGATAACTCCGCGCGCCGCGGGCCGACGCCGACCCCGGCAAGTGTTTTTACCAATAAACCCAAGGAGGCCGAAAGATATGAAGAAGACGATCCAACGCGCGGCGCTGAGCACCATGCTCGCAACCATCCTGCCGGAAATCGTCCGCGCAGGAGACGACCACGAACATCACGGCGACATCATCGTGGGCCGCTCACTCCTGGACGTACTGGCGGTCGAGTACGACTTTGACGAACCGACTGTGCTTGCACCGGTGAGCGGGCTGCTGGCCGGCTGGGCGGGCGACGAACCGGGGTTCGACCACCTCGAGGCCAACGAGCCGGATGAGGATTTTTACTCATTGGCCGCGGGGGCTAACATCGTGTTCGAACTGGTAAACATTGACCAGGCGCTGGTGGGAAACCCCCTGGGCAGCCCGCTGGACGCACCGGGTGCGCGGTTTGTGCTCGGCGACCATGAACTGCATCAGCACATTGACTGGTTGATCGACTCGACCGATCCCGCGTTCAACCCCGTGCAGACGGTGTGGTCCCTTCAGTTTCGGCTGATCGACATCGGGGCGACTGGGTACGGCGCGTCCGACGTTTATGATTGGCATTTTACAAATATGCCCGAACCCGGGTCCGCCGGCCTGATGCTGGCGGCCTGCGCCTGGGCGATACGCCGCAAGCGCTGACAGCGTTCGAGAATCCAAGGGCAAAAGAAGCGCGTAGCGGGATGGGCGCAGCGCAGCGTCGGCTGTGCCGCGTCCGTCCGTCGCGCGTGCGGACTCAGGCGGCGATGGATGTTTTGAAAGGAGCGGTAGTATGCAGCGGCAGCGAAAGGTACTACTGGCGGCGGGGATTGCGATCGCCGCCGCGGATGCGCGCGGCCAGCACACGGGCGACATCTGGGTGGGGGTGAACGACGCGAATCATCTCGCCTTGAGCACAAACGGATTCATACCCGATGAGAATTTCGCACCGCTGTTTCCGGTGAACGGTATCCTCAAGGGCTGGACCAACGACGACCCCGGATTCGACCGCGCAGTGGCGGCCGACGATGTGGGCCCGCTCGGCAGCGGTGCGGCGATCTGGCTCGATGTGGTTTGGCTCGAGCCGGCGCTTCAGGCGATCGACGATGGGTTTCAGATTCTGCGCAATCCGGGGGACGATACGCTGCTGGGTGGCGCGAACCTGCATGAACACCTCACTTGGCACATCAACAATCAGGACATCGCATTCGATCCGCTGCAGTGCGTCTGGCAGGGCACCTTCGTGCTGCGAGACGACGGCACCACGGGTTACGGAACGTCGGAGTCGTTTACGATGCAGTTCACGAATGCGGAAGTGCGGGCCCCGGGGGAGCCGGCAACTGGGGATTTCGACGAGAGCGGAACGCTCGACGCGGTTGACCATGCCGCGCTGATGGCGTGCCTGGCGGGCGGCGGGCCGGCGCGCGCTCCGGAACCGGATGAGCCGGGAGTCGCCACCTGCGCGGTGGAGTGCCTGAACGCGTTTGATTTTGACGATGATCGCGATGTCGACCTGCGCGACGCCGCAGCGATGTTCCGACAGAAGCCGTAACGCGCGTCGGTCGCTATTGCCCGGCGGCGGCGTTCTGCCGGGCGATGTCGATCATGGCCTGGACATCCTCGGGCCGCAGGCGCGGACCGCCGGCAACCGAGGTCTTCTGCTTTTCTCCGCGGGCGCGAAGCACGTCGACCAGCGGCTGAACAATCTTTGCGGTGGCGCCTTCCTTGCCCGCCGGCACCACCACCGGACGGAGTTGGGCGGACGTGTTCGCGACCATAACCGTCTGGGTCGCGCCCACACCGGCAAAACGCTGCACCGTAGCGCGGTCGGCTGGCGCCAAGTTGGCGCCCTGCGGCAACGGTCCGCCCGGATTCGACGGAAGTTCTGGCAGCGCCACCAGCGGATGGGTATCGTGAATTCCCGGTGCCTGGGCCACGGTGTCGGCGAGGCGCGCCTGGGCGCGGCCGGCTTCTTCGACCCACTGTTTCATGGTGCGCGACGAACGTTCGGTGGCGACCAGGAGCTTCCCAAGCAGCTTGATGCGTTCGTTCGCCTGCAGGCTGGCCTGCGACACACCGCGGAAGACGCGTTTGACCGCGAGGCAGACCTCGTTGAGTTCGTCTGCCTGGGCGCGGGCTTCCTGCATCACGGTCATCGGCTGGGCCAATGCCTCCTGCAGTTCGACCACTTTGCCTTCGAGTGAAACGGTCATGCTGGACAGCTGGACGACGGCGTCGTGCTGCGCGCGGGCGCGCTCGGCGTCGCCGCGCAGCCGGGCGATGAGGTCGCCGGCGGACGCGAGCAGTGCCTGCATCTCTTCCATACGGGCGGTCATCTGCGGGGCAAGGGCCAACCCGCGGTCATTGGATTGGGCCATGTCGGCGCAGATCTGCTGAGCCTCGGCGATACGCTCCGCGAACTGCCGGGTGATCGTCTCCGCAGCGCCCTGCTGAGCGGCAAATGTCTCTGCGCCGAGGCGGGCGCGTTCGACCTGATCCGCAAGCGCATGGGTCTCGCGGGCTGCGTTCGCCATCAATTCGTTCAGGCCAGCTTCACGATCGCCCGCCGTCGCAATCAGCGCACCCAAGTCGCGGACGCGCTGATCGGCGGTGTTGGTCAAGGTCCAGACGTCGCGCATCTGCTGATCGATCCGTTCGCGCGCGGCACCCGCGCCTTCCAGCAGCTCCCGTGTTTCCTGCATGACGGTCGCCAGGCGGCCGGCGCTGGCCTCGGCCGCGCCGATTTCGATCTCGACGGACTGCATTGCCGCGGCAACGGACGTGGCGATGTTCTCGCGCGCCTGCGTCGCGCTGTTCTCGGCGGTTTGACTGATGGTCTGAGCGTGCTGGTCGATTTCCGTGCGCAGCGCGACCGCGGCGCGCTCGGCCTGGGCGACAAGCTCATTGCACACGCGCTCCGCCGTGTTGTTGGCCTGTGCGATCAGCTCGGCACCCACGCGCCGCAGCTCCTCTTCCGTGACCGTGAGAATCTCACGGGCGCGGTCGTCGGTCCGGGCCACGGCGTTCGTGCAGGCCGCGCGGACAGCCCGCGCTGCCTGATCGACATCGCGTTCATTCGCGCTGGCGAGTTCGGCCCGCACCGATTCGATTTCGCCGTTCACCCGCGCCAATGCCGCCTCCACCGCCGACTCGAGCGCGACAGATGCTTCACGCGTGCGGCACACGCCGGTATCGAGCATGGCGGACAGTTCCCCTCGCGCCCGGTCAAGTCCCTGGGCCACCGTGGCATTGACGGACTCTTCAAACCGCTTGAGCTGCTGCTGCACCGAGGCCATGACCGCGGAAGCGGTGGCCTCGATATCGATGGCGGCAGCCTGGGCTTCCGTCAACCGGGACTGCGCCTCCTGCGCCGTCGTGACCGCGGACCGCGCCGAACGCAGCGCCTCCTCGGCTGCCGCGCGAGCGGACTGCTCCACGGCGACCAGGGATTCAGCGCGAACCACGCCCGCCTGAATACGATCTTCGGCGGCGCGAGCGACCTGTTCAATGGCGTGAACTCCGTCAGACTGGATGCGTTCCAGTGTGACGATCACGTTGTCGCGCAGATGCGCGGCTGCGTCGATGTTGCGAGCGAGCGAACCGGCGCACTGCTCCGAACGCGCCAGAGAATCTCGCAGCCGATCTGCGGCCGCGCCGGTATCGACCAACAAGGCTTGCGCGACAGCGCTCGCTTCGCGCAGCGCCGCGACGCGCTCTTCGGTCCGGGCCTGGGCCACCTGCTCGATGATCTGCGCACACGCCGCGTGCGTGTCTTTCATGCGGCGGTTGGCGACGTCGGACTGGTGGGCGAGTTCGGCACGGCCGGCGTCGACCAACCGGCGGATCTCGGCCTGCGCCTCGGTCGCCGCGCTACCGGCCTGCGCCGCGTCGGCGCGCGAGCGATCGATCATGGCGCCGATCACGCCGCGGTTTTCTTCGAGCACGGCCTGCTGTTCGCGGCGCAGCCCGTCGATCATCCCGCTCAGCTCAGCGCGCCGAGTCGAAAGCTCGTCGAAAATCTGCGCGAGGCTGGCGCGTTCGGCTTCCGCGGCCTGCCTCGATTCCTCGATCAGTCCGGTGACCTGGTTTCCGGTCGCTTCGAGCTTCTCATGAATAATCTGGGCGGATTCCAGGCCAGAAAGCAGCAGGGCGATGCGCTCCTCCGAGCCGGCGTCGATGTCGCCCAGTCGGCGCACAAAGTCTTCGAGCCGCTGTTGCACCAGCTTGGCTTCGCCGGTCGCACGTTCCGTCCGGGAGAGATTCCCGGAGATAGCCGCGTCCCGATGATCGACGCGCTCGCAAAGCCGCTGAAGATGTTCGGCGGCGTCGCGCGATCTGGAAAGAACCGACTCCGCACGTTCGGACATGCGCTCCAGCGCGGCGTCCAGCTCAGCCATTCGTTGCGGCGCGGACGCCGTCAACTCGGCGAAACGCTCGACGATGCGCTCCATGCGTTCGACATCCATGGGCGACGCGTTGGGTCTTGCATCCATGTTGTGCTCCGATCGGGCATTCGATGATGTGCTTGCAACCAGGTTCGCGCAAGCGTTGTCGGTATCGGTATCGGGAATCAACTCGGCGTCGATCACGTCCACGCCCATACACGCCGCACGAACCATGGCTTGGTGCGCCGCATGGTTGATTTCGCGCCAGCGCCCGCCGGAAAGCCGGGCGATGCGCTCGGCCGCCGCGGTGGTGAAGATGGCGTCGCCGCGCCACCCGGCTGCCGTCAGCCGCGTTTGCAGGTAGGCCGCGACTTCGTCGGAATCGAGTCGGGCGAGGCGCGCGGTCCGGTGCATACAGGCGGTCAGCTTTGCCAGTCGCGGCGCCTTCAGTCGGCCATGAATGGCGGCGGTAGCAAGTAGCACGACGGTGATCTGCACGGACGCGCCGCGGGCCGCGCCCAACAGGCATTCAATATCGAACAAGTCGTCGGGGGAGAGCCTCTCAGCCTCGTCGACAATGACCACGTGGCGACGGTCGGCCGGTTTCCGCAGCAGCGCCATGACCTTTTCCACGTTTGAGTCCGCGGCTGTGCCCGAAGTGTCGGCTAGTCGCAGCGCCGCGATGATCCGGCCGAGGAGCGACGTGCCTTCCGCGGAGGCGGCGATCAGCGCGAGGGTATGGACGCCATCCGGCATCTGAGCGGGCAGCGCGCGGCCGAGCACGCTTCGCCCTGAGCCAGCCTCGCCCTCGACGAGTACCGCCCCCCCCCCGGCTGCGACGTACGCACGTATCGCGTCGGCAATCGCGCGCAACGCGGCGGTCTCGTGGTAGCAGCGCGGACTGGTGGTCTCTTCAAAGGGCGGGTGATTCAGGCGAAAGCGGTCAATATACATTGCGCCAACCTCGGGTCGTCGGGCGGCCACGGGCGCGCCTTCGCCGGCGCGCGTGATGTCCGGAAAAACCGGCGACTCGCGTTAGCGATATCGGAACCAGGGGAGGGGGTCTGAACTTATCGGTCGGCGCGTACTGGCCGCGGTCCGGAAATATAGCGCTCCGCGATAGCGCGGGGCGCACGAATTGCCGGGCCGAGGCGGGATATCGTAGTACCTACCTGTAAGGCTTCTCCCCGGTCTGGGAGAAGCGTGAAAGGGAAAGGAGCTCTGCCATGATCGGAATGGTAAACGCCATCGGCGCCGGTCAGGCGGTGCGCGACCTGCTCAGTACGCGATCGACAGGCCCGGCATCACCCTCTCGGGAGCTGGGTGAACCGCCGATGTGGGTCCGCCCGCATGACCCGCCTCCGAGCCCGACAGAGAGCACGCGCGCAGTTCGACCCGTCGAGTTTCAGGAAGCACAATCCAAGGCTCAATCATCCGAGGAAGCCCGCGTCCCCGAAGCCCCCAACTTTGGACCGCGCCAATCGGCTCCGGATGATCTGGGGCAAGTGCTCGATACCACGGGTTGACGCCGCAAACGAAGTTGGGATTCGCGACCCGAGGCGGCCGCCGGATTCGGCGTCCGCCAATCGCGGATCATGCGCGGTCAACCACCCATATCTCTTGCAGTTGTCGCACGACCGCTTCCATCAGCGCGCGATCGCGCGGGCTGGCTTCAACCGCGATCCGCAGCGGCACCGCCGAGGGCAATTCGCGTCTGCATTCTTTGGCCACCACTTGGTTGAGCACGTCAATCAGGTGGCGAAGTGCTCGAATCTGTTCTTCTGCGCGGGCGGTACGGACAGCGGCCAATCCGATCCGGATTCCCCCGTTCGCATCCAGCGTACGCTGCTCGTACCACGAAGGCTGGGGGTACACGCGACCTTGCGCAGTCAGGACGAAATGTACATCGTCATTCGGCCGCGTGGCGGTCAACCCGCCAGGGCCGGCCTGCCCAGCGACTCCCACGAGCACAATACCCGACCAGGGGGCCAACCCTTCGCGATGTTCGCCGACGGCAGAGGTCGCAGCCGCCTGCAACTCAGCCGCGGTCCACGGGGTCGCCGCGACTGGCGCGCCGCGTTCCAGCCAGGAGAGCAGCACGGCGCCGGTGGTCATGGCCAGGGCCAAACAGGTCCAGACGCGAAACATCCGTGTTCGCCGAGGCATCTTGCTATCCGTTGATTTGGCCGGGAAATCACCGCCGGGGACGCATTGACGATTCACGCCATTCCCGGCGGCGGTTGTAGTATAATCATCGGCGCGCGGCAACCGTTTTGTTCGCGCTTTTCGAAGCGCCGCAAAGCGCGCCGCACATGCATCGCGGTTTTTCCAATACGTGGTGTAGCGCGCGAGGAGCACACCACATCTGGCGCCGACCAGCGAGGCGACTGTGCACCACGCGCTTCGCGCGCTTGCGCAGGGTCTCAGCACCCGCCAGTTACCCACGGGGGTCGCATGTTCGAACCATCGACCTGGACCTGCCCACATTGCCGCGACGGCGACTTCGTCCTGTCGGCGACCGATGACGGCATCGGGGTCTGCGCGCGTTGCGGCTTCGCGTTCAGCCGACCCTCCGAGGTGTCGGACGGAACGACCTGGCGGGAGCTGGCGAAGAGCGCGGGCCCGCCCGCAGAAGCGTGGCCGTTCGTCCGGCCGGATCGCTATCGCGTGATCCGTTCGCTGGCTGCGGGGGCCCAGGGCCACATCCTGCTGGCGCACCATGTGCATCTCGACCAGATCTGCGTGGTGAAAGTGCTCCAGGTTCGCGAGGAGCTGCGCGATCTGGCAACGGCCCGACTGCAAACAGAGGCACGCGCCGGCGTCCGCGTGAACCATGCCAACGTCGCCCGGGTGCTCGATTGTGACAGCACCGGCGGGGCGTGGTACTTCGCGATGGAGTTCGTGCCGGGCGAAAACCTCCGTCGGATCGTTCGCGGCGTTGGGCGGCTCTGCTGGGAACAGGTGGTCGAGATCGCGGGGCAGGTGGCGGACGGCCTGCGCGCCATCCATGCAGCCGGATTAATCCACCGCGACATCAAGCCGAGCAACATCATGCTGCGTCCGGACGGCGTGCCGAAGATCATGGACCTGGGCCTGGTGAAGGCACCGACGATCGAAGGCGACATGACGCTGACCCAGACCGGTCAGATTCTGGGGACGCCGTACTACATGGCGCCGGAGCAGTTCGATTGCCTGCACGACCTGACCGCGCAGGCCGACATCTATGCGTTCGGCGCAACGCTCTTCAATCTGCTTGCCGGCCGTCCGCCGCATCAGGGCTCCGGCGTGGTCGAACTGGCGAACCGGCACAAGCACGACCCCGTGGTGTGGCCGGAAGACACCGTTCGCGATGTGCCCAGTTGGCTGCGGCACGTGGTGGAGGTCTGCCTGGCCAAGCGACCTGAGCACCGCTTTCCTTCGATGGAGGTTGCGGGCGAGGCCCTGCGCAGCGGCGTGAACGTCGATAAATTGCTGCCCGCCGACGAAGCAACTCACAAACCGCGAGGCATCCTGGTGCTGGGGTTTCGCAACCTCTCCCGCCAGCCGGCGGACGACTGGATCGGTGATGCCGTGGCCGAGCACGTCGTTTCGCGCCTAATGCAGGTCGAGGGGTTGCACGTCGTCGATCGCCAGAATTTGACTCCGCTGCTTCGCGGCACGGATGGCGCATGGGTGGGCCTCGCCGAGGATGCGCTGCTGGACAAAGCGCGAATGCTGGGGGCGCGAATGGTGGTGCTGGGCGGGTTTCAACGCCAGGGTGAGCAGATGCGCATTCATGCCCATTCGATCGCGCGCGGCGGCTCGGCAGCCCCCCGGATCAGCATCAGCGTTGCTGGCCGCGTGAACGACCTCTTTGCACTGGAGGACGAGTTGGCGGACGCCATCGTACGCGGCATCGGCCATGATTTGGCGAGCACCGGCGGTCGGGCGCGGCGCAGCGAAACGGAGAACCTCGCGGCGCACGAGAAGTTTGTGCGCGGGCGTCGGGCATTCTCCGACGGGAGCTACCATGCCGCCATCAAGCTGGCGGAGGAGGCGCTGGCCCTCGACGAGAACTGCCCGGGCGCGATCAGCCTGATTGGGGCGGCGTACGCCCGGATGGGGGACTACGACCGGGCGCTGGGGTTTCACCAACAGGAGGAGGCGGCGGCCCGCCGGGAAAACGATCCTGCCCGGCTGGCCGAGGCGCTGGGCAATCTCGGGGTGATGTATTACTACCGGGGCGAGTACCCGCTGGCGCACGAGTTTCTGGAGCAGGCCAGGGACTTGTGCAGCGACCTGTCGCACTGGGCGGACTGCGCGAAGTACGAGGGCAATTTGGGTTTTGTGCTCATGCGGCTGCAGCGCTGGAACGACGCCGAGGCCGCCTTTGCCCGGGCGATCGAGATTCACAAGCGCTACGGCGACCTGGTGTCGCTCGCATGGCCGTACAACGGGATGGGCGGGGTGCTGCTCAAGCAGGGGCGCTACGCGGAAGCCAGCGAATATTACCGCCGCGCCTTGGGATTAGCCAATGAAATCGGGGACCGGGTGAACACCGGCGTGTCGCACATGAACCTGGGGCGCTGCGCGTGCCTGCTGGGTGATTTCGCCGAGGCGGAGGCGAGCTTTGACGAGGCGCTGGCGGCACTGGAGGGCACGGACTTCTGGAACGGGCTGACGCTGGTGTACGAGCACATGGCGGACATGTATCTGCTAGAAAAGGACATTGCCCGGGCGATGGCCTGCATCGACAAGCGACTGGAACTGGCCCACAAGCACGACAACCACCGCATGGAGGCGGAGGCGTGGGAGCAGAAGGCGAAGGCGCACGAGATGGCCGGAGAGAAGGATCCGGCATTCACGTGCCTGAAGAAATCGATCGAAGTCTCGCAGAAGCCGCCGCCGGAGGAGAGCCTGCACCGGCATTTGAGCATGATCGCGAAGAAGCCGCCGTTTGCGTGAAGCGGCTCCCGGCAAAACTGCGTTGACAGGTCCAGCCGATGCGTCGGAATACAACACCACTTATTGAGAAACAATCGCTTCTTGACGCAGATCACTACGAAACGATTGTTGTCCAAGCCAATGCAATCTTGCCATCGGGCGCGGAGACTCGACCGCTCACGCCGCGGCGAGCCGGGTCCGCAGGCCGTCGAGGGTACGCTGGAACGCGCGGAGTTCCTCGCGGACCGCGGTCGTGTTCGTGTGGCGGATCTCGGGGTTCAGGTCGGACAGCTCGCGCTCGATGAGTTCGAGCAGGGCGGCCACTTCATCCTGGGTCAGTTCGAGGGTCATGACAACCTCCTTCCGGGTCTTGGCTCCTTCCGGGGTCGGGCACATTTCAGTTCGGGGCGCGGCGGCGAGGCGGGGACGGGCGCATGGTCGCCGGGCGGAACCCCGGGATGTGGTGTTCCGGTTCGTACTCCCCCTAAAGATCATAGGCGCGCCTGTTGGCGACGGGCGAGGGCGGGTTCGATCACATCTGCCCGATGGTGGGGATGCCCAGAAGCTGGAGGCCGGTGCGGATGACCCGGGCGGTCAGGTCACAGAGGCGGAGGCGCGAACTGCGCAGGGTTTCGGGCTCGGCGTCGATGACGCGGACGCCGAGCTTGCGATCGTAGAAGCGGCTGAAATGCCGGCTGAGGTCGAACAGGTATTCGGTGAGCAGGTTCGGCCGTAGGTCGCGCACGAGTGACGCCACGATTTCAGGAAAACGAGAAACGGCCTTGGCGAGGGCGATCTCGGATTCGTGTTCGAGGGTCAAAGGTGCACCGGACGGCAGGTTCGCGAGGCCCGCGCTGTCGAACGCGATGCCCGCCTTGCGTTGGATGCTGCGGATACGGGCGTAGGCATAGAGCATGTACGGCGCAGTGTTGCCGTCCAGCGCGAGCATATGGTCCCAGTTGAAGCGATAGTCGGTGCTCAGGTTATGGGACAGGTCGAAGTACTTGACGGCTGCGATGCCCACCGTCTCAGCGATGCGGGCACGCTGTTCGGTGGACAGGCCTGCCCGGGCGGATTCGGGATCGTCGGCGCCGGTATCGACGACCACGCGGGCACGGTCGACCGCTTCTGCGAGCAGTTCCTTGAGTTTCACCGTCCCGCCAGCGCGGGTCTTGAAGGGCATGCCCAATGCGTCGAGCATGCTGCCGAAACCGATATGTTCCAGGCGGACATTTTCCCCCGCCCAGCCGGCCATGCGCAGCACGGCGAAGAGCATCTCGAAGTGCTGCTTCTGCGGTAGGCCGACGACGTAGATCACGCGGGCCGCACCGCAATCGCGCACGCGGTAGCGGGCGGCGGCCAGGTCGGAGGTGGCATAGAGATACCCGCCGTCGGACTTGCGCACCATGAACGGAAGGCGCTCACCGTCGCGGGTCTTGAAGCCCTCGGGGAAAACGCAATCGGCGCCTTCGCTCTTTTCGACCAGCCCGAGACGGGTCAGCTCCTCGACGACGTCGGCCAGGTGACCGTTGTAGAAGCTCTCGCCGCGATCGACCAGCTTGGTGATTCCCAAGATGGCGTAGACCGCGTGGCAGTGGCGGAGCGATTCAGCGCAGAATGCCCGCCAGATGCGCAGGGTTTCCGGGTCGCCGCCCTGGAGCTGCACGACGGTGCGGCGGGCCTCTTCGGCGAATGCCGGGTCGCCGTCAAAGTGCTTCTTGGCCTCGCGGTAGAAGCTCTCCAGGTCGCTGATGGCCAGATGGTCGAGGTCCGCGAGGGCTGCGGGCTGGGTGGCGCGCAAATGGGCGAGCAGCATGCCGAACTGCGTGCCCCAGTCGCCGACGTGGTTGACGCGCTGGACGGCGTGGCCGGCGAACTCGAGGATGCGGGCGATGCATTCGCCAATGACCGTGCTGCGCAGGTGGCCGACGTGCATCTCCTTGGCCAGGTTGGGGCTGGACATGTCCACGACGACGTTTTCGGGGTGATCGGCTGGTGCGATGCCCAGGCGGTCGTACTCCGCATTGGGATCAGCCGGGGGCACCTCGCCGAGGTAGGCGTTCAGGAACGCGAGATTGAGGCGAATGTTGAGAAATCCCGGACCGGCAATCTCGGGCGTTTCGGCGAGATCTTCGACCTTGAGCGCGTCGGCGAGCTTCTGGGCGACGTCACGGGGCTTTAGTCCGAGCTGCTTGGCCAGGGCCATGGCGCCGTTGAACTGGTAGTCGCCGAACCTGGGATCGGTGCTGGCCTTAAGCCAGGCGCGATCGAGAATTGCGCCGCCAGCTAACGCCGAAGCCGCCGCATTCTGAAGTTGGTCGAAAAGCATATCGGGGATGCTGCGTCTCATGATGCTTGATCTGCCCCGGGCGTAATTCTGGCTCGCGCAATTTGAGCATCAAGCGTTGCAAGGTAGTCGCGATAGCGCTGGGTGGCACACTTTCTCGCGGCAGTCGACTCACTAACGCCAAATGTCCCAAGCAGGTATTTCCGGTTGTGAGGAGTCAGGGTGCCGAGATACAACTCAATGCGATCTGAAAGCGCTGTATTGAGCGGAACAAGGTGTTCATGGTCCCACTCGTGCTCGAAATCTGATTCGAAGATAGGATTGTTTGCCAAGTAATCGAAAACTCTCGACAGATATCGGAATCCATCTGGGTTTGCAAGTACCGCAAGCGTTGGAACAATGGCAGGCTCGCCATTGACACCATTGTGATGAACACAATGTAACTGCTTAAGTATGAGTTCCGCGTTCGCAGGAACCCGCGGCATCCGTTTGCGTACTCGTCGTCGCATTATGAGAACCCTTCGGCGAAGTGGGCGAGGCGGTTTTTTCCGCGCGATTGCTTATGCCGATGCGCTGCGCTGCCATTGGACGCGCGGAGCGTCGCCCCAGAGCAGCTCAAGGTCGTAGTAGCTGCGATGCTCCGGGGTGAACACGTGCAACACGACGTTGATGAAGTCCACGAGAATCCACGTCGGCGACTCCATGCCCGAGAGCGTGAACGGCGGCTCGCCGATCCGCTTGCCGTACTCGATGGCGTGCTCAGCCGCGGAGCGCATCTGCCGGTCGCTGGTGCCGCTGCAGATCACGAAGTAGTCGGTCACCGGGCTCAGTCCGCGCAGATCCATCACGGTGACCTCGTCGCACTTCGCATCCGCGACGGTGCGCGCGAGTTCAATGGCGAACTGGCGATCTTTGGCGCCTTGGGCGTCGGTCATGATGGATGGAAGATTAGCGGATAAACGCGCGAAAGGCCACCGCGCGGGGTGCGTTCGCGGGTTACGAAGGCGTAACACGGGACGCGCTCCCCTGCGGGTCGCCGCTAAACGCGCGCGGTTGACACCGGACCTGGCCTACCCCAGGCCGAGCAAGGCGCTGATCTGCGGGGCGTATTTCACGATCAGTCCGGCAAAGACCACGCTGACCATACTCATCAGCTTGATGAGGATGTTCAAGCTCGGGCCGGAGGTGTCCTTGAACGGGTCGCCGACGGTGTCGCCCACGACGCCGGCTTTGTGCGCAGAACTGCCCTTGCCGCCGTGCTGGCCGGTTTCGATATACTTCTTGGCGTTGTCCCACGCGCCGCCCGCGTTGGCCATGAAGATCGCCACGGCAAAGCCGCTGCACAGGCCGCCCGCGAGCAGGCCCATCACCCCCGGCACGCCGAAGATCAGGCCGACCAAGACGGGCACGATGATTGCCAGCAGCGACGGGAAGATCATTTCCTTCTGGGCGCCAGCTGTGGAAATGGCCACGCAGTTCGCATAGTCCGGCACCTGCTGTCCCTGGTAGGTGATCGGGCTGCGCGGCCAGTTGTCGGGATCGGAGACGAACGCGTCGTCCTTGCCCTGGCTCTTGAGGTAGGCGCGCATCTTGGCGAACTGGGCGCGGCACTCGTTCATCATGCGATAGGCGGCACGGCCGACGGCCTTCATGGTGAGCGCGCAGAAGAGGAACGCAAGCAACACGCCGGCGAAGAGGCCGCAAAGCACCTTGGGATTCATCAAGGTGACGTCGTAGAAGTCCATGAACTGCTGCATGCTGGCCCGGACACTGCCGACGAGCAGCGCCTCCTCGCCCTTGAGGTGCGCGGTGCGGACAAACTCGTTGTCCGGGTCCGGCGCGCCGATCTCGGCGACGGGGAACTTGTCGCCGACGCTGAACGCCCTCTGCACCTTGGAGTTCAGCAGCATGTAGGCGCGATAGCTGCCCTCGCCGGTGCCGGGTTTAAACTTCTCGGCGAACTTGCCGTAGCCCATGTAATAGATATCGCCCATGCCGGCGTTCGCGTCGGATTTGGCCGCGGGCACGACTTGCTGTATGTGGGCCATCGCTTCGCGCTGCATACCTACGCGGACTTCCTCGACGTAGGCGGCGAGCAGGGCGAGCGCAGTGAGGGCGGCGGATCCGATCGCAAAGCCCTTGCCGGTGGCGGCGGTGGTGTTGCCCAGGGAGTCGAGTGCGTCGGTACGCTGACGGACCTCCGGCTTCTGGTGGGTCATCTCGGCGTTGCCGCCGGCGTTGTCGGCGATGGGGCCGTAGGCGTCGGTCGCCAGGGTAATTCCCAAGGTGGCGAGCATGCCCACCGCGGCGATGCCCACGCCGTACAGTCCGAGCATGAACTCACTACCGCCGCCCGCGAAGATGAACGCGAGCATGATCGCAACGATGATGGTGGTGAGCGAGGCCCACGTGCTCTTCATGCCTTCGGCGATGCCCGCGATGATCACCGTCGCGGGTCCGGTCGTGGCCTGCTCGGCGATGTCCTTCGTCGGTTTGTACTCGTAGCTGGTGTAGTACTCGGTGGCCTTGCCGATGATGATGCCCGCAGCCAGGCCCACGACCACGCTCGCGGCGATGCCGTAGGGGTTGATACCCGCGATACCCTTGAGCATGAAATGGCAGATCAGAAACGCGGCGATGGCGATCAGGAAGCTGCTGCCGTTGATGCCGCGATTCAGCGCGGCCATGAGCTGACCCATGGTCGCGCCTTCGTGCGTTTTGACCATGTAAATACCCAGGATCGACAGCCCGATGCCCACGCCGGCCATGACCATCGGCACCGCCAGCAGGCGGATGGCCACGTCGGCTGCCATTGTCAGATCTTCCGGGAACAACGCGGAGGCCGCCGCCACGCCCAGCGCGGCGGTTGCGAGGATCGAGCCCGCGTACGACTCGTAGAGGTCGGCGCCCATGCCCGCGACATCGCCGACGTTGTCGCCGACGTTGTCCGCGATGGTCGCCGGGTTGCGAGAATCGTCTTCGGGGATGCCCGCTTCCACCTTGCCGACGAGGTCGGCGCCGACGTCAGCCGCCTTGGTGTAGATACCGCCACCCACGCGGGCGAACAGCGCCTGCGTGCTGGCGCCCATGCCGAAGGTGAGCATGACCACGGTGATTTCGTTCAGCGACATGTGGGCGCCAAAGTAGTACAGCGCCAGGAACCACCCGGTGATGTCGATGAGGGCGAAACCGACGACCACCAGGCCCATGACCGCGCCTGCGCGAAAAGCGACGACCAGGCCCTTGTTGAGGCTTTCGCGGGCGCCGGCGGTCGTGCGGTGCGCCGCGTTGGTCGCGGTGCGCATGCCGAGATAGCCGCACAATCCGCTGAAAAATCCGCCGGTGAGGAACGCGATCGGCACGATGGCGTGCTGCACGTGCAGGCCGAACGCCATCCACGCGAGGATGATGGCCAGCACGACGAATACGATGGCCACGACCTTGTACTGGCGTCGCAAATAGGCCATCGCGCCGGCGCGCACGTGCCCGGCGATGACGATCATCTCCGGATCACCTTCCGGCTGACCCATGATCTCCTTGTAGAACTTCAACGCGAAGATCAGCGCGACTACGGCGAAGACCGGCGCGAGATACCACAAGCTCGGAATCGCGGGGCGAAGCGCCAGTTCAGTGTCGGCCGCCACCGCCGTCGAAGTGACCGCCGGCGCCGACTCTTGCGCCATTACCGCGGTCGTGGCGCCGGTCACCGCGAGCAGCGCCACCGTCGCGATCAATGCCAACTGCAAGATTCGAGCGTTCAATGCCTTACCTCCTCGTTCGTTGACGGATACCCCGCCCTGGACCGCCGATCCATGCGGTGAGCAAACCCGTGAATTCGCAATAACACCGGTATTGACAAAGGCTTAGACCGGGGGCGTGCGCCCACGCCCCGGAAGGCGGGACTATAGCAACTCCGCGCGCGAAGTCCAGACCGTACACGGCCGCGCCATTGCCATGTGAAGTACGGCCCGTTAGCTTGCTCGCAGCGTCAGAGATTCGATCGATTCAGCCCGGCGTATCGACCATGCCAGCATCCGCAAGACCCGTCGAAGGAGCATCTCGCCCCATGAAGCCCAAGAGCGCGGTCGCGGTCACGGATCTGGCGGCCCTGATTCGCGATGTCGCCGACTTTCCAAAGCCGGGCATCGTATTCAAGGACATCACGCCTCTGCTGGCGGATCCTGCCGGTCTGGCCCTGGCGGTTGAATGCTTGGCTCAGCCCTTTCGTCGGTTGAACATCGACAAGGTGGTGGGCGCGGAGTCGCGGGGGTTCATCTTCGGAACAGCCGTGGCCCAGAGTCTGTCGGCTGGGTTTGTGCCGGTGCGCAAACCGGACAAGTTGCCGCGCGCGACGCTTGAGCGGAGCTACGCGCTCGAATACGGCACAAACAAGCTCTTCGTCCACCAGGACGCGATCAGCGAAGGCGAGACCATCCTGCTGGTGGATGACCTGCTGGCAACCGGTGGTACCGTGGCGGCGTGCGGCGAACTGGTCGAGGAACTCGGCGGAAGGGTTGTCGGGGCTGCCTTTTTGATCGAGCTGGCATTCCTGAATGGCCGCAGCCGCATTGCGCGCTACCCGGTGCATGCCGTGCTGCGTTACGATTCCTGAAATTCCTCGGAACTTCGGCGGCGATGATCGCGCGTGGGAACATGATCGCAACTACCTGTAAAACATAACATTATATCGCAGCCTGGACGCCGATCGCGCCGCCTCCGCCCGCACGGGCAACTTCGACGCGCGCCGAAATCGAGCCGCACACGTCTGGACTTGAGCCCGAGCTGAACCACCGTTTGCTGTGTATTCTTGTCGAAGTGCGGTTCGCGGGCGCTTCGCTATTGGGCCGAAAGTATAACCATTAAGTCCGGGCTTCGGGCGATTGGGCCCCGATGATTCGGCGGCAGGGGGTACAGTTTGCCTCCGCGCCGCTTACGCGCTTGCGCGAAACTTGAACAACAGGACGGGTGGTGCCCGCGGTGGCGATCTGGTTGAACATGGCGGTTCGTGCTCATCAAAAGCCTCGGATGCAGGGTCTCGCGGTTGCCCTCGTCACCTGCCTGGTTGCGGCGCCCTTGGCTTGGGGGCAGCGTGAATGGGGCCAGCCCACTCAATTGCCCGCCGGCTTGCTGGCGCGGCGCGCGGACCTGGAGAACTTGCTACGCACCGGGCAGGGCGCCTTGGAGCGCCGGGACTGGAAGCTGGCGATCGACTCGCTGCAGCGAATCATTGACGATGAGGTCGGCGCGCTGCTTCCCGCCGGCAGCGAAACAGATACCTACCTGGTTCGCGAATCAGCGCGACGGAGGGCAACTGCACTGCTCGCCGAAATGCCCGCGGAGGGAATGCGCGCGTATCGCCTGTTGAATGACGGCAAGGCGGAAGCCCTATGGATGCAGGCCACGGAAAAAGGTGACGAATCCGCGCTGCGCACCCTGGTCGACCGTTATCTCATCACCACTCGCGGGGGCCGGGCGGCTGACCTGCTCGCGGCCATCCTGATCGATCGGGGACTGCCCGCGGATGCACTGGAACTCCTGGATCGCCTGGAGGCGTGGTGCCCGGCTGGCGACGTGGCGGGCGCGGAGATTGGACGCAAGCGCGCCGTGTGCTGGCTGATGCTGGATGACTCCTCACGCGCGATGGGCAGCCTGGCGGATTCCGCAAACGCCACGCGGGCCGATGCGGCGACGCTCGAAATCTTGGAACTGGTGAACGGTGGTTGGCAGGCCACGCCGGAGCGCGCCCTGGAGGGGGGAGGAGAATCGTGGCCGCGCGCGGGCGGCGACCTCTGGCGCAGCGGACGCATGCCCGCGGTGTCGCCGGAGCTGCGCGAGAATCTGCCCTGGCGCTATCCACTGCCGGCTGACGATCCGGACTGGTGGGACCGCGAGTACCTGCCCTATCGCGACGTGGAGCGGGGTCTGCCTGCTTCATTGCCGGTGGTGGCGGATGGCCGCGTGTTCGTGAAGCGCGTGAACCAGATCGTCGCGTTTGACTTGGAAAGCCTCGAACCACTGTGGCAGAGCGATCCGCCGCCCGAAACCAGTTCAGCTCCGCAGTTTCGCACACGGCGGCTGGCAAACCGCAACGAGCGATACGTCGACCGGTTCAACCTGCGCGAACGCTTGCTGCACGATTATGTCGGCAACTTGGTGGCGGTGGCGGGGGAGAGACTTTTTGAGATCGAACGCGAAGGGCGCGGCCCCAACCGGCCAGCCGGATCCGATCGGGTCGTCATCGACCAGGTTCGCGACGAGATGGCCTGGCAGGGCTCGCGGCTGATCGCACGGCACGCGGCACGGGGCGATGTGCTGTGGGAGCGCGGACGAACCACCCAGCCGGAGGACCCGCTGGGAGACGTTTTCTTTCTCAGCGCGCCGCTTGGGATTCCCGCGCGCGGGTCCGATGGCGCCGCCGAATTGTGGACGGTGTACGCGCGGCGCAACGATGTGATGCTGGGCGTGCTCGATGGTCGCGACGGATCGCTGATGCGCGAGTTGCTGCTGTGCAGCGTCGACGCGAGAGAGATCAATGACTTGCTGCACGAGGCGGTCTACCCGGCGAGCGACACACAGACGCTGTACGTGACGATGAGCGCCGGGCTGGTGCTGGCGGTGGATATCGCCAGTTTCTCGCTGCGCTGGGCGACAACTTACCCCCGCACGGTGCACGTCAGCGGCACGGCGCCGACAAACTGGCTGTGCGGCCCGGCGGTCATCAGCGGCCGCCTGATTCTGGCGGCGCCGCCGGACAGCGACCACCTGATCGCTCTCGACCGATCCAGCGGCGCGATGGTGTGGAATTACCCCCGGCCCGCGCCCATTTACTACGTGCTGGCCGCGGATGATCGCTACGCGTGGCTGGGCGGCGATGGGTTCACTTGTTTGAACCTCGCGAACGGATCGGAAGCCTGGCGCGCGTTCGATGGCGCCACGGTCGATGTAACCGGGCGGGCGGCGCTGGCGGGCGGGTCGATTCACATCCCGACTGCCGAGGGGCTGACCACGCTGAACGCCGAAACCGGAGAAACCACGTCGCAGGTTCCGGTGCCCACCGACCAGCTTGCGCTGGGAAATCTCTTGTGCCTGGCCAGCGCGCTGTTCAGCGTGGACACCAACGAGGTTCGGAAATTCCCTGACCTGACCATGTCGTATCCGCGGCAGCTCGCGGCCTATGCCGCCGATCCCACGAACGAACAGGCCGCGGTGCGCCTGGCGTGGATGGAGTTGCTTCGCGATCAGCCGCAAGAGACCATTGAGGCGCTAGCGCCGCTTCGAACGCGCGGACCCGGGCGTTATCGCACAGAGATCAGTCGGCTGTGGATCGACGCGCTGCTGCGCCTGGCGAATCAGCCGGAAACGGCTGACACGCGCGCCGTCGAACTGTTGATCGAGGCGCAGTCGCTGACAGAATCGGATCTTGATCGTTTGCGCACGTCGCTGGCCCTGTCGTCGCGCCTGCGAAAGCTGGGCCGGGCGGGCGAAGCTTACCTGCGGCTGTGGCGACTGGGGCTGACGTCCGCAGGCGAAGGGTACGTAACCATCGAGCCCAAGCTGCGCAACCGCGCGCGCATGGTGATCGCAGAAGTGCTTGCACGGTTTGAGCGCGGCCTGACCGCGCGCGAACTTGCGGTGATCCAGGCGGAAACTCAACAGGCGCTGGCGGAGGCATTGGCCGCCAGCACGAATGAGTCAACAAGCGTCGAGGGACGGCGAGATCTGCAGGCCCTCGCCGAACTGGACGACGCGGGCGGCGCAGGACAGGCGGCGCTGATCGCGCTGGGCCGGATGGAGCGCGCCAGCGGACGAATCGAGCGCAGCGAACAGTACCTGCGCGAGGCGATACGCCGGGATCGCGCGGCGTCGGTGACGGCGCAAGCGCTGCGCGATTTAGCGGAGCAATACGTCGGCGAGCACCAGCGATTGTCCTGGGAGGCTTGGCAATTGCTGGCCGAACTCGAGCACCGCTTCGCCGCGGTCGCCCTGCCGTCTGAGCAAGGAGACGACACGACGATCGCCGGCGAAGTCGAGCGCTTGCGGCGGCAGATTGACCGGGCAGAAGCGGAGCGCGGCGCGGCGTATTGCCTGCCGGGGCGTTTTCAGCTCGTCCCGCAGCCGACGAATGCGCGATTCGACCTATTGAACGCCGACGCGTTGTTCGACTATGCGTCGGAACGGTCGGAAGCGAGCGGACGGTTCGCGCTGCTCTACGATCAACCGAATCGCGTCAACGCGGTGCGCCCGGGCAATGCCTCCGTGGTGTGGTCGACGGCTCTGCAGTTGCCGGGCACTTTGCCTGCCGAAGAGTCCGAGGAGGAACAGCCTGGTGGATGGGGCGAACTGCACGCGGTGGCGCATTGCGACGGCCAAACCGCGGTGGTGAACGGTCCGGACGGATTGTTCGGCATCGGCCTGCTGACCGGCCGACGCCTGTGGGGCGTGGCCTACGAGGAGCCATACACCGCGGACCGGATGTCGCTGCGCAACCGGCTGGTGGCGGTGGATCGCGGGCGATTGGTGTGCGCGCCGCGGCGCGGGGTGCTCACCTGCGCGTCGGTGCTCGACGGCGGCGAGGTGCGCTGGGAACGCATCCTGACAGACGAACGCATCGACAGCGTCTTGATCAAGGACGAGTACTGCGTCACGTTGGACAATCCGCGCGAGCGTGCGACGGTGTACGATGCGGCGAACGGACGGCGCATTGCGATGCTGAACTTCTCCCAGCCCAAAGGCGCCGCTCCGCCGATTCCGCTGGTGTACGAGGGCGGTCACCTGACTGGACCGGTGGACGAGCGCACCGTCGCCTGCTTTTCGGTGCGCACGGGGCGGGAAAATTGGCGTCATGCGCTTCCGCAGGAGATATACTGGACGTTCAACCCGGGCGAAGGTTACGTCGGCATCTGCGGCGCGGAGGGACACCTGCACCTCGTCGATATTCTCAGCGGGGACGTGGCACTGAGCGCACAGCTTCCCGAAATGCAATCGGGGTACGCCGAGGGGGTTATTCGCGACGGCGCTCTCGTGGTCATGGCCGCTGCGGTCTCGCATCGCGGATATGATCCCGCGATTGTCAGCCTGGATATTGAATCGGGAGCGGTGCGCTGGCGGCGAACGGGCATCGGGGCGACCGGCGGGAGCCAGTTCGCGCAATGGAAACTGCTCCAGACCGCGCGCGAGGTGATGCCCGTGTTCCGGCGCGGCGCGGTCGATTCAGATAACTCGTTTTACCGCGATGCCGGCCAGGTGGTGGTAGAGGTTGTGGATCTGCGCACGGGGGAAACGGTTGGCCCGTCGGTGGCGACGGGGCTAACAGTTACCGACCAGGAGCGGCTCACCGGGGAGTTTGGGCTTTGGCCCGGCCACCTGCTGGTCGGCACGCACCGTGGATTGTTGACGCTGCCGACCACGAACGAGAGGCCCGCGCGCGGCGCATTGCCGGCTGAAGAAGACATTCCGCAATGAAGAACACAACCAGCGCATTATTGATCGCAGTGGCGGCGCTTCTACCCGCGACACCCGGGGTGCGCGGTGAACAAACCCATGAATCCGCGCGGCCGTTGCCGCGGCACATTTCAGCGGAGACGGACGCGGCGATTGAGCGCGGACTTGCGTTTCTGGCGCGGACGCAGGGTCGGGACGGTGCGTGGCGGAACCGCACGGGATACGGCACGTATCCGGTCGCGATGTCGGCGTTGGCCGGCCTGGCGTTCCTTGCGGCGGGAAACACGACGACGCAGGGAACATACGCGCCAAACGTGGATCGTGTGACCGAGTTCCTGCTCGGGTGCCGCATGCCGTCGGGATTGATCGCGCGCATGGACGAAGACGAAGGCCGGCCGATGTACGGTCACGGTTTCGCAACGCTTTTTCTCGCGGAAGTCTACGGCATGACCGAGGACGCGGACCGCCAGGCGCGGATTCGCGAAGTACTACAGGGCGCGGTCGAACTGATTGCGCGCAGCCAGAGCCCGCTGGGCGGGTGGATCTACATGCCGGACGGTGGCGGCGACGAAGGCTCGGTGACGATCACGCAGTTGCAGGGTCTGCGTGCGTGCCGCAACGCGGGGATCGCCGTACCCAAGGACGTGATTGACCGGGCGCTGAAGTACCTGGAGCTGTCGTTCCGTTCGGACGGCGGGATCGCATACCGCGCGCGACAGGCGGGCCCGTCGCGCCCGCCGATCACCGCGGCTGCGGTGTGCTGCTGGTTTAACTGCGGGGATTACGACAACCCGATGGCCAAGCGGTGCTTGCAGTTCTGCCACGAGACGCTGGGGCGAGGGGAAGGCACACTGGGGCACAAGTATTACGCGCACCTGTACTACGCGCAGGCGATCTACCTGTCCGACGAGCCGGCGCAGTGGGATCGATATTTCCCAAAGTTTCGCGACGAACTGCTCCGCGAACAGAACGCGGACGGCTCCTGGATGGGCGACAGCGTGGGGTTGCCGTACGGCACAGCGCTGGCGACGATCATTCTGCAGTTGCCGTACAACCGGTTGCCGATCATGCAACGCTAAGTCCCGATCACAGGGCGCAATAAACGGAGCGCAATATGCCGGAAGACACACATGGCTCGTCCGATCTCGCCGCGATACGCGACCTGAAAAGCGGCTACGACCGCATTCGCGCGGAACTTGGCAAGGTCATCGTGGGTCAGGACGTGGTCGTCGATCAGCTCATGGTCTGCCTTTTCGCGGGTGGACACGTGATCCTGGAAGGCGTGCCCGGGCTGGCCAAGACGCTGATGATCTCGACATTGGCGCGGTGCCTGGATCTGTCGTTTCATCGCATCCAGTTCACGCCCGACCTGATGCCCTCGGACATCACCGGCACCGAAGTGATCCAGGAAGATCGGGCGAGCGGCGTGCGTAGCTTTCGCTTTCTGCCGGGGCCGATCTTCGCCAACGTGATCCTCGCGGACGAGATCAACCGCACGCCGCCCAAGACCCAGGCGGCGCTGTTGGAGGCGATGCAAGAGCGGCACGTGACTGCGGGCGACAAGGTGCACGATCTGCCCGCGCCGTTCTTCGTGCTGGCCACGCAAAACCCGATCGAACAGGAGGGAACCTATCCGTTGCCCGAAGCGCAGCAGGACCGCTTCATGTTCAAGGTCTTCGTTCGCTACCCGACATATGAAGAAGAATACCGCATTGCGGAAACCACCACGGTGGTGCGCGACTCCGCGATCGACCGTATTTTTTCGGGCGAGCAGATCATGCGCTTCCAGCAGGCGGTGCGGCGCATTCCCGCCGCTCCGGAGGTGATCCGCCACGCCCTGGACCTGGCGCGGATGACGCGTCCGGACGAGACGGGCGCGCCGGAGATCATTCGTCGCATGGTCACCTGGGGGGCGGGCCCGCGGGCGGTACAGGCGATGCTGCTGGGGGGCAAGGCGCGGGCGGCGCTGCACGGAAGGCACCACGTTTCGTTCGAGGATGTGCGGCGGTGCGCTCCCCCGGTGCTGCGGCACCGCATTGTGACCAATTTTTCCGCCGCGGCCGAGGGATACACGCCCGACCGCGTGGTCGACGAACTGCTCAACCTGGTGGATCCGCACGAAACCGTGGTGACCCGCGATGCCGGCTACAACGAGCTACTTTCATCCTGAAGTCCTCAACAAGATCCGCCGGCTGGAGCTGCGTGCCCGCCACGTGGTCGAGGGTTTCTTGAGTGGCCTGCACCAGAGCCCGTACAAGGGCTTCAGTGTGGAGTTCGCGGACCATCGCGCGTACGTGCCGGGCGACGACCTGCGGCACATCGACTGGCGCGTCTACGCCAAGGCGGACCGCCTGTTCATCAAGGAATACGAGGTCGAAACGAATCTGCGCACGTACCTGCTGCTGGACGCCAGTGGATCGATGCGCTACCCCGAGCACGACAGCGCGCGGCGGATGAACAAATGGACTTACGCAGCAACGCTGGCGGCCAGTCTGGCCTACCTGCTCGTGCATCAGCAGGACGGCGCCGGCCTGGTGCTTTTTGACAGCGAAGTGCGCGCCCAGCTTCCGGTGAGCTCGAATCGGACGAGTCTGCACCGCATGGTGGAACTCATCGAGCGGACCGAGCCGGCCAAGGCGACGGACACCAAAGTGCTCTTCCGCTATTTGGCTGGTCACATACCTCGGCGCAGCATGGTGGTGATCATCTCAGACCTGCTGACCAATCCGGCGGATATCATCGAGGGGCTGGCCCGCTTCCGCTTCTGCCGGCACGATGTGCTGGTGCTGCACGTGCTCGACCACGATGAGATCGAGTTTCCCTTCGCGGATCGCACACTCTTCGAAGGTCTCGAGGAGGCCAACCTGGAGGTGCTCACCGATCCGCAGGCGCTGCGCACGGCGTACCGGGCGCGCGTGCAGGAATTCATCGGCCATGTGCGGGGCGCGTGCCTGAATCAGCAGATTGACTACGCCCTGATCAGCACAGCCGACCCCATCGACGCGGCGCTTACCCGGTTTCTGGCGGACCGCATGCGCTGGACGCGGAGCCGGGCATGACCGCGAACACCGTCATGCTTGCGGCGTTGGTGCATCCGGCGCTGTTCTGGGGCGGACTGGCCGCGGTCGGCGTGCCTATCCTGATCCACCTGCTCGCGCGGCGGCGGTTTCAGCGGGTGCGCTGGGCGGCGATGTCGTTTCTGATCGATGCGGAAAAACGCAATCGCCGCCGGGTGCGCATTGAGGAGTTGATTCTTCTGGCCCTGCGCAGTCTGGCGGTGTTTCTGGTGGGATTGTTCATCGCCCGCCCGTTCGTGCAGCCGTCGGGGATCGCGTCGCTCTTGGGCGGCGCGGAGCGGACCGAGCGGATCTTTCTGCTCGATGATTCGTTCAGCATGGGGTACCTGAGCGAGGGCGCAACGTCGCTGGCCCGGGCCAAGGCCGGCGTGGCCAATCTGATCAACCGGCTGCGGACGCATGCGCCCGGCGACACGGTGACGCTGCTGCGCACTTCCGAACTGGACGCGCCGGTGGTTGCCGGCGCACTGCTCGATGATGCACAGATTGAATTGCTGCTTTCTCGGCTGGAGGCCATCGAACCGTCACAGCGCGCGCTGTCCGTCGCCGCGTGCCTGGGCGCGGTGGAGCGACACCTGGAGCGTGACGCGAGCACGACGAGCGCCGCGCTGTATATCCTCAGTGATTTTCAGCGAATCGACTGGGTCGGGCGGCGCGCCGGCGAAGCGGAAGACTCGGCGACGCCCGCGTCGTCGCTGGAAGAGTGGTCCGGGACAGGACGCGGCCTGCGCGTGGTGCTGGTGGACGTGGGGGACGACACAGCGCAGAACGTCGCGGTGACCGCGCTGGCCCCGCGCCAACGCCAGGTCGTCACCGGCGTAGAAGCCAGCCTACTGGCTGAGATCGGAAACTTCACCGCGCGCGAACTGCCGCAGACCGAGCTGGATGTCAGCGCGGCGCAGCGCGCCGCCGCCCAAGTGGTGCAGCACGTTTCCGCGGGCGCGACCACAGCCGCCTCGATCCCGGTGACCTTCACGCAAGCCGGCGACGAGGCGGTGCGCGTGGAGATCCCGCCGGATGATCTGCCGATCGACAATGCGCGCTGGGCGGCGGTGTCGGTCAGCGAGGCGGTCCGCGTGCTGGTGGTCAACGGCGAACCGTCGGCGGACGCCTATCTTGATGAGGTCGCGCTGCTGGTCGCGGCGATGCGCCCGGAGGGGGATATCTTCAGCGGAAACCAGGTGGACACGATCGATGAGTCGGCGCTGGAAGTCGCGCGCCTGGCGGATTACCACCTGGTTATGCTCTGCAACCTGTATCGGGTAAGCGAACCAGCCGCTGACGCGCTGCATGCGTACGTTGGCGCCGGCGGCGGCTTAATGATTTTCCCAGGCGACCAGGTGAGCGACCCGGTGCTGTACAATGCGACACTCTATCGCGGCGGCAAGGGGTTGTTGCCGGCATCGTTTCAGGCGGTGATCACGGCGAGCGCTGCCGGAGTAACCCTGGGGCCGGGCGACTGGCGGCACCCGGTCGTGCAGGTATTCGCGGGGGAGGACAATCCCTTTCGCGATCGAATTCGATTCGCGCGTTATTACGCGACGGAGCCGGCGGTCACTGCCGAGGATTCCGACGCCGGGGGCGATGAGCGCCGGATGTCATCGCGGGTGCTGGCGCGGTTCGACGATCCCGAGCAGACGCCGGCGCTGATCGAGCGAAGTTACGGCGAAGGTCGCGTCATGCTGTTCACCTCGACGTGCGACCTGGAATGGAACGACTGGGCGCGCGATCCCAGCTTCGTGGTCACCATGCAGGAACTGGTGCAGTATCTGGCGCGGGCCAGCGCCGCGGTAAGGCCGGTGCGCGTGAGCGAGGCGATCCGCCTGTCGCTGGATCCCTCGCGATTCGACGCGGTCGCGACGGTGCGCGGACCAGGATATCCCCAGGAAGAGGAGATCGAGATCGCGGCCGTCGCTGGCGATGGCGGCGGATTGCAATTCCTGTGGACGCAGACCGACCGTGCGGGCATCTACACGTTTCTGCTGCGCGAGCGCGGCGGCGGACAGGTCACGCGCCGCGTGGCCGTCGTGCTGGATGCGAACGAAAGCGACCTGCGGCCGGCCCTGGAGGACGAACTGCGTCCGATGTTCGGCGCGCTGCCCGTCGAGTATGTCGCCGGCGTGCCGCAGCGCGACGATGACGCCGACGAGGGTCGTCGCGAACTCTGGCCCGGCGTGCTGATTCTGGCGCTGTGCGTGCTGATGGGCGAGCAGTTCTTGGCGTGGCGGTTTGGCCGCGCGTAGCGGGGGATGATGAACGCGGAACAATGAACGATGAATGATGCCTCCGGCGTTGACCGGAGAAGTGTGGGTTGTCTTGGATCTAACGCTCTACAACTTGATCGCGCAGGTTCGCCGGGTTGAGGTGGAGCGGCGGCTGGAGTTTGCCGCGCTGCCTGCGGGCTGGGGCGCCGTGGGGATGTTCGCGCTGGCGCTGCTGCTCGCCGTGTGCGTGGTGTACATGTACCGCCACGAGGGCCGGACAGGCGCGTCGCGCCGCGTCCGCTGGATCATGGCAGGCCTGCGCTGCGCGGTAATCGGCCTGCTGGGCGTCATTTGGCTGGAGCCGGTGCTGGCGACTTACCTGCACCGACTGGTGGATTCATACACGCTCATGCTCGTCGATGCGTCTGCCAGCATGGACCTGCAGGACCGCTATCGTCGTGCGGAGGACATCGCGCGGGTGAAGCCGCTTGCGCCGTCAGCCGGCAGCGAGCCGGTGCGCCGCGTGGACCTTGTCGCAGCCGTGCTGGAACGCGATGACCGCGCGCTGTTGCGCGGTCTGACCGAACGCAATCGGGTCAGCGTGTTCACCTTTTCTGATGAGCCCTCGGCTGAATACACCTTGCGTGCTCACCGCGAATCGGACCGGGTTAGCGCGGAAGGCAATCAGGGCAAAGGCGACCAACTGCTCGATGCTGGACAGGTCGGCAAAACGCCGGTGCGCTTCGCGGCGCAAGGCGCAGCGACGGACGTCGGCGCGGCGGTGCGTCGCGCGGTCGAATCGCTGGGCCGCGCGCCGGTCGCGGGCGTCGTGCTGCTGACCGACGGCGGCATCAATCGCGGGGACGACGTTGCGGCGATCGCGCGCTACGCGCAGGACCGGCGCATACCGCTGCACGTGGTCGGGGTGGGCGATCCCGCTCCGCCGCACAATGTTCGCGTGGCGGAGGTCGTGGCGCCGGACAACGTCTTCGCGGAAGATCCGTTCGCCGTGGTTGCGCAAGTGACCGCACAGGGCATGGCTGGCGAGACGGTGACCGTGGAACTCAGCGAACGGCGCGGCGACGACGACGCGGAAGGGCAGATCGTCGCATCACGCAGCATCACGCTTGGTCCGGATGGAAGCGTGACCCCGATCAGCTTTGACCATCGCCAATCGGCGGTGGGGCGATTCGTCTACCGCGTCAGTGTTCCGGTCGGCGCGGCGGAATCGGTGACGGACGACAACCGCAAGCAGGCCACGGTCAATGTGATGGAGAACAAGCTGCGCGTGTTGCTGGTTTCCGGCGCGGCCAGTTGGGAATACCGGTATCTGGCGCGCCTGCTGGAGCGCGACGCGACGTTCGAACTAAGTTGCTGGCTACAATCGGCAGACGAGAGCGCCGTGCGCGACGGCAACGTGGTGATCGATCATCTGCCGGCCACGGCTGAAGAACTCTATGCCTACGACGCGATCATCCTGCTCGATCCCGATCCCATTGAACTCACCACGGAGTGGTCGGAACTGGTCGGGGACCTGGTCACGCGGCACGGCGGCGGCCTGCTTTACGCCGCGGCCCGGCTGCACGCGACATCATTCCTGCGCGATCCGGCGACCGAGGCGCTGCGGCGCATTCTCCCGGTGACGTTCGATCCGGACGCGGACCTGATTCTCAATCAGATCGGCCATTACCAGCAGTCCGCGCACCCGCTGGTGGTCCCGCCCGCGGCGGCGGGCCATCCCGCGATGAAGCTTCCGGGCGGCGACGGCGCGGCGTACACCTGGGAAGGGGTTGGCGAGGTCTTCTGGCACCTGCCCGTTCTTCGGGAAAAACCCGTGGCGACTGTGCTCATGCGCCATGGCGACGCGCGCATGCAGAACGCGTACGGCGCGCACGTGCTGCTCGCGGCGCAGTACGCCGGCGCCGGGCGCACGGCGTTTCTCGGCTTCGACGGAACGTGGCGCTGGCGTGGCCATAGCGAGGCCATCTTCAACAAGTTCTGGGTGCAGATGATCCGCTACCTGGTGGAAGGCAAGCTCGCGGGAGGCAACCAGCGCGGCGTCATCCTCACCGACAAAGATACGTATCAGCTCGGCGCGCTGGTGCAGGTGAGCGCACGCCTGTTCGATCGCGCCTATAAGCCGCTGGAATCGCCCGAAGTCACCGCGACCTATCGCCTGGATGACGACGAACGCATGCTGAAAATGGCGCGCAGCGCCGATCGGCCGGGATGGTTCGAGGGAAGCTTTGTGCCGCCGCGTACGGGCAGTTGCCAATTGACCTTGCCGATACCCGGCGACGATCTCTCCGGCGAGGTCGCGCGGCGCGAGATCCAGATCGAGCGGCCGAATCTCGAGATTCTTCAGCCGCAACTGAATCGCGACGCGCTCCGCGACCTGGCGGAGGCCACGCCGGGCGGGCGCTACTACGATGTCCACGAGGCGGGCGCGCTGGCCGAAGCGATTCCCGACCGGCACGAATCCATGACGATCCGTTCGCGGCCGACGCCGCTCTGGGACGATGCCTGGGCGCTGGTGCTGCTCGTCAGCCTGCTGGGCGCGGAATGGGCGATGCGCAAATATTTTCGATTGCTGTAGTCAACGGACACCCAATGCCAACCAGCGATTTCGACAGACAGATCCTCGACCCCCTGCGGCGACAGCGGCACCGTCTGCGGTGGCTGCGCGCACTGGATGGCGCTTCCATCACCCTCGGGATCGCGGTTCTCGTGCTGGCGCTGCACCTCCTGCTGGACTGGTGGCTGCGGCTTCGGCTGGACATGCGCGCGGCCCTGATGCTGCTCGCGGCGGCGGTCTGCGGGAGGGCGCTCTGGCGGCACATGATCGTGCCGCTTCGGCTGCGCTTCGGTTCGCGCGAACTGGCTCTGGCCCTGGAGCGGCGGCACCCCGAGTTGGGCACCTTGTTGATTTCCGCGGTGGATTTTTCGGCGGGGCGGGTCGGCGCCACGGCGCACAATTCGCCCGAACTGGTGCGCGCGGTGGTTGACGACGCCACCCGCGCCGTCGAAAAAATCCAGATTGAGAACATCGTCTTCTGGCGACGCAAACGGCGCACGCTTGGCCGTGTCGGCGCAGTGCTGGTAGTAACTTTGGTCGGCCTGGCCGCAGCGCCGCAGACGCTGGGCATCTGGTTTGAGCGCAACGTGCTGCTGCGCGACGTGGCCTGGCCGCAGCGTACGCGCCTGGTGGTGGACGCGCCCGCCGACGGGGTGATTCGCGGCGCGGTGGGCGATGATCTCGAGATTCGCGCGCACGTCGCGGACGGTTACCAGGTGCCGCGACAAGTCGAGTTGATTCTCGAGGCGGATTCCGGCGCGACCGGCCGGGAGACCATGACCGGCGTGGGGGATCGCGGTTTCCGATTGGTTTTTCCGCGCGTGCGCGAGGGCTTTCGCTTTCACTTGGCTGGCGGCGATGATGTCACCGACGCATTCACCGTCCGCCTGAGCGCACGGCCGATAATCGAATCGGCAGAGATGACCATCGAACCACCGGCGTACACGGGCCTGTCCAGGCAGGTGCTGCCCGATGGACAGCGCGCGGCGGAGGTCTATCGCGGAAGCTCGCTCACCATCCGCGCCACGGCGTCGAAAGATCTCACATCCGCGGAGCTGCGCAGCGGCAGCGCGCCGGCGCAGCGGCTGGACGCGGCGGAGCGCACGCTGGTCGCGGAGATTCGGCCCGAGGAATCGCAGACCTATCACTTCGAACTCGTGGATCAGGATGGATTGAACAACTCGCGGCCTGCGCGGTTCAGCGTGCGCATTCTGGAGGATGACCCGCCCAAGGTGCGGATGGCTGCGCCCAACGTGGGCAATCTGGTCACGGCGCAAGCCGTATTGCCGCTGGAAATGGCGTTCGCCGACGAACTGGGTCTGGCGGATGCGGCGCTGGTATACGCCCACAGCGGAGCAAGCGGCGAGGCGGTCGCTCGGCCGGTGTTGGATTTTGTGCCGGGCTTGCGCAGTTTCGAAGCGCGGCTTGACTGGCCGATCGTTCAGGCGGGGGCGGCGGTAGGCGACGCCGTAACCCTGACGGCGCGGGCGCGCGACTTCAACGATGTGAACGGGCCGGGCATTGGGGAATCCACCACAATGAGCGTCCGCATCGCCACCAGTGAAGAGTTAGCCGCCGAATTTCGGCGGCGCGAGCAGGAGTACCGTCGGCAGTTTGAGCGCCTGGTAGACAGCCAGGAACGGCTGCGTCGCCGCCTGCTCAGCCTGGCTGCGGAAATCGTGTCGGGGCAAGCCCCGGCGAATATTGAGAGCGAACTGGCGCCGCTCGAGCGCCAGCAGCGGCAGATTCGCCAGCAGGTCGGCGTCGTTCACCAGCAATTCGCCCAGGTTTTGGCCGAGATGGAAATCAACCGCATGGACGACGCGGCCACGCGGCGCCGGATGCACGATGGCATCATCGCGCCACTGGATGAACTGGCGGCGCGTGACCTTTCCGACGCCGCGGATCATCTGCGCCGCCTGGGCCGGGAGGGGACCGCGGAACTGGCCCGCGCCGTCGATCCGGCACAGGCCGCGATCGGGGAGAAAATGCGGCGCGTGCTGGATAACATGCTGCAGTGGGAGGGGTTTCAGGAAACGGTGGGCATGCTGCGGGAAATCCTGCAATTGCAGCGCGAACTGAATGCAGAAACCCGGCAGTCTCAACAACGCCGCGGCAGCGACTTTTTCGACGATTGAATCCCAAGTCCGATGAACGCGAAATGAGATCTGGAAGCCTGAAGCTAAAAGTCAAGAGTCGGAAGGTGTGTAGGAAAACCTGCGCAGGGCTGCTCTTGTTTGCCTGCGCAGTTTCGGCGGCGCGAGGACAGTCCTCGGGCGCGGCGCCAAAGGTTGATGCGCTTTCGACCAAGCAGCAGATGATTCGCGACCGGCTGGCGCGGCTCGAAGATCGGATGTTTCGCCTGCGCGAAAAACTGAGCACGGCGGAGCCGGAGAACGCGAAGCGCCTGGAGGCGGCTCTCGAGCAGTCGGGCACCCTAAGCGTGCAGGCGCGGGCAGAGCGACTGGTCGCGGCGCTGCGCGACCCCGGTACGTTGGACGTGTCGATCGAAGAGCAGGAGCGCCTGGTGGCGGACCTCGAGGTCATCATGGCGGTGCTCCTCGATCGCGACCCGAATGATGCGCGCCGGCGTGAAGAACTGGCCCGTCTGACTGAAATCAAAGAAAACCTGGACCGCCTTATTCAGGAGCAGTCACAGCAGCGGCAGGACGCCGCGCGGCGCGTCCAGAATGAACGCCTCGGCAAACGCATCGCCGCCGCGCACAAGCAATTGGAAGCACTCAAGGAAGCACAGCGCAATCTCGCGGAGCGCACCGCGCAGGCGGATGTCGCCGACCCGGCGGAGTCCCAGGCGCTCGCCCCGGAACAGGAAGACCTTCGCGATCAGGCTGAGCGCCTGCGCCGCGAGATCGAACAGATCGCGCGCCGGAAAAGCGCGCTCGATCCAGATGCGCCTACTACTGAAAAACCCAATAAAGACAGCGCGGAGGCGAAGCCGCAGTCCGCCGATTCCGCCGAAGAATCCCCCCTGGGCGACGCGGCTCAACAGGTTGAAGGCGCCGCGCAGGACATGGCCAAAGCGGCCGAGCAGCAACGCGGCGGCCAGCCACAGTCCGCGACCAAGGAACAAGAAGCGGCGATTGAGAAGTTGCAGCGCGCCATCCACCGCCTGCAGGAGGCGCAGGAAAAGCTCGAGGAAGACGCGGAGTCCGACCAGGCCGCGGCGGAGCAGCGGCGAATCGCCCAGGAGACGCAGCGGCTGGCCCGGCGCATGCAGCCCCAGCCGGCGGACGGCGACAACCCGCCCCAACAGAACGGCGAGCAGGGCGGCGAACAGCCGCCCCAGGGCCAGAATCCAGGCAGCCCCGCGCCGGAGAAGTCCCCCGAACAGACCCCGCAACAGCAAAGCCCGACTCCCGGCCAGGAGAATGTCGAACGCGCCGAACAGCACATGGACGATGCCGCTGAACGGTTCAACAAGAAGGAAAACGACCAGGCGATCCTCGAGCAGGACAAGGCGCTGGACGAACTCGAGCGGGCCAAGCGCGAACTTGAAGAAACCCTCAAACAGTTGCGCCGCGAGGAGCAGGAAGAAGTGCTCGCCAGCCTGGAGGCGCGCCTGCGCGACATGCTGCAACAGCAGACCGCGATCAACCAGGAAACTCAGCCGCTGTCCGCGCTGGGCGAGGCGAACTTCGGCCGGGCGGAAGCACTCAAGTGCGCCGAACTCGCCGATCGCCAGGCGGAAGTCCGCGAAGCGGCGGACTCCAGCAATCGACTGCTCGAAGAAGACGGCACGACGATTGTTTTCCCCAACATGATGCAGCAGCTTGCCGTGGACATGCAGACCATCGCCAGCCGGTTGGCGGCCAGCCAGGTGGGGCCCCTGACCACCGCCATGCAAGAGGATGTCCTCGCAACGCTGACGGAATTGCTCGAATCGCTCGCGCGCCTGCGCGAGAAAATGCAGGAGCAACAGCGCGGCGGTGGGGGAGGGGGAGCCCCGAGCGCGGGCGCGCCCCTGGTGCCCACTTCCGCGGAGCTCAAGCTGCTCAAGACCTCACAGGCCCGCATCAACCGACAAACCGATATCGCACAAGGCGCCGGCGAAGTCGACAAGGCGGGCGAGATTGGGGAAATCCTGAGCCGGGCCGCCCGCCAGCAGGCGGAACTTCGCGACATGGCCCGGGAGATCCAGCAACGGGCCGAAAAGGAGGGCGCGCCGTGAATGCATCCGGACGATTCCAACGCCTGCTGCGCGGGGCGCTGCTCGCCGGCACGCTCGTTGGGGCGGTCGAGCACAGCTCGGCGGACGTGCGCAACGACCCCCTGTTCGCCCGCCTCGGTGTACACATCCAATCCGCGGAAATGCCCGACGCCAAGGCCCGGCAGATCATCGCCGAAGCACTGGGCGGCCGTGACCCCGACAGCGACGACGAGTCGCTGTTGATTGAAGCGCTGGCCCTGATGTCCCCGCCGTTTCGTACTGGTCTGGATGCCTACGACGCCGAAGCATACGCCGATTGTGTCGCAAAAATGGACGATCTGCGCGACGCGGAGGATCTGTTTATCCGGTACAACTCGCGGGCGCTGGCGGCCAAGGCGCTCGTCCATCTTGATCGCCTGGTCGAGGCGCAGGAGCGCATTGAAACGCTTCTGGCAGACGCGCGCGTGCTCGCGATGTACAGCCTGGACGAACCGGAACTGGTGTACATGCTGGGTTATTGCCAGGTGCAGAACCTCGAGCATGCGGAAGCCGAAGCCACGCTGCGGGGCTTTCTGGAGGACTTCCCGGACGCGTCACCGCGCCTCGTGGTCACCGCCCGGCAGATGCTCGCGGAACTGGCCCGGCGCATCCCCGAGAGCATGGGCGAGATCGCCGACCTGATGGGATTTTCCGAACAGCGCCTGGCCGCAGCCGACCCCGGCGAACGTACCCGCAGCGCCCAAGGCAGAGTGATCGAACTGCTCGACAAGCTTATCGAAGAAATCGAGAACCAAGAGAACCAATCAAGCAGCAGCAGCCAGTCGCAGCGCAATTCGCAGCGCTCGCCGTCACAGCCCCAGCCGCAGAACCCCATGGACGAATCGCAACTGACCCCGGGCGCTCCGCAGGACGGCCCGAAGCGGCCTGGGCGCGTGGTCAACCCGGGCGACGCCTGGGGAGCGATGCCCGCGGCTGAACGCGAGAAAATCCTGCAGGTGCTGCGCGACCGCTTCCCCGGAAGGTATCGCGCGCTGGTCGAGCAGTACTACGAAACCCTGGCGGAACAGCCATGATCGACGCAGCACACTGGGTCATCATCGCGATGGCTGTCGGCAGCGCGGCGCAGCCCGCTCAGCCGAATGCTCCGGCGACACTCACGCGCCTGGACGGGCAGTCCCTGGTCGGCGCCTTGCAGGCCATTGATGCCGCGGAGGCAACCTTCGAGGTTGAGGGAGATGCGGTGCACATTCCACTCGACGAGCTCGCGAAGATTGAATTCATGGCGCCGCCGGCGCGCTCGCCGGCTGAGTATTCCGAACGGTTTTACCTGGCCGACGGCGGCGAACTCGGCGGCGCACTGCTTGATGGCGGGGACGATCGCGTGGTCGCTCGGACCGCCCTTCACGAACGCACGGAGTGGCCCTTCGAGCGTTTGGCCGCGATTCGCCTGCGTCGCGACCAAGCAAGCGCTGCCCAGCCGATGTTTGCGGAAGCGCTGGCGTCGCGCAAGCCAGGCGTGGACGTGCTCATCGCGCTCGACGACGACGGGCCCAGGGCCCTGCGCGGCCGGCTCGTTTCGCTTACTCCGGAAGACGGCGTCTTTGTCTTCGCGAACCAGCCGCGGCGATTCCGCACAAATAAGGCGTACGGCGTGGTGTTCGCCTCGGGCGCAACCCGGCCATCCGCGGGCGCGGTCGAGATCGAACTCGAGGGGGCGGATCGCGTGATGGCGGAGTGCCTTAACGTGCGCGACGGCGCACTGCGTGCGAACACGGGCCAGAGCGAGTATGCGGAAATACCGATTCACCGCGTCCGCGCGCTGCGATTCCGCAATGACCGCGTCAAGCATCTTAGCGAAATGCCGGCCCTACGCGAGTCTTCGAAGGGCATCGTTCATCCGCAGTGGCCCATCGTGCGCGACGGCAACGTGATGCGCCAACCGATGATGCTGGGTGGACAGACCTTTGCCAGGGGCATCGGTATGCACGCCCGCGCCGAAGTGGTCTTTGCGCTCGCGGGCCGCTACGAATTGTTCGCCGCAACCATCGGTCTTGACGATGCCGCCGGCGAATTCGGAACCGCGGAATTTCACGTGCTCGGCGACGGCCGGGAGCTGTTCGCCAGCGGACCGGTCAGCCGGCGCGACAAGCCGCGGAATGTGCACGTGCCTATCGCAGGCGTCAACGAACTCACGCTGCTCGTCGAGCCCGGTATCAATGCCGACGTCGGCGATTGGGCGAACTGGGCGGACGCCCGCGTCATCCTTCCGCGCGAACAGCCATGAGCGAATGCTGCCCTCAACGCATACCATCTGTGCCGGGCCGCATTGGCAGCGCTCTGTCCGCGATCCTTTTGCTCGCCGCACCCGCCCGCGCGGAAGTGTCATCCCCTGGCGCAGCCCGCGTCGGCGCGGAAACGTCTGAAGCGGCGCGCATCGCATTGGTCGAGCGTCTGGCGCCAGCGGTCGTCGCGATTTTCGACGAGCAGGAACGCGGCGGCGGCTCGGGCGTGCTGATCGACGCGGAAGGCTACGGCCTGACCAATTACCACGTGGTGGCCGGAATGCTCGAATCGCGCCGCGGGCTCGGCGGGCTTGCGGATGGAAAACTCTATCCGCTGCACGTGCTGGGGATCGATCCCGGCGGCGACGTGGCCATGTTTCGCCTCACCGGCCGGGACTCCTGGCCGCACGTGCCCCTCGGCGATTCCGACGCCGTACGTGTCGGCGACGAAGTCATCGCCATGGGCAACCCGTTCATGCTCTCGGAAGATTACACGCCGACGGTCACCTTCGGCGTGGTCAGCGGCGTGAACCGTTACCAGTGGGGCGCGGGCGGCGGCGATTCGCTGCTGTACTCCGACTGCATCCAGGTGGACGCCGCGATCAACCCGGGCAACAGCGGCGGTCCGCTGTTCAGCATGGCCAGTGAAATCATCGGCATCAACGGGCGCATCAGCGTCTCCTTGCGCGGGCGGGTCAACGTCGGCCTGGGGTACGCCATCACCGCCAATCAGATCAAGGCGTTCCTTCCCGGCCTGCGCGCCGGACTGCTCATGCGCCACGGCGCAATGCAGGCGGTGGCCCGCGATCACCATGACGGCAGCGTTCTCTTCGTGGAACTGCTCGAGGATGGCCCCGCGTGGGACGCGGGCATCCGTCCGGGCGATACGCTGCTGCGCTTTGACGGCCGGCCGATTCGCTCGGCCAACGAATTCGCCAGTATCCTGGGCACGCTGCCCGCGGACTGGCCGGTGCCCGTCACGTATCGTAATTCCGCAGGAGGCGTCGTGCACGCGGTGGCGCGCACGGAAGCCATCGACCTGCGCGAGGCCGACGAATACGAACACAACGCCGACGCCAACCTCGATGCCGTGGAGCGCATCCTGCGGCTGGCGCGCACGAACTCGGCGGGGGCCGATATAACCGCCAATCGGTCTGATTGGGAAATCGAAGGCGACGAAGCGTCGCCGCTGATTGAACCAGCGCTGGCCACCGCTGCCGCCGCGCTATCGCCGGAACTGGGGCGCGAAGCGCTGTCCCACTGGCGGCATTGTGGCGCGGATCGCGTCGTCACCCATTCGGGAGATACGCCGCGGGCTTCGTGCACGCTGGAATGCGTGGAAGCGCCGCTGGCTGCGTCCGCAAGCGCCCGGCTGCTGCTGCACCCTGAAACAGGCCGGATTGTACGGTTGGTCGCGACCGATACGGTCACGCGCGAGACGGTTGTGCTGGATCGCCGTCCGGCGGCGACGTTGTTCCAAGCGGCCACTGCGGCAGGCTGGTCTTCGGACGCTCTCCCGCCCTTCCTTGCAGATATCGCGGCGCGTACCGTGAAAATCGTCGGGGCGCGCGTGGGGCAAACGGTCGGGTACGGCTGCGGAATCGTGGTCTCTGCCGACGGGCTGGTGCTCACCGTGGATTCCGGGCTGCTCGACGGCCGCAACGTCCGCGCCTACCTGCCGGATGGGACGCCCTGCCGCCTAGCGCCCGTGCGCGCGGATCACGATCGCCAGCTTGCGCTGCTGCGCATGGTCGCGGACGATGATACGAACACGTCCGGTTGCGCCTGGTTTGACCTGGATGCTGCGGCGGATCCAGTGCGCGGCACCACCGTCTGGGCCAGCGGCAATCCGTTCAAGGTGGCCGCGGGCGCCGAGCCGGTCTCCTTCGCCCGTGGCGTGCTCGCCGGCACAACTCGGCTGGACGCAACGCGTGGCACGCAGGATTTTCCCTATCGCGGCGAGGTGTTGGTCATCGATGCGATCACCAGCACACCAGGCTTCGCCGGCGGCCCACTGGTCGACGCGGACGGCCGGCTGCTGGGCATGATCGGGCGCATGGTGGAAGCGCGCATGACCCACACCATGCTGAATTATGCGGTGCCGGCGCGGGTGCTGGCGGACTTCGTGCGCTCGGCGACGGATCGAGCCGCGGTGAGCGCCGCCACCGCCCAGCCCCCGCGGACGGCGTACCACGGCATCAAGTTCTTCGAGCTTGGTTACCAGGCCAACCCCGTGTACGTCGAGCGCGTACGCCGCGATTCGCCCGCAGCGCGTGCGGGAATCCGCAAGGACGACCTGATCATCGGTGCGGATGGAAAGCCAGTGCCCAAGCTCGAAGCCCTGGAACGCATCATCGCGGATTTTTTGCCCGGCGACACGCTGGAACTCACCGTGCTTCGCGGCGACGAGGTGCGAAAATTCTCCATCGTGCTGGAGGAAGAGCCGTGAAACCTCGACGATGCCTCAGCTATGCGGCGATTGGCGCAATGCTGGCGTTCGCGGCCGGCGCGGATCAGGCGCGACCGCCCACGGCGCAATCCGCCACATTCGTGACCGACGCGGTCGCCGCGGCTGAGCGGTTCATTGTGCAGATCGAGACGGTGGGCGGGGCCCAGCCGCTCAGCGCGCTTCCGCCCCAGCGCACCCAGCACGCGGACGATGAGGCGGCGCCGACCCCGGACCCCAACCGTTTTCGCGACGATCCCGGATCGGGTTTTCTCGTCGCCGACGGCCCGACGACCGGCATCGTGTATGCTCCCGACGGCTACATCCTGACGAGCAGTTTCAATTTCGTTCGCGAGCCGTCGGTGATCACCGCCAAACTGCCCGACGGTCGGCAACTCGCCGCGACAATCGTCGGCCGCGACAAAGTGCGCAAACTCACCCTGCTCAAAGTCGACGCCGACGGCCTGGCCGTGCCGGAGTGGACTCCGCGTGAGCAGATTCGACCGGGGCAATGGGCCGTCGCGGTGGGGCGCGGACTGGGCGGCGAAAGCTGTGTGTCGGTGGGCATCGTCAGCGGTCTCGGGCGCATGCTGGGAAACGCAATCCAGACGGATGCCAAGCTCTCGCCTGCAAACTACGGCGGGCCACTGCTGGATTCAGCCGGGCGGGTGCTGGGCATTTGCGTCCCGATGGCGCAGCGGCCCGGCGAACTGGCGGGCATCGAGTTCTACGACGCGGGCGTGGGATTCGCGATTCCTGGCTGGCGCGTGCGAGAGATCGCGAAGGACCTGCGCGAAGGGCACAATTTCCACCGCGGTTGGCTGGGCATGTCGATTGACCCGGAAGCCGAAGACGGCCTGCGCATTTTCCAGACCGCGGATCCCTCGCCGATGCGGACCGCCGGCGCGCAGCGCGGCGACTACATCACGCGGATCAACGGTCGGGAAATCAAGCACTACGGACAACTGGTGCAGGCGCTGTACATGCTGCCCGCAGGCGAAAAAGTGTCAGTTCAGCTGCTGCGCGGAGCGGAAACGCTGGAGGTTGAACTCGCCTTGGCGCGGAACACGGAGTTGGGAGCGTTGCCGCCCGTGGAAGAGCCGTTCGACCCCGCCCAGCCGGCGACCGAGGAGATTCCGCCGCCGCCGATTGAAGAAATCCCGTAACGACCAAGCACCAGAGCGCGGATCCCCTTTGCGCTCCCGCCAACGGTAGCCGCGACATGGCGATCCGCGGTATCATATCGAGCCGCGGACCGATCGATCGGCAGTTCATCTCGGAGGCGCGAACATGCACGAGGAAGAGAGTTTCCAATCGGTGCCAAGAGCGCGGATGGCACCGCCGGTGGACGCGGGCACTGGTTTTCTGCGGCCGAAGCAGCCCGGCTGGCCGAAAGCGATTGGCGTCATCTGCATTGTGGTCGGAGCCCTGGGTGTGCTGATGACGATCCTGGGTATCGTGTCACAATCGCTGATGAGCAAATTTATCGAAATGGCCCCGCCGGAACAGGTGGACGAATTGAAACGCGCGATTGAAGCCGCCGAACCCTGGAAGCCCTGGACCTACACTCTCAGCGCCATTTCCGCGGCACTTGCGGTCATGCTAATCGTGGGCGGCGTGCGTTTGACACGACGTCGTGCCTCGGCGGCGGGATTGCTGCAGATGTACGCGGTGCTGCGCATGGGCATCGTCGCGGCGGTTGGTGTCATCACTTACAAAATCCAGCAATCTGCCCTGGCTGGCAACAGCGACGTACCGGCAAGCGCCGCACAAGCTCTGGCGGTGGGTCAATCTCTATTCGCGATCGCGTGGGGCTGGGCGCTGCCGATCTTCCTGCTGATCTGGTTCGCGCGGCGGCGAATCAAGGACGAGGTGCGCGGCTGGAGCGAGATGGTGACAAACCCATAGCCGGCCGGCGGGCCGGGGTCATCCCGCGAAGAGTACGCGCATGCGCTGCAAACACTGCGAATACCGATTGTGGAACCTTCGCTCGCGAACGTGTCCGGAGTGCGGCACGCCGTTTGCTCCCAGCCAATTCGAGTTCGCCCCCAGCAGCGTGCGCTTCTGTTGTCCCCATTGCAATCAGGAGTATTACGGAACAGCCGCCAACGGGCACCTGGTGCCGTTTGCATTCGAGTGCGTGTCGTGCCAGCAGCGCGTGACCATGGACGAAATGGTGCTGCTGCCCGCCGAAGGGCTGGAGGAGGATCAGACCGTCGCCGAGGTGCTGCCCTGGCTCGACCGCAACCGACGCGGGTTCATCCGCTCTTGGTTTTCCACGGTGGGCATGGCGCTGGTCCGGCCTGGCCGGCTGATTGAGCTGGCGCCGATCGAAGGGGCGGTGGGTTCCGCGTGGTGGTTCGCGTTGCTGACTTGTGTGGTGGTCGCAGTCGTGGCGATTGTGCCCTTCTTGGCTATGGGGCTGATCTTTGGCGGTGGTGGGCCGCCCATGGCGCTCTTTGGGCCGATGGCCGGATTTTCATTGTTCGCACTGGTGGCGGTACTGGCGGGGATCACCATCTGGGGCGTGTTGGCTCATGCGATCCTGCGACTGACCGGCAATGTACATAGCTCGATCGGCCGGACGTACCAGGCGCTCTGCTTCAGCGCGGGGGCGTACGCGGTGAGCGCGGTGCCGTGCCTGGGTTTGTATATTGGGTGGATCTGGTGGATCGTCAGCGCGGCGATCATGGTCATGCGCGGCCAGCGAGTCGGTGGATTTCGCGCGACGGTCGCGGTCATCGTGATGCCACTGCTGCTGTGCGGGGGCGGGGCGTGGTGGCTTTACTCGAGCATCGCCGGTGGGATGGCCGCGATGGCGGGGGCGGGAGTCGACGCCGAAACGCGGTTGGTCACGGACGGGATCTTGCTGTATGCCGAAGCGCATGACTATCGCGGCCCGGGCCATGCGCTGGTGCTGGTATCCGACGGATACTTGAATGACGAATACGACCTGGTGACGTCACAATCCCCGACCGATCTGTCGGATATCCCGGTGGGCGCGGGCACGCTGGAAGATTTCGTGGATAAGTCCACGGAGGAGCGAACTCAACTCGCATCCGCGGCGGCACACGCGCTGCCCGCCGATGTGATCGCGCACCGCGTCGGCGATTTCGTGTTCACCTACCACGGCGCGGTGCTCAACGAGTGCCCGATCAGCCTGTGGATCGTGATTCAGTCGGACGATCCCTCTACACCCGGCTACGCCGGCCAATCAGGCGGCGACGTAACCGCCAACCCGTACTTCGCCACCAACGCCGGCGGCGGAGTGTATGTGGGCATGGCCGACGGCACGACCAACCTCGTGCCGACCAAACAGTTTCCAGCCGCCCTGGCCACCCAGAATCAGTTGCGGGCGACGATCAACCTGCCGCCGCTGCCCGATCCCGTGACGGTGACGCACGACAAACCGGCTGTCGCGACAACTCCGGCCGCCAACCCTTCGGACAAATCCACCACGGGCTGATTGAACGGCGCAGAACACCATCGTCTGAATTGGAACACTACTCCAGCCAGCTGACTTCGCCGGTATGCAGGCTGTAGATGCCGCCGACCACCCGCGTGTGCCCCGCTTCGATCGCGGCGCGAATGCCGGGCACGCGGCTGAGCTGGCGGACGGCGTTGCGCACATTGGCCTCGACGCCGAGGGCGACGCGCTGGTCCGTGGGCAGCGTGGTAGGGATTTCCGGCATGCCAACGTGAATGGCCGCCAGCAGGTCGCAAAGCTCTTGCGGCGCGCTGGAAATCTCCTCGTGCGTGCCCAGCGCGGCGGTGACCGCGCCGCACTGCTCATGGCCGACCACCGCGACCAGCGGCGTGTGCAGGTGCTCGACGGCGTATTCGATGCTGCCGGCCTCGTCGCGAGCCACCAGGTTGCCGGCGACGCGGATGACGAACAGGTCGCCAAAACCCTGGTCGAAAAGCAGTTCGACGGGTACACGCGAATCGCTGCAGCCGATGACGGTGGCGAAGGGGTGCTGGCCGGTTTCAAGCTCGCTGCGCCAGCCGGTATCCGCGTGCGGATGACGGGTTTCGCCGCGGACGAACCGGGCGTTGCCGTCCCGCAACCGGCGAAGTGCTTCGTCGCAGGCCGGCTGTTGCGCGTGCGCCGCGAGCCGGGCGCCAGTCACCGAGCCTGCATCATGCCCCGCGTTGCGGTGAGCCGAACAGCCACCGGCCAGTGCGGCAACCACTGTTGAAATGGCGACCCATCGCCGCCTGGCGCCTCGATTGGCGTTTTTTCGGTGAATCATGGGTTCGGCCTTGTGTACGCAGCACTGTCTGTCCACTGCGATGTGGACTCCCGGCAATTATAGCGCTGACGGCAAAGCGGCCGGCTGGAAACCGCGCGCTGAAGAGTCTCAACTCGTCGTCGCCCAACCGGACTCACGACCAAAAGACCCAGTCGCGGGCGTAGACGACGTAGGCGTACAGCGCGAAGTTGGTCACGCCGTGCATCACGATCATGAAGAGCAGGCTTTTTTTCCAATAAAAAAGCAGGTTCCACGCCGCCCAGCAGAGAATCCCCACCTCCCACATCGGGTGCTCCAGCGCCGACGCGAGCGAGCAGATCACGAAACTCCGCAGCGTGTATATCCCCAGCGGTACGCGCTCCCACTTCCAGTAATCCACCAGCACGCGCAGCACCCACCCGCGCCAGAATATCTCCTCGACGATCGGCACAACGATCGACGCCCCGCCGATTCGCACAACAAGAAACAGCCACAGCGCCCAGCCACTGCCGAGCTGAGCGAAGCAGTCGTAATGGTCTTCGGGCTTGGCGTCCGGCCAGAGTTGCGTGTACCCGTACCACGATTGGGCCGCGAACCATTTGTGTACGAGCACCCACATCGCCGCGGTGAGTAAACCGAGGATCACCGCCGGAAGCAGGTGCATCCGGCCCAGCGGCGGCCAATAGCGCCAAAAGGCCAGCGCAACCGCTAGCGCGCCGAATGTGCGCAGGGCGTACGACCAGGGCACGCCCTCCTTTCCTGGGAAAAGCCAATTGCCAAGGGCCATCAGCAGCAGAAACGACATGAACGGGGCGAGGTAGGCGACGTCGGGCGAACGCGCCACCCAGGCGTCCAGCCGTCGGCGGAGCGGGCCGGGCGATGTGTATTCTCGCGGCGACGCGGGGTCGGAGGTGCTCGCGATCATGAAGGCGCTCGTCGTGGTGCGAAAGTCCTGCCCCACACCCCCCTCTTTGGGGCGGCGCGGGCCGGCGCACACGGGCCTAGGCGTCGGGTTCGATCGTGACCGTCAAGCGAAATGTCGCGAACTGCTCCAAGTACAGTTCGGCGCGCTCCCGGTGTGTGACCAGCAGCAAGGCAACGCCGCGATGGTGCGCTTCCCACATTCGCGCGATTGCGTCGCCAGGGGAGAGCGTCGTAAGCTTGAGAATCGCCTTAACCACATGCTCGACGTCGTTGACGTCGTCGTTGTGCAACAACACCTTGAATGGCGGAAGTTGACCCGGCTTGCCGGGTGCGGGAGCCCTGCGCGGCTGAACTTGAGTCGCCAAAGCCGGCCCGCCCTCTTGGACTGCGCTTCCATTCGCGTCGTACTTCGTTTCAGACATCGTCATGCCCCAAGCCAGAAACTGACACCGGAGTTGATACCCATGACCCCCTGGGATCATATCGGCAACGCTACGCCGGGGTCAAAAAATCCCGCGTTCGCCGCCGAAATTACTGCGCCGGCGGGGGCGCGATGACGCTTTCCGGATCAATGCGATTCAGCCGGACGGTCTTCGATGCTGTGAAATCCTGGCCGGTGAGCCAGTCAAGCATAACCACGCGGACGTGAATCTCGCGCGGGGGCGGCGGGCTCAATCGCGGCGGTAACGCGCAGCGAAACGTGTAGTGGTTGGTGAGCAGGCCGCCATACCATGCGCGGGCCAACTCGTCGCGCTTGCCGAACACGAACACAGCCAGTTCGCGGGGAGCCCCCGGCTGGGTGAGATCGAGCAACTGCACGGTGAACTGGCCGGCCGCTTTGAGGAAATCACCGTGGGCGTCGACTGGACGAACGTAGACGATCACGCCGTCATCGCCCGGCTGGCCGTCGAAATCCGCGCCGCCGGTCTGGCTCACAATGTCGATGCGATGGACTGTGAACAGGTCGCCAAGGCCGACCCCCTGAAACGCGGAGCCGGACTCGATGCGTTTGCGCAGGCTGGCGATGATCGCGTCGCGATCGGCGAGAGACTGCTGGTCGCGCGCCCGCTCCTGTTCCATTGCGGCGACGCGCTGTTGCAGGTCGCGCAACATCGCCCCCTCATTCTGACAAGCGCCGGCGGCCATGGCGATACCCGCACCCAGGATGGGTGTCAGCCGGCATGCGCGCCGTCGCGAGAAAGAGAGTTCAGTCCAGCGCATGGTCGCCCCCTATATCCGCGACCCCCGAAATCAGCAAGGATTTCCACGCACGAGTGCTTGGTGCTCACACAGTTGACTCACTGGCGCCAAGGTGCTTCACGCCCCCGAGCGCGCACAGCGCGCGCCAGTGCGCCACACTCACCGGCATGACCGAAAGCCGGGTTGAACGCACCAGCAGCAAGTCGGCAAACTGCGGATCCGCCTTAATGGTCTTCAGTGGCACCGGCGCGGGCAGCGCGCGGCGCGGGGCGACATCCACGACGACCCAGCGCTCGTCATCCGCCGTGGGATCGGGATACGCGGCGCGAGTGACCTCCGCGATGCCGAAGATTCTCCGATCGCGGCCCGAGTGGTAGATGAAGGCAAGGTCCCCGCGACGCATGCCGCGCAAGTGCTGCGCGGCCCAGTTGCTGCGCACGCCGTCCCATATGCCGCGCCGGTCACGTTCCAGGTCGGCGTACCCGTACTCCTCCGGTTCCGTCTTGAGCAGCCAGTATTGCATAACGCGCGGTGGCACCAACTACGGCTGAACCTGCGCGCTCTTCAGATACTGCATGATTGCGTCGTACTGGCTTGCCAGAGTCGCTTCGGGGCCGGTGACCTTCAGAAAATGTGGCCCTTGCGGATGCTCGATCGCGGCTGCGATCATGCGCTGGCCGGCGACCCCGGCGATGGAGCCGGACATGTCGGTGATGGTGATCTTCGCTCCGCCCGCCTCGATGGTTTCAACCTTGGCGACTTCCTTGGTGGGGCGCCCGTCGGGCTGTTGCACTTGCCCGTACCAGCGGTCCAGGTTGGTTTCGAGCGGAATCTGCTTCATGCCCGGGTAATACGTGAGCCGCGCCTCCGTGTCGCCCTCTGTGCCCTCGGCTGCCGGCAGAAGGAATGCGGCGATTGGGCCCATCGGCCCGCCTGCTGGGTCAAATGCCTTCCAGTCCGCCGGCGGCGTCAGCACGAGACCCGTGAACTGGGTCGGCGGCGCTTCCAGAAAGTTCCTCGCAGCGCCGCTCTTGGGCAGCAATTGCATGCCTGCGTGCACGTCATCCTTCGGCACTTCAAGACCCGCGGGGGCCTGGCCGTCGATCGGCGGATGGCCCGCCGGAAGTTCGCCCATGCCTGCAGTCGGCGGCGCCGGCCGGGTCGCCGCAGCCAGCGGCGCGGTGGACGGGGTAGGCGGCGGCGATGGTTCCTGCTGCTTGCACGACGCCAGCATCACGATCGAAGTCAGGCAAACACCGGCGGTAATCGCGGAGATTTTGCGCATGGTTCGTCTCACCCTTCGCATTGGGAAATTCATATATGGCCCGGCCTCGCCGCGCCCCAATTTTCAAGCCGCGAGCGCCTTCTGCATGGTCGCACCGATGTCCGCGGGCGACTTGGAGACGTGGACTTTTGCTTTCGCCAGCGCCTCGATCTTGCTTGCCGCGGTTCCCTCTCCGCCGCTGATGATGGCGCCAGCGTGGCCCATACGCTTGCCCGGCGGCGCGGTCTGCCCGGCGATGAAGCCGACAACCGGCTTTTGCACGCGATCGCGGATGAAGGCCGCCGCCTGTTCTTCGTCAGACCCACCGATTTCACCGATCATGATGATGCCATGGGTTTGCGGATCGCTGTTGAACAGGTCAAGCAGCTCGATGAAATTAAGCCCTTTGACGGGATCGCCGCCGATGCCGACGCAGGTCGACTGTGCGATACCTCGGCTGGTGCACTGCCAGACGGCTTCGTAAGTCAGCGTGCCGCTGCGCGAGATGATGCCCACGGTCGGACTTCCGGCTTTCGGCGGCAGGTGGATGTAGCCGGGCATGATGCCGATCTTGCACTCGCCAGGGGTGATGATGCCGGGGCAGTTCGGGCCGATCAGTTTCACGCCGCAGTCGTCGAGGTACTTGCGAGCCCGCACCATGTCCAGCGCGGGAATCCCTTCGGTGATCAGCACGACCAGCGAGAGCCCCGCGTCCGCCGCCTCCATCGCCGCATCGGCTGCGAACGGCGCGGGCACGAAGATCATCGTCGCGGTCGCGCCGGTCGCGCGGACCGCCTGCTCAACGGTATCGAAGACGGGCAGGCCGTGTTCGCTCTTGGTTCCGCCCTTGCCGGGCGAGGTGCCCCCGACGAACTGCGTGCCGTATTCCAGGCAGCGCGCGGTGTGGAACGCGCCGGCGTTCCCGGTGATGCCCTGGCAGATCACTTGGGTATTGCGGTCGACGATGATGCTCATGGTGTCCGAATTCCTGTCTCGGGGTGGATTCCGCCCGCGGATTGACCCGCAGCGCGAAGGGCCAGTATCGTCGTCGCGGGCCGATTTGTAAATGCGGCCAGCCGCCTCGCGACGATCTCGCCCATGACGCCAAACGCCGCCGGCGCTATACTCTCACGATGCCCGCAGACCCCCCGGCGACCGTGCCCGACCCAATGCCCGATCCCTCGCCCGATCAGGTAGCGATGGGCCTGCGCATCTGGATGCGGCGAATCGTCGGGGTGATCCTGCTTGCCGCGATACTTACGGTCATTGTCCGCGGAATCTACGTGGTCTGGCAGGTGTTGCAGACCGGCAAACCGTGACGGCTCGCGTGTTGCAGCCGTGGCGCCATTCGCTTTACGCAGCCGGCAGGTAGACGTCGATCTGCGTGCCTTCGCCGGGCACGCTGTGCAGTTCCACCCGCCCGCCCATCGCGTTCACCGCGTGCCGCACAATCGCCAGGCCCAGTCCGGTGCCCCGCTTCGCCCCGGTCCGCGCGCGCTCGACCTGGTAGAACCGCTCAAACACGCGCTCCTGCTCCTGGGGATCGATGCCGCAGCCGCTGTCCGCCACGCGGACGCGCACCTGGCCGTTGTAGCGCGTGCTGGAAATATCAACCCATCCGCCTTCATCCGTGAACTTGATGGCATTGTCCAACAGATTGTCCAGCACCAGCATGAGCAGCTCCTGGTTCGCGAGCACGTCTTGCGCGTCTTCCGCCAACGCAACGCGCCAAGCCAGCCGCCGATTCGTCAGGCGCTCCGCGAAGCGCGCGTGCAGCCCCGCAACCATGTCTTCCAGGCGCATCGCCGCAGGCACATAACGCCTGCGTCCGGATTCGATGCGCGACAGATCGAGCAGGTCACCGACCAGCGCGTTGAGCCGCTCGCTGTGCCGATCGATCACCTCCAGCAAGGACCGCCGTGTTTGATCAGGCTCGCCCGGAGAAAGCGAAACCAGCGTGTCCACCGCCGCGCGGATCGCGGTCAGCGGCGTACGCAACTCGTGCGACGCGTTCGCCACGAAATCGGTCTTCATGCGAATCGTGCGGGTGAGTTCCGTGATGTCGGTGAGCACGAGCAGCCGGCCGGCCGCCGGGTCCGCCATGCGCCCACGCCCCGGCATCTCGATGTCCGACGCCCGGGCCAGCAGGGTCATCACCGCGCCGCCGCGTTCGACAGTGATCTCGCGCTCAACCACACCCGGGACCGCACGCCGCCGGTCCGGTTCCAGGAGATTGGCGACATCGGCGGGCACCGCGCCGAACTCGCCCCCCGATCGCGCGGATTCCAACGGTCCCGATGGACCGCCGCCGAGTTCGTCCTTGAAGTCCAGTGACACATCATCCACCGCGAGGCCGTTGACGGGTCCGCCGCCCGGCAAGGGCAGGCCAAGCAGCCGGGCCGCGGCAGCGTTCATCATGGTCACTCGACCCGAGGCGTCGGCGACAATGACCCCCTCCTGCAGTTTGGCCAGCAGGTACTCCAGGCTGCGCCGTTGGCCGTCGATGGTCTCCAGGTTCGTGGTCTGACGCTCGCGCATACGGTTCAGCGAGCGGGCCATCGCGGCGACCTCATCGCTTCCGCGTTCATCGGCGCGCGCGGTCAGGTCGCCCCGAGAAAGCAGCGATGCCGTCGCGGTCAGCCGCGCGATACGCTGGCTCCACAATCGCGCCAGACCCAGGGCCAGCACCGCCGCGGCAGCGAGGATAAGCAAGGCGATGCGCCAGAACAGCCGGCGCGCGGCCAGCGTCCGCGCGGCAATGCTGCCCACGGGCATGGCCACGCGAACCACGCCGTGCGGAGCTTCCGCGTCCCCGACGCGCAGCGCGACGTATTTCATTTCCTTGTTCACGGTGGTGGAGAACCGCGTGCTTTCGCCGAAACCGGCGCGCAGCGCCGCGCGCACCTCCGCGCGCTGCGCGTGCGACTCCATGTGGTCGGCCTCTGCTTGGGAATCACCCAATACGCTTCCGTCCGCTCCAACAAAGGTGATGCGGACCGCGCCGGCATCGCCCAGTTCCGCGGCGGCGCGGGCGAGTTCTATAGAGTCGCCCGCGCGCAAAGCGGCACCGTACTCCTTGCGCAGCACTTCGCCGACGGTGCGCAGGTGAATGGTCAGCTCGTCGTTGTAGAATGCGTCAAATGTCCCCGCGATCAGCAGCACACACGCGCCGACCACGGCCATGAGCAGCAGCACGTTGCCGCTGAAGAGCTTCCAGAAAAATCGGCCCTGTTGCAGGATCATGGCCAGGACGCGCCGGGCGGCGTCTCGCGCCTAGGCGTGCCCCGGTTGGCGGAACGAGTAGCCCACGCCGCGCACCGTCCGCACCCAGGCGGAGTGCTTGCCCAGTTTTCGGCGGACCGCCGTGATATGCACGTCCACGGTACGGTCTGTCACCACCACGCCGGAGCCGAAGGCGATATCGAGCAATTGCGCCCGGCTGAGCACGCGGCCGCCGGCACGCACGAGCGCCGCGAGAATGCGAAACTCCGTCACGGTCAGGGCGGCCGGCTGACCATCGAGCAACGCTTCGTGCCGGCTGAAACAGACGGTGATCGGACCGCAGGACAACTGCTCGCCATCGGCTTCGGCCTGCGCGGCGGAAGCGCCCGCGCGCCGGAGAATGGCCGCGATACGCGCGAGCAGCAGTTTCATGGAAAAGGGCTTGGGAACGTAGTCCGCCGCGCCGAGTGCGAAACCGACGAGTTGGTCCGCCTCCTCCGCCTTGGCGGTCAACATCAATACGGGAATGCCGCGCATCGCGGGATCCCGGCCCATCGCGGCGAGCACGTCATCACCCGACATTCCCGGCAACATGCGGTCGAGCAGCACCAGGTCCGGCCGCAGCCGCGCGATGGACGCGAGCGCGTCATCACCCGCGCCGGCGACCGTGCAGTCAAATCCTTCGCGCGTCAGGTTGAACCGCAACATGTCGGCCAGGTCGGTCTCGTCCTCGACGATCAGAATCGTTCCGCGCTGAGTGCCGCGCGCGAACTTCGGCGATACTTCCGGGATGGCGATCGTTCCGGCCATTGTGTGCGTTTCCTGCCGGTAGTGTGGGGCGATTGGATCAACGGACTCCGTCGCCGGACGGGCTTTACCGCCCAGGACCGATGCGGCGTAGTCTAGCCGGCGCGGGGCGACCGTCAACGCGAGTTTGGCCGCGAGCGTGCGATAAACCGGGCTTTACAGAATCTTCACAGAATATCGGACGCCAGTTTTCGGGCGCCGTGAGCCATGAACAGCTCATTTCGGCTGCGTTTTCGCCGATATCATCCCTGCGGATGAATTTGAACCGAGAACGCAGGAGCAGCCACTCATGACCGACCACGACACCGCCTCCCCGCGACAGGTGGTCCAGCATTGGCTCGACACCGCTGTGCGCGATGGCCATATCGACAGTTACGAGGCCAAGCGCACCGCTGCGCGTTGCAGCTGGCATCAGCCGATGGAACTGCGCATCGGCGATGAAACCACCTACGTGCAATGCCGCGATGTCAGCCCCAACGGCGTTGGGTTGGTGGCCCGACGCAATCTCGATCTCGATCAGCAGGTGTTCATCCGGCAGGGTGACCACGAGCCATGGGTCAAATGCCGTGTGGCGCATGTCACGCGCTCCGTGGGTGCTTACAAGGTCGGCGTCGAACTCGCCTTCGATTTCGATTGATGCTTTAATCCGGACCGCCCTACCCACCCGTAAAATTCGCCGAAACCCGCTTCATTCGACACCGCGCTTGACCTGTGCGCGGCTCCGCGGATAGAGTGCGCCCAGAGTTCGGCCGAGCACTTCCCGTCTCGTGGAGTTCCCGCAATGTCAATGACTCGTTTCGCGCGGCCCGGATGCGCCGGAGCGTTGTTCGCGGTCGGTCTGTTCGGCACAGGGTTGACCGCAGGCTCATGCGCTTCAGCTCCGCCGATCCCGCTTCCGTCGCCGTCGCCGACGCCGGCTCCGAGCGAAGTGGGTGAGCTGGCGGTTTTTGATGACCCCGATTCTGACTTCACCACCACCGATGTCTACGACATCGACGGCGACATCGTGCAGTTCGACATTGATCGCAACGTGCTGATCTGGAAAGCAACCGGGCGGGAATACACCTCTTGGCAGGTCCAGGAATACGACCTGGTCGGCAACGGAAGATACCGCGTTCGATTCGGATCCGAAGGTGGCGTGCAACGCGCGTACTGGACCGAAGTGGGTCCGGCGACTGTATGCGACCTGCGCATCGGCGAACTGTTCGGGTCCCTGCTGATTTTCGCGACGACAAACCCGGTTCCGCAGAATTGATCGCCCGCGCCGAGGCTGGGCCATCCCGAAAAACGCAAGCGACCCGCCCGGTCCGTGTTTCGAATCAGGCGGGTCGCTTGATTGTGGGCAACAGGCTGCGGTCGGATTCGAACCGACGAATAACGGATTTGCAATCCGTCCCCTTGGTCCACTTGGGTACGCAGCCGGTCCAGGTTGCGCGCCCGGCGCGACGCGCGGCCGAAAGCGCGTGATCGTGGATATTCAATCTGAAAACGCGGTATGAAGATACTTCATGGCCGAAGGAATGGCAAATCCGACGCTTCCGCCCGGGCCCGCCGCAACTGCCTGCGAATCGCCCATCGGTGGTGATCGTCAGGTCGGAGAAACGTGCCCGTTGCCGTTGTTGTCTGCCGGTCGCGGCGATGCGGCGACAATCCCGTGAGCATGATCCGTGTGCTTGCCATTGCGCTGGACGCGGGGATATCGGATGGGCCGGGGCAGGCGCCGCTCGAGCAACTGGTCGACAGTGATCAGGTTTGCCCCCTTCGCGCCGAGCAGGCGCACCGTAAGCTCCGCTTCGCTGCGGTCGAAGTAGCCGCATGCGTCGACGATTACGGTCACTTGCTTGCTGCGCGCGATCAGCCCCAGCGCAATCGCCTTCACCGATCCCTCGATGCCCAGCCCGCTGAGCACATACTCAGCCGCGGGCAACTGCGAGATGAAGCGATCGGCCTTGGGATTCAGAAAGAAGTCAGAAGTGCGCTTGCGGAAAATGACCTGCTGATAGCGGCGAAAAAGGTCGATCGGAACAGAGAGCGTGTTATCTCCCTCAACATGGATGAAACTGCCGCAGAGCGTGAAGTCGATCTTATCCTGGCCGTAGGTTCCGTCGATGCAGTGCTGCGGCAGGCGCGCGTTGCGCAGCTCTCCGCGACGATGACAGTCCAGGGATGAGATCACGGGTACGTGATTGCGTTTTGCCCAAGCCACTGTCCGCCGCAGCGCCGGCAACAGCGCTTCGCGATTCAGCACGGGACACGCCGCCCGTTCTCCCAGAAAATCGTTCTGCGTGTTGACATCGACGTACACGCACGGGAGCGTTCGCGTGTACCGCTTGCCCCACAAGTTGTTCGCCATGTGCTTCCGTCCCCGCTGCCCTGGCGCCGTCAGCCGGACCGATCGTGTCGAATGACACGCCAGCCACCCCGATGCATCACGGGCTTTCCGGTCGACCCCACCCCGACGGCAACTGCCCGGACTGCCGCCCTCAACCGAAAGGCACCCTGAATTGGCCAGTTCCTCCAGCCTAATCATAACGGGCATATCGCGCGGAGCAACCGGCGCCGCGATTGAAATGCAACCTATTGATTAACATATTGTTAAGGTAGAAAAATGAAGTTACCGGCCCCCTTGCTCCGCCGTCTGCCAGGGAACCGGGGCTGTGCCGACGTGTCGCTGGCGGGGTTTGGTCCGCTGCGCCGAGCGTGGCTGTGAAATGTGCGGCTGGGGATTGGCGGCCAAAGCGGCCACCCTGTCGCGGGGGGATCATCCCTGGGGACTAGACGTCGAGGTTTCGCGCATTGATCGCGTTCTCTTCGATGAAGCGGCGGCGCTCTTCGACGCTGTCACCCATGAGCACGTGAAACATGCGGTCGGCCTCCTGGGCGTCGAGGGCGAGTTGCTCGGCGTCGTCGGGATCATCGGTGAGGGTGACGCGCAGCAGTGTGCGCTTTGACTTGTCCATGGTGGTTTCCCAAAGCTCCTCGGCGTTCATTTCGCCCAGGCCCTTAAACCGCTTGATCACCAGGCCTTCAGATCCGAGCTTGCGGATCCCGGCGAGCACGTCGGAAAGGTTGTCCAGCTCCATCGGCTCGTGGTTGCCTTGGCGCAGCAGGTACTTCGCAGGCGGAAGTTCGCCGGTGACCAGTTCCTCGCGGCGCAAGAAGAGGTCGGTGATGGGCAGGCCGCGCTGCTCGACCTGTTCGATGAGTTCCGCAAGCCGGCGGCACTCGGAAAGTTCGTGGCGCACAATGAAACACGCGGCTCTCCGCGGTTCCTCGCCGTCGCCGTTGCCGGTCGATCCTTCGCCCGCGAGGGGTACGGCAAAATGCCGGGACTCAATGACGTCGACCCGCGGGTGTCCGCCGGCGATCAGTTCGGCGCGGTATCCAGCCAGTGCCTCGTCGTCGCGGAAATAGCGGCGGACAACGCGCTCTGCCTCCACCCCATGAACTTCCGCGAGGATCTGCGGCAGGTGGCCCTTGGGACCGCGATGTCGGATGATCATATCCTCGAAGTTTACCCCGCGCCGCGCCAGGACGCGGCTGTGATGCTCGATGCCGTCGAGCAGGGCGATCAAGGTGGCAAGCGCGCCCGCGGCGATTTCGCGCTGTTCGCCGGTGGCGGGGTCGCGAACGAGCAGCGCCGTATCGCGCAGGCCCAGTTCAGACAGCTTGGCGTTCATCACGCGCTCATTGAGCACGTACTCTTCGTGCTTTCCTTTGCGGAGCAGGTACAACGGCGGCTGAGCGATGTAGATGCGGCCATCCTCGATCAGCGGCCGCATGTGCCGGAACAGGAAAGTGAGCAGCAGCGTGCGGATGTGGCTGCCGTCGACATCGGCATCGGTCATGATGATGAGCTTGTCGTAGCGCCGCTTTTCGATGTCGAATTCGTCTTTACCCACGCCGCAGCCGAGGGCCTGGATGATGTTGGTGATCTCTTCGTGGCTGAGCATCTTGTCGATGCGCGCCTTCTCGACGTTGAGGATCTTGCCCTTCAACGGCAGGATGGCCTGGGTGACGGCATCGCGGCCCTGCTTGGCGCTGCCGCCCGCGGAATCGCCCTCAACCAGGTAGAGCTCGGTGTCATCCTTGCTCTTGGATTGGCAATCCCACAACTTGCCGGGCAGGCCGCCGCTGCTCATCACGCTCTTACGCGCCAGGTCGCGGGCCTTGCGGGCCGCCTCGCGGGCCTGCGCGCTGCTGATACCCTTCTGTACGATCCGCTTCGCATCCGCCGGGTTTTCCTCGAGAAAATTGCGGAATTGCTCGTTCACCGTCTGCTGCACGAAAGTCTCGACTTCGGGGTTCAGCAAACGCACCTTGGTCTGCGATTCGAACTGGGGATTAGGCACCTTGACGCTGATGACCGCTGTCAGCCCCTCGCGCCAGTCGTCGCCCGCAGGCACCAGCGTACCCTTGAGCATGTTGTTGTTCTTGGCATACGTGTTGGCCACGCGGGTGAGCGCGCTCTTGAAAGCGGACATGTGCATACCGCCGTCGATGTTCTTGATGTTGTTGGCGAAGGCGATGATGTTCTCGGTGTAGTTGTCCGAGTACTGCATCGCGATCTCACAGGCCAGACCCTGCTGCTCGTCGGCGGCGCGAAAGCAGATCACGTCGCGATGGATTGGATCCTCACCACCCGCGAGGTACCTCACGAATTGCTTGATCCCATCCTCGAAGCGGAACTCCATCTCTTTGGCGGTGGATTCTTCAATCAGGCGGATGCACAGGCCGTCGTTGAGGTAGGCCAGCTCGCGGAGGCGCGGCGCAAGCGTGTCCAACCGGAAGGCGATATCGGGAAAGATGTCGGGATCCGGCGCGAACTCGATGCGCGTGCCCGTCTGCGATGTCGCGCCGGAGGCCTGCATTTCACGGGCGACAACGCCGCGCTCGAAGCGCATGTTGTACACTTTGCCCTCGCGGTGCACCTCCACCTCAAGCCACTTGGCCAGCGCGTTCACCACGCTCACGCCCACGCCGTGCAATCCACCGGAGACCTTGTACGCGTTGTGATCGAATTTGCCGCCCGAGTGCAGCACGGTCATGACCACTTCCAGCGCGGGACGCCCGTTGAGCGTGGGGTTTTCGTGTTTCATCGGGCCGACAGGGATGCCCCGCCCGTCGTCCACCACCGTGCAGCTTCCGTCTGCGTTGAGCTTGACGAGGATGTTGCGGCAGAAGCCGGCCATCGCCTCGTCGATGCAATTGTCGACGACTTCGTAGATCAGGTGATGCAGGCCGTTCACGCCTGTGCCGCCGATGTACATCGCCGGACGTTTGCGCACCGCGGCCAGACCTTCAAGCACGGTGATCTGCGACTCGTCGTAGGTCTCGCGACCGGGCGCAGCTTCCGCGGAGCGCCCCGCCACGCGCTCGGCGTCGCGGTCCACCTGTTCGTTGCTGTCCACCATAACCTGCTCTTCTGCCATGGTTGGGTTCATCCCGTCAGCCCGCGACGCGCTCCGTGCCACCGACTCACCGCTGCGGAAACTTGACGCCGCCGCGCTCCGGACGATCGGCGGCATCATCGGCCTGGACCGCGAACACAACCTTGCGCACGTTGCCGCGACGGCACATCCGGGCCAGTTCCCGCGTCAATCGGGCCTGCCAGACTGACCGAATAGCGTACAGCATTTCGGGCTGTTTTACCAATATTCGCACAGTCCCCGCGTGCACATCGTCGAACGCGCAATTCTCCCGAAACGGCGCGTCGACCAGTGCGCCAATCGCGTCGTAAACCTCGCGCGCAAATCGCCGCGCGCCGCTGCCATCAATGTCCTCGGCGCGGGCAGCTGGGCCGATCGCTTGAGCGGGGGGCGGAGTCTGGCGGTTCTGTGCGACCCACTTGAGTTGCTCCGCGCCCAGGCGCGTCGGCGCGCTTCGCCGGGGGCGGTCATTGCGTGGCGGCATAGTCTATTTTCCAGTACTGGCAATGCGTGCAGCCGAGCAGACCTCGCACATCGCCCCATTGACCGAGGAGACCTGCGCAACCGCGTCTAGGACAGGTTGACGGGCATGACCACGTAAAGAAAGTCTCGATCCGCCCTGAGCACTCCCGGGCGATTTGCGTCTTTCATTTCCAGCGTCACCTCGTCGCCCGCGACGTTCTTGAGCGCCTCGATGACAAAGTGCGGGTTGAACCCGATTTCGATGTCCAGCCCATCCATGGTGATGGGCAGGTTGATCTCCGCCTCACCCTGGCTGGGCGCCCGGCTGGAAAGGGTGAGATTGTCCTTGCGGAACGCCAGCCGCACGCCCTTGGATTCCTCGTTGGTCAAAAGCGCCGCGCGGCGCACCGCACTCATGAATTCACCCGTCTTGAGCAATGCCTTGCGGTCGCTGTCCTTTGGAATCACGTCGTTGTACTTGGGAAATTGCCCTTCAACCAGACCGCTGCTGACCGTCGCGTGCGGACCCTTCACGATCACCTGGTTGCCGGTCAGCTTGATGCCGATCGGCGTGCGCGCGTCGCCGATGATTCGCTGCACGAGCGACATCGCCTTCACAGGCACGATCCGCTCCATGTTGGGCCCTTCCTTGCCCGCCAGCGCGCCACGGGCCAACGAAAGCCGTCGCCCGTCGGTCGCCACCAGCGATAGGTTCTGGCCATCCTTCTCCCAGAGCACGCCGTTGATCGCGTAGCGGGTGTTTTCCTTGGCGGCTGCGAACACCGTCCACTCCGACATCCGCCGCAGCAACCCGGCGTCGACCTCGAAGTCCGGCGTTCCCGACATCTCCGCGACGGGCGGAAAATCGGCCGGATCGTGCGTGTAGATCTGATAGTGCGCGCCTTGGCCGCGCACGTGGCACACCGAGTCGTCCGCGTGCAACGCCAGCACCTCGTCCGCGGACTCGCGCACGATTTGGTTGAGCTTGTCGGCGGGGAGCACCACCTTGCCGCCCTTGTCGACGTCGACCTGGGCGACCGTGTAACGGATGCCGACCTCCAGGTCGGTCGCCGCCAGCACGCAGTAATCCGCCTGGGCGTCGATGAGCACACATTGCAAGATGGGCTTGGGAGTTCGAGCCGCCGCGACACTCCCAACGGCGGCCAAGGCTTCGGCAAACTCCTGACGATTCACTTGTACCTTCATGGGTGATTTACCTGTTCCACGGATGGTATTAATAGATCAAAATCTTAAACCGGTATCCGTATAAAGGCCTGTTGGGATTGTTGAGCAATTTTGCATCGTTCACACTAACGTATTACGCCAACACAACTTAACGCCGAAACGCACACGCAAATCACCGTGGAAAACCTGTGACATTTCCTGTTGGCGGTTCGCAACTGACTGACACCCCCGAGCCGACCCGCATGGTCGCCTGTGATGACCTGTTGCTAACCGCTGCCCGTCCGACATTGTTCTTCCATGGTCGAATAGCGTGTCGCAATGGCCGCACGCCCGGGTGCGCCATCCGGCACAATCTCACGTGATGACCTCGAGACGTCGCTGTTTCAACGCCTGGGTCAGTTCAGTCAACACGCCATCGAGCTTCACGTCGCTGATCCGGGCGTTGCCGATCGCCCGATGCGCGTACAGTACGGTCGTGTGGTCGCGTCCGCCGAAGAACCCGCCAACCTCCTCCAGGCTGTGATTGGTCAGCTCGCGCGCCAGGTACATGCACACCTGCCGTGGGTGCGTGATGGACTTTGTGCGTTTCTTGCTCTGCAAGTCGGCCAGGCGAACGCTGTAGAACCGCGTCACCGCGTCGACGATCTGCTGCACGGTGATCGCGAAATGCCCCTCTCCGACACCGAGCACTTCCTGCGCCAGTTCCAAGCTGATCCGGCCGTCGCGCGTCTGGCTGATCGCGTCGAGCTTGATCAACGCGCCTTCCAGGTCGCGGATATTCGATTCGATGCGTTCGGCGACGAACTTGACGACGTCGTCCGCGACTTCGATGCCACGCAGCCGGGCCTTTTTGCTGATGATCGCCATTCTCGTTTCCAGGCAGGGCATGTCAATCGACGCGACCAATCCGCTGTTGAACCGGCTGACCAGACGGTTCTCCAGGCTGGGAATCTCAGCCGGGCTGCAATCGGCCGAAAGGATGATCTGCTTCTGGGCCTGGTGCAGCGTGTTAAACGTGTGGAAGAACTCCTCCTGGCTGCGCTCACGCTCACCAAGAAACTGGATGTCGTCGATGACCAGCATGTCCACTTCGCGGTATCGGTAGCGAAAGTCGTTCATCAGGCCGTGTTCCACGGCCTCAATGTAGTGGTTCATGAACGTCTCGCACGAGATGTAAAGCGTGTTGGCGCAGGTACCACGCTGGTTGGTTTCGTGGCAGATGGCCTGCAGCAGGTGCGTTTTACCCAGGCCCACTTTGCCATGGATGAACAGCGGGTTGTACGTCTTGCCCGGAGACTCCGCGACAGCCATCGACGCTGCGTGCGCCAACCGGTTGCCGGGCCCGACGACAAAATGTTCGAAGATGTGGTCACGGTTGAGCTGCAGCGGAACACTGCGGTCAAATGAGGTGTCTTTGGCCGCGGTGTGGTAGCCGTTGCTGCTTACTCCGTCGGACACGAAAGACGCGCTGACGAGTTGACCGAGAGCTGCCTGGGCCGCCTCGGTGAACGCCCCCCGGCAATGGTCCTCCAGGTAACGCACCTGCATCGGATTCTGTGCGCGAATCCGCAGGACGCCGCCGACAAGCGAGTCAGGCACAAGCTGGCCAAACCAGCCGCGGACCAGCTCCGGATGCTTCACGCGCACATGGCCAACGATGTCCTCCCAGTCCGAGGGCAGCAGGGCTGACATGTGATTTTCCTCTCCGCCGGCTGTGCCGGGCACACCTATCGCCAATGCCACCACAAGCACAGCTGGATTATACGTAACTCATTTCTGGGCAATATGTTAGTGTTGATAAGCGGCCGATGAAGGCCAATCCTGATTCTAGCATATCGGACGTTGATTGCTACCCGGAAAACTGACCATTTCCACAGCAGGGCAACCCGCGGCGGTGCCAGTTGAGTCGAGCCGCAGGGCTCTGGAGCAAGTTGACCAAGAACCCATGCGAAATGCCCAGCCCCGCGTTGCCGGCCCGACAGCGTGCGGTATAACTACCCAACATGGACCAACTGGGCAAGGTGGCCCGGGCGGTTCAGCTACGAGGTGTGCCTGTCATGGATGACGCCACAGTGCCCAGCGCCACGCAGACCAGCTTCGATTTCGCGGCGGAGCGATCAACCGCGAAGCCCCCAGAGAACCGCACGATGGCCCGCGCCAAGCCTGCCCGGTCGATTCCCGCAGGATTGGCTCCGCGCAAGGGCGCCCAGCGTACCGCGGTTTCCGCGGAAACCATGGCGACGCAGCAGCGCGAGATTTCCGTCGCGGAGTTCTTCGCGCGCAACCGCCACCTGCTCGGCTTCGACAACAAGCGCAAGGCCCTGCTCACCAGCGTGAAAGAGGCGGTGGACAACGCGCTGGACGCTTGCGAGGAAGCCGGCGTGCTGCCCGAGATCCACCTGGAGATCCGGCAGATTGCCGAAGAACGCTTTCGCATGATCTGCCGCGACAACGGTCCGGGTATTGTGAAAAACCAGATTCCGAACATCTTCGGCAAGCTGCTCTACGGCTCGAAGTTTCATCGGCTGAAGATGTCCCGCGGGCAGCAAGGCATCGGCATCAGTGCAGCCGGCATGTACGGGCTGCTGACTACAGGAAAACCGATCAGCATCATCAGCAAGACCGGACCGAAAAAGCCCGCGCACCACTACAAGCTGGCGATCGACACCAAGAAGAACAGCCCGGACATCATCGAAGACACCACCGTCGACGTGGACTGGGACCGCGGCACACACATCGAGATTGAACTTTCGGCCGGTTTCAACAAGGGACGCCAGAGCGTCTTCGAGTACATCGAGCAGACCGCGATCGCCAATCCGCACGCGGCGATCTGGTTCAAAAGCCCGACCGGCGAACTGTTGGAATACCCGCGCGGCACCGACGAACTGCCCAAGGAAACACGGGAGATCAAGCCGCACCCCTACGGCATCGAACTGGGCATGCTCATGAAGATGCTCAAGGAGACGCAGTCGAAGCAGGTGGGGGCGTTTCTGCAGGCGGATTTTTCGCGGGTCAGTTCGGGCATCGCCGACGAGGTGTGCAAACGTGCCGGCATCACATCGCGCACTTGGGTTTCAGCCGTCGATCCGCCGACGGCGGAAAAGCTCTATAACGCCTTGCAGGAAGCCAAGTTGCGCGCCCCCAGCACCGACTGCCTGGCGCCCATCGGGGCCGAGGCGATTCTGAGCGGCCTGCTCAAGGGCGTCAAAGCCGAGTTCTACACCGCGTCCACGCGCCCGCCGACGGTGTACCGCGGAAACCCGTTCCAGATCGAGGTCGGCATGGCCTTCGGCGGGGATCTGGGCGGCGCGAACAGCGAAGATGAGGAAGGGGCCAACGGCAGCGCCAAGGGCGAGCCGACGCCCGCCCGCGTGATCCGCTTCGCCAACCGCGTGCCGCTGCTCTACCAGCAGAGCGCGTGCTGCACGTTTAAGAGCGTGGCCGAGACCAAGTGGAACAACTACGGGATTTCCCAGGCACGCGGAGCACTCCCCCAGGCCCCGCTGGTGATTCTCATCCACATGGCCAGCGTGTGGGTGCCCTTCACCAGCGAGTCAAAAGAGGCGGTGGCCGACTACGACGAGATCCGCAAGGAGATCAAGCTGGGCATCGCCGAGTGCGGCCGGCGGCTGGGGACGTATCTGAAGCGGAAGAAGCGTCGCGCGCATTACTCGCAGCGCCGCGACGTGTTTCACAAGTATATCGACGAAGTGGTCGATGCGTGCCGTTCGATCGCCGCATTCAACAAGGACGAATTCCGCCGCAACCTCGTCCGCTTGGCGGAGCAGGCCACCGCCCATGCGGACGTTGAATTCGACGAGCACGGCAACATCATCAAGCAGAAAACCAAAACTGAGCGCGACCTGGAAAACACGGTGATCGTAGAACGCGATGGCGCCCCGGCTGGCGGCCAGCAAGCGCTGTTTGATAGCAGCGATCAGGCGCCCAGGAAAAAGAAGCGCGCCCAGTCCAAGAAACGCAAGTAGCAAAATAGGCGCATGGCCCGATCAGAGCCGCGCCCGTAAGGAAGCGGGGCAGGCAACCGACATGCGACACGCGATGTGAATCCCTCATTCGGCGAGGCGTTATCAACAAAATGTCCAAAAAATCCGCAAAGAAAACCACTACCCGCCGCAGCAAGCGCGGCGGCGGCGACACCAACGCCCGCATCACGGGCCTGGCGGAACAGGTTGTCGCCCAGGCCGCGAAATCGACCGACCCCTTTGTGGATATTCCCATCCGGGCGCTGTCCAACGTCGAATTCAGCACCAGGTCGCGTTACATCGAAATGGGTGACAAGACCCAGCGGCGCAACTTCTTCAATTTCGGCCAGGCCAAGCGCTTCATGCAGACCATGCTGGTGGCCAGCAAGTGCAAGGAACTCGTCGAGGCGGACAAGACCGCGAGCATCCGGCAGATCTATTACCTGGCGAAGCACACCATCAAGGGCACAAAAGAAAAGACATTCGACTCGCAGGACGAGTCCGACCCGATCATCGAGGACCTGGAGGTGGCCCTGGCTGCCCTGCGCGAGGAACTGCACGTCTTCGCCGACAGCAAGGGCGCGATGATCGGCGAACTCACTTTCATCGACAGCGGCGACACCATCGACGCGACCAAGCTGGGCACCGGGGGGTACGCGATTCCCAGCATCGTCGAGCCGGACGTGATCCAGTTCAAGAAGTGCGGGGCGAAGTTCGTGCTGCACGTCGAAAAGGGCACGGTCTGGCGGCGGTTTGTCGAGGACCGCTTTTGGGAAAAGCACAAGTGCATCCTGACCCACGGCGGCGGCCAGCCCCCCCGCGGCGTCCGCCGGCTGCTGTACCGGCTGAACGACGAACTGAAGCTGCCCGTCATCGTCCTGCTCGATAACGACCCCTGGGGATACTACATCTACAGCGTGATCAAGCAGGGATCGATCAACCTCGCGTTCGAGTCCAGCCGCATGGCGGTGCCCTCCGCGCAGTTCATCGGCGTATCCAGCTTCGACTACGAGCGGTTCGAACTCACCGACGACGTGAAGATTGAACTCGACGCGAACGACATCAAACGGGCGAAGCAGATCCTGGAATACCCCTGGTTCGCGGGCAAGAAGGAGTGGGAAAAGGAAATCAAAAAGATGGCCAAGAACGGCTTCAAGATGGAAGTCGAGGCCATGTGCAGCAAGCACCTCACCTTCGTCACCGAAGAGTACGCGCCAGCCAAGCTCAAGGATAAAAAGAGCTGGCTGGATTGAGAGCGTTGCAGTCATGGTCGAACACGACTCGAACAGTCGCACGACCCCGAGCCAATACACGCCGTTGGGTTTCTGTCCACACTGTGGCTATAGCATGGATCCGGGCGTCTGTCCGGAATGCGGCGCAAGCGTCTCCGCGGCGGCCCCGTGCAAGTAACTGGGCGCTCATGCCGGGGCAATCAAACCCTTGTCCCGCCGCGTCCGGCGCCCACTCGCAGGCGAATCGGCGACTAATGACCCACTTCGACGGTGGTTGATCGAACCACGTCCTTATGGCGCGGGTATACTTGAGGGACGGCGAAGCACTCGCGATTGCTGAGGGTCTGACCGATGGAGCCGGCAGGATACTGTCCCCGGTGTGATTATCCCATGAATCCGGGCGTATGTCCGGAGTGCGGGGCGGCCGTCACTTCGATTTCGCTGCGCAGCCGGCCGCGCGGGTGGCTGCTGCGCAATTACGCGCGGATCGCGATCATAACAATACTTGCCGGCGCACTACTTACTTACCTCGGAACGCGCACGTTTCTGGTCAGCCGGTTTCCAACGCGTTACTTGCTATATCTTCAAGTTGGACAGGGCGAGCTGGCCATCGCAGCAACCAATGAACTGTTGACTCGATTGCAAAGCGGAGCGCTTTCACCAGATGAGGCTCAGCGAACGCTCGCCCCTTGGTACAACCCGACTTTAGTCCCCCATATGATCATCAGCCTGCAAGGTCTTGAACCGACCAAGCGGATTGAACTCGGCGACGTACTCACGCACAGGCTCGGCTTCATGCCGGTGCGAACCCCAATTGGACAGCGCAGCAACCTTCCAATCTTCGTCAGCCAAGTCGACTATCTTGAGATTCGAGTTGATGACCGGCAGATGCTTATTCAGCCAGAGTGTCTTGGCTCGAATGGGCCGTGTGTAATGCTCGCGGACAACGATGATTTGGAAGTTCGTACGCTTCGAGGCAAAGATCGCGAGATTATCGTCAAGGCGCGTGTTACGGCTTCGACCGTCGGAGTCCCGCCAACGTCGGCGGTATGGACGGCGAGCGCTACGCAAACATTGAAGGGCGATGTCGGGCGATGGGATGGAGTCTCAATCCTCAACCCAGGGGTGCTGATCGGAACAAACGGGGTGAACGTGCAATTCAATCGAGGAAAAGAGGATTTGATGTTTCCGCATGGTGAACCATTCATACCGCCGATTCTCAGAGTTTTACCCGGCGGCGCAATCATCCGGCCTGGTGATTTTGAAAATCGCGGAAGGTCTGACGCCGCTCCAAATAGCTGAATCAGCAAGCACCGTTTATGTGGCGCGTTTCGTTGGCCAAGTCAAACGCCCCTCCTTCCGGGCGATCGCGGATCAGATAATTGGCGCGTTCTTGCAGATATCGTTTTGGCCCCGCCGAGCGGGCATTACGGATTGGTGTTCGCCAGGCTGTCCAGGTGTGCCTGCGCGGCCGAGAGCAGTTGCAGCGACACCTCGCGGGCGTGCGCAAACTCGTTGATCTTGCGTTCCGCCACGCGGCGGGCGCGGGCGATCTCCGTGTCCCGGCGGGCGATACGCTCGCGCAATCGGTTTTCCACGTCCTGCACGCGACGCTTCTGCCGCCAGTAGTCGCGGGCGGTCCGCAGGCGATCCTCCTCGTAGGCCAGCTTGTTTTCCAGGTCGCGGATGGCCTCGTTGTGGCTCAAGGCGCGCAGCGGCAGCGCCGACACGCGGCGACGCGTATCCTCCGCCAGGTTCAGACAGTTGTCGAGGGCACGCAGGGCATCGCGCAGCGCCTGGGCGGAAACAGCGTAATCCTGCGGCGCACGCACGGAAAAATCGCCCAGCGCGTGGGCGTGCCGCCGGGCGTCGGTGAGCGCACGATAACGCGCATCCTGGGCCAATGCGTCGAACATCGCCGCGTAACGCAGCCACTCGTCGGCAAATACGTTGTCGGCGGTCTTGTCGCGCTCCACGGTGTCCACCGCGATCGCGGAAAAGTCGCGCTGCACGTCGAACGCGTCCGCGCTCGCCGAACGCGCGCCATCAAAGCGATAGTTGTTCCAGCGAAAGGTCGCGCCGCGCCACGCATCGAAACGCGCCGATCCGCCGTACGCTGACGAGCTCTCGTCGTAGGTCGCGATGTCGCGGTACTGCACGAACTGGTCGGGCTCCGGCGCGGTCAGCACCGGCTCAACCAGGGCGCGCAGCTCGTTCAGCATGGCCGCGGCTTCCACCGGCGTGACGCGCGATTCGTATGCCGCACGTTTCACCTCCGCGGAATCAAAGGTCGCATGCCGTCCGTCGGGCGTGGTGAGCGCGTAGCCCGCATGGGTGCGCGCGACCGCGCCGTGCAGGACGGCTCCGTCGTTCAGGATCAACCGGTCCGCAAGCGCAGAGGCTGTGGTCGCCCAAACCAGTGCCGTGGTGTATGCCAGTCGTCGCGTCATGGCCGAATCTCCCGAAAAGTGTTCGCCCCGAAAAATGTCCTGCGTAGAGTTGGCGGCAGACGGGGCGGACCTTTCACGCGGGCGGAGTATTTTCCTGGGAGCGGTGGGAATCGGCCCTGGCGTGGTCGAAATCGGGCAACGGACGGGCGGTAGCGGCAACCCCCGGGTCATCTATAATCAGCGTAACTTTCGGCCCAGGGAGTGCTTACGCCATGGCAGCAGGTCGCAAACGCCCGTTCGTGCTGATTGTCCGGGACGGCTGGGGGGCGAACCCCTACCCCGAGTGGAATCACGCCAACGCGGTCCACCTCGCGAAGACGCCGATCGATGATCGGCTGATGGCGGCGTACCCGCATGTGCAGATCCGCACGAGCGGCGAGGACGTGGGCTTGCCAGCCGGGGTGATGGGCAACAGCGAGGTGGGGCACCAGAACATCGGCGCGGGTCGGGTGGTGGACCAGGAGATCATGCGGATCACGCGAACGATCCGCGACGGGTCGTTCTTTCAGCGCGAGCATCTGGTAGGGGCGTATGCCCGGGCGAAGGCGACGGGCGGGTCGGTACACATCATGGGGCTGTGCAGCGACGCGGGGGTGCATAGCGTGCTGCCGCACCTGTACGCGTGCGTCGAGGCGGGCACGCGGTTGGGATTTCCTGGAGACCGGGTGTTTGTCCACGCGTTCGGCGACGGGCGCGACAGTGCGCCGGACGCGGGTGTGCGCTACATTGCCGAGGTCGAGGAGAAGCTGCGCGCGTTGGGCGCGGGGCGGGTCGCCTCCGTCATCGGGCGATTTTACGCGATGGACCGCGACAACCGCTGGGACCGGGTGGAGAAGGCGTACCGCATGCTGGTGGATGGCGCGGGGCGCAGAGCGAAGTCCGCGGTCGAAGCGTTTCGGTATTACTATGACCATCCGACGGACGCGTCCCGCTTCGGCGACGAGTTCATCGAGCCGACGGTGATCAGCCCGGATGGAGAAAAGCCCCTGGCTGCGGTGAAGAGCGGCGACAGCGTGATCTTCTTCAATTTCCGCGGCGACCGCCCGCGCGAGCTGACCAAGGCGCTTTCGCTGGACACATTTCCGTTTATCGCCAAGGACAAAGACGGCACGGAGAAATCGCAGGGGTTTTCCCGCGGCGGCAAGCTCGACCTGTACTACGCGACGATGACCGCATACGAGCAGGGCCTGCCGGTGCGGGTGATTTTCGAAAAACCCGCCAGAATGCCGAGCATTTTCGGCGAATACGTCGCTCGCCTCGGCCTGCGGCAGTTCCGCTGCGCGGAAACGGAGAAGTTTCCGCACGTGACGTTCTTTTTCAACGACTACCGCGATGCGCCATTCGAAGGCGAGGACCGGCGGATTGTGGATTCACCGCGTGACGTGAGTACCTACGACCAGAAGCCGGAGATGAGCGCGCCCGGCGTCACCGAGGCGATGCTCGCGGCGATCGAATCCGGCACGTACGACGCGATGATCCTGAATTACGCCAACGGCGACATGGTCGGCCATACGGGAAATCTCCAGGCAGCGATCAAGGCCGTGGAGACGGTGGACGCGTGCGTGGGTCGGGTGGTTTCTGCGGTGCAGAAACAGGGCGGTATGCTCATCGTGACAGCCGACCACGGCAACTGCGAGCAGATGGTCGACCCGGAAACGGGGCGTCCGCACACCGCGCACACCACCTACGACGTCGAGGCGATCCTCGTCGACGACGCGCTCAAAGGGGCGAAGCTGCGCACCGGCGGGCGGCTCGCGGACCTGATGCCGACGGCGCTGGCGATGATGGGGCTGGATCAGCCGGGAGACATGACCGGCCGATCGCTGCTGCTGTGAGGAGGGCGATGCCCCTCTACTTGGCGACGGCACTCTTTAGAAAATCGACGATTTTCCGTTCAATCCCCGCGATTTTTCCGAACATCCGCGTGCCGTGGTTGTCGTCGGGGCCGACGATCTCGCCCTTGGCGTTGGTCGCGAGCGCGGCAAGTTCGTCGACCGCGGTGCGCTCCCTTTCCTCTGCGAGCAGCAGAATGGGCACGTTGCGCGTCTTGCGGATGTGCGCCGTCGAATCCACGCCGAGGTAATTCGTGCCCGGTGAGAGGCAGACGACCGCGTCCACGCTCTGATCGCGCGCGGCGACATCGAGCGCGATGCTGCAACCGACGCTCGCGCCGACGAGCACGAGTTTTTCGGGATGCACGCCGGGTTGTTTGCGGGCCCACGCGGTCGCGGCCTCGACGTCGAGGTGCATCGCGTTGAAGAGACCGGGGTCGCGTTGTTTGACGCGCTCGGCGAGCTTCATGCTGGCCGGCTCGATGCTCTCGCCATGTCCCCGCAAGTCGATGGCGAGCACGGCGAATCCGGCTTCGTGGAGCGGCGCGATCAACGGCAGCCAGGATGTGCGGTCGTGGCGGTACATGTGCAGCAGAATGGCCAGCGGTGCGCGGTCCGCGCCGGCAGCTGGGTAGAAGTCGCCGACGATGCTGACGCCGTCAGCCGTCTGGCACTCAGCGCGTTTCGACGTGGTTTCGCCAGCGGCTGCGAGGGATGATGATGCGATTGCCGCGATGGCACAGATCAGTCCGGACAAGTTGCGTCGAGACATGGGACACTCTCCTGGTCGGGACGGCGTACCGCGACAGTGTATGTCTGACGCCGGCGGTTGTGCCAAGTCTGACACGACGGACAGCCGAGCGGAGATAGCGTCGGTCGCGTCGGACATCGGTTTAAGTCGTTTTGAGGAAACAGATTGCGCCAATGGCCTCGTCTTGAAACAATGGCTGCTTGACGGTTGCGGGGCCGCCCATACGCTCTCGCCGATGTCCTTGTCGCCGCCCAACTCTGCCAGCCTGCTCGCGGCGACCATCCGCCGCGGCCACCCAGGCTTTCTCGATCTGCCTTGGGGGGTTTCGCTCGATGATTGGAAGCCGGGGTGTCCGCGCGTCGAAGAACTTCCGCGCGGCCTCAGCCGGCACCCAGTGATTTTTGTCTCCTACGACAGCGGGCTGTATGCGATGAAGGAACTGCCCGACGGCCTCGCCCTGCGCGAGTACAACGTGCTGCGCGAAATGGAGGAGCGCCGCCTACCCGCGGTTCAGCCGGTGGGCCATGTGCGCGTGCGGCAGCGCGACGCAGTGGTCAGTGTGCTGATCACGCGCTACCTCGACCATGCCATGCCGTACCACGCGCTGTTCATGCGCTCCAGCCTCCTGCGTTACCGCGACCACTTGCTGGATGCGATGGCGGCGCTGCTGGTACAGTTACATTTGGCGGGGGTGTTCTGGGGCGACTGCTCGTTGAGCAACACGCTGTTCCGCCGGGACGCAGGCCGGCTGAACGCCTATTTCGTGGACGGCGAGACGTCCGAAGTTCGCGATGCGTTGTCCGACGGCATGCGCGGAAGCGATCTGGACATCATGCTGGAAAACGTCTACGGCGGCCTGCTGGACTTGAAGGCGATGGGCGCATTGCCCGCGCGGTTTCCGGTTTCCGAGATCGGCCCGTACATTCGCAACCAGTACGAAGCCCTGTGGAACCAGATCACGCGCGAGGAGATTGTCCGCGCCGATGAACAGTACCGCATCGAGGAGCGGGTGCGGGCATTGAATGACCTGGGGTTTTCGGTGGACCAGATCGAGATCGTGGGGGCGGAGGCGGGCGATCGACTGCGGCTGAGGGCGCAGGTCGCGGACCGCCATTTCCACCGCGACACGCTGCACTCGCTGACCGGCCTGGATCCGGAGAAGATGCAGGCGCGGCAGATGCTCAACGAGATCCACGAACGGCGTGCGATTCTGAGCGCGCGGGAGAACCGCTCGATTCCGCTGAGTTCCGCGGCGCACAATTGGCTGCACGAGGTTTACATGCCGACGATTGAGCGATTGCAGCCGGCGCTGCAGGCGGCGCCCGACCCAGCCGAGGTGTACTGCCAATTGCTGGAGCACAAGTGGTACCTCTCAGAGCGTGCGGGGCACGACGTGGGCCTGCGCGCGGCGGTGGAGGATTTTCTGGGTCGGAACGAGGCCCAGCCGAAGGATGCCGCGGGCTAGTCCGGCCTAGCCCGTCGGGTCGGTCACGCCGGTTCCGGCGGACGCGAGATAGCGGGTGAACGCGGACAACACTTGCGGATCGAACATCACGCCGCGCTGTTCATTGAGGAAAGCCAGCGCCTTGTCCATGGGCCACGCGGGTTTGTAGACGCGTTCGGCGGTCAGGGCGTCAAACACATCGGCCACGTGCACAATGCGCGCCTCGAGCGGGATGGCGTCGCCGCGAATCTGGTCAGGATAGCCGCTGCCGTCCCAATTTTCATGATGGCTACGGGCGATGCGCCGCGCCGCCGCGAAGAACGGTTTGGTCGAGAGGATGCGCTCGCCGGCGAGCGTGTGCTCCTGGATGATTTCACGTTCTTCAGGCGTCAGTTTCGCGGGTTTCCTCAGGATCTGGTCGGGCACCATCATCTTGCCGACATCGTGCAGAATTGAGGAATAGCCAATCTCCTCGGCCTGCCGCGCGCCCAAGCCCATGGCCAGGGCGATGCCCGCGCTTCCGCGCTGGATGCGCAGGACGTGCGCCCCGGTATCGGCGTCCTTGGCTTCGCTTGCCACCGCGAGCATGTAAATCGAGTCGAGGTTGGCCTCGTGCAACTCAATCGTCCGGGCGCGGACGCGTTCCTCCAGGTCGTGCGCATAGCGCTTGAGGGCAATGGCCTGCTCGATGACGGTGTCCCCCAGGCGCGAGACCTCCGCCAGGTGGGCGTGCTGCCGCGCTTCCGCGTTTTTCTGGGCGGAAAGATCAACGAACAGCACGATGTGCAGGCCCGCGAGCCCGTCCACATGACCCAGCGCGCCGCGCAGCACCAGCACCGGCAGCGGCTCGCCGGCTTTGCGAACCAGATGCGCCTCGCCTTCCGCGGTGTCGGCACAGGCCAGCAGGCGCGGCAGATCGCCGCCTGCCGATTGCAGAGGCGAGAGCAGGGCGGCGAGAGTGCGATCGCACAGGGCGGGACGCGGTTCGCCAACCATGTCCGCGAAACGGGCATTGGCGCAGCGGACTGAACCCGCGTCGTTCACGACAACCGCTCCGCAGCCCAAAGCGCTGACGATCGGTTCCAGATTGCGCACGGTTTCAGCCATGGTTGGAACTTGCCGGCGGGGATGATAGCCGCAGCCGGTCGCTTTTGCCTGTCTGCCCTGGGGATGGATTCGCGCAATCTTAGCGCGCCCCTCATATGGGTTGAACACGCCGGGCATAGTCTGCCGACAACCGGGGGCTTGCACCTCGGGCCTATCCGGCGGGCGGCGCGGGCCTACCGCTGAACGGGCGCATGCCGGATCGACATCGCTGCCTTTCGCGAGTGAGCCGGGATGCGCAGGTGTTCTCTCTCTCAATCCGGAGGTGAAAGATGAAGACTGGAGCCTGCCTGGCGACATGGGCCCTGGGGCTGGTGGCGTGTTCGGGCGCGTGGGCAGCCCCGGACCTGGTGATTACGGAGATCTACGTCGGTGTCGACGGTGACGATGTCACCGCGGACTGGTTCGAGGTTTCCAACCTGGGCGACATGACCTGGGACCTGGGAGTGGACCCGTTGTGGTTCGACGACAGCGGACCCTCCGCCGCGAATGCGGTGCCGATCAACGACATTACATCGATCGCACCGAATGAATCGGTCATTGTCATGATCGGCAATGCTTCCACCGTCGCGCCGTTTTTCGCCGCCTGGGATGACAGCGGCCAGCTCGCTGGCGTGCAGATCGGCTTTGCGGACGGTTCAGCGCTGGGCCAGGGCGGCGACCAGGTGACGTTGATCGACAGTATTGCGCCGTTCAGCATTCTCGCGCTACAGGCATATACCGACATCGGGCCGCAGGGTTCGACGCTGATCTACAACCCCGTGACGCAGACGTTTACGGGCAACGCGGTGGCGGGCGTGTGGGGCGCATATGCGGCGCCCGGCGGCCCGGCGGGTGATTTCGACGAGTTTCCGCTGATCGGCAGCCCGGGCGTGGTGGTGCCGGAACCCGCGAGTTTGGCGCTCTGCTGCATCGGCGCGCTGCTCGTGCTGCGGCGCAAACGGTAGGCGGTCCTGAATCTTGTGAAAAAGGCAATTGGCGATGCGGGTGCCTTTCAAGGGGCGCCCGCTCGCCCGCGTCCTTTGGTGGAGGGCGGCTTGATGATGCGTCCGAAGTGCAGGCTGGTCGACGGGCGGAGCAGACACTCGCGGCTGTGCGGGTTCACCCTGGTCGAACTGCTCGTGGTCATTTCGGTGATTGCGCTGCTCATGTCGATCCTGCTGCCGTCGCTTCGTAAGGCGCGCGAACAGGCCCGGCAGGTGCAGTGCGCCGCGCACATGGCCGGCTTTGGCCGCGGGTTCATGGGATACGCCGCGGAGAATCGCGACTACCTGTGCAGCGGAAGTTTCGATCCCGATATCGACAACGGTCGTGACGGGCCGGTGGATCGCGTCGGCTGGGTCGCGGACCTAGTGAACCATTGTTATGCGTTCCCCGCCGAGCAGTTGTGCCCGTCAAACGAGGCCCGCGTGAACCAGAAGCTGGCCCAGGGCGGCGTGGTCAGCGGCAGTGGCTGCTTTGGAAAACAATACTCCAATGGCGACGACTACCAGACTTGGGAGCTGGTCGATGAGCGCATTCGCCGCGGCTACAACACGAACTACACCCAGTCGTGGTACATGGCCCGCACGGAGATGAAGGAACCTCCGTCCGGCGGCAATCGGCGGCGTGTCGCCGATACGCTGGGGCCGCTGCGCCTGAGTTTCATGACCAAGGTCAGCCCCGGGCGCGTGCCGCTGCTTGGCGACGGCGGACTGGAGGGTAATCCGCCGGACGGCGACACCTACCTCGGCGGTCTCGGTCTCGGCCAGCGCACGGTGAAAACCATGGCCGACGGCGCGGTTCAATTGCGCTTCCTGCCGCAAAACTACTCAGATTTTGGCCCGGCGCACGGGTTCAGCTCCACGCGTTCGCAGGCGCCGAACAACACCATCCGCGACCGCGCGAACATCCTCTTCGCCGACGGTCACGTCAGCGTGTTTATCGACAAAGCGATCGACGGCCGGCGCGACGGTCAGTTCACCGTCGCGATGGACCCCTCGCTGCAGGAATATCGCCAGCAGGACGTGGACGCGCAGGTGTTCGACGGCGTGATCAGCCTGGGCCGGCGGTCGGCGCACGGCAACGTCCGGCGTTGAAGCGCGCCGCGATGATCCGAACGACGCGATTGAAATAAACCCAACACACCATGGAGATCGGGATATGAGAAGCAATGCCCCCCGGGCCTGTGCCGCCGCCCTTTGTGCGGCTTTCGTTCTTGACGTCGCGCCGGCGCGCGGCGTCGTCGTGCTCAACGAGATCGTGATCAATCCGCCCGGTTCATTGGATGACAGCCATGAGTTCATCGAGCTGCTCGGCACCCCGGGCAAGAAGCTCGACGGCTACGCCATCGCGGTCATGAATGGCGGGGTGACGAAATACTTCCCGCTGAACTCCCTGCCGTCCTCCGCGACCGCGGACATGGAAATCGACGAGTTCTTCAGCCTGGACGGACTGGCGCTGGGGGCCAACGGGCTGCTGGTGATCGGCATCGGGGCCAACGGCGGAGGCATCACGCCGTACCCGCAACTGCTGCCGGACGCGAGCTTTCGACAATGGACGACATTGTGGAACGGCGGGCTGGATACGCCAGGGAAATTGAACAATGACGGCTCAATCACCGTCATGCTGATTCGCAATCGGCCAGGGCAAACGCAGGCCGATCCGCTGAATTCAGCCGGCCTGCGCTGGGGCAAGGACATTGACCAAGACGGTGAGATCAGCCGCCCGGTGATCGATCCGCAGAACGGCATGCCCCGCGACCAGTATGGCAACGGCGCGATTGACCAGGGCGAGCTCGATCCGCTGGGCAATCCCACGCTTGATTTGCGCGGTTCGCAAACCGAGGGGGATTTCTCCGATGATCTGGAAATCGTCGACGAGTTCAGTCTTGAGAACGATCGCGGCTGGGAGCACGATCTCGACAGCCGGGAAGTCGACAGCAACAGCCTGGTGGCGGGACTTCCGCCGCGAAAGGTGCATGCGCTCGACGATGCCCAGGGTTTCAACCCGGACGGCCTGAGCCGAGTGGACTACCGCACCAAGGGGCCGGGCTATGCGCCGGCTGCCGGAGCGACGGGGCAGCTTCCAGGCGGAAACAACTGGCAGGACACGGCGACCGAGCAGTGGATTCGCGGCGACATGATCGAAGGGCTGGATGATGATTTCAACAGCATTCTGTTCTACGACAACGGGCCGAACACCAATCCCGCGGCAATCCAGCCGTACCGTGTAAATGTGCCGCTTTGGCTCGACGACAACGCCGGAGCGGATTACGATTTTACCCAATCGAGCACATATGAGATCATGCCGGGTCGCGTTAACCCGCTGGCGGTCCCGTTCATTCCCGGGGACAGCGACCGCGACGGCGATTGCGACGCGGACGATATCGCGAAGATCACCGCGGTGTTTGGTGATGACGACTGGTTCTTCAGCAACAGCTTCGCGGAAGCGCCCGAAGGCAAAGGCGGCGACCCGGCGACCCAGACCCGCCCCTGGGATGTGGATGCGACCGGCGACAACGGCGTCGAGGCCAGCGACCTGCAGTGGGCGCTGAACTTCCAGGGAAATACCAACGGGCGGATCGTCGGCGTGCAGTACGACAGCCCGGTGCCGGCGGCGAGCGGTGTGGTGCTGAACCCGAACGCGGGCACGGCGTGCATGGTGACCACTTCGGTGCACGTGCCCAGCGGCCGACCACTGAGCAGCCTCAACTTCGGTGACGAAATTGAATTGACCGTGCGCGGACAGGTGTCCGCCGGCGCGAACATCGCATCCGGCGCGGAAAACGGAATCATGCAGTTCATGCACGATCTGGAGATTTCCGCGGGCGGCGTGGTTCGTGTGGCATCGGTACAGCCGCTGGGCGCGTTCGCGGTGACGCGGGCGGATATTCAAGCGCCGACGGGCGTAGATGGCGACCTGGGTATGGAACGCATCAACGGCCACACCACGAGCTTCACCGAGGGCTTGGGCTCCGTGTCGGATCTGTATCGAGTCGCGCTCGAAGTGGTTGGACCGGGAAGCGTCCATGTGATTGTTTCGGCTTCAATGGACGCGAAGTTCGTGGCCAGCACGCCCTTCGGGCTCAAGATCGGCCATACCCAATCGTATGGAAATCCAGCGGCGGCGTCCTATCCAGGCGCACTCGCGGTGACCGGCGGCATCCCGGGTGATGCGGATGGCGACGGCGACGTGGATCTGGCGGACTTTGCCGAGTTCCCGCCGTGCATGAGCGGACCCGCGGGCGGAATTCTGCCGGATTGCGGTGTGTTCGATTTCGACGCGGACGCGGACGTGGACCTCGAAGACTACGCCGCGTTCATGATGGCGCTGGATTAATCGGGATGGCTTGGGCCGTCGAATCGTGTTTGCGGATTATGGCGGCCCAAGCGATTCTCCGCCGAGGAGAGTCTTGGCCAGCGCTTCGGCGATCAGGCGATGGGCATTTTTCCAGATGTGAAAATCGCCCGCGTATAGATCGGGCAGTTCGCAGGCCTGAAAGATGGGCAGCGCGTCGATCACCTCAATGCCCAGCCCGGTCGCGGCGTTGGCGAGATCCTGCCGCAGCCGGCGGTTGGCTTGTTCAGCCAGCGTCGCGCGCATGGTCGGGTCTTCGGTGAACGGCAATGCGAAATCGACGAAATCGTCGTATGCCGGCAGGATCACAACGATCAGGGTCGCGCCGTGCGCGGCGGCGGTCGCCTGCATGATTTCCAGACAGCGCACGGCCTTGGCCATGACGACCGGGTAGCGCTTTGGCCGCTCGTGCAGGTAGATGGCCTGGTTCATGCCCTGCCAGAAGAGTTCGTTGTATGCGCGCGGCCTGCATCGGTTGAAAACGGCGCGGCGCGCGGAAGTGGTCTCCGCGGGGGCGTCGGGGTTAATCGGCATTTCATTCAGGTCGTCGTCGAGGTGCGGCCGGCCGGGGTCCTCCAACTCGACAAAGTCGTTGCCCGCGAAGACGACGGCGACACACACGCGCGGTGCGACGCGGCGCGCCAGCGAGCGCATGCGCTGCGCGACCTGGTAGAGGCCATAGTACGGGCAGCTTCCATTGACCACGACGGCACTGGGAAATCCATTATTCCGTAGCGACTTCTCCAGCAGGGTAGCGCCGTTGTCGTGGACGTCGCAGAATCCGTAGGCGTGGCTGTCGCCGACCAGCAGGATCGTCGGCGCGGTGATCGGCTCGGGCAGCGGCTCGGGCCGGACTACGCCCCATTGCACGTGGCGGACGGCGTAGGGCACTTCCGGGCCTCCGCCGATCCGACCGATGCGCAGGTTGATGTGTACGTCGGCCCGCGGGCGCAGCAGACAGGCTTCGTCCCAGACATAGCGTTCCGGATCGCGCAGCGGATGGGGATCTCCGTCGCGCACGTTCGCAAGTATTTCGCGCCAGCGATTCGCGGAAGGCGGCGCGTCGGACGGTGATCGCCGCACAGCGCTATGCAAGACAATCGCGGCGGCGCCCAGCGCGCTCCAGAACACGATCCACCCGATGATGAATCGCCGCCGGCGCGCGGCGGATAGGGCGGATTGGTCGGAATCGCTGATCATCCCGCGTATCGCTCAGCGCCGCTCGCCAAGAAACCACCCGCCGGCCTCGGCGCGGTCCCAGTTCCAGTCGATGCGTTCGATGGGCCGCAATGGATCTTCCAGGACATAGAGGATGGCTTCGCCTGTGCGGTCGTGCAGGTCCCAGCCAACCGGTTCGCTGTAGTTCGCCTCGAGAAACGCCCGCCATTCAGGAAAAGGCGGCTCGTCAAAAAGCAGCAGAATGACGCGCGGCCGATGATCGCGGAGATCGTCAAGCAGAATCCTGCGGCGATCGTCTGCGCCGCGGGCGCCCTCCGCGATGCCGCTGATCATGGTGAAGCGCGAGGCGCAACGGCGGCCGGAATAGTAGTACATCTCCGCTTCGTTGCCGTAGACAAAGATCGTATCGTCGGGATCGGTGACCCGCGCGAGCTTCTCGCCCATGGCGCGCCCCCAGAAATCGCGGGAGTTGTAACGGGTGATGGTGATGCCGAAGGGCGGCTGGCGCAGGTAGTGGACCGACTGCGTCCAGGCGAGCCAGGCGATGATGGCGCAGGCGGGAATCGCCAGGAGGCCGCGCGGGTTGGCGGCGCGTGAGGGATCGGTCCGGCCGCCGAGTTCAGCCAGCGAGATCACGATCACCAGCACCAGTGGCGGAATCATCAGGTGATAATAGTGCGGCCAGAAGTGGCCCGGCAGGCAGACAGCGGCATAGCTTGCCGCAAGGTAGATTGGGATGAACATCATTCGGGGTCGGCGCTGCGCGAGACTGCCTGCTACCAGGGCCACCAACGCGACCGCGCCGCCGATCCACAGCGGGAGAGCGCTTTCAAAAACGAAAGGATGGCGCGGCGGATTCGCAAAAATCCAGAAACGCGGCCAAAACGGGACGACGCCTTCGGCATACCCAAGGTTAAAGCGGAATACCGCGTCGACAAACAGCGACCAGCGACTGGTCAGCGCGAAGTAACCCGCGGTCGCGGCCCATAGCACGGCGGGCCCAGCCGCCAGGCACGCCAGGGTGCGCGTCAACTGCGAGGCGCGAGGCTTAGTGGGCCATGAACAAAGCAGGACACCCACGACCAAGGCCGCCCAATGAACAGCGACGATCGTCTTCAGTGCCGACGCGATCGCGAGCAACGCCCCTGCTGCCAGGAGTCGGGGCGGCGCGTGTGCGCGACGGGGGTCGACACACCACCACGCCGCCAGCAGCAGCGTGTTCATGTAGATCTCGCGGTTGCAGCCTTCGCCGGCGGTTCCGGGGTCGGATGACGCCAGGGCAAACAGCAGGCCCGCGACGGTGGCCCACCCTCGACCGGCCTCGCGGCGCGCAATCAGCCAGAGCAGCGTCAGCGAGATGATGGAAAAACACAACGCCAGCGTGCGGAACACCCCCGGAGAATCTCCGAATAAGATGATCGCGCCTGCGAACAACATGTAGACCCCCGGGGGCTGATGGTCCCAGGCGTCTACATAGAGTCGGTCGCCGGCCAGCATCCGATCCGCGATGTAAGCATAATTGCACTCGTCGGTTTCGAGCGGCAAGGAGTATGCGTGTAGCCTGAAAACCACCAGAATGCCGGCTGCGGCGAGCCACGCAGCCAGTTCCCATCCGGCGCCCCGCTTGCGCCCACTCGATGCTGCCCGCGTTTTCCCGTTGTCGGCCATGGACGGTCATCGTAACCCTGTGTGAACGCCACGCCAGTTTGGCCTTCCGTGCCTGGCTGGACACGCCGGCTGTGGCCCGGCTACGCTCTGCGGCACGATGATTGGTCGCATCGACATCACGCGATTGAGCGCGGCGCTGAAGGGGCGGCGTGTCGGCCGGCACTTCGAGCATTTTGACGAATTGCCGAGCACGAATACGCACCTGCTGTCCCAGCCGGCTGCGGCGTCCATCGATGGGCGGGTTGTGATTGCGGAATTTCAATCGGGCGGGCGCGGGCGGCACGGTAGCCGGTGGCACTGTCCGCGCGGCGCGGGCATCCTCTGCTCGGTGGGGGTGGAGGTTGTGCATCGCGGAATCGACGCCGGCCTGCTGGCGTTGGTGGTGCCCGTGGCGCTTTGTGAGGGGATTGCGGCGGCGACGCGCGTAGACTGTGCCATCGACTGGCCGAACGATATCGTCGTCGATGAGCGCAAGGTGGGCGGCGTGTTGATTGAGGCGCACGCTTGCGCCCCGGCGGTTCGGTTCGCGATCGGTTTCGGGATCAACTGCCTGCAGCACGCCGGGCATTTTCCGGAGGAATTCCGCCGCCGGGCGACCTCGCTCGACCTTGTGACCAGTGAACCGGTGGACCGCACGGCGGTTCTGCTGGCGGCGCTGACGGCCTTGGACTTGCATCTGGCGCGATCGGCGAACTGGGATGCCGAGTCCATACGTGGTGCATGGCGGAGTCGCGCGCTCGGTCTGGGTCGTCGGGTGCAGGCGACGTCCGATGGGCGGCGATTTCTGGGCCATCTGGTCGACATTGATCCGACGTCGGCGATAGTCGTCCAGTTGGATGAAGGCGGACGGCGGCTGTTCAGTGCAGCGAGCACAACGCTGGAGTGGGTGCGCTGAAGCCATTGGGCTGCGTCTATTGCGATTGAACGGCTCGGCAGGCGCGCGACAATTCAAAGTCGCGCAATGCCGATACAGCATTGGCTAAGGCGTGTCCTCGTGGCCCTTGGTCAAAGTAGACGCATGGTTTGACGACCGCTACAATTGATAGGTTGCGGGCCGGCGAAGGGGACAGGCGCACCCCGCCGGCGACCATAAGCTTTGAAGCAGAATGAGGTTGCGCCGATCGCCGCGTTGACCAGGCAGCGGTAGGCGAGGCGGCATCCGGCGACACCGGACGCCACTGTCGAGAGGAGCAACGATGTTCGAACGTTTCACCGATCGGGCGCGCAAGGTGATGGCCTTGGCCAACCAGGAGGCCCAGCGGTTCAACCACGAGTACATTGGCACCGAACACGTGCTTCTTGGGCTCGTGAAGGAGGGGTCGGGCGTCGGGGCCAACGTGCTCAAGAATCTCGATGTGGATCTGCGCAAGGTGCGCCTCGAGGTCGAAAAGCTGGTCAAGAGCGGGCCGGAAATGGTCACCATGGGCCGGCTGCCGCAGACCCCGCGGGCGAAGAAGGTCATCGAGTACGCCATCGAGGAAGCTCGCAACCTGAACCACAACTACGTCGGCACCGAACACCTGCTGCTTGGCCTGCTGCGCGAGCAGGACGGCGTGGCGGCGCAGGTGCTCATGAATCTGAATCTGAAGCTCGACGAAGTGCGCGACGAAGTGCTGAACCTGCTGGGCGCCGGTACCGAGACGGAAGAGGCCCCGGGTGGCGGGCAAAACGCCGCCCCGGCGGCTTCGGGCGAGGCCCAGGGCCGCCGCGGCAAGACGCCGGCGCTCGACTCGTTCGGCCGCGATCTGACCGAACTGGCCCGCGCGGGCAAACTCGACCCGGTGATAGGCCGGGCCCGAGAGATTGAACGCGTGGTGCAAATCCTCTGCCGCCGCCAGAAAAACAACCCGGTGCTGCTCGGTGAGGCGGGCGTGGGCAAGACCGCGATCGTCGAGGGGCTGGCCACGCGAATCGTCGAAGGCGACATCCCCGAACTGCTGGCCGACCGGCGCATCGTCGTGCTGGACCTGGCCATGATGGTCGCGGGCACCAAGTATCGCGGCCAGTTTGAAGAGCGCATCAAGAGCGTGATGAACGAGGTGCGCCGGGCGCGCAACGTCATCCTGTTCATCGACGAGCTGCACACGCTGGTGGGCGCGGGCGGCGCGGAAGGCGCGATCGACGCGTCCAACGTACTCAAGCCGGCGCTGTCGCGCGGCGAAATCCAGTGCATCGGCGCGACGACGCTCGACGAATACCGCAAATACATCGAGAAAGACGGCGCGCTGGAGCGCCGCTTCCAACAGATCATCGTCGAGCCGCCCAGCGACGAGGAGACGATCGAGATCCTCAAGGGCCTGCGCGACCGCTATGAAGCGCATCACCGCGTGCAGATCACCGACGCAGCGCTGCTGACCGCGGTCGAGCTGAGCGGCCGGTACATCACCGGCCGTGTCCAGCCGGACAAGTCCATTGACGTGATCGACGAGGCGGGCGCGCGGGTGCGGCTGAAATCGATGACCAAGCCGGCGGACTTGGCCGAGATCGAGCGCGACGTGCAGAAGCTCAACGCCGAGAAGGACGAGGCGGTGCGCAGCGCGGACTACGAGCGGGCAGCCGAGCTGCGCGACAAGTCCGAGTCGCTGAAAATCAAGAAAGTGGAGATGAAGAAGCAGTGGCGCGACCGGCTGAAGGAAGTCGACGGTGTCGTGGATGAGGAGATCATCTCCGAGGTCGTGTCGTCGATGACCGGCATTCCGCTGACGCGCATGGACCGCGACGAGGCTGAGCGCCTGCTGCAGCTCGAGAAGGAGCTGCACAAGAAAGTCGTGAGCCAGAAGGAGGCGGTGAAGGCGATCGCGCGGGCGGTGCGTCGTTCGCGCAGCGGCTTGAAAGATCCCAATCGTCCGATGGGCAGCTTTATCTTCGTGGGTCCGTCGGGCGTGGGTAAGACATACCTGGCCAAATGCCTGGCGGAGTTCATTTTCGGCGACGCGGACGCGTTGATGATTCTCGACATGTCGGAGTACATGGAGAAGCACAACGTGTCGCGCCTGGTGGGCGCGCCTCCGGGCTACGTGGGCTATGAAGAAGGCGGCCAGTTGACCGAGCGCGTGCGCCGCCGGCCGTATTCGGTGATCCTCTTCGATGAGATCGAAAAGGCCCACCCCGACGTGTTCAACATGCTGCTGCAGATCATGGAAGAGGGCCGGCTGACCGACTCCTTCGGGCGCTACGTGGATTTCAAGAACACGATCATCATCATGACCAGCAACGTCGGCGCGACGAAGATCACGCACGAGTCGCCGTTCGGCTTCCAGAAGCGCGACAGCGACCTGAGCTACGAGAAGATGAAGCAGACGCTGCAGAGCGAGCTGGACAACCACTTCAAACCCGAGTTCATCAACCGGCTCGACGAGATCGTCTGCTTCCACAAGCTCACGCACGAGGACCTGGTGCAGATCATCGATCTTGAAGTGGCCAAGCTGGCCAAACGCCTGCACGCCAAGGGTCTCGAACTGGAGTTGACCCAGGAAGCCAAGAACTTCCTGATCGAGCGCGGCACCGACGAGAAGTTCGGCGCCCGACCGTTGCGCCGGGCCATCGAGCAGTATGTCGAGGACGCGCTCAGCGAAGACATGCTGCGCAACAAGTACATGGGCAAGAGCCGGGTGATCGTCACGGTGAAACAACCACCGACCGACGACGACCTGCCCGTGCTCGCGTTCGAGGCGATCGGAAGCGATTCGGGCGCCGACAACCACGCGGTCGGCGCCGGCGCGGACGTCTCCGACGCGACCTGACGTACAGAACATCAATCCACGCGGGGCGGTGTGCGCTGTCGGGCGCACGCCGCCCCTTGTCTTTGCGCGCTGTGAGTTTTGATTGACACCCCCCGGCGCGCCAGTTACAACCAGCGGCGCGACGCGGTTTTTCCGGATATTCAAGGCGGGAAGCGCCCCATGATCATCGCGGGCATCGGCAGCGGAACGGTCGGCGCGTTCGAGTCCTTCGGGCGCTTCTGGACATTCTCCGCGCGCACGCTGCGCTGGGTGTTCGCGGGCATGTTTGATGCGCGCAACTGGCGATTGCTCGCCCCGCAGTTCTACGAGGTGGGCAACCGGTCGTTGCCGGTGATCGCGATCACCGGAACATTCGTCGGACTGGTGCTGGCGGTGCAAGCGTACGACCAACTGTACGCCGCCGGATTCTCCGATCAGATGGGCGTGCTGATCAATCTCACGCTCGTGCAGGAGCTTGGCCCGGTGCTCGCCGCGGTGATGCTCGCCGGGCGGGTTGGGGGAGCGCTCACCGCGGAACTGGGTACGATGAACGTGACCGAGCAGATCGACGCGCTGCGCGTGATGGGCTCCGATCCGATCCGCTACCTCGTGGTCCCCCGGTTCCTGGCGTGCCTGCTGCTGGCTCCGGTGTTGACGCTGTTCGCCGATGTGTGCGGATCGCTGGCGGGCGCGTGGGTCGCGATCATGCTCAAGGGTGTGCCCACCGAGCCGTACCATTACTACACGCAGTGGGCGCTGGAGCGCTGGGATCTGATGGTCGGCTTCGTGAAGAGCACGGTGTTTGGCGGAATCATCGGTTTGCTGGCCTGTTACAAGGGATTCCACTGCCGCGCCGGCGCGGAAGGCGTCGGCCGGGCATGCACTGAATCGTTCGTGGCGAGCTTCATTGCCATTCTGATCGTGGATTTCTTCCTGGCGACGGCGTTCATGGGGCTTTATCGCGTGTTCTACGGGTTCAAGTCCATCGTCTAGGCGCGGCTCGACCGCGCGCATGATCACCATGGTCGCCAGTGCCGCCCAGGAAGGTTCGCCGGATGCAGGATTCCGCGACGCGATTATCGCGTTTCGCGGCGTGAAGAAGCGCTTCGGGCGTTTGTCGGTGCTGCGTGGCGTGGATTTGGCCCTGCGCGCCGGGGAAACCACGGTGATCATCGGCGAATCCGGCGCGGGCAAGAGCGTGGTGCTCAAGCACATGGTGCGCCTGCTGCGCCCGGACCGCGGCGAAGTGTATTTCAAGGGGCAGCGGATCGACCAGTTGGCTGAACGGTCACTCGTGAAGTTGCGGACGCGCTTCGGGTTTCTGTTTCAGATGGGCGCGCTCTTCGATTCACTCACCGTAGGCGAAAACATCGCGTTTCCGCTTGTCGAGCACACCGACCGCAAGCCGGACGAAATCCGGCGCATCGTCAAGGAGAAGCTGCGCATGGTCGGGCTTGACGGCATCGAGGGCAAGCGGCCCGCCGAGCTATCTGGCGGTCAGCGCAAGCGCGTCGGCCTGGCCCGGGCCATCGCGCTGGAGCCGGAAGTCGTGCTCTACGACGAGCCGACGACCGGCCTGGATCCGATCCGCTCCGACGTCATCAATGAACTGATCCGCAAGTTGCAGCGCGAATTGAAGGTGACCAGCGTGGTCGTGACACACGACATGACCAGTGTGCGCAAGGTCGGAGATCGTGTGGTCATGCTGCACGAAGGAAACTTCATCTTCAACGGCACGCCCGCAGAGCTGGACGCAAGCGACGACGATCGGGTGCGTCGATTTGTCTTGGGTCGCGCGGCGGAAAGCGATCTGGACCGCCTGACAATGAGAGGAAGATCATGACCGAGGGACGCCGCAATTTCGCTGTCGGATTGTTCATGATCGCGGGCCTGGGCGCGCTGGGATATCTCCTGGTGCTTTTCGGCGAAGCGCCTTCCTGGCTGGGCGGGGCGGAGCACACGCTGCGCATCCACCTGAACGAGGTTTCCGGGGTGATTGAAGAAGGCACGCCGGTCTTCCTGAACGGCATCAAGGTCGGCCGGGTCACCGAACTGGCCTTCGTGACCGCGGGCGCGCCGGACCAGGGGGTCGAAGTGATCACCAGGATCAGCGAAGAGTTTGCCATCCCCAGTGGGGCGGTCGCCCAGTGCATCGGGCCGACGCTGGGCCTGGGGCGCGGGCGAATCGAGATCATCGCGCGCGGCGCGGGCGCGCCGATCGAGGATGGCGGAACCATTCTGGGCGCCAGCGTGAATCCGCTGGACAAGATTCTGCCGGATACACTGATTACTTCGGTCGAAGGTACGGTGACCAAGGTGGGCCGATTCGCGGAAACCCTGACGCCGGTGGCTGAAGACCTGCACGAGCTGCTCAAGAAATCGCCGCTGCCCGCGCTGGACGACGCCGAAGGTCAGGAGAAATTCGTCGCGAATCTGTATTCGCTCATTCAGAGATTCGACCGCGTGCTCGCGTCACTGGATGCGGTGATCGGCGACCCGAAGCTCAAGAACAGCCTGCTCGAAGCGGTGGAAAACGTCCGCGTGACCAGCGCCGACGCGCGCCTGGCCCTGCAGGATTTCAGGGATACCTCGACAAACCTCAAAATCGACGCCGCGCGCATCACCGGCAAAGTGGAAGTCGCGGTGGACAACTTCGACGCGCAGGTGACCCGCCTGGCCGGCGCGACCATGCCGATTCTGGATGACGGCGCGCGGCTGTCCGCGAACCTGCGCATGATCAGCGCGCATCTGCTGGAGGGGCGCGGCACACTCGGGCAATTGCTGACCGACGAGCGGCTCTATGAAGTCATGGTCCTTTCGTTCGAGCGCGCGCGGGAAGCGCTGGATTCGCTGCGCAACCTGATGCAGCGCTTCGAAAAGAGCGGCCGGATCGGACTCAATGTCGGAGGGTTCCCCGTCGACCAGAAAGTGCCGCAATAGTCGCGGGATCGCGAAGGTCGGATCGCAGGATCAGGCGGTCTGTGGAGTCACCGCGTCCAATTGCGGCGCGTCGGCCAGCGCATCGGTGTTCCAGCCGTCCGGCGGCTGGGACTGCGGCCGCGAAAGCCAGCCCATCCAGGTGAAGCCCAGCCCGTAGAGCAGCAGGAAGACGCTGAAGAAGTAGCGATCGGTCGCGACGTATTCCTGAAACGTCAGGAAGGAGTACGCGCCCAGCAGCAGTTCGATCATCCAGAGGCGCTCATTCACCGCGGCGTAACTGCTGGCTGCGCGCGTGCGCATGGTGCTGCCCGATTTGGGCGTGCGCACGAACTCTCCGCCGCGCAAATAGAGCCCGCGAATCACGGCGACCGAGTTGTTCAAACAGATGCCCACGCCAAGCACGATCATCGCGGGAATCACGCGCACGCCGCCCCAGCCTTCGCCAATGATGTGCCGGGCATAGGCATAAACCATGGAGGGCACAAAGGCCATGGCGCACACCAGCAGCCAGATCCATCCGAACCAGGGGCTGGCGCCCTGCCCGCCCAGCCAGGCCAGCAGCATGGGCCGCGCGAAGATGGCGAGTACGAGCATGAAGACCGCGATAGAATAGTGCGTCAGGTGCAGCGAGGCCTCGATCTTCTGGCCGAGCGTGAGCGGCGACCGCCAGATGCGCGGCAACAGCTTGCGCGCGACTTGGATCGAGCCGGTCGCCCAGCGGCGCTGCTGGCTTTTGAGTGCCTGCGCGGTTCCGGGAAGCTCTGCGGGGCAGACGATGTCGACCGCGTACTCGATTTCCCAACCGGCGAGCTGCGCGCGATAGGACAGGTCCAGGTCCTCGGTGAGCGTATCCGCGGACCAACCGCCAACCGCCGGGTCGAGGATGGCGCTCTTGCGCCACATGCCGGCGGTGCCGTTGAAGTTCATCAGCAGGCCGTTCCACGCCCGGGCGCCTTGCTCGATGGCGAAGTGGCCGTCGATGCCCAGGGCCTGGGCCCGCGTCAGCCACGATTCGTCGCGGTTGAGATGCCCCCAGCGGCCCTGTACACAGGCCGCGTTCGGGTTGTTCATCATGAGAGCGACACAGCGTTTGAGAAAATCCGGCGGAGGAACGAAGTCGGCGTCAAAAACCGGAATCAACTCGCCCTTGGCGGTGGTCAGTCCGCAGGCCAGCGCGCCGGCCTTGTAGCCGTCGCGATTCGAGCGGCGGACGGCCTTGATGTCGTAGCCCTGCGCGGCGAAACGCTTGACCACGCGATCGACCATGTCGCGCGAGGTGTCGGTGCTGTCATCGAGCACCTGGATCTCGTGCCGGTCCTTGGGGTAATCCATCGCCGTGACCGCTTCGACCAGGCGCACGACCACGTCCGCCTCGTTGTAGACGGGGAGCTGCGTGGTCACCTGGGGCCAATTCTGGCGGTCGTTCTCGGCCAGAAACGCGTCGATGACTGCATGCTGGGCGGCGCGTCGCGCACGCTGCTTGCGCGCAAAAAGCACCAGCAGCACCGCCATGTGCAGACCGTAAGCCATCGACGCGAGGGTTGCGATGGTGAAGATCAGGAATGAAAACGTCGTCACGAGGGCCATGGCCAGCATCATCCGATGGATGGAGAGCGGCGCGGCGCCGCCCCCGAATCATGTCATTCGGGATCGCAGTGCGCGCCAGGGCAAGCGTTTCGCGATCGCGACACACCGTGTCCGGCGCGTGCGGCGAAGCGCAGATCCGACGCGCATCCCGCGATCGCGCCCGACCCGGCAAACACGTTTTTCATCTTGTGGTCGATAATTGCGACTCAGCCTCGCCCCCCGCGCCCGCAGCCGAAACACGCGCCGCGCGTTCGCTTCCCGCGCCGGAAACGCACATTGCCAAGCGAGATATGATAAAGTCCATTGGCCAACGGGTCCAGCCAGCACAAGTACTCCCGAACGACAGAGTTGCCTACATTGACACTCTTGACCGCGCTGCCTATCATCGCCCCCCCAAGCTGGCGCTCGCCATGCGCACGCACCGATCTTCTTCGACAGGATTCAATCCATGACCGCTTTTCAGAATGTGACCGTCCCCGCCGGCGGACAGGCCATCCGCATGTCCCCAACCGGTTTGCAGGTGCCCGACAGACCGATAATTCCTTTCATTGAAGGCGACGGAACGGGTCCGGACATTTGGCGCGCGTCGGTCCGCGTGTTCGATGCGGCGGTCGAGAAGGCCTACCGCGGGAAGAAGCGCATCGCCTGGATGGAGGTCTACGCGGGCGAGAAGTCATTCACCAAGTTCAACAGTTGGCTGCCGGATGACACGCTCGCTGCGTTCCGCGAATTCCTCGTCGGCATTAAGGGTCCTTTAACCACGCCGGTCGGTGGCGGCATCCGATCGCTAAACGTCGCCCTGCGCCAACAACTCGACCTGTACACCTGCCTGCGGCCGGTGCGCTATTTCAAGGGCGTGCCCTCGCCGGTGAAACAGCCGGAGCTGACCGACATGGTCATCTTCCGTGAGAACTCCGAGGACATCTACGCGGGCATCGAATTCGTCGGCGGTTCGCCGGAAGCGCAGAAGGTGCTCGACTTCATGGCCAAGGAATTTCCCAAGGACTTCGCGAAGATCCGCTTCGGTTCGCAGGATCGCGTCAGCGCCTGGGGCCGGCAGCTTGTCGAGATCGGCGCCCCGCCGCGCGACCTGAAGGTCGAGGTGGGCCTGGGCATCAAGCCGGTGAGCATGCTCGCGACCGAGCGCCTGGTGCACAGCGCGCTGGCGTTCACCCTGAAAGAGAAGCGCAAGAGCCTGACCCTGGTGCACAAGGGCAACATCATGAAGTTCACCGAGGGAGCCTTTCGCGACTGGGGCTACGCCGTGGCGGCAAAGTTCTTCGGCGCCGAGCCGCTGGACGGCGGCCCGTGGCATGTGATCCGCGCGGGCACCTCGAACCCGATGGTGAAAGCGATCGCGGGCGGCGCGTTGCCGCACGATGTGATCATCAAGGATGTGATCGCCGACGCATTCCTGCAGCAGATCCTCACCCGCCCGGCAGAGTACGATGTGATCGCCACGCCGAATCTCAACGGCGACTACATTTCAGACGCCTTGGCGGCTTGCGTCGGCGGGATCGGCATCGCCCCCGGCGGCAACATCAATTACATCACCGGCCACGCAGTGTTCGAGGCCACGCACGGCACCGCGCCCAAGTACGCGGACCAGGACAAGGTGAACCCCGGAAGTGTGATCCTCTCGGGCGAGATGATGCTGCGCTTCCTGGGCTGGCCCGAGGCAGCCGACCTGATCATCAAAGGGGTCGAGGGGGCGATTACAGCGAAGACGGTGACTTACGACTTCGAGCGGCTGATGGAAGGGGCGAAGCTGCTCAAGTGCAGCCAGTTCGGCGATGCGGTGATCAAGCATATGGGGTAGCATGCGAAGTCGCCAGCCGTTGTACGGAATTGTATTGGGCAGCCTGCCGATCCTGCTTGGTGCGTGCGGCGGGCAAGTGCGCTCCTCGCGATGCCTGCAGTCGCCAATGCACGCAACTATATCCCAATCAACGGTGATTCTGTCGCCTCAATACGCCTGTGTGCCTGCAGGCACCAAGATTCTGTGCGCTAACGGCGGCACGCTCCACTTCGACGTTCCTGCTTATCAAGACGAAGTCCTCGAAGACGTTTCAGTACGGATCGTGGTTGCGATCGCCCCTCATCCAGAGAACACAACGTGCGGCCCCGAACGCATGCGCATTATTGTAACGAGCGCATTTGTAGATGCCGAGGGACGCCTATGGCAGAGTACCCGGTACGTGTCTGTCTATGAACTCTGGTCCCATATCGCGGACAATGGAATCCTTTATGCCAATTCCGACGAACCCGTCGGCGCGATCTGCCGGCCGGAGGTATCTGGACGTACGGTCACATCGCGCAAGCTGATTTCCAAACTGGATTGCCTGTTTGACGGCCGCGACAGTCGGCTGATTTCGATCATTCAACGGGAATGTGATGGCGATTATCCATTTCGGACACTATATGAGCTACGCGAGAAATACTTTGGCGTATGTTTTGATCTGCTCGAAGAGCGCATTCACCTCAACGAACGAGAACTATCGTCGCGACTCGTACTCATGATGCAGTTCAGCGTTGATCCCGAGATGATTGCTACTCTGGGAAATAAATCCAGGCTGATCGCATCGAAACGGCGCTGCCTGATGATGGAGAACCCCGTTCGCGGATACGGACTGCGCTTGAATGTTGATCCGCGCCTTGGTTCGTCGCCTCAGGAGGCGGCGGTTGAATCATGGCGGGAAGCCCTTGGCGGGCTTGGTCGATCTTCGGCGGAAATAGCAGAGTTGCTCGCACCGAATCCCTTTATACGGCTCGCGCGGAAGGACGTCGCCCTCTGAAACAGCTGGCGCGAGCTACATTAGCTGCGACGAACCACCCCGGGCGTGCGATGGGTGGCGCAGTCCTTGGCGTTCAATATGAAGAGATTGAGAATCAATCCCCCGGATCGAGCACGGCCATGAACGCTTTCTGCGGGATGGCCACCATGCCCACCTGCTTCATGCGCTTCTTGCCCTCTTTCTGCTTTTCCAGCAGCTTTCGCTTGCGCGTTATGTCGCCGCCGTAGCACTTCGCGGTCACATCTTTGCGGAACGCGGCGATCGTCTCACGTGCGACGATCTTCCCGCCGATCGCCGCCTGCAGCGGAATCTCGAACTGATGGCGGTCGATCTCCTTCTTCAGCCGGGTGATCAACCGGCGTCCGCGATGCTGCGCCTTGTCCTTGTGCACGATCACGCTGAGCGCATCCACCGGCATACCATTGACCAGAATGTCGAGCTTCACGAGCTTGTCCGTGCGAAACCCGGAAAGCTCGTAGTCGGCGGTGCCGTACCCGCGGGTGATGCTCTTGAGCTTGTCGTAATAGTCGTAAATGATCTCGCCCAGTGGAAACTCAAACGTGAGCATCACGCGCGTGGGAGAGAGGTATTCGGTCTTCTTGTGCACGCCGCGGCGGTCGAGCGAAAGTTTGAGCACGTCGCCAACGTATTCCGCCGGCGCGATCACGTTCGCCCGGCAGATGGGCTCGCGGATCTCTTGCACGATGGACATGTCGGGCAGTTCGCTCGGCGATTCGATCTGGTACGACTTCCCGTTTTTCTCAACCACTTCGTAGGTCACCGTCGGCGCGGTTTGGACGATGTTCACGTCGCTCTCGCGCTCGAGCCGCTCCTGGATGATCTTCATGTGCAGCAGGCCGAGAAAGCCGCAGCGAAAGCCGATGCCCAGCGCATCCGACGACGTGGTTTCATAGGTGAACGAGCTGTCATTGAGCCAGAGCTTCTCGAAGGCATCGCGCAACTCCGGCGTCTCCGTGCCGGGCCCGGGGAAGAAATCGCAGAACACCATCTGCTGCGGCGCCTTGTAGCCCGGCAGGGGATCATCCGTCGGATCGGCGGCCAGTGTGACGGTGTCGCCGATGTTGATGTCGGCGATCGTCTTGATGCTCGCCAGCAGGTAGCCCACCTCGCCCGCAGAGAGCGCCGCGACCGCCCGCGGCTTGGGAAAATACTTGCCAACCTCGGTAATGATCCGCTCGCTGCCGGTCGCGCAAAAGCGCACGCGGTCGCCGCGCTTCAGATGGCCGTCCATGACGCGAACGTGGGCGATGACCCCGCGGTGCACATCGTTCTTCGCGTCGTAGATCAGGGCGCGCAATTGCCCTTGGGGATCCCCCTTCGGGACCGGCACGCGATGGATGATCGCGCGAAAGACGTCATTGATGCCCTGGCCCGTCTTGGCCGAAGTGAAGATCGCCTCTTCCGCCGCCAGGCCCAGCACGTGCTCGACCTCCAGCGCGCAGTCGTCAGGGTGCGCCCCCGGCAGATCGATCTTGTTGATCACCGGGATGATCTCGAGGGCGGCATCGACCGCCATGTACGCGTTAGCCACCGTCTGCGCTTGCACACCCTGCAGCGCGTCGACCAGCAGTAGAACCCCTTCGCAAGCCGCCAGCGCCCGCGACACCTCGTAGTGGAAGTCCACGTGCCCCGGCGTGTCCAGCAGGTTCAATAGGTACGTCTTGCCCTCGAACGTGTAGTTCATCGTGCAGCGGTTGGCCTTGATGGTGATGCCCATCTCGCGCTCGAGGTCCATGTCGTCGAGCATTTGGGCGTGCAGGTCCCGGGCGGCCACTGCGCCGGAATACTCCATCAGCCGGTCGGCGAGCGTGCTCTTGCCGTGGTCAATGTGCGCAATGATCGCGAAGTTGCGAATGAGCGAAATGTCCTGCATCGCGTGGTCCTGGCGAAATCGCCGCGGCTGCCGGGTCAACCGGCCTGGTCCGCGGCGCAATCAGCCATTATATTTGAATTTAGGACCATGGCCAAACCCGCGTTTGAACGCTGTTCCGGCGACTATGCCCGCTTTCGCCCGCGATACCCGGCTGCGGTTATCGATCTCGTTAACCGCGAGGCGCCAGCCGGCATGATTGCCGACATCGGCGCCGGCACGGGGATCTTCTCGCGATCCTTGGCCGCCGCCGGCCGCAAGGTGATCGCCGTCGACCCCAGTCCAAATATGCTCGCCGAGACGGCCGGTGGTGCGGGCGCTGAGCCGATCGCGCGCGCCTGCGCCACTGCCGAACGGACAGCGCTCGCGTCATCCGCATTCGCCGCAGTCACTTGCGCGCAGTCGTTTCATTGGTTCAACCCGCCTTTGGCGCTCGCGGAGTTTGCGCGCGTCATGGCGCCTGGGGGGCTGCTGCTGCTCGTTTGGAATAACCGCGACACGTCTGACCCGTTCGTCGCGGCATTTGAAGCGCTGGTCAGCCGGTTCAATCCCAATTACGTCTGCGAGTACCGCGCACAGGACTGGGTGTCGAAAATCGACGCATCGGGTCGCTTCGGGCCGGTGACGCACGTGAGTTTTCGCGCCCCCTGGCGGCTGACTGCGGACGCCTTCATTGGCTTCACACGCAGCGCGTCGTACATTCGCAATGTGCTGTCGGCTGCCGCTCGGACGCAGTTCGAAGTACAGGTCCGAGGCCTCATCTCTCAATGGTATGGCCCCAGCGAATTTGCATTGCCACTGAACGCGGTCGGCTGGTGGTGCAGGCGGGCGTGAGCGGCATGCCAGCCCGCACGGTGGTCCGACCCGAACGCCCCCGCTAACCTCCTTCACCCGGATTCCCAGGGTGAACGCATCCGGCAATTAATGCCTGCACGCCAAGGGATTTCCGGACGATACCTGCGTACAAGAATTGGCGGAAGTGCGGCTCGCGAGCCGAAATAGCCGTTGGCTCTGATCCGCGCATCTTGGTCTTGGGTTGGTTCGCGGGCATTTGTCACAGCCGCTGGAGCAAGAGAAAGCCGCAGTATTAACTTTATATCAGACAATAGCTTGCGACAAAAAAAGTCTGTAAGGGCGGGCCCGCTTCGGCGGGGACGCGCTTGACAAAGAAACCCGACTACGCGAAAGCTACTGCCCCCATGGCGAAAGCACTTGTCATTGTTGAGTCACCGGCAAAGGCCCGGACCATCTCCAAGTATCTTGGGGACGGCTTCGCGGTCGAGTCCTCGATTGGGCACATCCGCGATCTGCCGTCGTCGGCTGCCGAGATCCCTGCGGAGTTCAAGGATGAGTCCTGGGCCCGCCTCGGCGTCAATGTCGACGAGGATTTCAAGCCGCTCTATGTCGTCCCTAAGGACAAAAAGGCCCAAGTCGCCAAGCTGAAGAGCCATCTCAAGGGGGCCAGCGAACTGTATCTGGCGACCGACGAGGATCGCGAAGGCGAGGCCATCGCCTGGCATCTGGTCCAGGTGTTGAACCCGAAGGTGCCAGTCAAGCGGATGGTGTTTGACGAGATCACGCGTCAGGCAATCACCGCCGCGGTGAAATCGACCCGCGACATCGACCAGCAACTGGTCAGCGCGCAGGAGACCCGCCGCATCCTCGACCGGTTGTATGGCTACGAGGTCTCGCCGGTGCTTTGGCGCAAGATCGGGCCGAAGCTGTCCGCCGGCCGTGTGCAGTCGGTGGCGACGCGACTGATCGTGGATCGCGAGCGGGCGCGGATGCAGTTCGTGTCCGCGGGTTACTGGGACCTGGATGCGCTGCTGCGGACGCGTGGCGACGAGTCAGCCGAGATTGAAGCGCGGCTGGTCGATTTGGCCGGCAAGCGCGTGGCCAGCGGGAAGGACTTTGACGAGTCGACGGGTCGGCTCAAAAGCGGCGATGGCGTTCGTCTGCTCGATGAAGCGGCGGCCACGCGACTCGCCGAGCGTTTGCGTTGTGCCGAGTTCGCGGTTACGGACGTGGCGGAAAAGCCGTTCACCAGCCGGCCGTATGCTCCGTTCATCACTTCGACGCTGCAGCAGGAATCGGCGCGCAAACTGCGATTCGGGGCACAACGCACGATGCGTATCGCGCAGAACCTGTACGAGAACGGCTACATCACTTACATGCGTACGGACTCGACGCAGTTGTCCACGCAGGCGATCGACGCCGCTCGCGCGCAGATTCGCGAGCTCTATGGCGAGGAGTACCTGCCGACCGGCCCGCGAACCTATACCAGCAAGAGCAAGAACGCGCAGGAAGCGCACGAAGCCATCCGACCCGCCGGGGACGCCATGCGCACACCCAAGAGCGTCGCAGGCGAGCTCGACGCGGACGCTCTGAAGCTCTACGAGCTGATTTGGAAGCGGACCGTCGCTTCGCAGATGAAGGATGCCCAGGGGCTGCGCACCAGCGTGCGGTTTGTCGCGGATGGCGGCCCGGACGGGCGCGCCACGTTTTCAGCTTCCGGAAAAGTCATCCAGTTTCCCGGGTATCTGCGGGCGTACGTGGAAGGCTCCGACGATCCGCAGGCGGACCTTGAAGACCAGGAGAAAATCCTGCCTTCGCTCACGGTAGGCCAGAAGGTGTCCGCCGAACACGTGAACGCGGCAGGTCACACCACCCAGCCGCCGGCGCGTTTCACCGAAGCAAGCCTGATCCGCGAACTGGAAGAGCGCGGCATCGGCCGGCCGAGCACCTACGCCGCGATCATTCAGACGATTCAGGATCGCGGGTACGTGTGGAAGAAGGGAACGGCGCTGGTGCCGACGTTCACCGCGTTCGCCGTGACCAACCTGCTGGAGCAGCATCTGGCTGATCTCGTCGATTTCGCCTTTACCGCGAAAATGGAGGACGGGCTCGATGCCATTGCCAGCGGGCAGCGCGAGCCGGGGCCCTGGCTGCACGATTTCTACTTCGGTCAGCCCGGAACGAAGAAAAACGGCGACCATGTCGCCGATGTCGGCCTGAAGGCATTGATCGGATCTGGCTGGGAGGGCATCGACGCCCGCGCCGTGTGCAGCGTGGAACTGGGCAAGTCGCCGGACGGCCGTCGGGTGTATGCGCGCGTCGGTCGATATGGCCCGTATGTCCAGATCGAGGACGCCGACGGGCGCGCCACGATTCCCAACGACCTTCCGCCGGACGAACTGACGGTTGAACGTGCTATTGCCCTGTTGGACCAGGCGGCGCTGGGTGACCGCGTGCTGGGCCATGACTCCGCGACGGGCAAGCCGGTGTACATCAAGACCGGGCGCTTCGGACCGTATGTGCAACTCGGCGATCCGGAACTCACGGAAAAGGGAAACCTCAAACGCGGGGCAAAGCCGCGCATGGCGAGCCTCTGGCCGGGAATGAGCATGGAGAGCATTTCGCTCGAGCAGGCGCTCAAGCTCCTGTCGTTTCCGCGTGAAGTAGGGCGCCATCCCGAGACCGACGAGGTGATCACGGCGCAAGACGGCAAGTTCGGCCCGTATCTGCGCATGGGGACAGACTCCCGCAGCCTGGAGAATCACGAGAAACTGGAAACAGTCACGCTTTCCGAAGCCGTCGACATCTTCAAGCAGCCGAAGCGCGGCCGCCGGCAGGCAGGCGCCGGTGTGATCGCGGATCTGGGGCCGCACCCGCAGTCGCAGGCAAAGATCCAGGTGAAGAGCGGACGCTTCGGCCCGTACGTCACTGACGGCGTGGTCAATGCGACCATTCCCAAGGGATACGACCCAGCCGGCGTCACCATGGACAAAGCGCTGGAGCTGATCGCCGCCCGCGAGCAGAAGCTCCGCGACCAGGGCAAGGACCCGCGCGCGCCCAAGCCCAAGAAGGCCGCCAAGGCCGCGCGAAGTCGAAAGTCCGACAAGTCGGACATGACTGACAGTTCGTCGCACCGAGCGTCGGAAGCGTCAGACAAGGCGCCCCGCAGCCCGCGAGCGCGGAAAACCACATCCAAGCGCACCGCGCGCCGAGTGGTCGCAACCTCCGCAAAAGGGTAGGGATGCTGCAAGACTGGCGGAAGCTCCCCGCCGGTGCGATTGAGGGGCGGCGCGCTTGCATTTCGCAGATCGCCCACGTTCAATGCTGGGCATGGCGGGTACCCCCAAAGAGCGCAAGTGGGATTTTGACCGGGTCTTCCGGTGGATGCTGACCATCGCGACCGCGGTGGGGCTGTTCCTCTTGGTGCGGTTTTTGGCCGATGTGCTGGTGCCGTTTGCGATCGCGGTGCTGCTCGCCTATCTCCTGAATCCACTGGTAAACGCGCTGGAATCGCGGTTCCATCGGCGCACCCCGGCTGTGCTGGTCACCGTGTTTGGCTGCGGCATCGTGCTCTTCTCGCTAGCGCTGATCCTGTTTCAGGTCGGTTCGCGCGAGGTGTCGTCGTTGCGTGAGCTGGCAGGCGAGTTCATGCGCGCTCCATCAAAGGCGGACGTGCGCACGGTACGCGCCCGGTTCGAGGAACTGGTAGCCCGCGAAGACAATCCAGTGTTGCGATCGGCGTATATCCAAGTTCGTGAGCGCATGTCCGGCGGACCGGCGAACGAATGGAAATTCCGCGAGGAATTGCAGGCCGCGATCGTGCACCTGGAATCGGGTGCGTCGCCCACGGATACGGAAGACGGGCATTCACGGGCGGAGAAGGCGGCGGCGCTGCGCCAGGTCCAGGCCAAGCTGTTTCCCGATGACCCCGCAGCGCTCGAACTGCGCGCCACGCTGGACCAGATGATCACGGCGGAGCAGGATCCCCGGCAGCGGAACCTGCTGGCGGACGCGAAGCGAAAGCTGGGCTACGAAGCGGGGGGAGAGTTCAGCATCAGCGGGCTGGTGGAACGTGGGGTGCGCGCGGTCGCGCCGACGCTGATGAACGTCTTCAGCGGCACGTTGAGTTTCATCCTCGGGCTGACCGGAATGGTCGTGGTGCTGCTGTACCTCGTGTTTCTGCTCATCGACTACCGCATTTACGAGCGCATGTGGAAGGGCTTTCTGCCGCCGAAGCAGCGCGGCGACATCTTGGGTTTTCTCGACGAGTTCGGGCTGGCGATGAGCCGGTACTTTCGCGGGCAGTTCCTCATCGCGATGACCATGGGGGTGCTCTACGCGATCGGGTTCAGTGTGCTGGGTCTGCGGATGGCGGTGCTGTTGGGCCTGGGCATTGGCCTGCTCAACATGGTGCCGTACCTGCAAGTCATCGGCATGGTGCCCGCCCTGCTGCTGGGGTTTGTGAAGGGGCTCGAATCCAGCCAGCCGGTCTGGCTTCCGCCGGTGCTGGTGCTGGTGCTCTTCGGCGTGGTTCAGTTGGTGCAGGACGGCCTGCTGGTGCCGCGAATTCTCGGCAAGTCGATGGGTTTGCGGCCGGTGGTGATCATGCTCGGCCTGTTCATCTGGGGGAAACTGCTGGGATTCCTGGGGCTCCTGCTGGCGATCCCGCTGACCTGCCTGGGACTGGCGTACTACCGGCGGTTTGTATTGGGTGACCGGACGGCGAAGGCGATCGAAGAGTCAGCCGGCTGACGCTGCCGCGCGGCATGTATCGCGGCGGAAAGGCGAAGACCGATGAATCCTGCGCGAGAACAGGCGGAACTGCTGCGGGCGGCGATTGTGCTCGCGGTCGCCGATGGGGTGATCGCCAAGAGCGAGCAGGGCCTGCTTCGTTCTCTCGCCAAGCGGCTGGGTGTCACCCGGGAAACGCTCGACCGGATGGTCGAGCGGGCGATGCTGGACACCGCGGTTCACGACGAAATGACTCGTGTGGCCACGGCGGATCCCGAACTGACGCTCGAGTTGCTCGTGGCGGCGGCGCGCATCGACGGCGAGATTCACGCTCGCGAACAGGAGTCGCTGAAAGAGATGGCGAACCGGCTCGCGGTGCCGGCCGAACATTTCGCGGGCATCTATGCGCGGGGGGTGGCCCGGGCCGACGCGATCCGCGCACCGAAACGCAAGGGCTGAGGGCCAGGGTCAGAACAGTGACTGCTGGTTCGGGGCCTCGGCGGCGGCGTGTTCCTGCACGTTGCGGATTTCTTCGATGAACTCATCCACGCCGTGAAAATTGCGGTACACGCTCATGAAACGGACGTACGCGACCGGGTGCAGGCTGCGCAGGCGGCGTGTGACGGAGCGACCGATTTCCTCGCTGGTCACTTCGCGATCGAATTCGGCGAACAGGTCGCCTTCAACCTGGTCAACCAGCGCTTCCATCTGCTCGTCAGTGACGTCCAGCTTGTAGCAGGCCTGGCGCACGCCGGCGAGGATCTTGTCACGGCGGTACGGCACGCGCGAGCGGTCTTTCTTGACAACCGTGAGGCGCAGTTCCTCTTCGGCGCGCTCCTTGGTGGTGAAGCGGCGGCCGCAAGCGGTGCAGACACGCCGGCGACGGACCGCCGCGCCGCTTTCGGTCAGCCGCGAGTCGATGACCTTGTCGGTACCGAGTTCTTTGCAGGTCGGACAGCGCATGACCGTGTGTGAGGCGCACGTGCACCGGGGCCCGGCCCGACCGCGCGACGCCTTCACAATTCCACCGCGCCGCGATATGTTGGCGCGAAGTTACCCTAATCCCACGAAATCTTGCGGTCAAGTGCGGCGAGCTGCCGCGGGGCCTGCCGGGAATCGCGATCGCCGATGCCAACCGCCGTCATCCAGAAGACCGTCGGCGAATTCAGCGTGGTGGGCTATTCGCTTGCCGGCGAGGAAACCACCGTCGCGCTGCCGGAACTGAACGTTTGCTTCGACGCGGGCCGCGCCCCGCGAGAGATCGTCTCGATCGATACGCTCTGTGTGTCGCACGGGCACATGGATCACGCAGCCGGTATCCCGTATTACCTTTCGCAGCGGACATTCCTGGGCACTTCACCGGGCACGGTAGTTCTGCACCGCCGGCTGGTCGCCCACGTGGAGGCGCTGATGGCCTGCTGGGGGCGGATCGAAGGGCACCCGTCGCCGGGCAACCTGGTCGGGCTGGAAGGCGGCGAGGAGGCGCCGCTGCGGCGCGGGGTGGCCATTCGGGCCTTCGACGTGCGGCACGGCGCATGTGCTATTGGTTTTTCTATTATTGAGCGGCGGCACAAGCTCAAGCCGGAATTCGCCGACCGCAGCGGCCCGCAGCTTGTCGAACTGAAGAAGCGCGGCATTGCCATCGAGAACACAGTGGAGGTGCCGTTGGTGGCGTACGTCGGCGATACCGCCGACGGCCCGTTCTTCGACCTGGATCACGTGCGCAACGCGAAACTGCTGATCATGGAGTGCACATTCTTTGACCCGGAGCATCTCGTCCGCGCGAGAGCGGGCAAGCACATCCACGTGCGCGACATGGGCGGCATTCTGCCGCGGCTGCGCAATCCGAGTATCCTGCTCACGCACGTCACGCGGCGCACGGACGTCCGCGCGGCGCGTCGCATCCTCCTGAATCACATCGAACGCCAGGACGGCGAACGCATCACATTCTTGATGGAGCGCCCGCCGCGCCCGGCCAAGGCGCAGTCGGCGCGCCCGGTGGAAGAGGGCCTCCCATCGGCAGGCGATTGACCGCGTTGCGGACCGTGCTAGGATTGCTCCCCGCGTGAAGGGGTCGCGCCCGCGTCCGCGGAAAGAGCTGTGCTCAGCCCACGCATGCTGCTGGACATTCCAGACGAACTCTTTTCTGCCTGAATTCTGCGGACGGCAGGCTGGCGCGCCGCGGCGCGCGGAAAGGAGTTGGTCATGGCCGCCCCTCTCGGGATCGACCTCGCACAATATCGCACGCAGGCCAAGGACCTGCTCAGGCAGTTGCGGGCGGGGCATCCGGACGCGCTGGATCGGTTGCGTCGGCACCATCCGAAGTTCACATCCAACCCGCAGTCCGGCGAACCGCGCCTGGCGGACGCGCAACTGGTCATCGCCCGTGAAAGCGGCTTTCCAAGCTGGCCGAAGTTCCGGCAGTACATGCTGTTCTGTGTTGCGCTAAGGGCCCTCGACGCCGGCGACGTGCCGCGGCTCGATTCGCTGCTGGCGGAAAATCCGTTCCTGCTCAAATACCGCTGCCGAGTCGGGGCGTGGTACGAGTCCGGCTACTTCGCGGGGGCGCTGTTGATCAACCACATTGCGGCCAACCCATTTCGCCAGCCGCTGCCGGCCAATATTCTCGAAGTCGCGCAAGTCCTGCTGGCGCACGGCGCGAGCGATTGGCCGCCTTTGCCGAATTTCACGATTGAACTCTTGCTCACCAGCCGGCACGCATCGGAGCGCGGTGTTGCGGTCGCACTGATCGACATGCTCGGGGCGACGGGTCGCTGGCGGTTTGATGTGCGCGATCCCGATCTGCTTGCAGCGCCACTGCTTAACCACGCGCCGGAAACCGCAAGCCAGCTCATCCGCCGCGGCGCGCGCATCGGCGTCCAACATGCTGCTGTCCTGGGCCGGCTGGATGTTGTCCGCCGAATCGTACTTGAACCTGTGGCCTGCAAGTCCGACGTCGGCATCGCTCCACTTCCCGATGATCCCGGGCTGGCCAGGCAACAGCTCGGGCGCGCTCTGCTTGCCGCGTGCCGCTTCGGCTGGGCCGATATCGTCGATTTCCTGCTATCCTCGGGCACTGAAACGTCCGCGTGCGACGCCAGCGGGCAGACCGCGCTGCACCTGGCAGTGGACGGAGGCCACCTGGAGATTGTGCGCCAGTTGTTGCGCCATGGAGCGCCGCTCGAATTCGAGAACCACTTCGGCGGCACCGTGCTCGGCCAGGCGCTGTGGAGTGCGGTGAACAACCCCAAGCCCGACCACTTGGCCATCATCGAACTCCTGGTCAGCGCCGGCGCGAGAATCGGCCCGGATTGGTTCACCGGCGTTGGGCGCATCGACGAGCTTCTGAGGCGCGGCGGCGAGGGTTCGCGGACCGCAGAACCGGCGCCCGACTCGCCGACCGAATGACTCGAGTCACCACATCTGCACGTTGATCAGCGGTTTGAACAGCAGGGCAATGACCATGGAGAGAATCAGCCACCAGATGACCCAGTGCAGTTCCAGGCCGAAAACGGTCGTGTGGCCGGCGCGCACGGGCTGGATCCAGATCTTTTGAATGAGGTCGGGCTTTGAAGCGGGCCGTTCGACCGCATAGAGCACCTGATCCCAGAACGAGGCGCCCGCGCGGATCGGGCTCATCCGCGCGTGTTCGCGTTCGCCGACCATCAGCTCCTTTTCGGCGGCGGCCTCGCCGACGACGAGCCGGAGCACGTGGCGACCGGGCTGATCGACGCGCACGCGGGCGGAGACGTAGTGGCGCTGCGTTTGATCCTTGTATTTTCCTGCGAAGTAGCGTCCCGGCTTATCGAGGAGCGTGACGCCATCGGGTGTTTCGAGTGCGACCGGTCCGACACTTGCCGCCGCGGCGTGGTGCAATTCAGCCAACAACGTGACTTCGTCGCCGGAGCGCAGCGGTTGCCATTCGTACCGTGGGGCCATCTGGGCGATGAGCAGCACCATGGGCACGATCATGACCGCCAGCGGCTGCAGCGAAAGCAGGAACAGCTTGGCCGCGGAGGAAAACAGGCTGCCTTGGGCGCGGAGCGTGACGCCGATGTCATCCTTGAACAGCTTGGCGGCGAGAAGCGCGGCGCGGATGTCGTCGTGGACGCGGCCGATGGCCCGCTGGTTGGACGTGTACTTGTAGGCGAAGAGCGCGATCACGCCGGTCAACCCGGACAGGACCGTGAGCGACGCCCAGCCCGGCCATGGCTCCATGACCGAGAAGAACGCGTCAAAGACCGCCGTCGCGATGCGATTCACGTGCCACATGAGCGCTCAGATCCGCCGCTTATTCGAGGTAACCCAAACCGCGCAGGCGTTCGGTGACTTCCTCGTCGGACTCGGCGGTTTCCAGCTTGGCCAGTTCCTTCTCGATCATGTGGACAATGAACTCGTCCGCGCTGGCATAGCCCGCCAGGTCCGCCACTTTCTTCACCCGTTCGTACAGGCCTGATTCGATCTTGATTTTCGCCGCCATGGGGATCCTCCACCCTTTCTTCAACACCAAGACACCAAGACGCCAAGAAGAAGTATCTTGGTTTGTATGGCGCACTTCCGACGCTTCCGCAATTGAGTTTTCAATCAGCCCATTCTTGGTGTTCTATTCTTTCGCTCCTTGCCCAGGTCGTGAGTTGGCCTCGAAGACATTTCCGCCACGCATGGTCGGCGGCGGGTCGATTTTGTAGTGCCGCAGTATGGTCGGAGCCAGATCTTCGAGTGTCGGCGTAACGAGTTTCAGCGGGCGATTGGAAAAAATCACACCCGGAACCAGGTCGGTGGCGATGCAGTGGTCGCCGCACCATGCTTCGGTGTTGTCTTCGAAGAGTTCCTCGGGCACGCCGCCCAGCGCCGTGCTCCAGCTTCCGCGAAAACCCAGGCCATAGCCCACCTGCATGTCCGGGCCGCGGTGAATCTGCGCGCCGTGGTACACCTGGTCAGCCTGGTAAACGACCTGGATCGCCCGCTGTCCGGTCTGCGGATCAACCACTTGCTCGAGCTTGGCGCGAATCTCGTCCATCAGCGCCTGCTTCTCGGCCGGCTTTACGATTCCGTCGCGTTCGCGACCCGCCTGGTTGATGTACAGACCGTTGATGCCCATGCCGTAGGCCCGGGTTTTGGTGAAATCGAGACAGGCAAACGTGCTGCGGTCCTTCACTTTCGGGTCAAGGACCGCATAGCCGTTGTTCACCAGCCAGGTGTTGAGGTTGAATCCGCGCGCGAAATTGGCAAATCCATGGTCGGATACGACCAGGATGGTCGCGTCCGGGAAGCGGCGCAGAACCTCGCCGAGCGCATTGTCGGCCTTGATGTAGACGTCGCGCATCACGTTCTTGTACTTTTCGGTTTCCTCGGCGGTAAGCGCTGGGTGCTGGTCCGCGAGCGTCCCCCAGAACATGTGCCCGATCTGGTCCGTGCTGCCGAAGTAGAAAAAGAGAAAGCCGTGATCAAAGCGGTCGAGGGCGAAATGGAGCAGCCGCAGACGCTCCTGGAAGATGAGTTCAGCCTGGGCGAGAAATTCGTCGCGGCTGAGCACGTTGTAGCGCAGCGCCTGGGTGTCTTCCGGAAGTCCCTGCGTGAAATAGGGACCGACGGCTGCCGCGACCTCCGCGGAAAAGTCGTCCGGCACGCTCACCGGCAGGGCCGGGTTCAGCGGATCCACCTGGATCGGCGTGACGTACAGGTCGATGGTGGGCAGCACCTGCCGCAGGTACATGCGAAAACTGCCGCTGAGCGTCTGGCCGCCGACGACCGGGCCCATTTTGAAATCGACATTCTGCCAGCCGCTCCACTCACCCTCTTTGAGCGCGACGTGGCGGTCCTGCCATTCGACGAGGGCGGTCCGCGTTTCCGGATCGCGAATAAGGGTAAAATCAACCTCGAGCGGCTTGCTCGCCGTTGTCCGGCCGACAACCGCGGCGTTGAGCATGCCGTCCGGCGGACCATAGAAGATGCCGCGGGCCGCGTCGCCTCCGAGCGGGCGAATCTGCAGGCGGTGTACCTCGCCCCCGCCGAAGGAGCGGTTCCCTTCAAACGGGCCGGTGGTGTAGAAGAAACACTTGCCCACTTCGCCGAGCAGATCGGGCGTGCCCATGTCGGTCAGTGTGCGAAACTCGCCCGGCCCTTCCGGTTCCTCGGGCGGATAGTTCGCCGGGATGCGGTACACGCTGGCGTCCACGCCTTTGCGGGTGAGAAACTCCCAGAACGGCTCGCCGCTGCGCAGGTTGACCACGCGGCCGCTCTTGAGCGGAATGGACCAGCGACCGAAGTTGACCGGCCAGGCGCCGGGTTCGTTCTTGCTGGTGGAGAAATCCGGAAAATACGTCTGCGGATCGCGGTGGATAAAATCGAAAATGCCGTGCTCGCCGGGGTTGGTGCCGGTGATGATCGTGGACCAGGCGACCGGGCTCTGCGGCGGAGTCGTGGTCTGCAGCGGCTGGAACCCACCCTGCTCGGCAAGCTTTTGAAAGTTGGGCAACGCCCCGGCGTCGAGCAGTTCGCGGCAGAGCTTGGGGTCCAGGCCGTCGAAACCCAGAACGATCATCGGGGCGCGGACGCTGTCCGCGTCGTTGCGCGAACACGACGCAGCCAGCACGAGCGGGATGAGCACGGCAACCCAGTATGGCGCGCGCCGGCGCGCGGATCGGCTGAAGCAGGTTGCCAGTGCCTGAACGCCCGGCGCGAAATCTCGATTCGTCTTGCCCATCAGTTTGTCTGTGCCGCGCCGGCCGACTGCGTTTGCACGGTCAGCGGTTTGCCATCCATGTGCTTGGGCGTGGGGATTCCGAACAGGTCGAGGATGGTTGGTCCGAGATCGAGCAGTCGGGGGTTCTCATCTGTGATCGGCCGGTTCGCGAACAGGATGCCCGGAACGATGCGCGGGTCCACGCAGTGATCACCGCTCCACGCCTTGAGGTTGTCGTGGAAGACGGCATCGGTCACATCGCCGACCGCCGCCTCCCAGGAAACGCGGTATCCCTCGTTGTAGCCGCAGACGATGTCCGGGGCCTCTGCGGTGTAGGGGCCATGGTAGCACTTGCGCGTGTTGTACGCCCTGTTGATCGCAACGGCCCTGGTGCGCGGATCGACCAGGCCGGAAAGCTTGCCGCAGAGCTCTTCGCGCAGCGCGTCCGCCTCGTCGCCGCGCCGGACGATGCCCTGCGCCTCGCGGCCCTCCAGATTAAGGAAAATCCCGGCCAGCCCCTGCGCGTACGCGCGGGTCTTTGACCAGTCCACCGTCGCCAGGTAGCGCCTGCCGCCCGCCGGCTCCTTCAGCGTCATGTAGCCGTTGTCGATCAGCCAGCGGTTGAGGTCGATGCCATGGCGAAAGCTCTTGAAACCGTGGTCGCTGATGACCAGCAGCAGCGTGTCGGGATCGTCGCACACGGCCATTGTTTTCCCAACGAGGGCGTCCATCCGCGCGTAGTGCTCGGGGATGGCGTCGCGCAGGCGGGTCTCGCCGAAGCCTTCGCGCGCCGGGTGCTGCGGGTCGATATACCGCCAGTACATGTGCTGAATGCGGTCGGTGCCGTCGAACACGCAGCAGACCAGGCCGCGCTTGGTCTTGTCCAGCGCGTCGAAGAACATCTTCTCGCGCTCGCTGTCGGCCTCGACGCACTGGTGCAGAAAGCCGGGATCCTGCAGGATTTTCTCGTTGAGCGCCCAGGTGTCCTCCGCGAGGCCGAGCGTGGCGAAAGAGCCCTGCGTCTTGGCCAGGTACGTGGAGTAGACCGTCGGGTGGGCGATGGGCATCGCCGGCGTTTCGGGATCGATCTGCAGCGGCGTGACGTAGAGTTCGAACTGCGGTTCGGTGTTGATCAGCAGGAACTGGCAGATGCCGTGTACCTTGGCGATCGGGCTGGCCTTGAAATGGAACTTGATCCATGGCGTGTACTCGCCGTGTTTCAACGGATAAGACTTGCCGCAGAGCGTGAGCGTGGCCGCGCCGGGTCCGGTGATCTTCACGCTGAACGGCGTGGTCATGGTCCCGCCGTCGGTGCGCATGCTGTTGGGCGGCCCAACGAGGTGCGCCGCGATCGTGTCGCCGACGCGCTCGACGTACACCTGTTCGCCGCCGGTGTACGGCACTTCGTCCCGCTTGTGCGTCGTGTAGTAGCTGAAAGTGCCCTGGCTGCCGCGCAGGTCGGGCACGCACATCGCGGAAAGCAGCACGCCGCGGAACTTTTCCGGGGGCCAGGTGATCGGCACGCGGATGACGTCGCTGAAGATATCGTGCTCGCCCAGGTAGTGCCAGAATGGCTTGCCGCCGCGGCGCAGGCGCAGGTCGGGCTTGCCCAGCGGAATAACGTATTTCCCAATATTGAGCGAACGGTTCACGCCGCCGATGTGCACGCTGGACAACGACGGCAGATAGTTGCGCCGGTCGATGGTCAGAAAATCGAAAATGTTGTGCTTGCCCGGGTTGCACCCGGTCAGAAAGCTCGACCACGCGACGGGGCTGAGCGGGGGCAGCGTGGTGCCCAGTTTGCGGAAGCAGCCGCGCTGCCGCAGCTTGACGAAGTTGGGCATCCGCCCTTCGGCGATGTACCGCTCCACCAGCGACGGCTCCATGCCGTCCAGCCCGAGCACCACCACGCGCTTCACCCGGGCCTTGGCCAGCGCACGGCGACCGCGGATTGCCCGATAGATCCAACGGATGGGCCAGGTGAACAGCGTGATGACCGCCGTCAGCATGGCCAGGAAGAAGACGAGAAACGAACCCAAGACCGCGAAGCCCGCCCCCGGGCCGATGTAGGCCTGGGCGGGCGGCGCCCAAGCCAGCAACGCGATCGCCGCCAGCAGCACGATGCGCAAGGCACCACGCGGGGCAGAAGGTGTCGGGGTCGAGGTCATCCGGGCGATATCCATCCTCGCGGGGCGGGACGAAACTCCTGTGGGCCAACCTGTTACGTCCCTGACGGGGGCGTTGTTCAAGTACCCGACTCATGGGCCATCGTCAAGACAGGTGTAGCGGCTGTCGTGGGACGAAACATTCGACGATTTTGCCTCGTGGCCCCGGCGGACCGATAATCGTGCTGGGTAGGTGCTGATTCCCGAAGGCGAGCGGATTCCCCGGGAAGGCAAGACTGTGGCGGACACCGCGCAACAAACCAGGCTGCGACTCGTGCGCTTCGAGCCCGCGCAAGCGCCGCGGGTCGCGTCGTGGGTGCGCAGCGACGACGAACTGTTCTGGCTGGCCCCGGGAACACAGCCGCCGATCACCGCCGAAAAGGTCCTGAACTGGACGCGTCGGTCCGGCAACGCGTATGCCTTCACCCATCGCGGATCGGCGCCGGTGGGCTACGGCGAGCTCAACCCTCTCCGCCGCGATCCGCGCGATCTGTGGATCGGTCACGTGATCATCGATCCGGCGCGCCGCGGGCAGGGCCTGGGTCGCGCGCTGACCGATGCGCTCATCCACCGAGCGTTCAAGATCGAGGGCGCGCACCGGTTGACGCTGGTGGTTTTCCCGGAAAACGCCGCCGCGGTGCAATGCTATCGGTCCGCGGGCTTCCGGCTGCGCGGCACGGAGCACCAGGTGTTCGGTCCGCGGCGCCTGCGCTATTCACTGCTGCGCTTTGAACTCACGCCCGAAGACTGAATGGTCCTGAGCAATCCGCTCGCGCCGCAGTCAAGCGGGCGCAGATCCTGCGCCCGCCCGCGCAATTGCGGCGCGATTTTTCAATCGGGCCGCGGCGCGGCCTACGAGACGTCATCCGGCTCGAACACCGCGAAGATGCCATCGATCAACCCGGTGGCGATGCTGGTCAGCCCGGACTTCAGCGAGTCGCCGGCGACGGCGCGAAATTCCTCGGCGGCGGCGCATCCTCCCAGCAAATACACGGACATTCCGCTCGCGATGATCAGGGCCTTGATCCGTTGCACTTGGTTTTTCTTCATGTTGGCCTCCCTGCCTGAACTGCGCACCCATGGCGGACACGCGCCGCCCACTCGGGTTATCGCCGGGAGGCCCCGCCGGATAACAGCGAAACTTGAGGGTCAAGCGCCGTGCGGACAGGGTTGCGACGCGGCGCGCGCAGGAACTGCGCGATAGATCAGCGCCGGGCCGGAGATTCGTCGGGCGAAACGCCGGCCGCGGCCGCTGGTGCATCCGGTAATCGCAGGTCAGTGTAGCCGTGCCAGACCATGCGGCTGCCGGCGGCGAACAGAAAGACCGCGAACACGATGCGCAGCGCTTTCAGCGGAAGCACGTACATCAGGCGACTGCCCAGCCAGGCTCCGACCATGGCCGTGGGGATCAGCATTCCCGCCAGCCACAAAGACTGGCTGACCGTGTACTCCACATGTTGCGTGGCCATCGCCCAGTTCTTGGATGCCGCGCCGATCAGGCTCAGGGTGACGATGGCCGCCGTCGAGTTCGCAATCGCGTTGCGCAGCGGGATGCGTAGGAAGCGATTCTGGATGGGCACACACACCGTGCCGCCGCCGACACCCAGCAGGCCGGCGATGAATCCCGTGGGCAGGCCCGCGAGCAGTGCCGCTTTCAGTCCGTCGCGCTGGGGATCGAATGGCCGCCGCGCGGTCGACGAACCTGCCTTCCCGCGCCAGAGACGCAGCGCATTGCGCACACCTTCCCACACCAGAAACGCCCCGAACAGCACCACCAGCCGAGCCTGTCCTTGGCCCTTGAAGATGGACCATTCGCTCGCGAGGACGCCCAGCACGACGGCGACAATCGCCAAAGGCGCCATCCGCCGTACGACCGGAACCATGACCGCACCGGCGCGATGGTGCTGGTAAAGCGCCGGCAGCACCACGAAGAAGTTCACGATCATGGCCGCCGCCTGGTAGAGATGCTGCTGCGGGCCAAGCAGTTCGGTCATGGCGGGAATCATGACGATGCTGCCGCCCACCCCCAGCAGTCCGCCGAGTACACCCGCGACCAGGCCGATGCCCGCAAGTATCAGGGTTTCCACGGTGATGGCTCCACTGGGGTATGGGAGAGGCACATGGCGCTGTGGATGGTGTCGGCTGCTGATTGCGGCGTCAAATGCCGAAGAAAACTGACGGATTCGCCGATTCGCAGGCCCGCGGGTGTTTTGACAGTTTCTCGCGGAATGCGATACTATTCGCGATTCTCCGCCGGTCCGGCAGGTTGAACGGACCAAAGTCGGCGCCGACATAGCTCAATGGCAGAGCGCAGCTTTCGTAAAGCTGAGGTTGTGGGTTCGACTCCCACTGTCGGCTTCTCTCCTCACTGCCGCGACGTTTGCCGCGACAACCCTGCCCCATGTGTCCGAGCTGTGTCTGCAATTCGCCCGCACACTTTTCCTGGCGCGGAATTGTATCGCCATGCCGCGACACGCTATGATGTGCCCTGTTCGTGTGGGGTCAGGAAGAGCACATGCCGGGCAGCGTCGACGCTCATACTGATCAACTGTTCTCGTCGCAATCACCGATTCTCCATCGACATTCATGGTCCGCGTCTGTTCACGCCGTCCGCCCGGTACGGCTGACCCGTCCGCGACGCGCGCCGCGAGGAATTGACATGCCACTGACATCGCCGAAGCACACACCCCTGCGTTCCGCCCTTGCTGTCATCGTGACGATTGCTGCCCTGATGATCAGCGGCGCCCGCGCGGCCAGTGCGCAGGAAATCCACTGGCGCAGCGGTGTCGTCGAAACGGAGTTCACGACTTCCGCGGCTGCGGCACAGGAAATCGCCGCCTTTCGCACACGCGGCGCCGGCGCGAAGCACCTGGTGGTGCAATTCGATCAGCCGGTGACGCCCGCGCAGTCGGACGCGCTCGCACAGTCTGGACTCTCGCTATTGAACTACCTCGGCGACAACGCCTATTTCGCGGCCGTCGCCGAATCGGTCGACGTCGATGCGCTTGCGCAGCAAACCGCGCTGCGCGCGGCGCTGGCGATTGAGCGCGACTGGAAGCTGCACCCCTCGCTCGCGGCGGACATCGTTCATCCCTGGGCGGTGGTGGATCCGCAAACCAAGGGCGGCGAAGCCGGCGACCCGGTTGTCGCGGTGTACGTCTTGTTCCACCGGGACGTGGACGTACTGACCGACGGCGTGCAGGCGGCGTTCGCGGTCGATGCGCGCATCCGCTCCACGCTGGAAAGCATCAACGGTCTGGTGCTCGAGCTGCCGGCGTCGGCTATCAAGCCGCTGGCTGATGACGATCGCGTGCAGTACATCGAACCGCCGCTGCCGCAGATGAACGAACTGAACGACAGCAACCGCGTGATCACCCAGGCGGATGTGGTGCAGGCCGCGCCCTATGGTCTCACCGGCGCGGGAGTTTCCGTGCTGGTATATGACGGCGGCACGGTGCGGGCCACACACAGCGACTTCGGCGGACGCGCCACGGTGCGCGATACTTCGGGAATGAGCGACCACGCCACGCACGTCGCGGGCACGGTGGGCGGCAGCGGCGCGGCCAGCGGCGGACTGCGTCGCGGCATGGCCACGGGTGTGACCATCGAGTCGTACGGATTTGAAATGCCGGGCGGGCTATCCGAAGGATTTCTTTACACCGATCCGGGCGACCTGCAGGCCGACTACAGCCAGGCGATCAACGTGCACGGCGTGGATATTTCCAACAATTCGATCGGCACGAACACTGCGCCCAACGGCTTTCCGTGCGAGTGGGAAGGCAACTACGGCGTCACGGACGTGCTTATCGACACCATCGTGCGCGGCGACGCGAGCAACCCGCTCTTCACCAGCCCGTTTCGCGTGATCTGGGCGAATGGCAACGAGCGTGGCTCCGGGCGTTGCGGGACCACGTACAACACTACGGCGCCGCCCGCGTGTGCAAAGAACCACATCACGGTGGGCGCGCTCAATTCGAACGACGATTCGGTGACCAGCTTCACGAGCTGGGGGCCGGCGGACGATGGCCGGCTGAAGCCGGACGTTTCCGCGCCGGGGTGCCAGTCGGGCGGCGACGGCGGCGTGACCTCCTGTTCGAGTTCCGGCGACTCGTCGTACACGGCCAAGTGCGGCACCAGCATGGCGTCGCCAACGATGTGCGGCCTGTCCGCGCTGTTTCTGCAGGACTTTCGCCTGCAGTATCCGGGCGAGCCCGATCCGCGCAACTCGACGCTCAAGGCGATCTTCGCCCACACCGCGCAGGACATCGAAAACGTCGGCCCGGACTACAAGAGCGGGTACGGCTCGGTCCGCGTCCAGCGGGCGATCGACCTGATGCGCGCCGGCAACTTTCTCGAAGACTCGGTCAGCCAGGGCAACACCTTCACTGCGACGGTGGTGGTCGCACCGGGCGCGGCTGACATGCGCGTGACCCTGGCATGGGACGATGTGCCCGGTACGCCCAACGTCAACCCGGTCCTGGTGAACGACCTGGACCTGCGCGTCTTTGATCCGAACGGCACGCGCCACTATCCCTGGACGCTCAACCCCGCGTCGCCCGCCACCGCGGCTGTCCGGACGCAGGAGGATCACGTCAACAACATCGAACAGGTTTACGTCTCCAGTCCGATCACGGGAGCTTGGACAGTTGAAGTGCGCGGTACGACCGTGCCGCAGGGCCCCCAGCCCTTCTCCCTGTCGGGTACGCCGCTGCTGGTGAACTGCAGCGACGCGGGGATGGTGAGCCTGGATCGTGCGAAGTACGCCTGCGCAGCGACCGCGGCGGTGCGCGTGGTGGATTGCGGACTGAACCTGAGCGACCTGGCGGTGGATACCGTCATGGTGACCGTCGCGTCGACGAGTGAACCGGCGGGCGAGTCATTCCTGCTGATCGAAACAGCCGCGGAAACCGCGACATTCGTGGGCAATGTACCCCTGTCCACCACCGACGCAGCCGGCACGATCTGGGTCGCCGCGGGCGACACGGTGACGGTGACTTACGTGGACGCGGACGACGGCGCCGGCGGCGTCAACATCGTGGTGACGGACACGGCGCTCGTCGATTGCACCGCGCCGGTCATCACCAGCGTGCAGGCGACCAATCTCCAACCGCGCAGCGCCACGATCACTTTCAACACCAGCGAACCGACGACTGCGGCGGTGCGCTACGGCACGCACTGCGCCGCGCTGACTGCCACGGTCGGCGCGACCGGGTTGAACACGGCGCACAGCGTCGCGCTCACCGGCCTGACGGACAACACCACGTACTTCTTCGCGGTTGACGCGGAGGATGAGGCGGGCAATGCGACGACGGACAATGGCGACGGCGTGTGCTATGCCTTCAGCACGCCGGATATTCCCAATTTCTTCACCGAGCTGTTCGGGGCAGGCAACGACCTGGACAACAAGCTGCTGACTTTCACACCGAATGCGACCATTGACCAATATCACGGCTGCGTCGAAGACATCACCGCGCTGCCCACCGATCCTGCCGGGGGCACGCCGTTGAGCATGACCGACGACTCGTTCGTGACCATCGACGTGTTGGGCGGGGCGTCGGTAAAGCTCTACGGCACGGCGTATACACGGATGTATCCGGCGAGCAACGGCTACATCACGTTCACCTCGGGCCAGACGGACTACACCGAGACGGCCGCGAATCACTTCAGCCAGCCGCGGATTTCCGCGCTGTACGACGACCTCAATCCCGCAAGCGGCGGCACCGTGAGCTACAAACAGCTTGCCGACCGCTGCGTGGTGACCTGGCTGAACGTGCCGCAGTACAACGTCTCCGGTGATCAGAACACTTTCCAGATCGAGATGTACTTCGACGGCACGATCCGTATCGCTTTCTTGGCGCTGGGGGCGAGTGACGGCCTCGCCGGTCTGAGCGCGGGCAACGGGCTCGATCCGGACTTTTTCCCCACCGACCTGTCGGCGATGGGTGCATGCGGGCCGCAGCCGCCGGTCGCGACGAGCCAGTCAACTTCGACCCCGGCCAACACGCCGAAGACCATCGTGCTCGGGGCGAGCGATGACGGCCTGCCCGACCCGCCGGCGGCATTGAGTTACACGATCACGTCGCTGCCGACCAAGGGCGCTTTGGAAGATCCCAATGGCGGCGTCATCGCATCGGCGCCATACACGCTGTTGGCTGGCGGTTTCGTCGTCGACTATTCACCCGGCACGAACCTGTACGGCGCGGACGCCTTCGGCTTCCAGGTGAACGACGGCGGAGTTCCGCCGGAGGGCGGCGAGTCGAATGTGGCCACCGTGGCCATCACCATCATCGCGGACCCGCCGGTGACGCAGTTCATCAACGTGGACGTGGACATCAATACCACCAGCCTGCTTGCGCTGCCGGTGTCGGATCCCAACAATGACGTCCTCGATGTCATCATTGTCGCGCTGCCGACGCATGGCACGCTCATCGATCCCAACGGCGGCGACATCGCGTCCGCGCCGTACACGTTGATCGGCAACGGCACGCACGTGTACTACGCGCCGGACCAGGATTTCGCCGGCAGCGACACCTTCGCGTTCAAGGCGTTCGACGGCGTCTTCGAAAGCAACGTGTCCCCGTTGGATATCCTCGTCGTCGCCGACCCGCCGGTGATTGTCAGCGAGGTGCTACCGCACGGCATCATGGGCCAGCCGTATGGGCCGTGGCCTCTGGAAAAAACAGGCGGTCAGCCGGTGGTGGACTGGCAGTTGATTACCGAGCCGGTGTACGTGGAATATGATCTGGGCACCAGTGGTTTCGCCGAAGTCGGCGTCGCTCAGGGTTGGTTCGGCGATGACTCATTCTGGAACCTCAACCTGCCGTTCAATTTCCCGTACTACTCGTTAACCCACAACACCGTTCGCGTCTGGTCGAACGGCATGCTTAACTTCGGTGTTCACACCGGCAGCTCGCACAACAACAGCACGCTCCTGCTTACGCAGAATCGCCGGATCGCCCCGTTGTGGGACGACCTGAAGACCAACGTCGCCGGCGCGGACATCTTCGTCGATACATCCATCGCCGGACAGGTGACCGTGCGCTGGAAAGCCGTGACCTATCTGGGCACGCACGCGGTGAATTTCTCGGTCGAGTTGCACGAAAACGGCGACATTGTTTTCCACTATGGCGGCGGAAACGCCCCGATCACGCCGACGATCGGCGTGTCCGATGGCACGCTGACCTCCTACACGCTGTCGGCGTATAACGGAGCGGCCTCGCTCACCGGGGCGAACTCGGTACTGCTGCGCATTCCAGTCAGCCTGCCTGCGGGCATGACCATCGACGCTGCGGGAATCGTCAGCGGTACGCCGACCGAGAGCGGCGTATTCGAGCCGGTGGTGAAGCTGACCGACAGCCTGGCGCGCAGCGACCAGCGCGCGGTGAGCGTCACCATCCTGCCGGATTCCGGCGTCGCGGGCGACTACGACGGCGACGGCGACGTGGATCTGGCGGACTTCGCGGCGATGGTGGAATGCCTGTACGGGCCGCAGGTCGTGCCGGTGCCGGTTCCGCCAATGAGCGCGCAGCTCTGCCTCGAGATCTTCGATCTCAATTCGGACGGCGACGTGGACATGCAGGACATGGCCGGTCTGGAGCCGACGATGACGCCATAATCGGCGGGTAGCGCGACCATCGGCGTCGACTCCGTCGGCGACTCTCAAACGCCGTGATCGGGCGCCGCCACCTGGACCTCAAGGCCGTCCGGATCGTCGAAGTAGACGCGGTTGTCGCTGCGTCGCGGCGACAGTCCGGCGGCCTTCAGTCGTTCAACGGCGTCGCCTGCTTCGTACCCCCGCACCGAGTAGCAGTAGTGATCCATCGCGGGCTTGTCGTCTTTGAAGAGCGCGACAAACTCGTCACCGCATCCCAGAAAGCAACTGCGCTCGCCGCCGTCGCGAAGGGTCTTAAGGCCCAGATGCCGCTCGTAGAACGCGCGCGAACGCGCCACATCGGTCACGTTCAGTGCGATGTGGTTGAGCCCGACAGCGGTAAACGTACTTGCCGCGGGCTCAGCGGCGACGGCACCGCGGACCATGCCGGCTGCGGCGACCAATCCCCCCAGCCGCGCCAGCAATGTCCGCCGCGAGACCTGGCCCTGTTCGTACGCCTTCACCCACTGGTCAATCTGCTCGAACATGCATGTCCCTTTCGCGATGGCCCGGCCCGGGTCGTTTGCGCGGATGCGCCGTGCGGGCGCCCGCGCTTCATGAACTGCCGGGGAGCATAGCGGTGCGTGCGCGAAACAGCCATCCGCCGGGACTTCGGCCGACCTGGTCCGCGCGTGCGATCGCAACTGAATGGAGGGGGCGGCAGGCTCCCGCGCGGGTTCAGATCTCGGGCAGGTCCGCGTCGTCGGTGTCCGGCAGGTCGGCCAGGTCGGCGGACAGCGCGTCAACGACGGCATCGATGGGTCGATCACCCTCGTATTCGCGGTCAATGATGGCGCGGCGGGCTCGTATGATCCGCGCGATGCGGACCTCGGGAAGGGCGGCGATCCGTCGGCGCCAATGCTCCAGTTCTTCCGGAGAAAACGGCGCGCCGGCACGTGGGTCGCGATCCGGGTTTTGATCGTGCTGCTTCATCGTTTGCAATCTGCCGCGACGTTCCGCCAGGCGCGGCGCCAACGCCGCTACGATTCGGCGAATTCGACGAAATTCGCCGAGGCTGCTTGTATTATCGAACCTTATGGGTTTGAATCTGAGGGGAGTTGCAGCCGGTGGCGGACGCGACATAAATGGTCGCGGATGGGGCTCGTCGCACCAGGCTTGATCGACCGATAATATCCCGGGCGGCGCCGCTGATCGTGTGGTGGCGCCGTTCCGCGCAATCGAAGAGCCGGAGAGTTGCACATGCGCTGGATGGGTCGAACTTGGCCGGAGATTTTCATGCTGCGCCCTGCCCGCGCTGGTGTGATTGCAGTGCTCAGCGCTTGCGCCGCGTGCGCGCTAAGCTCCGGTTGCACGGCGAAGAAGCCCAACAACTGGAAGTATCCTCCGCCGGTATTTGACACACCCAGGCCTTCACGTCCGTTGGCAACCCGCCCCGCGCCGCCACGGCCGGCTCCGCGGCAGTCCGCCCCCGGCGAACCGGGCTGGCTTCCGCCGGGCGGAATCAAGTCGCGCTGGACGGACATCATTCTGCACCATAGCGCTTCATCAAAAGGCGGCGCGGTGTCGTTTGACCGCTACCATCGCACCGTGCAGAAATGGGACGAGCTGGGCTATCACTTCGTCATCGGCAATGGGACCGACACGCGCGACGGCCAGGTCGAGGTGGGCGCGCGCTGGACTAAGCAAAAGCACGGCGCGCACTGCAAGACGGCGGATAACTACTACAACGAACACGGCATCGGCATCTGCCTCGTGGGTGATTTTGATCGTACGCCGCCGACGCGCGCCCAGTTGGCGAGCCTGGATCGCTTGTTGCGCTTCCTGACCGATCAGTGCAAGGTGCCGTCGTCGCGCGTGCGGACTCACGGCGGCGTGACCAGCAAGACGAAGTGCCCCGGCAAGCACTTTCCGCTGGCCCAGGTTCAGCGAAGCTTGAACGCGTCATCGCGTTTCGCAAGCACCCAATAGGCCAAACGGGTTATCGGACGCCCGCGCATTTGCAGGCATCAACCGTGTCCAGGTAGCATGGCGGGCGATGTATTCGGACCAGCCCGGTAAGCTCGCATGGTCCAGGCATGCATTCCGGGGTGGCCGGCTGGACAAGGCGGGGGCGGTATTGGATGTTCTAAACCGCAGCCGATCGGGGTCCGATGTGTATTACGAATGGCGCGTGGGCCTGGTTGCGGCAAAGGCGGATTCATCCACCGGGTCGCGGACGGTCGGCGCAGTCCTGACGGGAAACGACCGGCTGGTAGTGGCCTCGCGGTCGCCCCACGAACCCTGGCTTAAAGCTAATCTTTGAGGAGCGAGCACATGGCGAAGCGCACCCGACGACAACGGATGTTGCGGGCGACAATGGCCCTGCTCATGGGTGGCAGCGCGATGCAGCTGAGCAGTTGCGACCCGGTGGTGCGGCAGACGTTGCTGACGGGCCTGGAGACCACCTCGAGCACTCTGGCCCAGACGTTCATCGCGGCATTCTTTGTCAGCCTGGCTGACGATGGCGATACCCTGACGACCACGTCGATTCCGTAGGTTCGCTCCGGATCCGCCGGGCGGTGTTGAGTCCTTGTGGCTCCGGCGGAACCCGGCTCGGTCGCGGAAAGTACGCAAAATCCAGCGAGCAGCGCCGTCGGTTCCGGCGGCGCTGCCTTTTCTTGTTGGGTCCCTTCCTGTTGGGTTCAGCTCGATTTACCGGAATCGTGTTTCGGCCCAGTTCGCTCCGGGCGAGCGGTCAATTCCGCCGCGTCATGGTCGGGGTGTAGGGGCCCAGGTATTCGCGCGTCCACCAGGCGCCGGTCTCGCGCCGGGTTTTCGCATCTGTGAACGCATAGACGTAAAGCTGAGCCCGCAGGTAGCGCGGCGGTTCATCCGGAAAGGGGTTGTCATCCAGCAACGCGAGCACCTCGGGTTCACCTTGGGCCAGGCGGCTCAAGAACAGGGTGAACCATTGGTTGGAGCGGCTGCGATAGTCGCCCAGCGCCGCGAACCACATCTGCCAGTCCAGCCGCGGTTGGTGCGGCTGCACAAAACGTGGGCGATCCTTCATGTCACCCGGCTTCCAGCGAAAACGGTACTCACGCCATTCGATCTGGTCGCGGCTGCCTTCGACGACGATTTCCGCGCGGCGCGTGGTCATGACGCGGAAGAGGCCGTACGTGTTGATGGTGTGCCATGGGTTGGTATGCCCAACCAGGGTCAGCATCCAGGGGCGCAGTTTAACGTCGCGCCAGGTGCCGCTGATTCCGCGAATGGAGCTGATGGTCACGATGAAAACGGCGACTGTGCCCAGCAACGCCCGCCGCGGCCATTTCCATCGCGTTGCGCGCGCGACCGCGGCGCGTTCGGCGGTTCGTTTGGGAAAGAAACGTCGAAGAAACGCGTCATCCATCAGGGTGACGCAAAGCGCGACGGTAAGCAGGTTGAAGAAGTTGTAGTTGCCCGTGGCGGCGATGCACAGCATCAGAAATGTGATTCCGCCGGCGGCGACGAACCGCAACCGGCGCGGCGCGAAGATCAGAAACGGCAAACCCAGCTCGATGGCGTACATCACGACCGTCGACGCCTTCTGAAACCAGCCGGGCAGTTGATGCGCGTACCACGCCAGCCATGTCGGCAGCGGCTGGGTCAGGTAGTGATAATCCAGCGCCGTCAGGTCGCGCCACGTCGTGTCACCGCTGGTAAGCTTGACCGCGCCGGACAGAAATACGAGCCGAAAGAGCAACCAGCGCAGCAACCACAGCGCGATGCGCGAAGGCGGCGGCTCGCTCTCCAGCCGCGGCCAGATCCGCAGCGGTGCGAAAAAAATAGCGAGAAAACCCGTCTCCAGCAGCAGAATATCCCACTGAAAGCTGAGAAACACGCCCCCGGCGACAACCAGCGACAGGTACAAGCCCCACAGCAGAATCAGCGTGAACACCGGCGCGATGCGCAAGATCAGCAGTACCGACAGCCCCGCTCCCAACCAGCATGCGCCGCGCAGGGCCGCGTCGCTGCGAAACCACCAGAACAGCGTCGGAAACGACTGCCATCCCTCATCGCCGAAGTGCGCCTGAATCCGCGAAAGATAATCCTGCGCGGGTGTGATGCCGTTTTCCCCAATCAGGCCGATGACCTGCACGCCGAGGGAGACGAATGCGATCAGGTAAGTTAGCCCGAGCAGCCGCAGAAAGGCCCAACGGGTGAGCAGGTGGCTCGGTGGACCGATCTGCGCGCCCCACAGCCACCGCGTCGCCGTCGCCATCAGCCCGCGATGCGCCGCCACGAAGCGGTACGCCGCCTCCGAAGCCGGCGCGAAACCTGGAACGCGGCGATATGCCCACCAGCCCAGCCCCCGTCCGGGCACCGATGCCAACGCGCGGAATACCGCCCTCGCGCCGAAACAAATGCCCCCATCGGGTTCCACCAGCACCACGCTTTGCCCGAATTGCTCGCGCGATACCTGCGGGAAACGGTCGGCAGCTTCCTGCGAGGGGGCGTAGTCGACGTGTTCGCCCGTAACCGTGCGCCAGCGGGCCACGCTGCGGCGGCAAAAGCCGCAATCTCCATCGTAAATGAGCAGCGGCTTTGCGGGATGCGAGGTCGTATCCGACATTCAGCCGGTGAGGTTACCCGCGCTGCGTTCATCCGTCACGATGTCGCCTTCAGTTTCCCTTCACCGGCTGACCCTTGGCGGCGATTGCCACGAGGTGCCCCTGCGTGCGGACAATGAGCATGCCGTCAGAGATGGCCGGCGTCGCCATGCACACTTCACCCATGGAGTTCTGCGCCACCACGTTGAACTCGGCTCCTGCCTGAACGACGTAGACATCGCCGTCCTCGCTGGTGAAGTAAAGGTGCTCACGAGACGCGACTGGCGACGCGGTGAAGCCCGACTGCCCGCTGCCGAGGCGATTGCGATAGACCCGATTGCCCGTCCTGGCGTCGTAACACGAGAGGATGCCGTTGTCCGTGCAACTGTAGATTTGATCGCCGAGTACGAGCGGCGTCTGCATGTAGGCGCGGTTGTTCATTTCTGCCCAGGCGATGCCCGCGTTCGCGCGCTCTTCGCCAGTCAGCGAGATATCGCCGGCGGCGTCGAGGCGTACGGCGTAGAGGGGTGCGGCCATGCCGTGGGCGTTGGCGATGAACACGTTGCCGTGGCCGATGACCGGCGTGGGCACAGGGATGTCGCCGCCGCCGCGCATTTTCCAGAGTTCCGCGCCGCTATTCAGGTCATAGCCGCCGATGTGCTTGTACCCGTTCACGATGATCTGCGCGCGCTCGCCGTCAACGTGTACCGTGGGCGTGCTCCAGGTGGGCACCTCGTCGCGCGGCGTGCGCCAGAGTTCCTTCCCGTCAGCCAACGCCAGTGCGGCGATGAATGAATCCTTCTGCACGTCGCACTGCACGATGACGCGATCGCCCGCGATGACGGGTGAGCTCGCGAAACCCCATTGCGCCGGCGGCACGACATAATAGCCGGAATCAAGCACGCCGAAATCCTTGCGCCAGACCGGCTCGCCGTCGATGCTAAAGCAGTGCAGGCCTTCGGAGCCGAGCATGACCACGACGTGCTTTCCGTCGGTCGCGGGCGTGGCGTTGGCATGCGTCGCCTTGGTGTGCCGCTTGATCTTGGGCACGCCTTCGACGATGACTTTTTCCCAACGCAGATTTCCTGTCGGCCGATCAAAGCAGTACAGCATCCAGCGGTGGGCGGTGTCGTCCTCGACGGGCCAGATGTCGCCATACAGGCCGACGCGCAGCGCCGCGTCGTCGCGCCCGCTGATCGCGCTGACCACGAAAACGCGGTCATCCCAGACGATCGGCGAGGCGTGGCCCAGGCCGGCAACCTTGGATTTCCAAAGCACGTTTTCACCGCTCTCGACGTTCCAGGTGATGGGCGGCGCCGCGCCGTCCGCGACGCCGGAAGCCCCCGGTCCGCGAAACATGGGCCACCGGCCCGGTGCGTTGTCGGCGGCGTGGCTGGAAGCGGCACACAGCAGCGCCGCGAACAAAGACGTATTGCGAATGGTGTGCATGACGAAATCCCTCGCTTGTGTGGATGCATGCGGCCCGACCGCACGCCCTGAGTATGCCGCCGCAGCGCCGGTCCGCCATCGGCCAGGATTGCAAACTTGTATGAAGTTTGGTGATCGGGGCTATTCCGGCGGCGCGACGAATTCTTCGGCAGGCGCCGATTCAAACTGGGGAACGGGCAGCCCTGGAAGCAGCCGGGGATCGGCCGGCGCGGCGGATGGCGCCCGGCGGCGCTGCGCGTCCGTCGGGATGGGCAGCAGGCGCCGCCGAAGTTCCTCGAACATGGCGCGGATCGGCTGGTAGGGCGGAGCAGCCTGGACGTTCTCCGGGGCGACCTGCTGCAGCTCCACCCGGTGCAATCGTCGGTAGTCCGCGGCGCGGGCTTCAAGTTCATGCAGGATCGACCATGCGGCGGTGGCCTGCGCGTCGTCCAGGTCGAAGCGCCGGATGTAGTCGCGCACATAGCGGGCCCAGGCGGATTCGTCGTACGCTTCGGCGGGGGCCTCCGCGGACTCCGCCGGATGGGCCGCGTCTTGAGCGCGCCGCTCGATGACCTCCTGGTGCAGTGGATCGCGCTGCAGTCCCCAGTCCTCCGGTTGCCAGTCGCCGGCCTCCCAGCGTTTGCGCAGCTCATCAACCGCCTGCATGCGGCGATTGTAGCTGGCCACGTCGCGCTGGTAGATTTCTTGCTGTTCGGGCGAAAGCGCCTGCGCGAACTCAGCGGCCATCTGCTCGAGGCGCTCACGTTCCTCATGAAAGACGGGCTCGCTTTCACGGGTCCAGCGCGCGACCTGCTCGGCGGAGAACGGTTCGCCGCGTACGCGGGTTTCGACCATCTCGCGCGTGTGGTTGTAGAACATGCGCCCGTGTCGCCAGACCATCCCGCCGATGAATTGATACGTGCGCGATTGCATGTCCTTGTACTGCTCTTCGTTGAGCCCGTATCGGTCGCGCACCGCGCCCAGCAAGTGGTTCATCCGATTCTGAAATTCCCAGGGGGGGATCGCGGCGACGTCGTGCAGGGTTCGGCGGGCGAACTCGTCCGCCTCGTCATGCCAGCCGCGGCGCTGCCAGAATTCGTCAATGCCCGGCGCCACGGTTTCGTAGAAATCTTCCCACTCGCCGAGCTGTCGCAACTGGCTGGTGATGCCGCCGATCTGGGCCAGGCCGCGTGCGCCCTGCGCGGTCGAGCGCTCGTCTGGTTCGTCGGTGCGCGGCGGCTCGTCGGCGTGCAGCGGCAATCCCGCGGCGCAAGCGAACAGCGCAACGATTAACCGGCGGGTCATCGCACCAACTCCGTGAACACGGATCGATTTCCAGGTTCAGTATACGACGTCCGCCGCCTGCCGCCGGTTCGAATGACGAGTTATTACGATCGGCCTGCTGCGGAAACTTCCGGGTCATGAACAGGAAAACCAGACACGCGCCGTGCCGCTCCGGGCGTTGGGGTGGGGCGACTTCCGGAATTTCGCCGGTACGCACGGGAAGGGTCAGCGATCACGCCGGACGATGAATTCAGCCATGGCGGCCAGCGCGGTTCGGGCGGAAGACGGCGGAACGGCGTCGAGCGCGGCGCGGGCCCGGGCCACGTACTCCTGGGCGACGCTCGTGGCATACTCGAGGCTCCCGGACTCGCGCAGGCGGCGGGCGATGCCCGCGTGGTCGGCGGCGGCGTCTCGTTGGAGCGCGGCCAGTGTTCCGGCGCGGCGCGCTGCGTCAACGCCGGACAGAAAATGAATGAGGGGCAGCGTTGGCTTTCCCAAATCCAGGTCACGCCCCACGGTCTTGCCGGTGGTCTGGGTGCTGCCCGTCAGGTCAAGAATGTCATCCATGACCTGAAAAGCCATGCCCGCGCTGACGCCGAATTCATTAAGCTGCGCGACCGTATCGGGATCGGCGCCGGCATGGCGCGCGCCCAAGGTGCAGGCCGCGCCGGTGAGCACAGCCGTCTTGCGGCGGATGATCTCGAAGTATTCGCCTTCGGTCAGGTCGAAACTTCCGCGATGGTGAAGCTGCATGAGCTCACCTTCGCACACCGTGTTGGTCGTGCTGCCGATGAGCCGCGAGGCGAACTGCGATTCGAGGCTGCTGCACAGGTGGAACGCGTGACTGATCAGGTAGTCGCCGAGCATGACGGCGGTCTCGTTGCCGCTCAGCGCATTGACCGTCGGCTGGCGGCGGCGCATGTCCGCTTCGTCGAGCACGTCGTCGTGGACCAGCGTGGCCAGGTGAACCAGTTCGACGACCGCGCCCAGCGTGTGATGCGCATCAACCACGCCGCCCAGCGCCTCGCCGGTCAACAGCAACAGCGCCGGGCGGAGCATTTTGCCGCGGTACGCCTGCACTTGCCGGCACAAGTCAGCCACAAAGGGCAGATCGCTGGCCAGTTCCCGATCCATGATCGCCACCACGCGATCAAGATCCCGCTGGATCGGTGCGTACAGGTCGGCAAGTGGCAAAGTGATGTTGCTCATGAACAGTGACGCATCCGCATCCGCCGGGTTTCCTGGTTGTGAAACGGCAATCTGCGCCGGTCGCCCAAAAGCATGGTAGCAGCCGGGCAAACCCGCACCAATCGGTTTCAAATCTTTTGAAAAAGTCAGCAGGCTGAGCCGTCTTGCGCGCACGTTTCTGGGCCGGACGCCGCGGGGTATCATGCCCGCGGGATCCAGGTGAACACATGCCCGTGCCGCACCCAGTTCAGGCTTCTTCCCGCGGCGCATCCGCCCTCTGGGCGTTGGTGCTGGCTTTGATCAGTCTGCCGCTCCTGGCGCTCGCTCAGTTCGTGGCCCATGCGCGGACGGACGAGATGGACGGCTTTCTCTTCGCGTGCGTGGGGCGCGAACTGCTTCGTGGCGCGACGCTGTACCGCGACGTGTGGGACATCAAGCCGCCAGGCATTTTCTGGGTCAACTCAGCCGGGCTCTGGCTGGGCGGCGGCGCGCTCGCCGGCGTATGGGTGGTGTGCGGGCTTGCGCTCGTGGCAAGTGTCGCGGCCATCGGCTTGATCGCCCTGCGGTGCTACGGACCAGCCGCCGGGTTCGCCGCCGCGGTGTTCGCCGCGGCGTACCTTCCGCTGCACGATTTCCACGTTGGCGGCAATCGGCCATCCACGTTCCTGGTCTTGACCGATCTGCTGGCGATGGCCATGTACGTGCGCGCGTGGCAACCCGGCGCGCGTGATCGCGGTTGGTTTTTCCTGGCGGGGACTTTCGCGGGGATGAGCTTCTGCTTCCTGCAGACCGGTCTGGCTGCCGCGGGTGCATTGGCGCTGCACCTGGTGTGGATGGGGCTGTGCGCGGAGGGGCCGGCGGGCGTTGCGCTGCGCCGGTTCGCGGCATTCGCTTGCGGCTGGCTGGCCACGGTAGGGGCTTGCGTGCTGATCATCGCGGCAGCTGCGGATCTGGTCTGGGCTTGGGATGCTGTTTTCACAATCCCGTTTGGAAGTTGGCGCGGCCGCGGCGGTTCGATTCTCACTGGTTTGGACTGGGTCCCGCGGTTCGCCGACACGCTGGCGCTGCCCCTTGTGCTGGCGGTAAGCGTTGCGGCACACGGTTTGATCCGCGGCTTTTCGCGAAATGCGAAGCATTCGTCCGCCGCGTCGCCGCGTACGATCGTGCCCGGGCAACTTGGACTCCTGTGGGTCTGGTTGCTGCTGGCGATCGGACTGGCGTCGTTTGGCGTGCGCGGCCGCCCGTGGTACTTGGCGCCGGCGCTCGCGCCGCTGATTCTGCTGGCGGTTTACGCGCTCCATCTGCTTATCGATTTCGCGAACCGCGTACCCGGGCCAAGGCCCTCGTTTGCGATCGTGGTCGCGGCCGTGTGGTTCGTCGTGATGCTGGCGGCGCCCGTTCGCAGCCAGGTGGAGATGGCCCTGCGGCAGAGCCATCTCCGGTTTGACGCCGCACCGGATGCAAGCGCCGAAGCATTGATCGCGGCGATCGAAGCGCACACCCGGGTGGACGAAGCGATCTTCCTGGCCGGCTACCAGCCTGACGTGTACTGGCGTACGGGCCGCCCGCCGGCCTGCCGGTATTTCGGTACGGTCAACGCCGGCGCATGGGATGACCCGCGAAACCCGGTCATGCGCCGCATCGCCGAAGAACTGCAGGCGCGGCCGCCGCGAGTATTGCAATGGTCGCCGCCGGATGCGTCAGGAGCGCAGGCGGCGGAGTTCGATGCGTGGCTGGCCGGCCGGTATCACCTCGACGAAAGCGGTGTTCCGGGGCTTTGGATTCGCAAAGACGCAGCCGCGCGCTGAGGCGCAGTAGCGGAGGAGCAGCATTGGGATTTTTAAGGAAGACGAATCGACGAACCGGCCGCCGGCTGGACTATCGCATACCTGCGTTGTGGCGTTTCGAAGAACATGCCGGCGATGCGCGCGCCGTGGGCGCGGAGATTGCGATCGATCCCTCCGCGTACCTCGCCGACTGCTTGTCGTGGATTCAGCGAAACGGCGTGGTGCGCGGTGCAGTCCCTGGCCGCAGCCTGTCGCGGTTGCTGGGTGTACGCCATGCCGGCGGCCTGCGCGTGCGCGACGGACGCCGGGTGCGCCGCGCCGGCGACTGGGTCCGCGCGGGATTCATGTACGGCATGATGATCCGCTGCGCGACGGCGTGGGATCACGACGGTGATGGTCGCCTGACTTCCCGCCGCAACAACGAATTGGGCACGTTTCTCAAGTCGATCCTGCTGCTGCCGCACCTGTGGCGCATGGGCGTCAACGTGCTCTACCTGCTGCCCGTGGTCAAGGCTTCGACGTTGTACCGCAAGGGCGAATTGGGATGTCCCTATTCGGCCAAAAACTTTCTCGAGCTGGATCCCGATCAATACGACGCCGCGTTCGGCGCGGAATACGGCGATGTGAACGCGCAGTTTCGGCTATTCGTGTCTTGCGCGCATCGCCTGGGCATGCGCGTGCTGCTCGACGTCGCCCCGCGGACCGCGGCCCGCGACTGCGACTGGATTCTCGACCACCCGGAGTGGTTCTACTGGATCGATCGCCGCTACGCTCGGACCTACACCGCGCCGCATGTGCCGGGCGCAACCTACTACAATCCCATCCCCGACCGGCTGGCGGAAATCTACGATGTACCGGCGGTGCGCGCCCACCTGGCGAAATTCCGGTTCGCGCCCAACATCAACCAGCCGCAGAAGTGGACGAAGTTCGCGGATGCGATGAAGCGGCGCCCCCCCGAAAACCTGCTCGCGGAGATCAGCCGGCACTTCGGCGTCATCACGCCGCCGGGTTTCTCCGACGTCGTCAACGACACCCAGCCGCCCTGGAGCGACGTGACCTACCTGCGGCTATTTGAGGATCATCCCGTCGCCGCGCTTCCCCATCTGCCCGCACCGGACGATCAGCCCCCCTACGTGCTTTACGATACGGCAAAGGCCAGCATGTTTCCCGGCCGGCGTCCGCAGAGAAAACTGTGGGACGCGCTGGCCGGCATTCTGCCGTTCTACCAGCGTTTCGGCGTCGATGGCGCCCGCGTGGACATGGCCCACGCCCTGCCGTCGCCGCTCGAACGCCTGATCCTGGAAAACCCCAGAAAGCGCGACCCGGACTTCTGCCTGCTGGCGGAACAGCTCGGTACGGAGCGCCACGCCGAGGCCCATCGCGGCGGGTACAACATCATCATCGGGCCAAGCTGGTGGATGCAGCCGCGCGGATACGAAGGCAGAATGCACGAATTTCTTAAGGATATACCCGGGCTCGCGGTCCCGGTCATGGCCGCGGCGGAAACGCCGGACACGCCCCGCGCCGTGGTGCGTTATGGAAAGCGAAAGTTCGCCATGCAGGCAGCGGTGGTCAATTGCTTTTTGCCTAATGCGGTGCCGATGATCAACGGCGGCATGGAGGTCTTCGAACGCCAGCCGATGAACCTGGGTCTGGACGCGAAGCCTTCGGACCGCTACGCCCTGCCGAAATCTGATCCGCTCTACGGGAAGCTCGCGTTCTTTGACCGCTACGCGCTGCACTGGACGAACCCCGGCAGTCGGCGCATGAGCGAACTCATCGGCCGCGCCGCGAGCTTGCGCCGCGAATACCTGGAAGCGCTGGTCGATCCGCGGGCGTATTTCGCGCCCCGCGTGACGGTCAACGCGCCGCGGATTCTCGCGACTGCCTTCAACCTGCCGCGCAAAAAGGGAATCCTGCTGCTGCTGGCCAACCTCGACCATGACCGGGCGCGGCGGGCCGCGGTGTCTGGTCTGCCGCGCAGAGCGTCGCGCGCGGAAACTCTGCTGAGCATTGAAGATGCGCCGATCGTACGATTTCGCGACAGCCGGCTGAGCGTGCAACTTGCGGCGGGAGAGGCTCTGGTGCTGCGCATCCACACCGAAGCCTAAGTTGCACTCGAGCGCAAATCCCGCTTGACACGCGCGTTGCGATTGCAGTAGAAGTCGCGGCATGGTCGCTGGTGGCCTGGCGGCGGATCCGCCAGGCGTAATCGGGAATCCGGTGTGAATCCGGAACAGCCCCGCTACTGTGACCGGGAACGAACGCCGCGAAACGCCATTGCTTGCCTCGGGCGAGCGAGAAGGTGCGGCAAGTAGGCGTCGGCAGGCCCTCGGGCCGGTCGACCATGCCCGGAAGTCAGGAGACCGGCCAGTTTGACCGCCATTCAGGACCTGTGCGCCTTCGCGGGAAGGTGTGGTGGTCACATGCCGGCGCGTCGAGTTACCTCCAATTCTCTCTTGGCATGTTTCTTCACCGCGGCGGTGCCAGTGCGCGCCGTCTGCGACTTTTCCGCTGCGCATCCGCGTCCTGCTCTCTCTCGAACGATTCAGGAGGTGGGTGGTGCGTAGTGCAATGGCGCCGAGTCTGGCGGGAGTATGCGCGATATTGCTGGCGGCTGCCGCGGTGCGGGCGGATGCGTACTCCGCGTACGCCCTGGATCGCAGTTTCCAGTTGCCGGGCGGCGCGTCATCGTTCGACGTTCTGGCGGATGGGCGGATCGTGACCATGGTGGATGCGCACGTTTTCGTGGAGACGGGCGTGGCCAGCGGGTTGTTCGCGTCGCTGGGCACGTTGCCCGGCGCGGACCTGTCGCCCGGGCCGTACGCCACGGCGTTCGTCCGCGTATCGCCCGATGGCACGCGCATCGCGGTGGGCAACAACGGTGGCGTCACGTTTGGGAATTACCAAGTCGGCGTGTTCGAACTGGGCGGCCTGACCGGGGACTGGTTCGCCGCCGGGCACTACGACGCAGCCTGGATCGACAATCGGCACGTGGCCCTGACGGCGGGAGTTTTCGGCCAGCCCAGCATGGTCACCGCGCTCGACACGTTTAGCCCCCCGGCGGGCCCGGACAATCCGTCGCTGGTCAGCAACATCGGCGGGGCCAGCGGCGGAATCACGTTCGACGCATCAGGCAATCTCTACACGGGCAACGCGTTCGACGGCGCCGGTGTGAGCGGCACCGGCTGGATCAAGTCATTTTCCCAATCGGCGTGGCAGGCGGCGCTTTCCGGAGGGGCAGCCGTGGATTTCGAGGCGGCGGGAACGCTGGTGGTGGACGTGCTCTCCGCGTCGGCGCTGGGCTTTGACGCCGAGGGGAATCTCCACGTGGGCGGCAGCGACCTGTTCGGCGGAGGCGAGGGCGACTTCGCGGCGCTGGTGAGGTCGAGCGCGGTGCTCGCCGCGCTTGGCGGCGGGGGGCCGGCGGATGTCGGCGATCCGCAGGAGGTGCGGCAGTTCGATCCGGATTCAGCCAATGATTTCAACCTGTACGACGTGAACTACAACGACGTCACCGGCGAACTGTACTTTCGCGAAGGCGGCACGGTGTACAGCTTCGTCGTTCCCGAACCCGCTGCGCTGGTGTTGCTTGCGATCGGATGGTGCTGTACGGCCCCGCGCCGACAGTGGCAGCGCGATATGGCATGATGCGTCAAACAGCAACCATCCTCGCGGTGCTGGCGACGATCGGCAGCGCAGTGCGCGCCGAGACGACGGCGGAGTTCGCGCTCGCCGGGTCCGTGCAGGCGAATGTCGCCTGGGGCGCGGAGTTCGCAGTCACGGTCGCGGTCACACACCATGAACGGATGGCCGCGTGCGCGTACCGCCTCGAATTCAGCGGCGCCGCCGGCGTCCGGATGGTCCAGCGCGCGGTCAACCCGGCCCTGCAATACCTTGGTACGGACGCCGAGTCGCCGCTTGCCGATGCCCTGCCGATTCTGCTGGGCGGAGGCGATGCCGTCGCCGAAGTGTTGCTCAACATCGCATCAGCCGACCCCCCCGGCAATCCGCTTGATGGGCTGGCGCCTGGTGCAAACGTCTCGGTCGCGGTCTACACATTCGTGGCCACCCAGCCGGGTTCCCTTGTTGTAACGCTTTCGAGTGCCCGAGCCGCCGAAACACAATCCGACCCCAATGGAGCGCACTTTGACGTGACGACCATCGCCCCGGCAAGCGCTCAAATTGAGATTTCAATTACCGGCGGACCAGACCTCAACGCCGATGGGCACGTCGATCTGCGCGACTTCGCGCGGCTGCAGGCGTGCATGCACGAAAGTCCGGCGGGGATCTGCGCCAGCGCCGACGTGGACGGCGATGGCGATGTGGACCTGTTGGATTACCAGGTCGTGCAGGAATGCCTGGCCGGTCCGGCGCAGGGATTCAATTGCGACAGTTGAATGCGGGCGATCATGTGCAAGTTTCGAGCAAATCTGCGCACGATAGTGAAGCTCATGCTGATCGGCACAGTAGTCGGCCGGGCGGGGTTGTGCCCGGCGTCCAATTTCGGAGCCGAAGTCGTTTCCTGCGTGCCCGCGCCCGGACAGTTCATCAACCATCCAAGTTTCAACGAACCCGGCGACCTCCTTGGACCTCCGAGCGGCGGCGGCACCGCGTCAGCCGACAATTCCTCGGTGCTCAGCCTCGGCGGATTCGGCGGCTCGGTGGTCATCCGTTTCGACCACACCGTGCAGGACGACGCGCGCAACTATCTTGGGCTCGACTTCATCGTCTTCAGCAACGCGTACTGGTCGGGAAACGACCGGCACCGGCGCTGGGCCGAGCCCGCCCACGTCGAAATCATGCGTGACGTGGACGGCGACGGTCTGCCGGAAACGTGTCCGGAAGAAAAGTGGTACCTCATCCCGGGAAGCCTGACCACCGGCGGCGCGGCCTGGCGGGCACAGACCTGGGACAATGTGACCGGAAGCGCTTACCCACCCATGAACACGTCCTGGTTTCCGCAAGTCGGATCATATCCGTATCTGCCGGCGGGTCCGTCGATCATTCCGCTGGACGCGAACGGTCGATACGCGACGTCGGCTTATGAGCTTCCGGCAAGCATCTACGCCGATCCGGGCGGACAGAGCGGCACATTGGGCCTGTTGGTGAATCCCAACATCGGTGACGAGGATCCGGACAATGACGGGTTTGAGACCGTATACGGATATGCCGAACTCTCGCCGACCCTGCGGCTCGGCGATCTGGACGGCGACAATCTGATCGACGATCCAGCCGCTGACCCCGCGGTGTTCTACACCATGCCCGACAACCCGTGGCGCGTCGGCGTCACGCCCGGTTCGGGCGGCGGCGATGCGTTTGACATCGCGGACGCGGTCGACCCCGAAACCTGGCAGCCGGCAAACCTCGCCGGCTTCGATTTCGTGCGCATCACCGGCGCGTTGGACATCGTGCTCGGGCCGCTCGGCGAGATCTCGGCGGAGATCGACGCGGTCGCGGACGTACGCCCGGTGCCTTGCCCGGGTGACGTGAATGGCGACCGCGCGGTGGACCTGGTCGACCTGCTCTCGCTGAGAAACCTGATCGGCATCGAGGATCCCGATCCTGCTTTCGTGATTCCCGGCGACCTGCGCGCGGACGGCGTTCACGACCTGGGCGACTTGGCTGTGTTGCGTGCCGCGCACTTGGGCGATGTGTGTGAGTAGTCCTGACATGGTTTCCTCAAGACAGCGACAATACCTTACGGCGTTCACCCTCATCGAATTGCTGGTGGTCGTCGCGGTGATCGCGACGCTGGTCGCCGTGCTCGCGCCCAATCTTCGCAAGGCGCGCGCGCAGGCCCGCGGCGTCGTGTGCCGTTCGAACCTGCGCCAGCTTCATCTGGCCAACACGAATTACGCGCTGGAGAATCGAGATGTCTTTGTGCCCGCGGCCAGCGACATGATCTCGGGATTCGGCGGGCGCAACCGCTGGCACGGCGTGCGCGAATCCGTTTCCGTGGATGCCGATCCGCGAAAGAACACCTTTGACCCGCGGCACGGCCCGCTCGCGGGCTCCCTGCCCGATGGCGCGGTCAAACAATGCCCCCAGCGCACCGACTTCGTGGTTTCCGGCGCGCTGAACGCCTTCGAATCCGGCTGCGGCGGATATGGTTACAACCTGTACGGCGTCGGCTCGCGATTCTACGCAGCCGCCTGGGACACCCTAGAACTGGCGGGGGGCGCGCAGTTTCGGCTGGGATGGTGGACTTCGCGGCTGTCCAGCCCCGCTGCGGTCGTGATGTTCACCGACGCGGCCCTCGCGCAGCAGAACACGCATTTAGGGAAATACATGATCGAGTATTCATTCTGCGAGCCGCCTTGGTCGGTGGAAGCCACGCCGGGAGGGCCGCTTGAGCGCGTCGGCGAACCTGCTGTGTGGTGGCTGAGCACGCCCAGCGTGCATTTCCGCCACGCGCGGCGCGCCAACGTGGCCTGGTGCGATGGGCACGTTTCCGCCGAGCAGCGCGCGTTCGACAAGGCCGACAGCGCGAAACAGGAATTGGGTTGGTTCGGCCAGCGAACTAATGACCTGTTTAGACCACGCCGCATCGACGCGCTCGCGCTTCCTTAATTCCATTTTACATTCGCGATTTTCGCAACGATCAACGCGGACATCGCGCCTTTCATGCGCGCATGCGTTGTCCGCGGCGGCGCTTGCGGACTACGATGTTGATGAAATCACGGCGCGACGCGCCACCGCATCGACGCAATGCCCGCCGCGCCGTTCAGAACTCGGAAATGCCGAAGCGCGTCGGATTCAGAGAAAGTTACATCGCCGGCGACCGCATGGCCCTCCGCCATTCGGCTTTCCCAAACGGAAAGGAGAGCAATCATGGCAACTCAACGACACACCTTTGCGGATGGATTGTGCGTTCTCGGCCTCGCGGCTGGCCTGTCCATCGGTCTGGCCTCCGCCGGCGGCTGCGAAGAACAATCCAAGGGCCCGAATCCGTCACCAGGATTCGTGTACGAAGGCGTTGACCAGGACGTTGCGACGGTCGGGGCCGAACCCATCGCCACGTCCGCGCCCGACACCGGTACCGACGGCCTGCTCGACGCACCGGACACAACGCAGTCACCCGCGGACGACGAACCCGAAGCAGTCCAGTCTTCCGCGGCCGATGATGACGCCGCCGCCGCCGAGACGGCTGGGGCGACATCCCTGGATCAGCAGTAGCCTGAAGCGCAGTGCTGCCTGAACGAAACGCGGGGCTGGCGTGTCGAGTCCGACGAGTCGGTGCGTCGCGGCATGCCTGCCCCGCTTTCGCCTTTCCTCCGCTCGGCCGGGGGGCAGGCGGGAAAATACCCGCACGAGGTGGACAGAATACCAAGTCGTGCGGTTCTCGATCTTGAGATTGGGCAAGAAGGGTAGACTTGGGGAGGGTGTGGTGCATGGGATCCCGGAAGTGCGTTCTCAATGGGTCCAGTTGTCGAAAGCGCTCCGCGAGTCATATTTCGATTGGACCTCAGACGGACTTGGGGTATAAACTCCTCCTGCACGTGATGCATTTCCTGAACTAGGCGTACAACCATCTGGCGCAGCTCACCAGCGCGGTTGCCGGCGAACTGCTGGACAGGCTTGGAGAACACACATGACACGTCGTCAAGCAATGACCTTGCGGATGGGATGGCTCTGTCTTCCGCTGATTGGCGTCCTGCTGATCGCCACCGGCTGCAAGAAAGAGGAATCGGCGCCGACACCGGCTGCTACTCCGACGCCAGCCGCCGAGCCTGCGACCGATCCGGGCGAGTAACAGCGTAGCGCCGCGCAAAATCGCGGCACGGTTACTTTGCGGGTGGGTTCACTCAATAAATGCGGCGCGCGCATGATTGGTGCGCGCGCTATATATACCCGTGTAGAGTGAATTCGAGACTTGGCCGCCATGCTGCTGCAAGTGGAAACAACATGAGACCTGCTACTCCGAAGACTCTGTATCATGGACTGCTGTGCTGGACAATCTGCGCACTGGCCAGCGCGGTGATGCTGATTGGTTGTGAAGGAACTCCCGGCGACCCTTCCGCGACTCCCTCTGCATCGCCGTCGCCCAGTGCCGAACCAACGCCCAGTGCCGAACCAACGCCCAGTGCCGAACCAAC